>Ga0247824_10000324_pt1 | contig 22444 bp, 20 predicted proteins | sample 13C_PalmiticAcid_FD_194412 | JGI IMG/M metagenome (GOLD analysis project Ga0247824, IMG submission 194412) | Soil microbial communities from agricultural site in Penn Yan, New York, United States - 13C_PalmiticAcid_Day48 | ecosystem: Environmental > Terrestrial > Soil > Agricultural land...
CTGGTCGGTCAGCGTGACCGCGTACCCATCCCGCGCCAGACGGATCGCCGTCGCCGCACCTATTCCGCGGGGTCGTCCAGCTCCGGTGACGAGAGCGACTCGGACGTAGTGCGATTCGGCGGACATTTCGGCACCTCCATGGCGATAACCACTGAAGGCTGTTCGCCTTCGTCGGTGAGCCTACCGAGATTTGGCCACTTGTCCAATACATATGGCCAACTCAGGCCGACTGGTCGATGGCGCTTGTCACGAGGAAGGCGAACAGGTGCCGCGCTGCCTCCAGATCAGTCGGGTCCGGGGACGTGAGAGCCGCCAGCGTGAGGCCATCGAGGACCGCGATGATCAGTGTGCCGAGCGCTCGCGCCCCGCCAGGCAGGACCTCATCCACATCGTGCGCGGCTCCTGACAGGCTCTCCTCGGTGGCGGACTGGTAGGCCGCGTACTGCTCGTGTGCGAAAGGCCGCAGCGCAGGCTTGCGTACTGCTGCGAGGGTGACCTCGAAGAGTCCCAACAACTGACCTTCGGGCATCGCCGCGAACCGCTCGGAAATACGAGTGAGTCGCTCATCGAAATCGGTGATGGAGCCGTCGGAGAGTATCGCAGCTCGGACGTCTCCGAGCATGACGTGCAGGACCGCCCGCACCAGGTCGGACTTGTCGGCGAACCAGTAGTGGACGGCGCCGTGCGGAAGGTTCGCCTCGGCTGCCACGCGTCGCGTCGTCATCGCCGGCAGACCCTCGCTCCGCACGACGGCAACAGCGGCTCGGAGGAGGGCTTCGCGGGTGCCGTCCCCGCGGCTCGAATCTGGCCTGACGCGGTCTGTCATCGCCCCATTCTGACACCCCTCCCCCTGCCCCATACCCTTCCGCCGACCGGCACGCCAGCAACCACGAGCCGTCCTTCCCTCCTCCTGCGCCGGCGCGTTCCCAACTCCGTCTGCCCGCATCAGCTGCGAATGAACTCCGTATTCGAATCGTCGAAGACCTCGACGTCGTAGTCGGCGGCCGCGGCGTCGGGGTCGAATTCTGCTGCACGGGGTCCGCGGAGCGCGATGGCGAGCGCAAGCGCGGCCATGACGGCGACGCCGACCCACATGGCCTGTTGCAAGCCGATGATGAAGGACTCGTGCGCCGCGCTTGAGACCTGGCCGGCATAGCCACCCGCCGTCCGGCTGGCAGCGTCGGCGTTGGCGACACCTTCGCGGGCTACATCGGCCATGCCAGCGGGCACCCCGGCGAGGCGTTCTCCGATCGCGCTCTGGTAACCCGCGGTCAGCAGACCGCCAAGCATCGCGATTCCCAGTGCCGAGCCCAGCTCGCGCGTGAGGTCGTTGAGTGCTGAAGCGACGCCCTGCTGGTCACGCGGTAGCGAGGAGGTGATGGCCTCGGTGGAAGGCGTCATCGCTAGGCCGGCGCCGAGCCCCATGGCGATCAGGCCAGGCAGGACGCCGAGGTAGCCGCCGTCGGTCGAGACGAGACCGGCGAGCAGTGCGAGTCCGACCGTGGCGACGGTTAGCCCAATGACCATCGTGGCGCGGGCGCCGATAGCGGCGGCGACACGCGGCGCGAGGCCTGACGCCACCATCATCAACAGTGCCATCGGCATCATGCCAAGAGTGGACAGCACTCCACTCCATCCGAGCAGGACCTGAAAGTACGGGTACAGCACGAGCGCTACACCGCCCTGGACGCCGAAGAGTACGAGCAGCAGAGTCGATCCTGACGACAGTCCACGGCTGCGGAAATGCTGGACATCCAATAGCGGGTTCTCCTGCCGCAGCTCCCAGAGCACGAAGCCTGCGGAAGCGGCGACCGCCACCACCAGCGTGGTCACGATCAGTGGATCGCCCCATCCGTAGCTGGGGGCCTCATGCAGGGCGTAGGTGAATCCGACCGCGGCGACGATCGAGAAGAGAGCGCCGAGGACGTCGAACCTTCCCGTGGCATGCATCCGCGAGTTCGGCACAGACCGCAGTCCAACGATCAACGACGTGACCGTGAGCACGACCGGCAGGGCGAAAAGCCAACGCCATGAGGTCATATCGACCAGTACAGCGGACAGGTACATGCCCAGAATTCCGCCGCCACCAGCGACCGCGGTCCACATCCCGATCGCCTTGGATCGTTCGCCCTGAGGGAAGGACGAGGTGATCACCGACAATGTGACCGGCATTATCATCGCCGCCCCCACACCGCTGAGAAAGCGGGCACCGAGCATGATCTCCGCGGTGGGAGCGAACGCTCCCGCAACGTTGGCCAGTCCGAACACGACCAGCCCGGCGAGCAGAACGGGCTTGCGTCCCCACCGGTCGCCCGCTGCACCGAGCGGAAGCAGCAGCGCCGCGAGCGTGAGCGTGTAGGTGTTGATGATCCACAGGACCTCGCCCTGAGTGGCCTCGAACGTCTCCGCCAGATGCGGCTGCGCCACGTTCAAACCGGAGACCGAGGCGACGACGGCCATCAACGCGATGCACACCGTCAACAGGATGGCGCGGCGCTGCCGCGGATCGTCGATCACGCCGTCCGGCACCGCCGGACGATGAGTGGAATCAGACATACGATTGTTCCTTAGGTTCAGAGGTGTAATGCAGTGAGGATGTCGAGCACGACCGACGGGGCATCACACATGGTCTGCCACCCTCGATCCGGACGCAGCCGCCTCAGCCCGTCGAAAGACGAGCTCCGTGTTGACCGTCATCGCGACCCGCGAACCATGGGCCGCGGCCTCACTGACCTGCGTCGCCGGACGGGCCACGTTGCCCGCCGCCCACACCCCGGGGATCGAGGTATGCCCGGCCTCGTCGACCACCACCGCGACCCCCACCGGGCTGCTCGCCACCTCGACGCCAAGCTCCTCGAGACCGGCGAGCCGCGCTCGGGGCAGCGTCGGCACCGCCAACGCATCGAGGGTACGTTCGCCGCCACCGCTCAGCCGGACGGCGACCAATCTGTCGTCGTCGACGACGACCCCCTCGACGCGACCGGGATTGATGTCGATCCCCAGTGCAGTCAGCTGTTCGATCTGCGCGGCGGGGAAGTCCATACCGTTGGGGAAAAGCACATCTCCTCGGTCCACTGCCCGAACAGCATCGCCTGCATCGCCGACATCGGGCCGGTCGCCAGCAGTCCGATCCGCTTGCCCCGGATCTCCCAACCGTGGCAATAGGGGCAATGCACAACATCACGACCCCACCGCTGCGCCAGACCAGAAATCGCAGGCAACTCATCCTGCACGCCAGTCGCCAGCAACAGCTGATCAGCTCGGACCGATGTTCCATCGTCGAGGTCGACGGTGAACCCGCCGTTGCGGGGCCGGGCCGCGGTCACCGCTGCGTGAATTATGTGGGCACCGTACTGGGTAGCTTCCGCTCTACCCCTCGCCAGGAGCTCCAGGGGGTTGATGCCCTCCAGTCCGAGGAGGCCGTGCGCGGCGCCAGCCCGGGCATTGCGGGGCTCGCCGGCATCGAGCACCACTACGCTCCGTCGCGCCCGCGCTAAGATCAGCGCGGCGCTCAGCCCAGCCGCGCCACCGCCCACGATCACCACCTCGGCGCTGCGCTCGCTAGCCTGGCGGCCGTGCTGCCGTTGGTCACTCTTCCCTGCCATGTAGTCGCTCCTCTCTGTGGCGTCCGTCCGCGAGAGTCCCCCGCCGTTCGATCGACTGGCAATATTTGTTGCCGAATGGCAAAGTGGATCCCATGAGCCACCCGATTAACGCGACGATGGATGCCGTTGGGCCTCGCCTCAAACACCTACGACTGCGGCGCGAGATTACCTTGAACCAACTCTCGGACGAGACCGGAATCTCCGCCAGCACCCTCTCCCGCCTCGAAGGCGGTCTGCGGCACCCGACCCTGGAGCAACTCCTGCCGCTCGCCCAGTACTACGGCGTCACCCTCGACTCCCTCGTCGATGCGCCACGCACCGCGAACCCGCGGATCGACCTCCGCCCCATGGCGTGCAGCGACGGGTCCACGGTCATCCCCCTCACACGCAGACCCGGCGGCATCCAGGCCTACAAGTTCGTCCTCCCCACCGGACGCGACGACGCGATCCCCGGCCTACACACACACGAAGGATTCGACTGGGCCTACGTACTCAACGGCACCCTCCGGCTCATCCTCGGCGATCAGGACCTCCTCCTGACCGCCGGCGAAGCCGCAGAGTTCGACACCCGCACACCCCACTGGTTCGGAGCAACCAGTCAAGGTCCCGTCGAATACCTCAGCCTCATCGGCAGGCAAGGCGAACGCGCCCACATCCGCGCAAGCCACACACCAAGCGTCTAAGCACCTATCAACGACTCTGCGTAAACTCCTGGGAGCTAACAGATTACCGGACGCAGATAGCAAGACGAGTATCCGCGCGGATAGCGAGAAAGAAATCGAGATCAAAGCCCGGACACCGTGGATCGACATCCAGACGCAAGAGAGACTGTTCAATAACTTGTCAGAAAACGCAGCGGCAAATCGACCGCCAGTCCAATGAGGACATCCCCGCGGCGTCGCCGAACCGGCGGGCCTAGGAACTAGTCCCATTCGTCGCCGAGCAAGCGTCCAATTCCAACTCCAACGGATTGTGCGGCCAGGGCTCAAGCCCGCGCACATTGGCTGGCGATGCATCCGGCTGAGCCAGGGCAGATGGTGTCCGCTCGCCGGTCAGAACTGACTGTGCAAGAAGAGTCGCATGAAACAGATTCGGCACCAGGAGAATCGACGGCGCCGAATCTGTCTCCGCGATCCGTGCGGCGCTTCCGCTAGGGTCAGAACCCTGTGGAATCGAAGATGTATCCGCCCGACCCGTCGGAAACGATCCGCCCCATCGAGGGCTGCGCGAAGTGATTACCGAGCACGATCGTAGGAGTATCGACGAGCTCGGCAAGGAGGCGCTTGCGCGTCGCGGTGCTCTGCTCACTGTCGACGTCGCTCAGCGCTGCCCACTCGGGATGCGCGACTTGACCGGGGTGATGGAAGGCATCTCCGGTGAGGAAGAGGTGATCCTCTACCGAGCGGATGCTGATGCTGGTGTGTGCCGGGGTGTGTCCGGGAGAGGAGACCAGGTGGACGCCGGGTGCGATCTCGCCGTACTCGTCGATCAGGTCGATCTGGCCCGCCTCTTGCACGGGACGAACGGACTGCTCGAATGTGTTGATCTGGGTTTCCGCGAACAACGCCAGAACATGCTCGATCTCAGTCGCATTCTCGGCGAGATGGGCCACTTCCTGCTTGCTGGCCTCCTCCCAGTGCCGGAACTCCATACCCATGAAGAGATACCGAGCGTTCGGGAACGTCGGCTTCCACCCGTCCGGTGTCAGCTGAGTGGCCCACCCGACGTGGTCGAGATGCAGGTGCGTGGACACCACGATGTCGACGTCTTTCGGCTGAACGCCGGCGTCGGCGAGGCGACCGAGGAATCCTGTCGTGTTGTGGTTCCACTCGGCGACGACCGAGATGTCCTTGTCGTCGCCTACGCAGGGATCGACCAGTATGACGGTGCCATCGGTGCGTACGACAAAGGCTTGCACCGCTCCCTGCGGGTTTCCGTCGGTGTCGATGAAGGGCGGGCCCATCCACGGGATAGCCTTCAGTGCTTGGGGCTGGGCGTCGGGGACTACGACGGCGACGGCGTCGAGCGCTTGCTCGTAGACCGGTGTGACGGTGATGTTCCCCACTGTGATGGTCATGACTGCTTCCTCCTCTCGGGGGTACTACGCGTTCGGAACTACGTGGCCGGTGGATGCTGCTGGTTCGCCCAGCATCATCGCCGCGCCCTTTTCTGCGATTAGGTAGGTGGGGGCGTTCGTATTGCCCGAGGTGATGTTTGGCATGATCGACGCGTCGATGACACGCAGTCCGCGGACGCCGCGCACACGCAGCTGCGCGTCGACGACGGCGCCGTCGTCCGTGCCCATCCGGCAGGTCCCCACCGGGTGGTAGACAGTCGAGACGGTGCGGCGCAGGTAGTCCGCTATCTGCTCGGGCGTGGTGATGTCCGGGCCGGGTTCCAGCTCAGTCTCGATGTGCGGGGCGAGGGCCGGTTGCGCAGCGATCGCGCGCACCTTGGCGATCCCCGCAGCGAGCAGGTCGATGTCCCGCTCGTCTGTCAAGTAGCCGGGGTCGATCACCGGGCGCACCGTCGGGTCAGTGGAGACAATGCGGGTGTTCCCCTTGCTAAAGGGACGCGCTGCAATGGAGGAGATCATCATGCCCGGGAACGGGTCGATGCCCAGTACGCCTTCGGGGGAGAATCCGAACGAGTACGGGCGCATCGCAAGCTGGACATCCGGATTCGTCTTCGTCGGATCCGCGCTGAAGAAGATGAGCGATTGTGACGAGGTGCTGCTCAGGGTGCCGGTCCCGTGATCGCGCCATTCGTCGAGGGCCTCGGCGAGCCGGTCCTCGCTACTCATGGTGGCGTTGATGCTGTCGTTCTCGTCGCGCAGTTTGAACTTGACGTGGCCGAACAGGTGATCCTGCAGGTTCTTGCCGACGCCGGGGAGGTCGGAGACTACGGGGATACGTAGCGAGCCCAGATGTTCCGCATCACCGATTCCCGACAGCTGCAGGATCGTCGGGCTTCCGATGGCACCCGCGGACAGGACGACTTCCTTAGCCGCGCGGATCTCTCGCGTGGCCCCGCGCTCGACTACCTCGACGCCGACAGCCGCTCCGTCTTCGATGATCACCCGGGACACGCGGACGCCCGTGAGCAGGTCAAGAGTATCGCGATCCCTGATCGGATCGATGAATGCAACAGATGAAGACTGGCGCCGGCCGTCGAAGATGTTGCCCATCACTTCCGCAACACCGACCTGGTCACCGCTGTTCTGGTTCTTGTTGAACGGGACCCCTGCTTCTTGTGCGGCCTCGATGTAGGAGCCGGTGATGGGGTGCGGGGTGGTCAGCGCGCTCAGCTTGAGCTCACCGTTGGTCCCGAAATAGGTGGGATCGCCGTCCTGGTAGGCGGTCTGTTTGCGGAAGTAGGGCAGCACCTCGTCCCAGGCCCAGCTGGGATCGCCTGCAGCCGCCGCCCATCCGTCGTAGTCCTCACGCTGGCCGCGGACGTACATCATCCCGTTCACCGAGCTCGAGCCGCCCATCATCCTACCCTGCACCAGGGGAATGGAGCGACCGGCGATCTCCTCGGCCGGCTCCGTGCGATCGGGCCATACACTATTGGGGTCACCGACGAGGCGCTGCATTCCCAGGGGAATCTGTACCCACTGATTGTCATCGGGCCCGCCCGCCTCGATAAGCAGCACCCGGCGCTCCGCGCTAAGCCGGTTGGCGACGAGACATCCCGCCGAGCCCGCTCCCACAACGATGTAGTCGTACATATTTGCAACTTTCCTCTAGCAGTGACATACGGTGTCTGATTTGTTGTTCCGAGCCCGCGTCCGCAGCGATGCTGCAGTTACGCGAAGATCCGAGCTGGTGTGATGACCTGGTCGGCGTTCGTCGCAGTGGCACCTATATCCGATCGACTGGGGTTCCCGCCCCGGGACGTGATTCGTCCACCATTGCTGTAGCAAGGTGACGCCGTTGCTCGATGCCCATCTCCATCGATCCGGCGCACGCCGGTAGTAGCTGCCACCTCGCCCCGCAGGTACTCAGTGCCGCGCTGTGCTGGTGGCGGCATTGATGTCACTTAGCGTGCGACCAAGAGTGCGTTCGCCGAACAACTGCATCACAACGCCGGCCAGGAAGACAGCGCCCGCTAGGTAGAGGAACACGGCCGTAAAGCCGAAGACCGAGAGCACTGCCGCGATGAGGAAGCTGGTTCCGAACACCGCGAGTCGGCCTATTCCATTGCACAGGCCGGCGCCGAGACCACGCAGGCCTGTGGGGAAGATCTCGGGAAGGTAGGTATACATGATCGGCGTCGCGCTCTGCAGGAGCATGGTCACGAGAGTGCCACTGGCGACAAGCACCAGGTTGTTCCCGGTGAAGCCGAAGACGAGCATGAGGACTGCTACTGCGAAGTAGACGAGGAAGACAGCTGTACGCCGCTCGATCCGGTCGATGAATAGCACCGTGAGCATCGCCCCCGGGACGGTGGCGAGCGACATGACGGACGTGTAGGTCAGACTCTCCTTCGTCGTGAACCCGTGCTCGGTAAGCAGAGTGGGAACCCAGGAGTTGTAGCCGTAGAACCCCGACAGGGCCAACGCCATGGCTGCCGCGAGCACGACGGTGCGCCGCCGGTATGCGCCTCGAAAGAGGTCGCGGACGTGTCCGGTTACCACGACCGGAACCGCTTCAGGGGCCGGCAGCTCGCCGCCGAGCTTCTCTTTCGCCTCGCGTTCGAGACCAGTAACGATCGCGTCGGCAGCCGTGATATCGCCGTTCTCGGCAAGCCAGCGAGCGGACTCGGGGAGGTAGCGGGCGACGACGAGAATGAGCGGGATCCCTGCAGATCCGAGGATGAAGATCCATCGCCACATGCCGGGTCCCAGCGGAACGATCGATCGCGCCGCCCAGGCCATGATCGGGATGCCGGTGAGGCTGATGACGACGATCCACGTCTGCGCCCTGCCCCGGTAGGTCTGCGGGAACATCTCGGAGACGTAGGTCAGCACGATCACGGTGAGCGCCGCGAGTCCGACCCCGGTCAGCACGCGATAGATGGCGAGGTCCGTGGGGCCGAAGGAGAATGCCGACAAGAGGGAGAATACGGAGAAGATCGCCGTCGCGCCCATGATTGCCCGCTTCCGGCCGACCCGGTCCGCGACGCGGCCACCGATCACCGATCCGACGAACATGCCGAGGAACGATGCAGCGGTGATGGTTCCGATGTCCCCTACCGAAAGCCCCCAGTCTTTACGGATTCCGGGTGCCGCGTAGGCGAAGGTGTTCAGGTCCGCCATGTCCACCACGAGCAACGCCGCCAGCACCGCAAGCCATCTCCGGTGGGTACGGGTCATGGCAGGTATCCGGTTGAGCCTGCCACCGATCAGCTCGGGACCGAGTTGGGCTTCGACGTTCACAGCTTCTCCTCTTGTTTCACTCATCGGAACGCTGTACCGTTCCGTGGTGTGGCGTCAATCACAGCGCATCGGAGCGCGGGCGTCAAGCCCCCGAGACGAATCCACGAGGATATGCAATGACACTGTCGGACAAGTCCATTGATGGCCAGCTCGCAGGAGCGGCCGCTAACCTGCGCCTCGAGCATGTTCCTCACGATGTTCAGCAGGCAGCGCTCGACTGCATCGTCGACACGGTCGCCGTCACCCTCGCGGGAGCCGGCGATCCTGTCGCCCGAACTGTTGCGGCAACATTGGCATCCACAGGAAACGCCGTGATGATCGGCACGGCTGCGACCGCGAACCCACCGGACTCCGCGCTGGTCAACGGGATCGCCGCACACGTCCTCGACTTCGATGATTGGCTTCCGGCAGCGCGCATACACCCATCCGCCGCCCTCACGGCGGCCGTACTTGCCGCTGCCCAGGAGCAAGCGACACCTGTATCAGGGCAGCGAATGGTCACGGCATACGTTGCGGGATTTGAGGTTCAAGCGCGCATCGGCGCCGCACTCGGCCCCTCACACTACGAAGCGGGATTCCACCCCACAGCGACGATCGGTGTCTTCGGTGCCGCCGCTGCGGCTGCTCATGTCTCCGGCGCTTCAGCTGTGGAGATGGCCGATGCGTTGGGACTCGCCGCCACGAGTGCGGCGGGGCTTCGAGCTGCCTTCGGCACCGCTGGAAAGTCCATCCAGGTCGGGAACGCCGCTCGGAACGGGGTCGTCGCAGCGCAACTGGCCCGTGCTGGACTCTCGCCACTGTCCATCCCCGTACTCGATGACCGCGGGTTCGCCGCGAGTCATGGGCACGCTGTCGACCACTCGATCGCGACGGAGCCGTTCGAATCACATTGGTATCTGAGCGAAGTCGCCGTGAAGGAGCATGCTTCCTGTTTCGGCACTCACGCACCGATCGATGCAGCTCTGTCCCTCCGCGAGCACCTTCCGATCGATCGGATCAGCGCTATCGATGTCACTGTCTCCGCCGTGATGCGCACGGTGTGCGCGATTCCCGTCCCGATGACTGCGCTCGAGGGGAAGTTCAGCCTGGCGTTCACGACCGCACTCGCTGTAGTCCGCGGGCACTGCCACGTCGCGGACTTCACGAACGAGGCTGTCCGGGCGCCGGAGCTGGGTGAAGTGTGCAGGAAGGTCCGCCTCCATTTCGATGACGACGTGTCACCACAGTGGGCACGAGTGCAGGTAACACTCGACAGCGGAGAGGTCCTTCAGGCCGAACACGACTCGGCCCTCCCTATGACCGCGCTTCGCAGACGGCAGGTGGCTCGCGACAAGCTCGCAGATCTGGCGTCAGGGTTCGGGCGATCCCGAGACCGAGAGATTCTCGTGGAGATCGAGGGGCTGCTCACCGATCGCTCGGTCTCCGACCTGGCCCGCGTGCTCACCGTCGACGGGCCGTAGTCGCGAGAACGGCCCAGCGAGGTCAACGAACCGACACAGTCACTGTCGAGCCGCACAAACGCGTGCTCGATGCGCTGACCTCGATCGCGTCATCTCGCCACATCAGCGGCCGCGGCGCAGACTGCAGCCCGATTCGAACCGTCACAGCCCCATTTCTTTGGCGATGATGGTCTTGAGGACCTCGGACGTGCCGCCGTAGATGCGGTTGACGCGGTTGTCGGCGTAGAGCCGCGCGATCGGGTACTCGTTGATGTAGCCGTAGCCGCCGTGCAACTGCAGGCACCGGTCAATCACGTCGGAGGCCGCTTCGGTGCAGAACAGCTTGAGCGAGGCGGCGTCGGCGGCGGTCAGCTGGCCGGCGTCGTGCAGCTCGAGGCCGCGGTCGACGCTGGACTCCATGGCGTCGACCTTCGCCTTGCACGCGGCGAGCTCGAACTTGGTGTTCTGGAACGAGGCGACGGACTTGCCGAAGATGTTGCGGTCCTGCGTATATGTCTGAGCGAACCGAATTGCAGCCGACGCCTGGGCGTAGGACCCAATGGCGATGGTCAACCGCTCCTGCGGGAGGTTCTGGCCGAGGTAGCCGAAGCCATTGTTCTCTTCGCCGAGCAGGTCCGCGACGGGGACCTTGACGTCGGTGAAGGAGAGCTCGGCGGTGTCGGAGGTGCGCAGGCCGATCTTGTCGAGCTTGCGGCCGACGGCGTAGCCCTCGGCCGAGGTATCCACTACGAACAGGGAGATGCCGTGGCGGCGGTCCTCGGGGGTCGACGGTGCGGTGCGCGCGCAGACGATCACGCGATCGGCGTTCACGCCGCCGGTGATGAAGGTCTTCGTGCCGTTGAGCACGTAGTGGGTGCCGTCCTCGGACAGCTTGGCCGTCGTCTTCATGCCCGCGAGGTCGGAGCCGGTGCCGGGCTCGGTCATCGCGATGGCGAACATGTTCGTGCCGTCGACGAAACCGGGCAGCCAGCGCTTCTTCTGCTCGTCCGCGCCGTACTCCAGCAGGTAGGGCAGGCACAGGTCCACGTGCACGCTGGAGCCGCCGAACGTGACGCCCACCCGGGCGGTCTCCTCCTGGACGATGGCGGAGTACTTGAACGAGTTCTCCCCGGCGCCGCCGTATTCCTCGGGCACCTCGATGCCGAAGACGCCCAGTTCGCCGAGCTTGAGGTAGAAGTCCTTGGGCACGATTCCGTTGGCGTACCACTCGTCGTAGTGCGGCACGATCTCCGCCTCGATGAACGAGCGCAGGGTCTCGCGGAAGGCCTCGTGATCGGCGGTGTAGACGGTACGACGCATGGCTATCTCCTTGGTGGGCGCTGCGAACGACTACGGCTGCAGTGCAGGACTGTGACGGGGGTCGAACGCGCGCTCGCGTCCTTCTCGACAGGCGCCGAACCGATCTTTCGGTTCGGCGCCTTTCTATTTCGTGGTGCGACTACAGAACTGGACTCTCTCGAGGCGATCGGCGCTAGCCTGTGATCATTCGGCGAGGTGCTCCCGGATCTGCAGCCCGTGCTCATTGAGCAGGGGGGCTCGCTTGGTCGGCACCGCCGGCGTGCGTGAGAATTTGATCGGTTGGCCGGCGACGGTGACCACCTTGCTGCTACCGGGGTGTTCCAGTCGCACGGCCATGCCGCGTGCTTCGACGTGGGGATCTTCGAGGATCTCCTTCGCATCGCGGACAGCGCCGACTGGGACCTTGCCGCCGAGTACGTCCAGGATGTCGTCGGTGGTCCGCGTGGACGTCCACTCCGCGAGCGCACCGAAGACATCTTCGCGGCGGGCGACCCGGGACTCGTTGGTCTGCAACCCTGGGTCGGCCGCGAGGTCGCCGCGGCCGATCATCTCGCAGAGGAGCTTCCATCGGTTGTTGTTCGGGGCCGCGATCGCGACCCAGCCATCAACTGCCGGCACGATGTCGAAGGGGCTCAGGAGTGGATGCCGGTTCCCTTCGGGGCGGGGGATCGTGCCGTCGTACGAGTACTGGTAGACGATGCGTTCGCAGAGGGAGAGCACGGCGTCGTACATCGCTACGTCGACGAACTGGCCGACTCCGCTGCCCCGCGTCTCGTACAGCGCGGAGACCACACCGAGGGAGAGCAGCGTGCCGGGGAAGATGTCGCCCACTCCCGGGCCGACCTTGATCGGTGTGCCGTCGGGCAGGCCGGTGATCCCCATCAGGCCTGCCATCGCTTGGACGACGATGTCGAACGCTGGCCACTCCTGGTACGGGCTGGTGCCGCTGCGCGCGTCACCGAACCCGCGCAGCGCTGCGTACACCAGCTTCGGGTTGATCTCTGCCAGCGTCTCGTACGACAGGCCCAGCCTGTCCATGACGCCTGGCGTGAAGTTCTCCACCAGCACGTCGGACTCGATGACCAGCTTCGTGAACACGGCGACGTCGGCGGGGTCCTTGAGGTTGAGCACGATGCTGCGCTTACCTCGGTTGACGCTCTGGAAGTAGCCGCCGAAGTCCTTCGCCTCGTCGTCGGGCAGGTACGGGCCCGACGTGCGGGACAGGTCGCCCGATGGCGACTCGACCTTGAGGACGTCCGCGCCCAGGTCGGCGAGCAACATCGTGCAATAGGGCCCTGCGAGCGCGTGCGTCATGTCGAGCACTTTGACTCCCGCCAACGGTCCGTTCATAGCTGCACCACCACGCACTTGGTCTCGGTGTAGTGGCGGAGAGCTTCGATGCCCTTTTCGCGGCCGTAGCCGCTGTTCTTGTTGCCGCCGAAGGGCGTTTCGATGGCGGCGGCCATCCAGGTGTTCACGTACACCTGGCCGGCGTCGAGCTGGTCGGCCATGCGGAGCGCACGGGAGACGTTCTGCGTCCATACGCCGGATGCGAGGCCGTAGTCGGAGTCGTTGGCGATGGCGATGGCCTCCTCCTCCGTGTCGAAGGGGATGACGGCGAGCACAGGTCCGAAGACCTCTTCCTGTGCGATGCGCATCGTGTTGTCGACGCCGGTGTAGATGGTCGGTGCGACGTAGTACCCGCCGCTGCCGGAGGAGATGGGTTCGCCGCCGATGGCCGCGACAGCACCGTCGTCCTTGGCGACGCCGAAGTACTCCATGACTTTGTCGTATTGGGCTGCGGTCGTGACGGGGCCGAGCCGGCCGCTTTCGGTCAGCTCGCGACACGCGATGACAAGGCGCTGCACGAACTGGTCGTGGATGGAGCGCTCGACGAGCAGGCGCGTTCCGGCGGAGCAGACTTGCCCGGTGTTGAGGGCGAAGGCGTTGAGCGCTCCGGTGACGGCCTTGTCGAGGTCGGCGTCAGCGAAGACGACGTTCGCGGACTTGCCGCCGAGTTCTAGGGTCAGCGGGATGATCCGGTCGGCGGCGATGTGGCCGATCTCGCGGCCCGCGCGCACCGAGCCGGTGAAGGCCACCTTGCGTACGGCCTGGTTCTTGAGCATCGGCGCGCCGATGTCGAGGCCCGTGCCGGTGATGACGTTGAAGACACCGTCGGGGAAGCCCACCTTGGTCGCGAGCTCGGCGAGGCGGACCGCCGAGCTCGAGGTGAATTCGGACGGCTTGAGCACGACGGTGTTGCCGGCCGCGAGCGCGGGGGCTACCCCTCGGGCGGCCTGGTTGAGCGGCGCGTTCCAGGGGGTGATGACGCCGACCACGCCGAAGGGCTCGCGGCGGGTGAAGCAGTGCTTGTCGGGGCCGAGGTCGATCGTCTCGCCCTCGAACAGGTTCACGAGGCCGCCGTAGAACTCGAAGTATCCTGCGGCGCCCTGAATCTCCATAGGAGCCTGCCAGGTGGGCTTGCCGGTTTCGGAGCGCTCCCGGTTCGCCAGCTCCTCCTGGTCGTCGAGGATCGCCTGCGCCAGGCGTAGGAGCAGACGTCCGCGCTCGATCGGCTTCTGGCGACGCCAGGCCGAGTGAGCGGCGACAGCAGCGGCGACGGCAGCATCCGCGTCGGCGGCGTTACCTGCCGCGACCTTCGTCGTGGGCTGCCCGTCGAGCGGGCTGTCGACCGTGAGATATTCGCCGCCGGACGGGGGCGTGCTGCGTCCCGAGATCCAGTGTTCAAGCTGTAGCACCATGGTTGGCTCCTATGGAGTGTTCAGGTCGCTCGGAGGAGCGATCAGGCCTCGGGGACGAATTTCGTGGTCCGCGCCATGTTGAGCGTGCGGCCTCGCTCCGCGGTCACCAACGCGAGCTTGCGGCTGGCCTCGTCGATCATCTCGTCACCGAGCATGACGGCGCCTCGGCCGCCGCCGTCGGCGGAGGTGTAGTGCGCGTACGCCTCGAGGATCAGCTCGGCCTTGTCGTAGTCGGACTGGGCCGGGGCGAAGACCTCGTTGGCGGTCTCCAGCTGGGCCGGGTGCAGGACCCACTTGCCGTCGTAGCCGTACGCGGCGGCGCGCTCGGCGGCGGCGCGGTAGCCCTCGGTGTCCTTGATGATGGCGTAGGGGCCGTCGATGGCCTGGAGGCCGTACTTGCGGGCGGTCATCGCGATCGTCATGAGGACGGTGTCGAACGGGTCGAAGCCGGTGGCGCCGGGGGCGCCGATGGTGAGGGCAGGCATCTTCATGGCTGCCATGAAGTCACCCGGGCCGAAGATGAGGGTCTCGGTGCGCGCGGTGGCGGCGGCGATCGCATCGATCTCGCTCAGGCCTGCGGGGCCTTCGATCTGGGCTTCGATGCCGATGGTGCCCTCCTCGATGCCGAGCTCGCGCTCGAGCTGCGAGAGGAGGATGTCGAGCCAGTTGATGTGCGCGACCTTCTCGACCTTCGGGAGCATGATGCAGTCGAGATTGCGGCCGGCGCCACGGACGATGGTGAGGACATCTTCGTGGGCCCACTCGGTATCCGCGTCGTTGACGCGCACGACGCGGGTCTTGCCCGACCAGTCGCCGTGGTTGAGGGCTTCGACGATGGTGGCGCGTGCGGCGGGCTTGGCGACGGGGGCGACCGAGTCCTCGAGGTCGAGGAAGATCTGGTCGGCGGGCAGGGTCTGCGCCTTGGTGATCATCTTCTCGCTGCTGCCGGGGACGGCCATGCAGGAGCGACGGGGACGAAGGGGGCGAGTGCTGGTCATCTGTTTCTCAATTCCATTGGGTGTGAGGTGCTGAAGCTGGTTTCGGCCCGGTTGGCCGAGCGCGGAGATCAGGGGCGGTGCTTGAGTTGCACGCGGCGGGTGACCTGGACGACCAGATCGCCGCGCTGATTGACGCCGATGTGCCGGAAGGTGACCACGCCGTCGGCGGCGACATCGAGCACCTCTGTGGCGGCGCCGATGGTGTCACCGCGCTTGACTGGGGCGGGGAACTTGATGTCGGTCATGCCGACCTCGCGAATGGCCTGGCCGCTGGTGTCCTGCGTCGCGAGGCCGATGGTGAGCGAGAGCGACATGCCGCCGAAGTTGATCCGCTCGCTGAACTCGCTGTCCGCCATCGCGCCGTCGCTGAAGTGGCCGACGGCGCTGTTCATCACCAGCAGGGTGAAGCCGTTGAGGTCGAGGTCGGTGACCGTGCGGGTGCGCGCGTGGCGGAACTTGGCGCCGGGGATGAAGTCCTCGGCGTAGCCCTCGAGCTCGGGCGCAAGGTTCTGTTCGGCGGGCCGGCGGCGTACCAGGTTCGTGCGGTGGAAGTCGATGACCACTTCGCCGTCCGCGGTTCTGCCCTCGGTATGCCAGGTGACGATTCCGGTGTCAGGACGGGAAGTCGAAGTGCGGGCGTCGACGACGGTGCTTCGCGCGTACAGTGTTTCACCTGGGTAGACCGAGCGGTGGTACGTGACGTCGGTACCACCGAGGAAGGGCCCACCGGCTTCGCTCAGGTCCTCGACGCTGAGACCGAACACCATACCGAAGACGAGCAGCGGGTTGACCACCTCGTCGCGATGCCCACGCTCGAGTGCCACCTCCCTGTTGAAGTACTCCGGGTTGAAAGCCAGCATCTGCGTGCTGAACTCGATGTTGTCGCTCGCGTGAATGGTCCGACCCCAGTGGTGGTCGAAGGAGCGCCCGATCACGTGATCTTCGAAGTAGGTTCCCCTCTCTCGAAGAGGCCAGGCAGTCAGATCGATCTTTGGCATCTTCCCTCCTCCGTTCCGTTGATCGGAACGCCGTGCTACGTATTGGCACGCTCAGTATGTAACCGCTGTCACAGCGTGTCAAGGTCGTAGACCGTCGAGTACGCACGCATCAAACAGCTGGCCGCCCTACCGTGCCGTATGCTGGAACGACCTCCGCCAAGCGAGGCCAGCCAGCTAGACCACCGGAGAACAGGCTACGATGCCCCCCAACAGCGAGAATACGACCGCCGACAACGAGCAGAATGGCACACTAGGCGGCACGCAGAGCCTCATTCGCGGCTTGAGAGTGGTCGAGGCGATCGCATCGTCGACGCCGTCAGTCGGCGTCGGCGAGCTCTCGCGCACGCTGCAGCTGCCGAAGTCAACGGTTCAGCGTCTGCTCCGGACACTCGAACTCGAAGGGTGGGCAGAGACCTCGTCGGAGCCCATCACGCGTTGGCAACTGACCCCACGCCTGCTGTCGATCGCCCGTCACGGTGTTCCTTCACGAGGAATTCGCGACGTCGCGCTCCCTCACATCGCCGAGCTCGGTAAGGCGACCGGCGAGACTATCCACTTCTGCCTTCCAGACGGCACCCAGCAACTTGTGCTCATCGAGCGCGTTGACTCCATACATCCCGTGCGGACGTTCAATCCGATCGGTGCAGGTACGGGATTTCATAACAGTGCGGCCGGAAAGGCTTGGCTCGCGGCACTACCCGAATCCGAGTTCACGGAGTTCCTCGCTACACCACTCGACCAGACGACACCGAACACGATCACCGACCCGACGGCGATAGCTCAGCAGGTCGATCAAGCACGCGCCAACGGCTACGCGGTCAACCTCGCCGAGAACCGCGCCGGCGTGCGCGCGATCGGCTCGGCGGTGGTCAACGCGGAAGGGCGGCCAATCGCGACGGTCTCGATCAGCATGCCCGACTCGCGATTCGAAGAATCGAGAGTGCCCGAGTGGGGAGCAATGGTGCGCGAAACTGCACAGGCGATCACCAACGACTACGCCATCTGACCCCTTTCACGCCCCGTCACCAGCCAAGAGGCCCAGGCAACCGCCTGGGCCCCTTTGCGATGCGTGCCCTGCCACTTGACAACTGACGCGATCCATCACACACTTCATCGTACCGTTACACAGCACATCATGCTGCTTGTCGGCACAGTAGGAGTTGGTATGACCGCCACAACACCCCTCGCCCTCGATCCAGTCGAGTTGCGCACGGCACTCAACGACGATCCCGAATTCAGCCTCCAAGCCCGGTACTGGAACAGCACCGTCCGCATTGGTGTAGATGGGCGCAACTGGCTCGTCCGCATCATCGATGGAATCGTCACCGACGTTGACACGGCCGCAACCCCCTTCGACGCCTGGGACTTCCAGCTCTCCGGGACCTCCGAGCACTGGGCGCAGCTGCTCGCGCCGGTGCCTGCCGCGTTCTTCCAGGACTACTACGCCGCGATGCTCTACCACGGCTTCGCAATCGAAGGCGACATGCAGCAGATCATGGCCTACTACCCCGCGATCCGGCGCTCGCTGGACGTCATCCGCGCTCTCGCCAACAAGGAGGTCTCCGCATGACCGCCCAGCTCTCGACCGCTGTCGGTCGCTATGTCACGCTCACCGTCCAGGGCGTCGACTACCGGGTCTACTTCGAGGAGGCCGGCACGGGGATCCCCGTCGTCCTCCAGCACACCGCAGGCTGTGACAGCCGACAGTGGCGCCACCTCCTCGAGGACCCGGACTTCACCTCCAAGTACCGCCTGATCGCCGCCGACGCTCCGTATCACGGCCGATCGCTGCCGCCCGAAGGCATCGAGTGGTGGAAGACCGAGTACTCGCTGTCCAAGGAGTTCTTCATCGAGTTCCACAACCAGCTCGCCGAGCAGCTCGGCCTGGACCGCCCCATCTTCATGGGCTGCTCAATGGGTGGTCACCTCGCAGCAGACCTCGCCCTCGCCTGTCCGGACAACTACCGTGCGGTCGTCGGGATCGAGGCAGCGCTGCACTCGCATGGCATGGAGCGCATCCTCCCCTGGCTCTACCACCCCCAGATCAGCAACGACACCAAGCCCGCTCTGATGCAGACCCTCTGCTCACCCACCAGCCCCGAGCAGTACGTCCGGGAAACCGTCTGGGTTTACAGTCAGGGCGCGCCGCCCGTCTTCAAGGGCGACCTCGCGTACTACATGATCGGGCACGACCTCACCGATTCCGCGCCTCTGATCGACACCACCAGGGTCGGCATGTGGGTCCTCAGCGGCGAGTACGACTGGTCCGCGCCCCCGTCCGCCGGCCGTGAGCTCGCCGACAAGGTTCCCGGCTGTCACTTCGTCGAGATGACAGGCATGGGCCACTTTCCGATGTCGGAGGACCCCATCAAGTTCAAGGAGTACGTGGCGCCGATTCTCGCCGAGGCAGGCTCCCTATGATGACCGAAGAGCGCCGCGAACTGCAGCAACTCGCGCGCCAGTTCGCCATGGAGGAGGTCCTCCCCGTGGCCAACGAGCTGGATCCGATCAACGGCCTGATCCCCGACGAATTGCGACAGAAGATGGCCGACATCGGCTTCTTCGGAATTCTCATTCCGGAGGAGTACGGCGGGCTCGGACTGGGCGCTTTCGAGTACTGCATGATCGCCGAAGAGCTCTCCCGCGCCTGGATGAGCGTCGGCAGCCTCATGGCCCGCGGCAATGCTCTACTGCCGGGCTTCACCGAGGAGCAGCAGCGTGACATCCTGCCCCGGATGGCCCGCGGTGAGTACCTCTGCGCCTTCGCCCTGTCCGAGAACGAAGCCGGATCCGATGTCGCGAACATCAGCTGTCGTGCCCGGCGCGACGGCGACGACTGGGTGATCACCGGCAGCAAGATGTGGTGCACCTACGCCGACCAGGCCGACTTCATCATGCTCTTTGCGCGCACATCCACCGATCCGGATCCGACGAAGCGGCACCGCGGGATCAGCGTCTTCTTGATCGACAAGGAGCGCGGCAGCTTCCCCGAGGGCATCAGCGGCACGCCGATTCGCAAGGTCGGCTACCGCGGCTGGAAGACCTGGGAGCTCTCCTTCGACGGCTTCCGCCTCCCAGCGGACGCCCTCATCGGTGAGGAGGGCCGCGGTTTCTACGCGGCGATGCACAAGCTCGAGACTGCGCGCGCGCACACCGCAGCGCGCAGCATCGGGCTCGCCCGCGGCGCTCTCGAGGACGCCACGGAATACGCGCTCAACCGGAGGCAGTTCGGTCGGCCGATCAGCGACTTGCAGGCGATCCGCTTCAAGCTCGCAGACATGGCCACGCAAATCGAGACGAATCGCCAGATGATGTATCACGTGTGCACAACGATCGATGCGGGAGGCCGCGCCGACCTCGAGGCTTCGATGGTCAAGTACTCCGCGAGTGAGATGTCGGAGCGGGTCACCAGCGAGGGCCTTCAGATCCACGGCGGCGCCGGCTACACAACCGAGTACGCCGCCGAACGGTACTGGCGCGATGCGCGCCTGACCAAGATCTTCGAAGGCACCTCCGAGATACAGCTCAAACTGATCTCCGACCACCTCCTCGGCCGATAGCCTGCCCACTTCACCGAGCGCAGTCGATCACTGATGTGAACTTCACATCAGCCGCGCATCAGAAGTCGCACGATCGCGGCGCGCCCCCGCTCAGAGGCAAGGACCTCCCATGACGAACCCCATCGGGAATCTCACGGTCACGGATGACTAGGCACGCGAAGGCGGAGCGCGAGCTCATCCACCTGCCCCTGCTGCGGCCCTGGTGATCCTCGTCGTCGCCGAGGTTCGCACCGTCGGCGGAGCGTCGGTGCGATGAGGGGCGTACCGGTCGCCCGACTCCCCCGGGCCCGTCCCGCGCGGCCGCCGTCCCGCACCGTCTGCACTAGCCCGAACAACGGCACCGATGACCATCCCCCGAAGGTCCGCGACGACGATCCGGGCGGAAGGCGCTGCACCACGGGCATGGGCGTGGCCGGGACGTGCCGTCTCCGTCGATGACAACAAGCAGCTGGGTCTGCCAGATCAGCTTATCGCGAAGATCCCCGCCAGGTCCTTAGCAAGCCCCATTGACAACCCGCGACTGTCAGTCCACAGAACCTTCCGAACTGTCTCATCGCCGCCTCGAAACTCCGCCGCAGTGAAGGTAGTTTTAGATAGTCCACAATCAAGAGGAGAAGCACCGTGCCCGTCGACATCGATCGATTCGAAACCCGCACTACTCACACACACAAGCCCCGACGAATTCTGTCCATCGTGTCGAACACCGCGGAGCTCCGAGGGTTCCCCGTCGGCTTCTTCGCTGAAGAGATGACGCGTGCATTCCTTACCTTCATTGAAGCCGGCCACACCGTAGATCTCGCATCCCCTGACGGAGGCAAGGTCATGTACGACACGCACAGCGACCCGCGAACACCGGGCGGTCAGTACGTGGACGACCTGATCAGCCTCGGCTTCGTCACGCACGAGAAGTTCGGCGCACTCCTGGACGCAACGATCCCGCTCAGCTCGGTCTCGATCGCCGACTACGACGCGGTGTGGGTGGCCGGAGGAGGCGGCCCCCTACTGACCTTCAAGGACAATCCTGCATTGCACAAGCTGATTGCCGAATTCTACGAAGCGGGGAAGGTCACCACTCTAATCTGCCACGGATCGTCGATCCTGCTCTGGGCCCGTCTGTCCAACGGTCAGCTCCTTGCGGACGGCAAGCGCTGGACAGGTTTCACCGATGGCGAAGAGAATGCCGTGAACGAGGCCTTCGGCATGGTCCTCAACGACTACACCATCGAGTCCGAGGCAGCCAAGAACCCGAACACCGACTTCCGCCACCTCGATGTCAACGAGCCCTTCGCTATTCGTGACGGCAATCTCATCACCGGCCAGCAGCAATACAGCAGTGGTATCACCGCAGCGCTGGTTCTCGACGCGCTCGACGAAATCGACTGACCGAGTATCACCACACTCGGGTCCGGCCGCGCCGGGAGCGCTGCACGAACCCACGGGCTTCAGTAGCGGCCGGGCCCAGCAGTAGCAGAGGGTATAGCGGCAGCGGTCGCATAGTCCTCCCTTCCGAGATGGTGATCTGCCGCATCGGCACCGACCTGCAGTACATTGACGAAGTTCTGCCGCACGCAGAACTGGCACTGGATCGACGACGTGCACCTCGACGGCGGCGACACCTACGCAATCCACGAGAGAGTTCACCTACCGGTCTGCTGGAGCCCTCGAGATCGACTCCCCGGACGGCAATACCGTCTCCCACGAGCACCTGTACATGCAAACCTTCGAACACGACTGATCGTTGTCAGGAATCTTCGGAACGCTCGACCATACCGGAAGCACCACATGCGAACTCGACTCATGCCCATAGCCGCAGCACTCAGCCTGACGCTCGTCCTCTACGGCTGCGGGGATTCCAACACACCCAGCACGACCGGCCCCTCCGCACCGGCAGCCCCCAGCTCCAGCACCACACAGGTCGTGGAAGCTCCCACAGTCGGTCGCGAAACCCCCAAACACACGGCTACCGCCACGCCGCATGTCGGTGGTGCGCCTGCGCACCCAACCACTTCGGATGCCGCCGCCAAACCGGTTCCGCACACCACGAATCCAGCTCCCGCACCGCGACCTGGTGGCGTGACCACGGCACCGCAGGGAGTGCCCGAACCCGGGCAGACCACACTCACAGGCCCCGGCGCCACCACGGCGGCGCCTCAGGGGCCGCCAGAACCCGGGCAGACGACCTTCAACGGCCCGGGCTCAAACAACGACGGACCGCCAGAACCGGGGCAAACGGACCTCAACTGACACGCCTCGGGCTGTGCGGATTGACTCACCTCCAGAGTCCCAAGACCGGGTTCTAAGCCATGCCGATTCGTGTTAGTCCATGCCCAGACGTACACCGCGGCTTGAGGACCGAGCCGCGGTGTACGTCTGGGCATGGAC
>Ga0247824_10000325_pt1 | contig 22431 bp, 28 predicted proteins | sample 13C_PalmiticAcid_FD_194412 | JGI IMG/M metagenome (GOLD analysis project Ga0247824, IMG submission 194412) | Soil microbial communities from agricultural site in Penn Yan, New York, United States - 13C_PalmiticAcid_Day48 | ecosystem: Environmental > Terrestrial > Soil > Agricultural land...
GTGGACCGCGGCACGCTGCTGCGAGCGTTCGTGGCCTGGTACCTGCGGGAGCCGGGGGCGAAGCTCCCCGACCGGCCGAAATAGCGCATACGCAACAAATCGATGGTCGTCCACGACGGCTGCCGCGTAGATTGCGCCGGTGGCGATAACGCAGGTTCAGAACCCTCTAGCCATCGTGAATGAGCTGACGCAGCTCGACCGATGGCTAGAAATTGTCGGTAGCGACGGGGAAGTCGGCAGGGTTGACGCCGGTAGCTCCTTGATCGGCGACGATCGGAAGACCGATCCGTACTACATCAGTCACACCGCATGGAGCGGCTTCTCGCACGCGGTTGACCATCTGCACACGCTGCGAACGATGATCGCGAGTGCCGGCGTACTTCACATGTACTCCCCGTTCGCACTGATTCGAGCCGCGATCGAGAACGCGTCCAAGACGGTTTGGCTGCTGTCGCCCCATTCTCGCGAGGAGCGAATTCGCAGGCGTCTTCGCCTCGCGGCGGCCGAGACCCGCAACCTTGAAGGACTCAATGTCCTCATTGGTTCGACCAGCCCTCGGACGCTCGAAGAACGTCTTGACGACCTCCGCAAGATCGCGACCAAGTACGGGATCCCGGAAGACGATGTCGTCCACCGGAGGAACAGGCCAGGCTACGAAGACATCGTGGCCGAGGCTGGGAAGTCAATGGCGTATGGACCGACCACCGCAGCCGCCGTATGGAAGGTGTGCAGTGCGTTGGCCCACGGCGACCAGCCCGTGTCGATCGCGATGATGGAGCGCGCAGACATCCGGACTAGGGGCAACGTCATTGAGGCCAACGCGTCTGCCCCGGTCGGCGGCCTGGTCCTGATGACCGCCTTGACCGCCGCGATGGTCGAGAAGGCTTGGAGCCTCTACGACCAGCGGCGGCGATCCTACCTGTAGGCGGCACGATTAAACGTGTCGTTATTCATCCTTTGACACAGCAAAGACGAGGCCGTACCGTGTCTAGACATGACGCCCCGACGCAAGCGCGCAGCCATCTACGTTCGCATCTCCCGCGACCGGGAAGGCGCCGGCCTCGGTGTCGAGCGCCAAGAAGCTGAGTGCCGTGACCTTGTCGCCGGGCGCGGATGGAGCGTCGCCGAAGTGTTCCGCGACAACGACCTCAGCGCCTACTCGGGCAAGCCTCGGCCCGGCTACCGCGCGATGCTCGACGCGATCGCGGCGGGCACGGTTGATGTCGTCGTGGCCTGGCACACCGATCGACTCCACCGGGCGCCAGCCGAGCTGGAGTCCTACATCGGCGCGTGCGAGCCGCGCAACGTCGCCACGCACACGGTGAAGGCGGGCGACCTCGACCTGTCGACCGCGTCCGGTCGGATGATGGCGCGGATGCTCGGCGCGGTCGCCCGCCACGACGTCGAGCACAACATCGAGCGCATCACGAGCGCCAAGGCGCAGGCCGCGGCGGCCGGGAAGTACCGGGGCGGTCGACGCCCCTACGGCTACGAGGCGGACGGGCTGACTGTGCGCCCGCCCGAGGCCGCCGTGGTGGTGCGGATCGCCGACCGGATCATCGCGGGGGCGTCGGTGCGTTCGATCGTGGCCGAGCTGAACACGGAAGGCGCCACCACCTCGACCGGCGGGCCGTGGCGAACTGACGCCGTCGTCAGCGTCATCAAGCGCGCCCGCAACGCCGGTCTGATCGAGCAGCGGGGACAAGTGCTCGGACCGGCGCAGTGGCCAGCCATCCTCGACGAGGACACGTGGCGTGCGGTGCTCGGAATTCTCGGCGATCCCGCTCGACGGACCAATCCGGGCGGGCAGGTGCGTTGGCTGCTGTCGGGGATTGCGCGGTGCGGCGAGTGCGGAGCGGGCTGCCACGTGACGAACGTGGGCTCCCGTCCCAGCCTTCGCGGCGTGCCGTCCTACTGCTGCCCCGACAAGCACGTGGTTCGCAACGCGGCCGAGTTGGACGCGTTCGTGGCTGGCCTGATCGTGGCTCGCCTGTCCCAGCCAGACGCGGTCGACCTGTTGCTGGGCAACACCACCGTCGACACTGGCGCCCTGCACACCGAACTGACCGTCATCCGTGAGCGGCTCGACGGGCTGGCCCGCGAATACGCGGAGGGGACCATCGACGCCCGCCAGCTGGCCGCTGGCAGTGCACACCTGCGAGCCCGTGAAGTTGATGTCACCGCGGCCATCGCCGACGCGTCGCGCGGTTCGGTGCTGTCGGGCGTGGTGGCCGCGCCGGACGTGGCCGAGGTGTGGAACGCGCTGCCGCTGGGGCGGCGGCGGGCGATCATCGAAGCCCTGGTGACGGTCACGGTGCTCCGAGCCCAGCGTGGACGGCGGCCGGGGTGGCGTCCGGGCGAGTCGTATTTCGACCCGCGGGCCGTAGCTATTGAATGGCAATAGCCTGTCGTGCGGGTACATCCCCATTCAATTGTTAATTGCACCCCTACATTCCCGTGCTTTATTAATCTTTATCAAATTCACCATCAATTGCTTGTTTCAACCTGATCGGTGTGTCACCATTCTCAACAGGTCGGCAGGTAGCCCGCCGACCTCGGATCGGCCAGAAACCGTTGCTGGGCCACAAATTCACCAGCGATATGTCTTGCCATCATCCGTGATCCGTTCATCGGATCGGCTCGGGCCCGACCGGTTGGCTCGCTGTTGTGGCAGCGAGAAGTGGGAAACGAGACGCGCGCGGCGTCAAGCGGGGCTGAATGGTCCAAGCCGAAAGGGCGCGCCGTGCCCTCATCCGAATCATTCCTCACCGTCACCGAGTTCGCGCTATTGGTGCGCTGCTCGCCCATCACCGTCCGCCGCTGGCTCAGGGCCGGCAAGCTGCCCGGGGTTCGCCCCGGCGGCCCACTGTCCGACTGGCGAATCCCCACAACCGCTGTCGCCGACGTCCTCGCCCACCTCGGGGTGAACCGGTGACCACCACGACCGACACCGCCATTGCCGAGCTGGTGGCAACCGCGCCGCCCCTGACCGAGGCACAGCGAGCCCGGCTCGCAAGCCTCCTCGCCCCAGCCCATCAACAGCAGAGCGCGATCCGGCCCACAGCCAGCGATCGCGCCCAGTCCACTGTAGCTCGGGGACGGCGGGCAGCAGCATGACCCAGACGCAAAGCGCCCGATCCGACCAGGGACCGGGCGCCGTGGAGCAATCACCTAAGGGCCAGTTTACCGTCGCGCCGACGATCGCGAAGCTGGCCGCCAAGCTGAACAAGCTCGGCGCGAACCCGGTCATCCGCTGGCCGGGCGACTGGCTGGGCGCGGACTGCCTGGTCTGCGGCGACGGCTGCCGGATGGTCGCGGCGGCCGGTCCTGGCCATCAGCCAACCATCACCTGCCCCCACGGCTGCCACCTCAAGGCGGTGTCCCGTGGCTAGCTGGGACGACATGGTCAACGACCTCCTCGACGACGAGGAGCAGAAGCCGCCCACGTCCGGCGAGGGCGACCCATGGGCCGGGCGTGTCGCCACCGGTGGTGCGTTCGTGCTCGACGCCCCGGACGTGCCGCCAGCGGTCTGGGGCAGCGGCCAGGAGATCGGCTGGGCGCAGGGCGAGGCCCTCATGCTTTGCGGGCCGGCTGGTGTCGGCAAGACCACGGTCGCGGTCCAGCTTGTTGCCGGTCGGCTCGGAATTGGGCCGGGGTCGCTGTTCGGCCTGCCGATTCGTCCGGGCGAGGGGACAGTGCTCTACCTGGCCATGGACAGGCCGCCGCAGATCGCGCGGGCCATGGGCCGGCTGTTCGGCGAGGACCACCGAGCCGAGCTGGACAAGAAGCTCGTCGTGTGGAAAGGCCCGCCGCCGTACGACCTCGCGAAGCGGCCCGAGACGCTTGCGCTGCTGTGTGAGCAGGCGGGCGCGGACACGGTCGTCGTCGACTCGCTGAAGGACGCCGTGGTGAAGTTGTCCGACGACGAGAGCGGTGGTGGCTACAACCGCGCTCGTCAGCGGGCGCTTGTCGAAGGCGTCGAAGTGATCGAGCTGCACCATCAGCGCAAGTCGAGCGGGGACAACAAGAAGCCGTCGAAGCTCGACGACGTCTACGGCTCGACCTGGCTGACCGCGGGAGCGGGGTCCGTGTTCGTGATCTGGGGCGAGGCCGGTGACCCCGTGGTCGAGCTGATCCACCTCAAGCAGCCCATGGAGCCGCTCGGCCCGTGGAGCGTGGCCCACGACCACGAGGCCGGCACGTCGCAGCTCCACCACTCCACGGATATCCTCGCCTTGGTTCGGGTCCAGCGGGACGGGCTCACGGCGCGGATGTTGGCGGCCCATATGTTCGGCGCGGACAAGCCGACCGAGGCGCAGTTGCAGAAGGCCCGGCGGAAGTTGCAGGGCTACGTGTCGCGTGGCCTGTTGACCGTCCGGCCAGGACAGGCGCAGCAGCCCGACGCGTACTTCCTCTGTGGTCTGGACATCGATGGTGGTGAGCGTGGATGACCCCACGTTTTACCCCACGCTCACGATCTTCGATGAATTCCCACGCAGCCCACATCGACCCCACGGTCGTTCCTATCCCTGCTGGTCAGGACCCCACGGCCAACCCCACGCACCCCACGGCCCTCTACCCCACGCTTGCCCCCCCTCTATAGAGGGGGGCAGCACGGTGGGCGACTTCAAATCCAAGCACGAACGAAGGGAAACGATCATGAAATGGCTTCGCGGCTACCTCGCCGGAGGCGGCTCCGACCTCCGAGTCATCTGTCCCGACTGCGGACGCTGGCACAGCCACGGCGCGGACAAGGGCCTCGCCCCCGGCGACACCACCCACCGCGCCGCGCACTGCCGCGTCCCCGCCCCCGGCTACTACATCACCGTGCAGCCCGAGCCGTACAAGACCAGCTGGGCCACCACGGGCGACCGTTTCAGCCGCACCTGCAAGCCGTGCGGGACCGCGCGATGAACGACGACATCCAAGCCCTCCTCGAACGCCGACGCCGCATGCGCCGCTCCGTCGTCCGAGCCTCCTACATCTACTTGGCCGTCATCGCGGTGGTGGTGCTCACCTCGCTGATCCACGCCTCCACCCTGTTGCTCAAGTAGTTGCACCAGCAGCTATTGCTAGGGGAAGCAGTGAGTCGAGCATGGGCCAAAGGCAGCACAGCCGCATGGCGTCGCACCCGTGCGGCTGTGCTCCTCGCCAACCAGATGAGCAACGGGGGCAGGTGCACGCTGATCCTGCCCGGCTGCACCGGACAGGCCACGGTGGTGCATCACATCCTCGGTCGCTCCGTCACCGGCGACGACCCCCGCTACCTCGCGGCCACCTGCAACGAATGCAACCTCGCAGCCGGCGAACCAGGACGCACAAGCCCGAAGCCCAAGCGAATCTCCAACTGGTAGCTCGAAAAGTTGCCAACCGTAGCCGGGCCACCACCCGCCGTCACCTGTTTTTTCTGTCCGCGAGTCAGAGCGCCACGAGCGCTGGCGGTCCGGGTGGCAGTGTCCGCGCCAGTTGGACCGCGCCCGCCAGCGCGTACACGCCGTCGATCGCGGATGCGCCCCGACGCTGGTACACCCAGCTGTCCCCGCGCCACAGCCGGCCCGCGTTGGCGGTGTGCTGGTTGAGCAGCGGGTCATCGGGGTGGCGCAGGTCCTTTGTGGAGATTTGCTCGGCCAGCGACATGCACGCGGCGGCGGTGTCGCCCCTGATCTCTTCCACCACAACGCGTCGGGGTGGCCAGTCCCGGCTGCCACGGTCGGCGAGATCGGCGGCTACGGCTGCGGCCGGTCCAGCGGGGAACCAGCCGAACGCCCGTGGCCGGATCTCGCGGATTAGGTCGGGGAGGTCCGCGCGCAGGGCCTTGGTGCAGCCGAACCCGGCCCACGCGGCCACGACCTCGACGTGAACCACGCCGTCCACAACGGCGGCTGCCACGAGTGTGGCGTGGTCCCCACTGAGCGACACGTCGAGGCACAACGCCACCTTGTCGCGGTGCTCGGCCAGGTCCAGCGGCGTCGTGCTCGCGCAGGCGGCCCACGCAGTTGGGTCGATCGCCGAGTCCAGCTTGGACACCCGCATGCACATGACCTCGGTCAGATGCCCGGCGAGTTCGAGGCCGCCAGCAGCCTTGGCGCGGGCAGCCGCACCCAGCAGCGCGTCGGGGTCCACGCGGTCGCCGAGCGACGGGTTCGCCATCGCCAGCGCGGCCACGTCGCTGGGGTCGCTGCCGGGCGGGGCGCTGTACTCGAACAGTCCAAGCCGCGGATCGCCGACGCCGCTCTCGATGAACTCGATGGCCGCGGAGCGCAACGAATCGAGCACTACGGACGTGTCGTCGCCCATGTTCGAGATCGCGACCACCTGCCCGCCGGGCACCGCATTCATCGCGTGGACCGCCGCGTTCCAGGTGTCCCAGCTGTGGTGCTCCCGCAACTCGTCGAGGATGAGTCGGTGCACGGTGAGGGACCGACCGGCCCGGCGGTTGGCCGCTGCGATCTTGTATCGGGAGCCGGCCAGCGTCCGGAACTCCTCCTCGCCGATGCTGGCGCGCACCGCCCTGGGTCCCAGCTCGGCCTTCAGGTACGGGTTGTCCTTGGCCATCTGGATGACTGAGATCCAGCTCTCCTTGGCGTAGCTCAACGTTGCGCTGGTGGACAGGATCAGCGGGTGCTGCTCAACGAACATCCAGTAGAGAGTCAAGATCTTCGATAGAAGGGTTTTGCCATTTTGGCGGGCCACGATGATCAGCGCTACACGGAACCGTGGCCGGCCATCGGGTAGCAGCTCACCCGCGTGGATCATGACCCACTGCTGCCACGAGTCCAGCTCGATGCCCACGACGTCACGGGCGAAGTCGATGACGTCGAAGCCGTACGACGTCTCCGGCGTCAGGTCACGAAGCGGGGGCGTCCAGAGCCGCGGTGTCACGCTGCCGCGCGGCGCGTCGGGCTCGGAGTTCGTCAAGGGGCGAGGCTGTTGGGCCGGCATTCGTCACCGCCTTCACGGCCGCCCTGGCCTTGGGCGTGAGCAGGAGGGCGTCCAGGCAGACGAGCAGCTTGGGTCCCAGCTCGCCGAGCAGCTCGTGATCCAGGTCGACCCGGGCGGCGTAGGTGAGGGCCAGCTCGGCGGCGGGCTCGGAGTTGACTGAGGCGTCAGTCAGTGCCCGATGGACCGCGCTTGACAGGCGGCCAAGTTCTCCACTCACGTATACAGCGTAAACTAAGTAAACGCCGTATACTTTGATCCAAATGGCATGGCATTGGCCCCGGCGGCAGCAGCGGAACATCTCGGTCAGCGACCCGGTCCTGGCCGAATACTTCACCGTTGGCTCGCCGAACTACGCCGGAGTCCAGGTGGGGGAGTCGTCCGCGCTCGGCCTGTCGGCTGTATGGCGAGCCTGCTCCCTGATCTCGGGCACTCTGGCGTCCCTGCCACTGCGGACTCTGCGGGACGTGGACGGCACCCGTACCCGCGTCTCGTCATTCCTCGATGAGCCCGGCGGACCGGACGGCCCTACGCCGTTCGAGTGGACGGAGACGCTTCTCCTCCACCTTCTGCTGCACGGCAACGCCTACCTGGCCCACGTCTTCAACGGAGCGGGCGCGCTCACCGCCCTCGTTGCGATCCACCCCTTGGCCGTCTCGGTCGAGCTGGCGCCGTCCGCGCCCGGCGGGAAGCTGTTCACCGTCACGCTGGTGGACGGCACCCGCAAGGAGTTCGACGCCACGACGATGACGCAGATCGCGAGCATGTCGGTCGACGGTGTCAAGGGCTTGTCGGTCATCGCGGCGGCCCGCAACAGCATCGGTACCGCCATCGCCGGGGACCGCGCGGCAGCCAAGATGTTCGCGTCAGGCGCCCTGCACTCGGGCATCGTCACGGCTGAAGAGGACATCACCGAAGACGAAGCGAAAGTCATCAAGGACTCGCTGAACGCCAAGACGGCCGGGTGGGAGAACGCGGGCGAGATCGCGGTCATCAACCGCAAGCTCAAGTTCACGCCGTGGACGATGTCGCTCGAAGATGCGCAGTTCCTCCAATCGCGGCAGTTCCAGATCGAAGAGGTGGCCCGCTGGTTCGGCGTGCCGCCCTACGAGCTGATGCAGACCGAGAAGCAGACCAGCTGGGGCACCGGCATCGAGGCCCAGCAACGTGGCCTCGCCCGTCAGGTGCTCGGCCCGTGGGCTAACCGAGTAGAGCAGCGCCTGTCCCGGCTGTTGCCCGGTCCCCGCTTCGTCGAGTTCGACTTCGCCGGACTGGAGCGGCCCACGCCGGCCGAGGAGATCGACCTGCTCATCAAGCAGGTCCAGGGCGGCCTGCTCACCGTCAACGAGGCTCGGCACATCCGCAACCTGCCGCCGGTCGACGGTGGGGACGTCCTCGCCGGCCCGGCCACGCCTGCGTCCGAACCCGCGGAGGTGCCGGCATGACCTACCTGAGGCTGGATGTGGAGTGCCGCGCGGAACGCCGCAAGGGCGGAAAGCTCGGCGGCTACGCGGCCCTGTTCGGCCCGACCGCTGATCTCGGCCACAACGGCAACGAGCGGCTGGCCGCGTCCGCGTTCGATGCCGCACTCAAGCACTCCGACGTCCGCGCCCTGTGGGAGCACGACCCGCGTTGGCTGTTGGGCCGCGAGTCGGCCGGCACCCTTCGCCTGTCGGTCGACTCGACCGGGCTGGAGTGGGAGGCCGAACCGGCCGACACGAGCTACTCGCGAGACCTGCTGACGCTAGTCGACCGGGGCGACATCACCGGGGCCTCGTTCGCGTTCCTGCCCGGCCAGTCCGAATGGGACTCGTCCGCGCAGACCCGCACCCACGTGTCGGTGTCCCGCCTGCTCGACGTGTCCGCGGTTGCCTTCCCGGCCTACGCCGAGGCGACGACCGAGGCCCGGTCCGAGCTACGTCCGGCCAACGGCCGGGCTCAACTACTCCGGGCGCGTGCCCGGGTTCGCCTTGAAGGGGTGAGAGCAAGTTGACCATCGAGGAGATCCTCGGCGCGCTTCAGGCGATCCTGGACGCCGCCGAGGGGCGCGAGCTGAACGACGAAGAGGTTGCGCGCTACGAGGAGCTGGAGACCCAGCTCAAGGGCGCGCAGCGGTCGGCTGAGATCCGCTCCCGGCACGCGGCCTACAAGGCGCCCAACCGGTCCGACCTTCACGTCCACGTCGGCACGGCCCGGCAGGACGACACGCTGGAGCGGGCGTTCGACCACTACCTGCGTACCGGCAAGGAGAACGCCGACCTGGTGCAGCTCCGCGCGCAGGGCGAGGGTTCGCCGACCGAGGGCGGTTACCTGGTGCCGGACGGGTTCCGGGACAAGCTCATCGACCGGATGAAGGCGTTTGGCGGCATCGCCAACGTGGTCGAGACCATCACCACCTCGACCGGCAACCCGCTGCCGTGGCCGACTGTCGACGACACGGCCAACGTCGGCGAGATCGTGGCCGAGGGCGGCACGTTCGCCTCCGGCGCGGACCTCGTGTTCGGTACGGCCAGCTTGGGCGCCTACAAGTACATGGCTGGCGGGGCGTCGAACACGCCGCTACGTGTGTCGGTCGAGCTGCTCCAGGACGCCGCGTTCGACGTTCAGGGGCTCGTGTCCCGAAAGCTCGGTGAACGGATCGCCCGCATCCAGTCCACGCACCTGGTGACCGGCAACGGCTCGGGCCAGCCGAAGGGCATCGTCCACGGCCTCACCCCGGTGCAGCCGGCTGCGAACACGGGTTGGACCTATGCCGACCTGGTGACATTCATTCACTCGGTCGACCCGGCGTACCGGGAGCGCGGTCGGTGGGCGTTCAACGACACCACGCTCGGTGCGATCCGCAAGCTGGTCGACCTGGACGGCCGTCCGCTGCTCCAGCCGGCCGGCACCGCATCCGCAGCGGGAAGTCCCGGCGGGGAGACCCTGCTCGGCTACCCGGTCACGATTGACCAGGCCTTTGTGGACCTGGACATCGACGACTCGACCGACCTCTGCGGTGTGTTCGGCGACCTGTCCGAGGGCTACGTCATGCGCCGGGTCAAGGACATCACGCTCATCGTCAACCCGTGGACCCGGGCGGCCAACGGCCAGGTCGAGTTCACCGCGTGGGCTCGGATGGACGGCAACCAGCAGAACATCAACGCCTACTCGGTCCTGAGTGGAAAGAGCTGAGCCATGACTACCCGATGGACCATCAACGACGAGGTGACCTGCGTGCAGGTCATGCCGGCCTCCCGGGTCGCTGATGCCACCCCGGTGCTGTCGACCGACTTCGACGTCCGCGCCTACGCGCCCGGCTCGCGGTTCCTGCTCGTCCTGTCCAGCCACGAGACCAATGCCGGCAACACCGGCGGCACGTGGACGGTTACCGAGTCGGCCACGGACGGCGGCGAGTACACCACCGCCACCACCGACGGTTCGCTTGCCGTGACTGGCGCCGCGACTGACGTGCAGCGGGTTGTCGCGGTTAAGCCCAACCCGGCCAAGCCGTTCGTCCTGGTGACCTTCACCGGTGCCGACGCCAACGCCGAGGTCGACGTGACTGCGACGCTCGTGGTTTTGCCGCGGGTTATGTGACGGACGGCTTCGATGGCTTGGGCTCCCGCGTACGTGCAGACGACGGACCTTAAGGGGTTCGTCAACATCAGCGACTCCGCTGATGACGCGTACCTCGCCCTTGCCATCGAAGCCGCGTCACGGGCGGTGGACCGCCACACCAATCGGCAGTTCGGGTCGGTGTCGCCGGCTCAGCAGCGGTTCTACACGGCCCGCTGGGACCGGCGACGCTGCCGATGGGTGGTTGACATCGACGACCTGATGACGGTCACCAACCTGGACCCACGGGTGCAGGATGTGGACGGCAACGACCTGGGCGCGATCGACGACTACACGCTGGAGCCACGGAACGCGGCCCAAACCGGACGGCCGTGGACCCAGCTCGTCGTGCGCCCCACGTCCACGCACACCCCGACCGGTGGCGTGGACGAGGTCGCCATCACCGCGCTGTGGGGTTGGACGGCGGTGCCGGACACGGTGGAGCAGGCGACCCTGTTGCAGGCCAGCCGCATCTTCTCCCGCCGGAAGTCGCCGTTCGGCATCGCGGGGTCCCCGGACCTTGGCAGTGAGTTGCGGCTGTTGGCGAAGGTCGACGCTGATGTGGCCGTGGCACTCGGCCCGTACATCCGTTGGTGGGGGTCGGCCTGATGGACCTCAACGACGTTATGGACGAGGTGGCGGCCCAGCTGGACACCATCAGCGGGCTGCGGTGCTTCGCCTACCCGCCGGACGACGTGCAGCCTCCGGCCGCGATCGTCTCCTACCCCGAGGCCATCACTTTCGACGAGACCTACGGCCGGGGCATGGACCGGATGACGATGCCGGTGTGGCTCCTGGTCGACCGGGTTGTTGACCGGACGTCCCGGGCTCGGCTGGCCGCGTACTGCGCCGGCTCTGGCGCGTCCAGCGTCAAGGCGGTGCTGGAGTCCGGCACGTACACCGCTTTCCACACCGTCCGCGTGACCGGCGTCGAGTTCGAGTCCGTGACTGTCGCCGGCACCGAATACGTGGCCGCGATCTTCGATCTGGATATTGCAGGAGCAGGGAGCTGAGATGGCTTTCGTACACGGGAAGAACACGTACATCAGCGTGGACGGGGATGACCTGTCGGCGTTCACCAACACCAGCACGCTGACCCGCACGGCCGACAGCCACGACGTGACCACGTACGGCAAGAACAGCCACGTGTTCCAGGGCGGGCTGCTCAACGGCACGGCGTCGATGGGCGGCATCTACGACAACGGCGCCACCGGTCCGCGCGAGGTCCTTGAGCCGCTGATCGGGACCGTGGTTGCGCTGGTTCGCCGGCCTGAGGGCACAGGCTCCAGCCTGCCGCAGGACACAGTGGATGTGCTGATCACGTCCTACGTCGAGACCAATCCGGTCGCGGACATGGTGACGTGGACGTGCGAGTTCCAGCTGTCCGACGATGTCGACTCCACGCCGCAGGGCGCGTAGGGGGCGTCGTGGACAAGGAGCTGTTGTTCAAGCCTCGGCTGCCCGAGGCGAATGTTGACGTTCCAGGTGTTGGCGTCGTCCGCGTGCGTGGTCTCAGCCGGATTGAGGCCCTGCACGTCCAGGCCGCCAAGGGTCCTGAGGCAACTGAGCGTCGCATCCTCGCCCTCGGCATGGTCGACCCACCACTCACTGAGGCCGAGGCGGGGCAGTGGCAGCGGGCGTCCGCGGCGGGCGAGATCGAGCTGGTGTCCACGCGTATCGCCCAGCTGTCCGGCATGGCGCCGGAGTCGGCCAAGGAGGCGGTGAAGGAGTTCGAGGCTAACCCGGATGCCGAGTTTCGAGTTCTTCCTGGCTCAGAAGCTGGGGATGACGGTGGCTCGGCTCCGGTCGGAGATGAGCAGTGACGAGTTCCTTCGGTGGGGCGTCTACTACGCCCGCAAGGCGCAGAGGGAAGAGCTGGAGCGGCTGAAGGCCGGAGGGAAGTGAGCGGGTTGGAGGACGTCACGAACGCCGAACTGGCCCGCGCCCTCGTTCGCATTGAGTCCAAGTTGGACAAGATGTCTGAGGACCACGAAGCCAGGATTCGCAGGCTTGAGAAGTTCGTCTACGTCGGGCTTGGCCTTGGCAGCGCTGGCGCCACATCGGGCCTGGCGTCGCTGGCTGCCCTGATCGGCGGTGGCCCGTGATCGAGCCCATCAAGATCGACGGCCTAGCCGAGTTCTCGCGCAACCTCAAGAGGCTCGATAGCGACCTGCCGAAGGCGCTGCGGATCGCGCTCAACGAGGCCGCGGACATCATCGTGGGCTACGCCCGTCCCCGCGTTCCTAAGCGCAGCGGTCGAGCGGCGGCCAGCATCAAGGCCCGGTCCACGCGTACGCAGGTGCGGGTGTCCGGCGGCGGAACCCGGGTGCCCTATTACCCGTGGCTTGACTTCGGCGGACGCGTTGGCCGCGGTCGGAGTGTCAGCCGCCCGTTCCTCAAGCAGGGCCGGTACATCTTCGCCGCCTACGAGGAGCGGGGCAAGGAGTTCGCCGAAGTGCTCCAGCGGGCGCTGCTCGACGTCGCCCAGCAGGCCGGGATCGAGGTGGACTGATGGCCGGCAAGAACCAGGTCACGCTCACCCTGGCCGGCGACTCGACCCAGCTGGAGAAGGCGTTCAGCAACGTTGGTCAGGCCGCGCAGACCATGGGCGGGGACGTCGCCAAAGCCAGCGACAGCTTCGACAAGGCCGACAAGGCGGCTGGGTCGTTTGAGAAGGCCGGGCGTGGACTCCGGGACGCCATCACCGGCTCCACGGATGCGATGAAGGCCGGTGGCGCGATCCTGCGCGGCGACTTCTCGGCTGAGACGTTCCTTACCGCTGGCGCCGCTGTCGCCGACCTGTCGGGCGCGTTCGGTGACCTGCTCATCCCGCTGGCCAAGTCGAGCGCCGCGTTCGTCGCGCAGAAGGCCGCCCTGGTCGGGCACGCCATCGCCACGGGCACCGTCCGCGCAGCCACCGTCGCGTGGACCGGCGTGCAATGGTTGCTGAACGCGGCCCTGACCGCGAATCCGATCGGCCTGATCATCGTCGCGGTGGCCGCGCTGGTCGCGATCATCGTCCTCATCGCCACCAAGACGACCTGGTTCCAGGACCTGTGGCGCGCCGCGTGGGGCGGCATCAAGAAGGCCGCCAGCGCGGTGTGGGACTGGCTGAAGGCGTTGCCGGAGAAGATCGGCTCAGTGTTCAAGTCGGTGGCCGACTTCATCACCGCCCCGTTCCGGGCCGCGTTCAACTTCATCGCCGACGCGTGGAACAACACGATCGGCTCGCTGTCCTGGACTGTTCCCGGCTGGGTGCCGTTCATCGGCGGCTCCACGATCAGCGCTCCCCAACTGCCGAAGTTCCACGCCGGTGGCGTGGCTCCCGGCGCGCCCGGCACCGAGATGCTGGCGTTACTCCAGGCCGGTGAGCGGGTCACGCCCGCTGGCGCGTCCGCTCACACCGTGATTGAGCTACGGTCCAGCGGCGCCCGCGTTGATGACCTTCTCGTCGAGATCCTCAGCCACGCCATCAAGGCTCGCGGTGGCAACGTCCAAACGGTGCTCGGACGGTAGCCGTGGCCAAGGTCGACGTGGTTGTTGAGCTGTTCTACTCCGGTGACTGGCACCAGGTCGCCGCGTACACGCGCGACCCGATCCGTATCACCCGTGGGCGGGCCAACGAGTCGTCGCAGCTCGCCCCAGCGTCGTGCTCGCTGTCGCTGGACAACCGCAGCGGGGACCTTAGCCCGCGCAACCCGATGAGCACACTGTACGGATTGATCGGGCGGAACACGCCGCTGCGGGTGCGCGTGGACAGCGATGTTCGGTTCATCGGCGAGGTCGAGTCGTGGCCGCAGCGATCCAACGTAAAGGGCAACGACGTGTGGGTGCCGGTCCTGGCCAACGGCATCACCCGTCGACTCTTCGCGCCGGGCACGGCCGGCCCAGCCTGGTCCGCGCTGCGCCGGGCGGTCGAGTTCAGCTCGACCCAGCCGCTGGCGTACTGGCCGATGGAGTCGAAGGCGGCCGGCGACACCGCTGTGGGTGATGTGCTGCTCTCACCGGTTCCCGGCGTCCCCGCACTAACTCAGACCGTTGCCGGGGCGTCGTTCGGTCGTGGTGAGGCTGGAGCAGGGTCATCGCCGGTACCCGACTTCCGCACCGGCGGGACGCTGCGGGCCACCATCCCAGACGACGGGCTGTTCAACGCGGCCACCGGTTACACCGTGGAGTTCGTGGCCCGGTTCGACAACAACCCGTCGGCATCGCCGGGCCAGGCCGTGTGGTGGTTCGCGCCCGGCAACACCCCGGCATCGTTCAACACAGCCACCGGCCCTGACATGTACTGCGCGTTCGGCGAGATTGACGGCGCCGGCCTCGGCACCGTGTCCAACAGCCCCACAGCGGCGCAGGATGGCCGTGCGCATCACTACCGGTTCACGGTGCAGCAGTCTGGCGGAAACATCCTCATCGACGAGTATGTGGACGGCGTGCTGGTCGACTCGGCCTCACCGGCCGGCACGGTGAACCGGCCAACGAGCGTCTACGTGCAGCTGGGCAACCTCGGCGAACCGTTGGAGGACCAGGCCACCGGCATCGGCCACGTGACGTTCTGGCACGGCGTGTCCCCGCCCGTCGACACAGCGACCGCTGCCGCTGCGCACGTCGGCGAGACCGCAGCCGACCGGATCGAGCGAGTGTGCACCGAGGCCGGCATTCCCATCACCATCGTCGGGGACGCGGCGTCGTCCCAGCCACTCGGCCCGCAGCTGCCAGGCACGATCATGGAGATCCTCCTGGCCGCCGCGGACGCTGACGGCGGCATCCTGTTCGAGCAGCGGGACACGCTCGGCTTCGGCTACCGCACCCGCGCCGACCTCTACAACCAGGACGCGGCAATCACGCTCGACTACGCGGCTGGCGGCGAGGTTGCCCCGCCCCTTGAGCCGGTTGAGGACACCGACCAACTGGTCAACGACGTGACCGTGACCCGTACCGGTGGCTCGTCCGCGCGTGCCGTGCAGGAGACCGGTCGGCTCAACGTGCAGCTTCCGGCCGACGACCCGCAGGGCGTAGGTCGGTACCAGAAGGACGTGACGCTGACGTTGGAGTCGGACACCGACTGCGAGCCCGCCGCGCACTGGGTTCGGCATGTGGGGACATGGGATGAGGCACGCTTCCCGGTCGTCACGATGGACCTCACCGCGATGGACGCGGACGGGAAGGCCGCGCTAGCGACAGACGCGGCCGGCTTGGACATCGGCGACCGGCTGCTCATCACCAGCATGCCGTTGGCGTTGTCGCCGGACACGGTGGACCAGCACGTGCAGGGGTTCACGGAGACCATCGAGTCGCACCGCTGGACCATCGAGACCAACGCCACGCCCGCCGGTCCATACCGGGTTGCGATCGTCTCCGACACGGCCGACCCGGAAGACACGCCCCGCGTCGGCACGAACACCGCCACCCTGGCCAGCGGCATCGACTCCGACGACACGTCGCTGTCGGTCAGCACGGGCGCGGACGGGCTGTGGACCACGGACGGCGGCGCGTTCCCGATGGACGTGAGCATCGGCGGCGAGCGGATCAGGTTGTCCGGCATCTCGGGCGCGTCGAGCCCGCAGACGTTCACCGTGTCCGCGCGCTCGGTGAACGGCATCGTCAAGTCCCACTCGTTCGGCGCCACGGTGAAGCCGTGGCGGACGGCAACCATTGGAAGGTGAACCATGACATCCCCGGTTTCACTGCCGGTCGGCCACGAGCTGGTCGCGTCGGACTTCGACGCGTACGAGAACCTGACCGGCGTCTGGCAGACGTTCTCCGGTTTCCAGTGGATCGGTGCCACCACGAACCCGGCCATCGTGAACGGGTCGATCACCGCGCGCTACATCCAGATCGGCAAACTGGTGATCTACAGCGGCGTCATCGTGATGGGTTCGAGCACGACGTACGGCACCGGCACGTGGGACATCAACCTGCCCGTCACGGCCCTGAACAGCGGCTGGTCCGCGTCTGGTTTCGCCCGAGACAACTCAGCCGGTACGGCCCGGCAGGGTGTTGGCTGGGAGGCGTCGACGACCACGCTGCGCCCGCACGACGTCAATGGCGATCTCGGCGCCTTCTCGGCGACAGTCCCATTCACGTGGGCAACCGGCGATCGCCTGTCGTGGAGTGCGATGTACGAGGCGGCGTGATCGCTCGCGATCGTTTCCATCGACGGATGTAGCTTTCTTTGTTGACCTTGCGATCGTTCGATCAGCCGAAGATGGCGAACGGGGCGGCGATGGCCAGGACGAGCATCCCGGCCATCACCACGTAGCCCAGCACCATGATGTGGAGGTGGGGGCGGTAGGGCTTCATTAGACGCTGACCATGACGCCGCCAGAGAACGGCGAGTCGTGCAGCTCCAGCCGCACGATCTTCGCGTTCTTCGGAATGTCGAACAGCAGGATGCCCTTGACCGAGTTGCCGGGGTTGATGCCCTCCAAGAACGCGTTCGAGTCCTCGCCCAGGTAGAAGGCCGCCGCGCCGTCAGCGTCGTAGCGCGCACCCGCCGCGTTGTACGCGTACTGATTGGAGGCGGAGAACGTCCTCGCCTCGTCGCCGATGTTCTTGACCGTCACGAACACCTTGCAGAACTGGCCCTGCGCCCTTTCGTTGAGATAGTCGCCGCCAACCTGCGCGATCCCGCACTGCACCCTCGTCACGGTGAACTCGAACTTCCCGTCACGGGCTGACTGGTTGAGCTTGGCGGACCTCGGCTGATCGGCCTCGTCGGTGCCCTCGTTGAAGTCCCCGCTGCTGGTGGTCGACTGTCCGTCGCGGTTCGACACGAGCGCGCCGAGCACCAGGATGCCGCCGCACAGCACGGTGGCCGTGGCCACCATGACGCCGATGATCAGTCCCGTGCTCGACTTCTTGGGCTGGGGGTAGGTCACGCTTCTCTCCTCATAGACGATCGTGGCGGCCGGGGCCTCATGCCAGCCGACCGCCACTCTGAGCGTCTGGGTGTATTACACCCGGATAGCTCAACAGGGTGTATTACACCGGCGCTCACGTCAACCCCGTGGGTGTCCTACACCCTGAAGGCATGCCAGGACGCGGGACGCCGATGCGCGCGTTCCGGCTGGCCGAGAACCTGTGGATCAAGTTCGGTGAGGCCGCTGCGGCGGCCGGCGTGGACCGCGGCACGCTGCTGCGAGCGTTCGTGGCCTGGTACCTGCGGGAGCCGGGGGCGAAGCTCCCCGACCGGCCGAGCTAGGCCCGATCTGGGAGGCGATCGAGCCACCCGGTCCACATCGAGTACGCCTGCTCTACCCCGACGGGGAGTTCCTCGACGCTTGGTGCGAGATATTCGTGCAACAGCCGTGCCACAGGGTGGAGTTCTCGGACGGGCCAGATGCCGCAATTGGCGAGGTCGACGTTCGCATGCCGGTGCTAACTGGACTCGAACACCCGGGTACGGATGCAGGTTAAAAGTCGGGTATGTCCGCTGCCGACACGCCGATTGGCCCTCTATTCGCAACGCCAGCGCGAGATATTTCTGCACACAGGGTGGGCATTGCATTTCCCCTGGTCGGAGGCTTGCCGACCCACGGGGCCCCACAAGGATTACAGGGTTGTCCACAACGTTGTGCACAGCCAGAGGGCCGGCTGTCCACAGGTTGTCCCGACCTTCATCCCCAGGTTCGTTTGACGTTCGCCTGAGACACATGTGCACTTAGGACATCGCGACACGCGGGACGGATGGTGCGAGCTACCGGCGCCGTGTTGTCGTACCTCCTGCTTACCGTCCCAAAGCGAACGGCACCCGGTTGCAGCCGGATGCCGTTCTAGCGGAATCCATGCCTCGACCCGACTAAGAACCAAGGAAGGGAAACCCGTGACCTCCAACCTACCCCGCGGCCGGCACCGGAAGAAGTCCAAGCCTGGCCGTGACTGGGTCACGATGATCAAGGCGATCTCGGCGCTGACAGCGGCGGCAGCGGCGGTGCTTGCCATCATCAAGGCGCTCACCGCGCTGGTCGGAGCGGTTGGGCAGGTGATCGCCGCCTTGTAGGCTGCGCCACGCGGCCAGCCGATCAATGGTGTCTTGATCTTCAATGCGGCAATCCGCTGCGTTGTCTATAGCACCATTTGCTGCGAGACTTAGTCCATGAGGAAACGCCTGCCGGTGGCCGCGATCGGCTACGTCCGGCTCTCCGACATCCGCACCGTCGACCTCGACCCGGACGGCACCGTGCCCGGCCTGCTCGACCAGGAGCGGCGAGTGCGTGAGCACTGCGAGCGGCTCGGCTGGACCCTGGCCGAGATCCTCGTGGAGGCGGACGTGACCAAGGACGGCCGGGTTAAGGGCGTCAGCGCATACAAGCGCCGTCAGGTCGAGACGCCTGGCGGGCGCGTCGAGCTGCGGGTAATCCGACCGATGTTCCGGGAGGCACTGGACCGGCTTGGCGACGGCCGCGCCGACGGGCTGGTCGTGCTCGACTTGGACCGCCTGCTACGCCAGCCACGCGATCTTGAGGACCTCATCGACTTGGTGGAGCGGACGAAGGTCCCCGTCGTCTCGGTCACGGGCTCGCTGCGCGGCCTCACCGATCCGTCCGACATTCAACAGGCACGGGGCAATGCCGCCCACAATGCACGGTCCAGCGCGGACACCGCACGGCGAGTACGCCACGCCCGTCAACGGCAAGTGACAACCGGCCGATACGGCGGTGGCCGGCGACCGTTCGGATTCGAGCCGGACGGGAAGACAGTCCGACCAGCCGAGGCCGGGATCATTGCCGATCTCGCGCGGCGCGTCATCGATGGTGAGTCGCTGCGTGGACTCGCCGCGGACCTCGAAAGGCGAGCTGTCCCCACCGCCAGCGGAGCCGCCTGGTCGTCATCGACCGTGCGGACCATTCTGCTCCGGGAGCGCAACGCCGGTCGCCTGCAAGTGCGGTCGCTCGACGACGAGGGCGAGCCGGTGACGGTGGTCGGCACCGCGCCATGGCCGGCCATCGTCGAGCCGGACGTGCACGATGAGGTGGTGGCGATCCTGACCGACCCGGGACGCACCACCACTCCCGGCCCCACGCCGCGGTGGCTCGGCTCGCTGCTCTACCTGTGCGGGGTCTGCGGCGAACCCAACCTGACCGCCTCACAGCGCCACGACGGCCGGCCCCGATATGTGTGCCGGGCACGTTGCCTTAGTCGCGTCGCCGAACCGCTCGACGACTTTGTGAACCGGGTGCTGATCGCCCGCCTCAGCCAGCCCGACGCGATCGACCTGTTTGCGCCAGTCGAGCCCACCGCGACGATCGACGGAGCATCACTCCGCGACGAGCTGCGCCGGATCGGCCGGAAGCTCACGTCGCTCGCCGAGATGCATGCGCGCGATGAGGTGACCGACCATCAACTCACCGCAGCGACCAAGGTGCATCGCGCACGTGAGCGGGAGATCGAGATGCAGCTTGCGGCTTCGCGCAAGGCGTCGCCGCTCGCCCCGCTGATCGGGGTCGACGTAGCGGCAGTGTGGCCCGTCCTTCCGCTACGGGTGCGTCGTGGAATCCTGGCGTCGGTGTGCACGGTGACGGTGCTGCCGGGCGCTACGGGCCGAAAGCCGTTCGATCCCTTGACGGTCGCGATCGGATGGAAAAGCGCATGAATAGCACGGGTACATTCCCACTCAATTGTTAATTGCACCCGTACATTCCCGTGCTTTATTAGTCTTTGTCGAATTCGCCATCCATTGCTTGTAGTCCAAGCGATCACTAGCTATTGTTTGCAACAGGTCGGCAGATAGCCCGTCGACCTCGGATCGGCCGGAAACCATTGCTGGGCCACAGATTTACCAGCGAAAGGTCTCGCCATCATCCGTGATCCGCACAGCGGATCGGCCCGGACCCGACCAGTTGGCTCGCTGTAGTGGCAGCGAGAAGTGGGAAACGCGACGCGCGCGGCGTCAAGCGGGGCTGAATGGTCCAAGCCGAAAGGGCGCCGTCGTGCCCGAATCATTCCTCACTGTGCGCGAAGCCGCGCAAGTCCTGCGCGTCTCCGCCCAGACTCTCCGGCGCTGGGTCCACGCCGGCCGCATGGACGCGATCCAGCCAGGACGAGACATCCTCATCCCCGCCCACGAGGTCGAGCGCCTCATGACCCGGCGGCCGGTGTCGCGATGACCGCCATCGACACCGCCATTGCCGAGCTGGTGGCAACCGCGCCGCCCCTGACCGAGGCACAGCGAGCCCGGCTCGCAAGCCTCCTCGCCCCTTCCCATCAACAGCAGAGCGCGATCCGGCCCACAGCCAGCGATCGCGCCCAGGCCACTCTAGCGCGTGGACGGCGGGCAGCGGCATGACCGACACGCAGGGACCGCGCCCCGGGCAGGGGACGCGGTCCACAGGATCGAACACCTACGACGAGGGTACCGCGGGCCTGGAGGAACGCGACCGCATCCTCGCGGCACTGCGAGCCAACGGGTTCACCCCATACACGAACAGCAACAACGGCTACTACTGGTTCACGTCGTGCCCAGCTGGGCACACGGGCGTGCGGATCAGCTCCGGCAAGGCCGTGGAGCTGGCCTGCCTTGGCAACGGTATCGGCGGGGCGGACAAGTGCGCGCCTGAGGACGTCGTCCGCGCGCTCGGTCTCGACGACCTCATCCCGACCGCGAAGTCCTTCCTGGAGGCGTTGCGGGCCGCCCTCGTCGACTCTGCGGGCTTGGACGACATCCCTGACCCTGATCCGCTCATCGGCAACGACATCCTGTTCCGGGACTCGCTGGCCTGGATGGTCGGCAAGCCCGGGTCGATGAAGTCGTTCACCGCGCTCGACATGGCGGGCTGCGTCGCCACCGGCGAGGTGTGGCAGGGGTATCGGGTCTCGCAGGGACCGGTGCTGTTCCTCGTGGCTGAGGGCGTGCGCGGCACGAAGAAGCGCGTGCGGGCCTGGGAGAAGGCGATGGGGCGTCCGATGGACGGCGTCAGCTTCTTGCCCATCGCGGTGCAATCAAAGTCGGGGGCGCAGTGGGACGCGTTCGTCCAGATCGCAGCCGAGCTGCGCCCGGCGCTGATCGTGCTCGACACGCAGGCGCGGATCACGGTGGGCGTCGAGGAGAACTCCAACACCGAGATGGGCGAGTTCGTTGCTCAGGCCGATCGGCTCCGAGTCGCGTCCGGCGCATGCGTTCTGATCGTCCACCACATCGGTCGGCACGGTGACACAGGTCGAGGCGCGACCACAGTCGACGGTGCCGTGTCGACCATCATCAAGATCAGCAAGGACGAAGACCGGGTCAAGCTGGAGTGCCAGAAGAGCAAGGACGGCGTCGAGTGGGACGACATCGAGTTGCGAGCGGTGCCCATGGCGGAGTCGGTGGTCCTGGCCGTCCAGGACCCGACCAACCGAGCGGCGGGGACTGGCGTGTCGGCTGCGGCGCTCAAGATGGCCCGAATCTGGGCGGATCACCACGGGACCAACTGGGTCCCGGCCGGCTCGCTGATCGAGGTCGTCGCGCCCAAGACCACGTTCTACCGCAACCTCCGAGAGCTGGAGCACTCCAAGGTCGTCGAGGTCGACACTACCGGCCGCTACCCGCGTTACCGGCTCGCACACGTGGGCGTGGACGGTGCCCTGTGAGTGCAGTTCCGGGCACTGTCCCATGTCCCACCCCTAAGGGGTGTGGGACTGGGCGGGACGACCACGCTGCCCATGGGAGTCCCATGGGACACGTGGGACAAAGTCAATGATCATCCATGTCTAGGAAGGCATCATCATGAAGAACGGCCTCCGAGTCCTCGCCGGATTCCTCACCCGAGGCGGCTCCGACCTGAGGGTCATCTGTCCCAACTGCGGACGCTGGCACAGCCACGGCGCGGACAAGGGCCTCGCCCCCGGCGACACCACCCACCGCGCCGCGCACTGCCGCGTCCCCGCCCCCGGCTACTACATCACCGTGCAGC
>Ga0247824_10000326_pt1 | contig 22405 bp, 23 predicted proteins | sample 13C_PalmiticAcid_FD_194412 | JGI IMG/M metagenome (GOLD analysis project Ga0247824, IMG submission 194412) | Soil microbial communities from agricultural site in Penn Yan, New York, United States - 13C_PalmiticAcid_Day48 | ecosystem: Environmental > Terrestrial > Soil > Agricultural land...
GCGTACCTAGCTACCCTACCACTACCTAGAAGCAAGCCTTCGTCCTAGGCCCCTAGGATATATCTAGATCTCGAGCTAGACGATAATTCCTTTTTAACGCCCGACTAGGCTTCGTAAGCTAACCGCCCTTGTCTTTCTACCCTAAAAGAGGTTACTCGCTACTAGGGCCAATAAATTATTCGATACTACTAGTAGGCCTTTAAAGAGGAAAGCTATTATAATCGGCTTTATACTATAGTATATAAAGTATCCTATTAGGGCGACGCTATATTGGTCTTAAACTAGTCGATTCTCTAATAATCCTATAACGTCTAGCAGCGACCAATATAGGCCTTAATAAACCCGATCGAACTATATAACCTAGTATACCTCAAGGCTTAGTCTCGAGATCTATCTCGCTATAAGAAGCTACCTCTCGATAATATACTATATTACCTTAGATTCGATAGTTTTAGTCTTCTAGTCTATAAAGATTTTGCCACCATCTTACCCCTAGTCGATAAAGCTAGTAGTCTTGGCTTTTCAAACCCCCTTAAAGACCACTCTAATACCTTTATAAAGCTACTACCTTTAGCGGTCGATGATATACGTTGTAAAGATACGTTTTATAGCGCCGCACTTAGGCTTAAAGAATACCTTTTTAAAGGTAGTAAATAAACCCTAAAAGTATATAGGATCTACTAACTTATATCTAGATACTAAGCCCTATAATACTAGAGAATTAGATACCGAAGGTAATAGATTTAGGAGACTACCACTTGGCGTGAGCAAGCTACGGTTCATCTACAATAGCGATCTATACCCTAGTTAACGGCCTCTAAATAATTGACTAAGCTTACTCTCCTATAATAAAGATACGCAAGTCGAAGCTCGGTGCCGACATCCCGGTATATTGACCAAGATAGCCGACCTAGCGTTAACGTACCTGGACCAGGGCCGGTGGGAGGAGGCCGAGAAGCTAGAGGGGTAGTTGATGGACACTTTCAAGACAACGCTCGTGGTAATCAAACTAGTCATGGAGGAAATAGGCTTCGAATCACTGGATTTAGACATCTGTCCACCGCCCTCATCGACACACCTCCCTCGCCTATAGGCTCGTTTATCACATACACGTTCGGAGGCCGCGGACTAGGCGTCGAAAGGCAAACGTGTGACGAACCGACACGAGCAGCTCGTGCTCAATCATCTTGAGCCCTCTGACGAGGCGACCCGGGTTCAGCAAGCTAACGTGTCTTTACTTGACAACACAAGCTCTTCCTCGTTCGTCAGCGTCGACTTCGTCGTAAGGGAATATTCAGCGGCACCGTGGCGTCCGTATCGTGGGGACCGGAGGCAGTAGGCCTCACATTATCGCCGGCCGTGTTCCTCACTACGACTAGCTGTTGAGCTATACGAACTACTACCTGCATCAAGATTGCTAGATGGCGCACCGTATTAGCCTAGCCGCTTGCATCCGCAGTAACGATGACGTTCTCTAGGAACCTCGACACCCTGTCAACGACAGAATGCTTGTGGGGGGATGATACAGACCACCTGCCCGGCTTTTGTGGGGTTGACCCATGAACCACACTCAAACATCCTGCGCCCGAACCAACCCGATCGCCTTTTCCAAGCGTCCTATGAATACCCTCTTGGGGCGCCAATATGTATTGATTGCGACTTGGAAAAGCTGCGACTACGAGCCGCACGCCTCTTAGAGGAAGCGGCCTGGAGAGCGTTGCGATACCAGCTACCCTGATAATGATAGACTTTGAGCCGTCCGGCGAGCGGGGACAAGCGAGTACCCGAAGTTGATACCTGCCCCTTTGTCGATGAGAAGCTGCGCGACCGCCTTGTGGCCATTTTCTGAGGCCCATATAAATGCCGTCCATCCATGCTTGTTATGAGCGTTGACGTCCGCCCCTTTGTCAATGAGAAGCCCCGCGACCGCCTCGTGGCCATTCTGTAAGGCACATATCAGTGCCGTGTATCTATAAAAGTCCGGAGTCCTGACGTTTACATCCGCCCCTTTGTCGATGAGAAGCCGCTCGACCGCCTCGTGGCCGTTCGCTAGAGCCCGGTTGAGTGGCGTATATCCTTTCCTGTCTATTCCGTCAAGGTCTGCCCCTCCTTGAGTTAACAACTTCATAATGCTTAGTCTACCTTCTTGGGCAGCCTAGGACAACGGCGTTAGGCCTTCGTAATCTATCAAATGATACCTGCCCTCCAAACCTTCAGTGATATCGACGCCATCGTGGGTAGTTGAAGGTAACCTCAAAAGTGTAGCTACCGCGCCTTTGTGTCCGTCATGCTTAGCTTAGAGAAATCACATCTTGAAGTGCGGCACGCCCGACGTTTCGGTCAAGCACCCTTTCTTCTGCAGGGCGGTGACGGCTGGGTGCGAGGAGGGTGTTACAGTCGGCGGAGTGGTGGAGGAATCGGAGAGGAAGAGCCGGTTGGGGCCGCCGCAGATGAAGGTCGGATCGCCCGTACACTTGATGCCGCAGTCGGTGGTGAAGACAGAGCTTTGGGCGAGGAGTTGCCGCAGTCCCTACCATCGGAAACAGCATTGCCATCCTCGCCGAGTGCCTGCATGGTGCACCACACCATGACACCCACAATGATGTGGGCAAGCAACACGAGGCCGATCCGCCGTGGCTTAGCGCCTTGCCTGACGCGACAGAGGCCCGTCCCGATGGGACCTCGAAAGCAATTCAGTTCGTATTAGCGCCCTCGATGTCTGCGAGCTCCCTCAGCCACCTCGCAAGCAAGTGCCGGAGCTGGGCCAGTTATAAGATACTTTTGTTCACACCAGGCGCGACTAGTGCGCGGCGTGGCGCATCCTGGAGACACTTCATGGATTGGTGTGTCAATTAATGCACGCCGTGAGGGACCCTATGGCGATGGCTTCAGTAATTATTCAGTCTAGAACACCATCAAGAATCAGATAAAGGCAAAGTCCCCCCTTCCTAGAGGATTCCGCTCAGACCATGACCTGCCAACAAGCTGGTTTCCACTATCTTGTGAAGCATTCGCCAGCCTCAAACTACGTAGCGGGTCTTCTCTCGGCACATTACAACAAGCGAGGGCGACTACCGAAACCTGCAGCTGAGCTTTACCAACCTCGCCATCAACACCAATTCTCATCCATGATCCTCCCTAACCTCATCCCTATCCTCCCCCAAAACAAAACGCCCTATCTATCAGAAAGCCCATGCAATACACTCAGCGAATGCTCCAGAATCGGCTCGAGTGCCTCCCACTCCCGCTCGGACCCCTCCTCCTCCACCCCCCGCCGCCTCTCGCCTGCAGCGCTCCAGCACTTACAACAGTGGCTTCCGCAGGTTGTGACACCGACGCCTGTCAGCTTATGGCACATCACATTGTACGACAAAGAGGTAGAAAACCGTCGACACTCGTACTCCCACCCTAACATCCTTGCCGACACAGCATGGCAAACTCCCTAAGACTTCGGCGCACAAATCCCCTCCTGCCCTGGTATACTTCACCTGCGACGCAATCGTCACCTACACGTCCTCAACCATGACCTTTTCTGGGTCTGTTCCGCGGAAGAGCACGTCGATCCCTGCCATGGCTCTGCCATCATTGCAATACCCGGGCGGACGTTTTCACAGCGTTTCGCCATGGCATCAAACGCCTCACAATCCAAATCCGGGCAACATGCATTATCCAGGCGCGCCGTTGTCCATGGTGGGCGGCATACCAGGGCTTTCAAGCTACAACCATCACACGGGGGCCTCTTCGCATCATTCGCACCGTCCCTACTTCCACCACCCGGGCGGTCCGCCTCCGCAGTCGGAACGCCAGTTCAAGTGCAACGAGTGCACACAAGCCTTCAACCGGAACCACGACTTGAAGCGGCATCGGCGAATCCACTTGGCCATCAAGCCATTTGCCTGTGACGACTGCGAAAAGAGGTTTCGAGAACGGACGCGCTGAAGGTGAGTTGGGAGAACCGGGAGACCCACTCCCCACAATGTTTTGGATCTTTGCCCCCTTTACAAGTATGCTAACTTTTGTACCCAGCGTCACCGAGTCGTCAAGGGATGCGGCGGTAGCAGCACATCACCGCCAGCGGGTGCCAACGCGGCAAAAGACGGCAACGATGAGTCCGCCCCCAGCGATGGCGGCGGCGGCTGGAGGCAGCGACAGGGACGGCAGCCCCAGGTCGGCGAAGAAGGACATCGACCGGGGATTTTGGGTCGGCCATCCACTCAGCAAGCTGGTCTTTGAGCACCGTCTCCCATTGAATCACATCTGATTCCCGAACTACCTCAGATAAAGCATTCTTCTGGTCCAGGGACGGGGAAATCGTGTATTCAAAGTTCTGGTATCTCTTCATGCACTTCCAAAGACTCAGACAATATCTTGGCTCCGTGCTGGCGTCGTTTGATGTATCCTGTTTCCTGTCGATAACGCTCGCAATGAAATGGACAAACAGGTTGGAGTCTCCCTCGGCTCGGTCGTTCCAACGGTTGGACAGCGAATCACACAGTCTGCTGCGCGAAATTGCGAAGACTATCCCCAGTATCCTAAACATCTGCAGGAAATAGAGCGGGTAAGGTGGTCGGGCAACCTCCCAATCTTGTCCCAGCACGACGCCATTTGGCAAACCGTCGAGGCTGTTCTTAATCATGCCCGAGATTACGAGCTGTTGCATCAGAGCGATCAGAGCGATCAGGCCAGCAGTAAACCGCCCAAACTAGACCGCATTGACCGGTCTTTTGCCTTGTTGGTCAACCGAGCCAAAATCAGAAACGCTACATTCCGGATCTCCGAATTTGGGGCAGTGGATCACATCACGGACTTTCAGGGGAGCCCGAGCCGCCTCCCGAGCCTCTTACACTTGCTCCTCAGAGCAGCCAAGCAATGCCCCCGTGACTCTCCGCCCCTTCAACCCCGCGTCCCCTTAAAACCTCGCCATCAGACTCTGCACCCCATCCCTCCTCGCCGCGCTAGGGGAGAGAGGCATGGGGTGGCGTTGATGGAAGAGAACCGTAGGGGCTTGTACGAGACCAAGGCAAAAGGGTTGATCCGGATGTAGCTAGCGTGCCAAGGCCCTTTAGGCTCAGTGCCTCCAGGCGAAATAAAATCCATCCATCCATCTAATTCCCAAACATGCTCACTCATGCCTGCAACATCCGTTTGCCCGCCAGTCTTTCGGCAGCATGTCTAACCGGCGCAGTTGACCGACATCTATGAGTTTGGCGACATGTATGCCACAACAGGTCCAACCACAGTCCGATTGTCATCGTCGTTGTAGTCGTCGACGCCTCCGCTGTGGGGAATTCCTTGTGCCACCGCCCGTTGTGTTCCTTTTCCTTTGTGTTCGTCTTCGTCCTCCTCCGGCCCCTCCTCCTCCTCCTCCGCGTTACAACCGTTCATCAAGAGTGAGCCAATCATTTACATCGTGGATCCCCCTTCTCCTCCACCGTGACTCAATCCGACAAACACCACCAGCACGGCCGCGTACGCAGCCGTGCCAGAGAGTACATCCGTTGGATTTTCAAGAAGCAAAGCCATGACAATCCCGAAAACCACCACACAAACTGTCGTGGCCACGAGGCCGGTATACAGCGTTTTATGCAGAACCATCAGCCACATGGGTCCGACGAGGAAGAGCCCACCCAAGATGGCCATGGCGGCATTGTTGCGAAGCTCCAGCGCCCTCGACTTGGCACTATTTTCTGTACGCGTGCCGCCAATCGGAACCGTCTTGTCCTCCCACGTACCGGCCACAGCGATACAAGTATTGAGATTATCGCCGCCAGAGCGTGGGACACCTCCGGCATTGTCTGGGCGCTTATATTCCGGCCGTGGGACGGGGCACGTACCCAGGACTTTGCGCATAACGTAGTCGTCGGTTAGACGCTCGCCGGTGACGAGGAAGCTATCCCGTAGGGATTGGCTGCATTTGGCCATATAGTCGTAGTCTTGGAGAGCCTTGGCTGAGAGCCGGTTAACTAGGTTGACCCGGACAGAGAACAAGGGGTAAATGTTTAATGTAAGCTTCGAGGTCTGCCTCCCAATTGGGAGGCTCGATGTTTCGAAACCTCATGTCCACCACGTGCTTGACGCACTTACATTGCAGCTTACGGAGGTGGATTCGCTGCAGCTCGGCGAGGCTGATCCGGTAGCTTCGTGGCTCTGGTCTTGTGTAGAACCTGGAGGCATGTGGAGATTCTTTCTTCGGTCTCAGGCGGAATCGAGATAAGAGCGTCGGCTCCTCTCTCAACTCGATAATGAGATTGTTCTTGTGCATTGAGATGGCAAAAAGTCCGAAAGAAGCAGGATCATCGGCATTGAATTTGTCGTTGCTCATATGGTCGAGTATGGCGGATCTCTGAAATGAACCCGAGATTGATCTCTCGTTTCCTATGGCCGATGTCGGGCTTCCACTGTTGTTGTTGTCGCGATTTAAAGTCCAAGGCTCCTCCGACCCCTCCTTGTCTGCAGGTGACAGTGGAGGGGCAACAAGAGGATGTATCCTCTTATCACCGTAGTGCGGTGCCTCAGTAGGCGTTGATCGGCTGCTTCGCTGGAGCGAGCCATTTGTTGGAACCCGTGACGCCTCAAACTTCACACCTTCGGCTGACTCTTTGGGCGAAGCCGATCGACTGTTCGGTGTTGTTGTCGGGTCAGGGGTCAGGGTCCACGGCCCCTCTGACAACCCATCATTTGCGAGCAGTCGTCGCTCTCCCGCTGCAGGACTCTCAGCTGCGCGGTTTTCAGTGCCGGAGATGGGTGATGACGAGACTGGCGTGGGACAATCATCAGCTCCAGATGTTTTTGCTCTCAAAGCCCTGTTGAGCACTGTGGCCTGGGTGGTCAAACGAGAATCGAGCGAGCTTCATTCCAGGTAACAAATGCGTACCGGTGGCCGGAGCAAAGGTTACTGCCAGGGAGATCTGTCCCGGTAGGCTGTCTGAGAATTCTGCCCCGTTCAATGGAGCGGCAGTGGGAAGAACTCCCGCTTTGTTCTCAGCAGTGCCTAACGCAGCAACCTTTTCAATATCAACATCCGAGTTCATATCGCGTCGATTAGGGAGAAGCAAAGAATGGACCGGTTCGGGTAGGTAGAGTCAAACCATGTAGACAGAAGGATGCCGAGGTAGGCGGGGAGATTAGTACCGTACAATACAATACAATACAAACTGTCCGAAAAGCTGATTATAGATAACTAGGTAATTAGCAACTTGTAACGTTATTGTATTGTAATCGCCACGCGGTACATATGACGCCATCCCCGCATCAACCTTAAGCCTACATTATCATCGTGACATCACATGTGCATGTCTATCCATGACTGGAGGCAAGGCTTACGTCCCTTGATTAACCTAGACCTTGGAAGATATTAAATTTTCACTTCGGTCGCGTCTCAGTTCCGTCCCTCCGTTGCGCGCCTCGAGATGCAACACCGCTTCTCGTATGCTTGGCTTAAACCAACAACCCGAGCAAACAATCTGGGCTATCATGGCAGAAGCCAGTAAATACCTCGATGTCCAGATCCGTTTAGATCCCAAAAGAGTCTCCGTCGAGTTCCGCACAGAAGAGCAGGCCAAGCGATACTATGACCAAGTCCGAAATCGGTCTATCCATGAGACGGAACGACTTGACAGTCACCTAGATCGCAGGCGGGTATCTATTCGGCTTCCATCTCGAGTTACCGGAATTGTGGCGAGCACAACATACAAGGGGTTCTATCTTGTTTTCAACGACAAGAACCTCGCCAAGGATTGGGTCAATGGACTGCTAGTTTGGAGCTTCGTCTCTAGGGCCGGGGTGAAGAGCGAGACAGAAGCTTTCGTGGTTCGAGATGTCAACGACGATGATCTCAATAAAGCGCTCGGAATCAAGTCGACCCAGAGATACGAATCTCCCGAGGATGCTGTTGCCTCTAAAAAAAAGCCCTATGTCTTCTAATGCTACCACTTCTGATATCGTCACTTCAAGTCCAGTATTCCTCAGCCGAGGCCGGCTGTGGTACAGCAGATCCTGAAGACGCCGAGCCCTGCGCGGAGGATCCGGCCGCTCGCAGAGGCGCACTGCGGCGTGCCCTCTCCTTGGCCCGGTCGTGTTTTGGGGACAGCAGCAGCTGAAGAGAAAGTCAATTGAGGCGTTATTCGTCTCAATAAACAAAACTATCACACTACTGATTGCTCGTTCTCTTCTAAACATGCCTCTAGAGTTGATAGTGTAGATAGGGTGGACGGATGACCTTCGCCTAATACCTGTTGCGGGAGATTAAAGCAAATCCGCATCAGGGCAACGGCATCTCCGTGACAACTCATATCTTTCCAAATAAAGGCGAGGAGCTCGTCTTATCCGACCCGGTGATCCTCTCCCGGACCGGCGACTACGGCGTCACCGATCTCGGCCGCGACGGCATCAGCTCCTTCTTCAGTCAGCACGACTGCAACCAGCACTGCCGCCCCAACTGGACGAAGCCCGCCACTCCGCGGCTTCCACCATGGCCATTCCTGCCTGTCTCGGCACCCGTCATTTGGCAGGACGCCGCTCAGTAAGTTCCTCGGCGCCGTCGGCGGCCATGTTCGTAGCCCCACCGCATCTGGTGGAGAGTGCGTTTCCAGTTGCTCCTCGGGGCTGCCCAGGTGGCTCGAGTGGCAAGGTACCACCATCATCCGAGTTCTTACGCCGCACAATGGTCCGCAAATTCGCACCGATATCCCTCCGCTGATACCTTCGGATCCTTGCGGGCTTCCTCAAGTAGCCCCCTCATCCGACTGTACAGTCCACTATCCTCCCTTTCCCACCTTCTCCCGCTCGGAAATACAACTTTGCGCAACTTGTTGACCCAGGGTACCACCGGTTTGTAATACGGCGTGAAGTTCTTCTCCGCTGCTTTGATGAAGCCCCCCTCATCAGAGATCTGTCCTTTTTTTAGCTGTGCCAACTCCTCCGTGTCAGCGTAATTCCACTTGTCAAACTGGGCAACAACCTTGCCCTTGCCAGGGCCGTCACAGTGGATGCATATCCAGAATAACACCCAGAAGAACGACTCGAGGTCGTGCATGAATGAATGCTGCTCGCCCAGAAGCGCCCCGATGGCCATGAAAGCTCTCGTTCCGGTCTTCCCCTTTGCCCCCGAGATGCCGTCTCGTTCCACTCTGATGGCGAGGTCAAGATCAATCAAGAACGAAGGCCAAGAGGAGTCGTCGTTGTCTTCGTTGATCATGAGGTTGTTGATCGAGATGTCTCTGTGGAGAATGCCTGCCTTGAGCAATGATTCGTGCCCATCGATGCAGCCTTCCAGCGCAGCAAGCAGGGCCGATCGAGAGCTCGCATTGTATGGGTTTTCCATAGTCGCGGAGAATAACACAGCACAGGCCGGGTCATCATCAACAGCAACAAGCAAGCCACCAACAACACCGACCACTACAGCAGCCACAACAACCACCAAACCACCCACCTCAACCACTTCCGTCGTGATCTCCACCCCAACACCAGTCCAACCCTCCATGTCGCCCAACTGCAACCGCTTCTACCTCGTCCGCGCCGGCGACGGCTGCTGGGCCCTCGCCGCCGCGGCCGGCACCCCGCTCGACACCTTCTACGCGCTCAACCCGTCCGTCGGCACCGACTGCTCCCACCTCCTGTCGGGCTACTACGTCCGCCTCGGCCTGGTTGGTGACGGTGCGGCGGCGACGACGATTGTTACGGGCGCGCCGGTGCCGGCGGCTACGACGTCAGCTGTGGTGAGTAGTAGTAGTGCGTCCTCCTCGGCAGCAGCAGCAGCGACACCGAGTCCCGTGCAGACGGGCATGGCGGCGGGGTGCACGCGGTTCTACTTTGTGCAAAAGGGCGACTCGTGCGCGGGGATTGCGAGCGCGGCGGGGATCACGACGGCGAGTCTCGCGGCGCTGAACCCGGCGGTTGGGTCGAGCTGTTTTGGGTTGCTGGCTGGGTACTATATTTGCTTGGGGACGGGGAGCGTCGGGGCGACGATCATTGTGTCGGGCCCGCCGGTGCCGGTTAAGACTTGACCGGGGTGATTTAGAATGCGTAGAGGTTGGGATGGAGGGTGGGAGATGAGGAAGAACATAATAGGGGGTGTGGAAGAAAGATGGGACCTTGCTGTACACCATGGAGCTATCGATACATCAGACGAACGATAACTACCCTACCCAGGGAACAAGGCAAACACGACCTTGCACACGGCAGGTCAACCTGGTTCATGTGGCGCCGTACACCAACTCTTGAAGTCTGCCAGTGGACTTCAAGTTCTTCGATCTCAACGTGCGGAACCACTTTTGGACCCTGCCTAGAAAAAGTGGGCATTGCTGCCTGGTTGCCAAGAGTCGCAATCAAATGTTCGGGTGTACTCCGTATTATTTTTGAGAGACGGACTCCAACGACCCAAGTTCTGATCCCCGGTGCAACAAAACTTTCCATAAGTCAAGCACACCGTCAAATGATAACAACAGCACCACCATGCCCGAACCGAGCGCCCGGCCCCTCAACAGCCTACCGCTCCTGGTCCTGACGGGCATCGCAGAAGCGCTGTGCCCGCACTGCGCCCAAGACACGAACCTTCAGAAGCCCTGGGAGTCGCCGATCCACTTTGGCGGCGGCCGCGCCCTGCTGGCCCCAACGAGCGACCTTGCGAACCTCGCAGCGACCTGCAAGGACCTGAACACCATTGTCACCCCCATTCTCTACCACCAGCCCCAGTGCGTCCCTGAGCGGCGCATCAGTCTCCTTCGCACCCTTGACCGCCGTCCCGACCTCGCTCGCCGCGTCAAGGTCCTCAGGCTTGACTTCGGCTGCGACCATGACATCAAAGATGAGGACGCCCGAGCCTTTGTTCTGGACCTTGTCGCGCGCTACGGGCAGCCTACTCCGCCTCGGCCTCAAGCCGATGCTGGCGCCGAGAATGGTACCTTACGCACCTCACGCTCCGAAGGCGAGAGAGTGGATGGAGACTACCCCATGAATCTGCTTCTAGCTATGTGCCCAAACTTGGAGACATTCAGCACCGGCCTGGGCTATTTTTACGAGTTCAGTCTCCTCCGGCCCGCCAGCCTCGCGTACTTGAAGGATGTCTACGTCGCCCACAGAGACACCGAGCTGGGAATAGACCTCGAGTCTCTCCGGGGATTGTATCTCGCCGCCCCGCACATGGAAACCTTCACGAGCTTCATGACGGCTGATGTCGGTCCGGAACGCTTCCCCCTCACCAACTTACGCCACCTCCGCCTCGAGCAGAGCGCGATTTCGGCTGAGGGTCTACGCGCTCTCTTGGGGTCGTGCCCCCAACTCGAATCTTTCTTTTACGAAACAGGCGGCGGACAGATCTCGCCTGAGCAGTTCAGCATCACGAGCCTCAGGAAGCTCCTGGTACGCTACGTGCCGCGGTTGAAGCATCTGGAGTTGGACTATCAATACGACGCTGGTATGACCGACTGGCGTGAGCACGACGATGCGGAAGATGGTCTCGACCCGGACCCTGCGCCTGGCTTGGCCTCGCTCTCGTGTCTGGAGAAGCTTGTTATCGACAACGACATCCTCGACAAGTGGGGCAGGCATGACCCGGTGGCTACGCTTTTCCCGCAATCCCTCAAGTCCTTGCTGGTCACCACCTCCGAGATCCCCTTCCAGATCGGGGGTGAGGACGTCTTCGCGTTCGCCAGCTCGGTCGCCACCCTTCTTCCGCAGCTCTCGAGCATCAAGGTCCGGGATAACGGGAAGCCGCGCGATGAGTACACCCAGATATTGTGAAGGGTGTGGCACCTGGTTGCTGTCGCACGGGGCAATTAACAGTTTACACTGTTGTAGGGTTTCCAGGAGAAGGGAGCGATTGTATTTTCATGATCCCAGAATCTCTTGCAACTACCCCATGATGACTCGATATTTCCAGTTCAGTCTTCTAACCTTTCTTCGCCTTCTCTTCTTCGTCCTTCTTCCTCTTCTCTTCCTCCTCTTCTCTTCCTCCTCTTTTCTCCTCTCCTCGTCTCTCCTCAGCTCCTCTTGCAACCCCTTTTCAAAAGCTTCCTCTGCGTCCTGTTTTTTCCTGTCCCATTCCTCCTTGAAGCAGCGAGAGCAGTCGGTATTTTTGGTGCAGGAGCCTGAGGGACAGTCAGGAAACGGCATTTTGAGGTTTTTCGCCTTCGGTAAGGAGTCGATTTCAGGGTTGTTGGTACGTTAACGATGTGACGGGCTAAGACTTATGTTGTCTGTCGAGCAATGCTGAGAGCCACTTGCATGGTCTCTGCCTGGCCGAACACGGGTTTATATGCTAACAAGTCTCGGCTTTGTCAGAATGCCCGGGCAATGCGGCCCACACGATGCTATGAGTCTTTGCTGCTACAAACGGTTGAGGTTCCTTTGACTGGCGTGTTGGCCTGTTGTTGGTTGAGAGTCACAACACCGCAACAAGCGTGTAGTTGATACGTGGCACGACTGCACGACTAATCTGATGTCACGAACGGCCACATGGGCGGCTCAGGGGGAGCGACAGCTAGGGCGCGGGATGTTCCGGTACCTTAGCCAGTCGCTTAACTACCTGGGTCATATTACACGGCCGAGGCAAAATCTCAGACAATATCTATAGTAATCCGCCCATAAAGACGCTCATACTCGTCAAGCGCCTCCGTCTCCACCACGTTCTCGTAAAGCTCCCATATCTCCTCTCCACCCGTCCATCTTACAAGTAGTTCCAGGTCGCCGTCATCCCGCGTTCTATACCGGCAAATCGCCTCTACATCCCACTCCTCCTCCCTTTTGAGCTTAGTATAATACCTCAACTAGATAGCCCCGGCACTACACCCTAGGAACTACTTAGCGATCTCGATCCAAGAAAGTCCCTACCCCTTTAGCCGAAGGATCGTTGCATCGTCCACCAGGGTATACCTCGCCCTCCTTAAAGTTAAAGTTAGTTTATCCTTATACTTAGTAATCCAATTACTCTTCTATCTCGCTAGACGGTACCTCTTCGTAGTAGTACTCTAATTCTCCGCTCTATAGTACCCCTACCCCACTCTATATTCTATGTATAGATCCTAGGTAAACTATATATTGAAAGTAGGTAGCGAACTATCTATTATAACGCGCTTAAGGACTATATCTCTAAAGGGCCATTCCCCGGATACTATATATTCTACGCATAGATCCTAGGTAAACTACACTATAAAAGTAGATGGCGAACCGTCTATTATAATACGTTTAAAGACTTTATCTCTAAAATATAATTCCTCGAATATCGTAGTAGGGGTTCTAGCCATCTTAATATCCTTTTCCAAAGACGATAGTAGATAGGTAGTACCGTACTAGCGCCTAGGGTATCGGGACGATCTTAGAGCGCCTTTTAAAGAATCACTATAAGAGAGAGGGGTCTATTACTAAGATACTATTCCGCTAATTGGAATAGTTATAGTATCCCCCCTATAGCGCTTATATAGTAGCGGCTAGATAATATCATCCTCGTTATATTTAGCGTCGCTATATATACTAGGACAATAGTCCTCTTTATTATCGGTATCGCGATATCGACGACGGCTAAAGCTACGCTATGATACTATTCCGCTAGTCGTTACATTATAATAGCTAGTAGTATACTATAGATTAGCCTAGTCTCGGCTAGTAAGTAACTATATCCGTAGGCTAATATCGGCTAACTTATAGTCGTTATTCCCTTCGTCATCTAGCAGCACGAGTAAACCTACTATATATACTCGATTATTATCGTTATAGTAATCACGATATCGAGGGAGACTATAGCTACCAGAGCTTTATTATATATTAATACTACGACTAGGAACGGTACTATATTAGCTATAGGGCTAAAGATATAGCTCGGTACCTACCAGATCGAGCTCGCTAGTGCTCTCATCTAGTATTTAACCAATCTAGGGGTTTAAGATATATAAGTATTTTTATTTATAAACTACTTTAGGCTATACTATTATAAAATATACTATAGAGAATAAGATAAATACACCTACGAGGATATACGACCTAGCCGCCTAGGACGTGCCGCCTAAAATGCACCTCCTGAATATACTACCTAAATGCACCTCCTAGAATATACCACCTAAACTACGCCTCCTAGAATAAGCCTCCTTTACAGTTCGAGCTATTGCCCTATCTAAAAATAATAGGTAGTTCCCTATACTCGTTCGCTGAATAGTCTTTAGTAGGCCAACTCGATAATACGGGTAGTAGGGCATCTTGTATAAATATTATAGCGCTAGTCGGCGAGACGGGTATAGTTGTAATTAGTAGGGAGATCTAGGGATTGTAGAGCGGGAGGAGCGGTGCCCCATTGCCGAAGTGGGGAGCGGGGAGTATATCAACCAATCGGACAGAAGACTGACAACCTTGTCCGGAGAACCCCTTCTCTGTGGGGGAGCGCTTCAAGTGGGCTTAGAAGACTCGGCGTATTCTCTTCTGGGCATCTTCGGGTCTCCGCACCATCAGCCAATAGGGGTAGCAAACTGGACCCACTACGGACGTAGCAGGCTAACGAACGAAACGAAACGAAACGAAATGTAGTAGGTCCGAATTTGATATTATCGATTTTCATCTCGGATATACTTTTTATCTGTTTTCGCCGTCAAGGCGTGGCGATCGACTCTAAGAAGGGCGTCCCGCATAGGTGTGCGGCAGTTCCGTAGCCTCCGGGATAGCCGCAAGCGAGCGTACCGAGGGTACGGGAGATACGTCACAGGACTCGCCCTAGCCCCTGGGACGACTATTGCGCTCCCCGAAACCATTAGCCAAAGCCCGAGAAGTACTGAATTCTTTCGAAAACAATACGAGAACGACTAGGAGAACGTCGAGTACTACTACGCGGCCGGATAGCGCACTGGTCCTAGACGGTAGGACTAGCGTCGCGTAGAGGCTGATGGCCGAGGTTGGAAATTCCTACCGCAATATCGTAGAACTAAAGGATATTATCAAGCGATAGACCGATACCCTGATTGCCGAACTAGCCTTAGTCAAGATAAAGCTCGCCTCCGTTGAGGCCGAATTTAGCGATACTAAGAAGCGAGCGGATGAAGAGTAGAATCGAATAGACGAGGAATGGAAGCGAATGGCTAAGGAGTAGAAGCGAATGGCCGAGGAGTAGAAGTGGATGGCCGAGGAGTAGAAGCGGATGGCCGAGGAGTAGGAGCGGATGGCCGAGGAGTAGAATCGAATGGTAGAGAAATAGGAGTAGATGGTCGGAGAGCTAAAATAAATCCACGCACGGGTGGAAACTATATCCAATACCTAGACTCTCGGCATATCGATAGTTTCAAATAGAATAGGGCTAGTACTAGGATCAATAGGGTTTTCGAACGGATCCTCTCTATAAATATACGCATTAGTCCTTACAATATCGATCAACCTATCGTCCTCTACTAGCTAACCTAAGAATAGCCTGACAAATGTATTGGAACCCCATCTAAATGCCCCTCTAGGCGTAACGATCGATATATAGCGTGCGAAAGACTAAAACAAAGCGGTACTTGATAATGTTTCCGAGATTAAGTAGAGGATCCAAAGAGCGATATAGACGGTCGAAGCCCTTAAGGAGGTCGAGATCACTAGTATCTAAGTCCGAGGATATAATATTAGGGTACTTACTCTTACCGAAAGGGAAGCGGCCCTCTTCCGAACTAACGATAAATAGGTCAACGAAATCTTCGAAGGAGCGAGAACTAGAGGCGAAGATTAGTACCCGATCAAAATAGACGATGTAGTAAAGGTAGTGGTTGTTGGGGAAGATGGGCATATGGTCAAGAACGGCTTCGCCCAGATATTCTATATGGAAAATAGGGTAGCAGGGGTTATAAAGTCTTTCTAGCTCTCGAAAGGTGACAAGTAGATGGGTTCGATAGCGGTATTCCTAGCGAGCGTAATGGAAGCGAATCGCCTATTTGAAAACCGCTTGGTTAAGATCGGAGGTCAAATTGCCTTCGTAAGCGAATACCAGAAGATGCCTAGGCCTACCCAATACTATAACTATAACTAATACAGCTACTACTAAGCAAGATACGTATATAATACCACCTATAGCAAATGCGCCGGCGACCGCTATTCCGATACGTATATGGCGACGGAAAAGAAGTACCTGGTATATAGAGAGGCTTACGTAGTTACCGATCTAGGGTACCCCGTATACAAAAGGGAGAAGGCCAATCTAATACGAGTATTTAGGCAATCGGACATACAAACGCGAGTCTCGGTAGCCTATACCTAAAACGGTCGGAATCCTATAAGTAAATACCAGTAGAAGAGCTAGAGTATAACTAAGCATCCTCAACGATAAATCGATATAAAACTTTGACGTAATTATAGTTACGGAACTATATATTATAGACTTTGACAACTAACTAATAGTATATCAATACTACTACTAGAACCCTATTAGGTCGACCCTTATTCGAGGAGACTTGGTCATCCGCTCGTTTAGGTCTCTTTTATATATTAATAAAAAAACACGGTTTTAGTAAATCCCTATCCCGTCTTCGGATATCGTAGCGGGACTTCTTAGGACAAACATATAGAAGATCCTACTTATATCGGTATATATACTGCGAGATAGCGATCTATCGATAGAGGAAAATAATACTAAGCTAATCCAAAGGCTATAGCTAATTACAACCATATAGAAGATAGCTAAAGAGAAATAGGGCACGGACACCTAGCTACTAATAGGGAGAGACTTCAATAGATATAACCAACTATAGGGAGGCGACCCTATAGCCTACTTATAGCGTCAAGGGGAAGGTACCCCGATCCTCGAGTAGATATACGACAATGGCCTAAAGAGTATACTATTACAAGGGATAAAGATATTTCAGGCCGGCCTAACCGAGTCCACTATCGACCTAATATTGGCAACAAGTAGCCTCGCCGAGAGGTTTCTCAAATACCAGATCTACAAGATAGATTATAGATCGGACTACCAAGCTATTATATCGATTCTCAACGACCAAAGGGCCCAAGACAACGAATACTAGAGCTTTAACTTTCGCAAGATGGACTAGGATGTAGTCTATAAAGAACTAAAGTAATAGACGGACTATCTAATAGCAATTAATATAACCAAAGAACTAGATACCTAAACTAAGTCAATTATTCTACGAGTTTATAAGGCAGTGTCAAGGCACTCCCCGAAGAAGAAGCCGTCACTATATATAAAGGTATAGTAGGATAAGGAATTATCTATACTCTAATACAAGTATACGATGATACGCAATAGATATATAAGTCGGATTAGAAACGGCGACTTCTAACTATAACTCGAGGCCGAGGTTAAAGTAGCAAGATACTAGTTACACTACGCAATCTAGGATAAAAAGAAGCGCTACTAGCAGGCATTCCTAGAGGAACCTGATAATATATAGAAAGCGGCAAGGTACCTTAAATCAACGGAAACGGCATTTAGATATATCCCAATACTAATAGACAACGGGTATAAGGTCGAGGAAGAGAAGGACAAGGTAGTAGTACTCCTAAGAATATTTTTCCCGCCTATACCTCCTAGCAAAACGGACTTAATAGCAAGTCGGCCTAGTATAATACTAACTAGAGAAAACTCCCAACTTACATTAGAGGAGGTAGAATATATAGTCCGGCAAGTAAAGCTATAGAAGGCCCTAGGGGTAGACGGCCTACTAAGCGCTGTCTAGAAGGAGGTATAGCCGGCATTATAGGACTAGATCCTCGTCATTTTCAACGCGTTAGTCGGAATAGGGGTCGTGCCGAGGGTATTCAAAACGGCCCGCATTTTACCACTTCGGAAACTAGGAAAACCCGATTACATAGCACCAAAAGCATACCGGCCGATCTCGTTACTCCCTACCTTAGGAAAGATTCTAGAGCTAGCCGTCGCTAAAAGGCTATCCTACTAGATAGAGACGTACGTACTTCTACTAGAAAACTAGTTCGGCGCTCGTCTACTACGATTATACAAACAAATGTTGATCCTCTTTACAATAAAGATCAAGGAGGTATAGAAAAGACGTAAGATCCTATCGTTAGTAAGCTTCGACGTTAAAGGGGTATATAATAGAGTGCCCTACAACGTTATAGTAGGTAGGTTGCTACACAAGGGAATCCCTACGAACGTAGTATAGTAGGTGAGATCCTTCTACTCCGAAAGGAAGGTAACTATTATAGTAAACGGGTTCGAGACGGAAGCATCGTATATCCCCTTTCTAGGGCTCCCCTAGGGGTCGCCGCTCTCGCCTATCCTATATATTTTCTTTAACGCCGACCTAGTCGAAGAGAGGATAGACGAAAATAAAAGGGCAATGGGATTTATCGACGACTATACAAGATAGATAGTCGGAGATACCGTCGAGGAGAATTTAGAGATACTATAGAACATAGTAGTACCTAGAGCCCTAGAATAGGTATCTAGAAGCAGAGCGATATTCGAAGGTAATAAGACAATGCTAATATACTTTATTCCAACCCGGTGATAGAAGAACGTTATACGCCCTATACAAGCCCTATAGGTAAATAGTACCTTAGTAGGGCCTTTAGATATAGTGAAGATTCTTAGGGTAATATTTGATAGCGAGCTAAACTTTAAAGAGCACGTCGCTAGAATAGTAAAGAGAGGATAGTACTATACATCGACGCTATCTCGACTATAAGGTATTAGACTATCAATAGTACGCTAGCTATACAAAGCTATCGTCACTTTAAGGATTAACTACGCAGCGGCAGTATAGTTCTCAAAGCATATAGGCAAGGACATACCGTCGTAGATGTAACGATTGCTTGCCCCGATCGAGCGCTTCGTAGCTAAAACGATCACAGGATACTTTAGGACTATCTCTAGGGAGGTAGCGCGTATAGAGGCTTCTATCCTCCCGGCTAATCTCCGCCTATCGCGAAGAACGGTATAATTTTGGATATAAGCCTATACCCTACCAAAGACTAACCTAATATAGAAAACCCTAGAACGATAGGCAGCAAATATAAATACCAGAGGTCACAGGACCCCTTTCTCATACATAGCCCTAGTTATACAACGCCCCCCAAAGAACCTAGAGACGATCGAGGCCTTTACGGTGGCCCCCTGGCATCAACCCCCTAGGCGATGGATAGATAGCATTAGGAACAGAGAAAAAGCAGCGAGAAGATATATAGACGTATAGGGAACCAAGTTACAGGTATTCACAAGCTCGTCAATTAAGAATGGCAAAGTAGGCTACAACGCGGTAGCGTAGATAGACAACGAGGTAAAGGCCTACGCATAGTATACGCTTAGTACGGACAACGAGGTAAATAGCTTTATAGCTAGCCTAGCGGCCATTATAGAAGCAATACAAGGGACTAAAGTAGCCCTTAACGGCATTATAGTACTACGCAAGGCTACTATCTACTCGGACAATATATTAACACTTTAGGCTATCTCAACCCCGAACCGTCAGAGCGGATAGAGCCTAATCCGGTATATTATTAGGGCACTATAGAACAATAACTCGGCAAGGGAATACATTCGCCTATCGTAGGTTTCCCGTCATTTAGATATCCTAGGTATCAAGGAAGCGGTCAGGCTAGCCAGAGCAACAACAACCCTAGAAAGCCCAGTTACAACCCGACCCTAGACCAATAGTAGCTTTAAGTCAGCTGCCACCAGCGCCCTCTACTAGGTACTAACTACGTCGAACTATAGCAAGGAATAGACCACCGGCAGGCACCTCAAGGCGGTCGATGCCGCCCTACTAGGAAAACACGTAAGGCTTCTTTACGATACCCTATCGAGGATGGAGGCGCAAACACTAGTACAACTACGAACTAGACATTCCAAACTTCGGAGTTTCCTCACGACGATTAAAGCAATAGCAAGTGACCAGTACGAATATAGTCAAGGTAAGGAAGATACGCGCTATTTCCTTTTCTACTATCCCAGGTACTAGCACCTGCGCAGCGAAATGGTTAGGGAAGGCAAGGAACGATACAGGGATCTATCATATATACTCGGAGGGAGATCTAGCCACAAAAAGCCCGATGGATCAGACCTTGACGGACCAAGGGAGAAATGGAAGCCGAACGTGGCTACGGTCAGGGCAACGATCAAATTTGCCGGGAAAACAGGGAGACTGAACCCGCAAACCCTATCTTCATCCCCCATAACATAACTCTCCTACAGGTTGGGAGCTGAGAGGACCCAGAACAGCACAAGGAGTGCGAGGTGTATAGGCTATAGGATGAAGCTGCGACCCCTGAATGGGTGGATTATGTAACTATCGAGTATTAGCTAGTAGTGGGGCTACATAGGACCTGCGGTCCTGCACAGCCAATGGGAAGAAACGAAACGAAACGAACGAAACGAAACGTAGTGGGTCCGGTCTTTTCTCTTCTCTCTCTAATTTGATATGCCAATTCTCAACCATCAGCAATTTTTATAGACACCAACGCGAGCATCGGTGGAATGAGGAAGCAATCTGTCCCCGGTGCAATACGATATTTGCTCCGGTCTATACCGTCCTGAGCAAAAGGAATCGACCGGAAACACCACGGTGCTGGGAGCATGGATGTAATGGCCGGGTCTTTCAAAAGTATGGCTACCTCTATAGACACCAACGCCAGATGCTAGCACAGTACGCAACCTGTCCTAGTTGCTCTAATGTATTCTCGCGGGGGCCCGATGCGGTCACGCAGAACAGAGGGCAAGCGCCGCCTCACAAGGCAAAGGTAGCTTCTAGCACCCAGTGCTGGCGGACAGGACTGGAACGAGGGAGAGCGTGTGGAACGGGCCCCGACGACGGCCCCTGGGATGCAATGAGACACAACTGCATCTGAATGGCAGGAGACTTCGACGAGTAGACAAGCCAGGTTGTCGGGACATCGAGGGAGGGACATGTATTATAAAGTAAGCCAATTATAGAAGCCTCATCCTCGCTACCAGCCTTATCCCCACTGTCGGCCTCGTCACTACCTGTCGCCGGCCTCATCCCCACCGCCAGCCTCATTCCCGCCGCCGGCTTCATTCCTGCCCTCGTCCTCATCCCCATCACCAGCCTCATCCCCATCACCAGCCTCATCCCCATCACCAGCCTCATTCTCGCCGCCGGCCTCATCCCCACCACGGCTGGTCATTAGACTTCGGTTCCGAAATCGCCAACCACACAAGTTCCTTCCAGCTTCACTCAGCCTTCCGCCTCCGTTGACATCTCTCGTCTTCTGCATCCGAGCCCTCGAGCTCGTAAATCGGTCTTTTCCTCCCGGCCTTGGGGTTCCCCTGTGGACTGCCCCGGCAAGGATAGACAGTGTCTCCTCACCGCCGGCCTCATCACCACCACCAGCCACATTCCCGCCGCCGACCTCAATCCCAACGCCAACTTGATATAGACGGCGTCAAAAGAACCATCCAACGGCGCGTAGTCGGCCAGTCAGCTTTGAGGAACGGGATGCGCCACCACTGGTGTGCTCGGTTTGCTTCTGCGCGAGGACACGCCGTGATCGTGCGGCAGCTTCTTGAGCAGGACGCCGAGTACAGCGCCGATGTCTACAGACCTGATAGACAAAAAGAGGCCGCCGCGGAGACGGTTATCGAAGACGGGGCGAAATGTCTGGCCTTAGGGACATACGTCTCCCTATATCTGGCACGGCTTTGGTTAGGAGCGATCCTACCGCTCACGGGTTGGTTCGTAGTACGGTTTCTCCGAAGCCGACACCCGGATCTTCCAGGAGTACGGCCGCTTAGCATTACGGCACTAGGAGTCAACGCTTAGCAGGCATTTTACACATAGCTTGGTTTTCGCAAGCCGTTTCATCCTTGAAATCTATAGCCAGAGGGGCGGCTCGGCTCATCGCTCAGGCAAGATAACCCAGCCATAGCCTTGCGTCAACTCGGCCAACGCCCAAATAAGAGGAATTCTCCGACGAAAGGGGGAAGACTTGAAATGATAAGCATTTATAGCAGCAATAGCACGCTCCTATCCAACCTCGGGATTACCACTATCCAATAACGATATATAAAAGGAGAGAGAGGGACGGAGTAAAAGGGAGGGACGGAGTAAGAGGGAGGGATAGAGTAAAAGGGAGGGACGGAGTGAGAGGGAAGAACGGAGTAAGAGGGAGGGATGGAAGGAGAAGAGGGATAGAGTAGATACAAGAGCCCACCAAAGGAAACAACTATATTATATAGCTCAATATAGGTAAGGGCAAGTCGTTGGTCATTATCCAATCGTTTCTATAGTATTAGCAGATAGGGAGTGCCTCGTCTATATTGTAGTCGCAAAGCCCTAATCGAAATAGATAATATATACCCTTATTATAGCTCTCTATAGCCTAATCAACTATCGAATATTCTATTTATTAATATCAAGAGCTATCTAGTTAACCTATTCTAATCTTTAGGTTGCTAGAGTATATAAATAGAGAATAGAAGTAAAGATAAATAATAGCTATATTAATAAAGAGATAAAGGATAGCT
>Ga0247824_10000327_pt1 | contig 22383 bp, 13 predicted proteins | sample 13C_PalmiticAcid_FD_194412 | JGI IMG/M metagenome (GOLD analysis project Ga0247824, IMG submission 194412) | Soil microbial communities from agricultural site in Penn Yan, New York, United States - 13C_PalmiticAcid_Day48 | ecosystem: Environmental > Terrestrial > Soil > Agricultural land...
AACCACCCCTTCGTCGAAACTCCAAGGGAAGGGAGGGAACCGCGCGCACTCTCCACCGAAGTTGATGGTGCCGCTCTGCTGTGCGAAAGAGAGAGAAACAAGAAACCGCCACGCTGGCCATCCCATGAAAAAAAGGTCTATGTACCGAATATATCGCTCAAAGAAAAAATAGTTTTTTTTCCCCCTTTCCAAACAACCCCCCCAGACCAAGCCAGGTCTCAGGCTCACAGCTCTCACGCGTCCGAGTAGTACCCGTCGTACGGCCCGTGGCCATGCGGCGGCTGGCTCCCGCCCACCACGTTCTCCGTCGAGCCCCAGTAGTTGTTCCTGACCCTGCGGTCGCGCTCGAACTCGGCCCAGCGCTTCATGGTGATCTTGCTGCTATCAAACTCGCCCTCGTACTCGATGCCGGCCTTCTTGGTCTTCTCGCCGGCCGTCTTGCGCGTGTCGCCCCACGAGAAGTCGTCAAACTTCCAAAAGGCGTACGTCGGCAGGAGAAAGTTCCACACGGGCAGCGAGAGCAGGTAGATGAGCATCCACCCGACGTACGACCAGCTGTGCGCCGTCACGACGATCAAGACCGCCGGCAGGCCGAGGATCAGGGCGAGCAGGACGAGCGGGATGATCTGCGGGGGGGAATGGATGATGGAAATGATGACTAGACGGGACACACACAGTTAGATGCCGTCTTGGTCTAGAGAGTGGGATGCTCGACTTACCAACATAGAATGTGAACGCGATGGCGGCAGGCAAGACAAGGGTACCGATAAGGTCGATGAAGACAATAAACTGCATGCTGAAGCAGAAGGTGCCGCACAGATCCCGGACGAGGACGAGCTCCATCAGGTTGTGGATGGTCGAGTTGATCCAGCGACGGCGTTGCGAGAGCAGCACCATAAACGTGTCCGGAACCGTCGTCTTGCACACAGCCTGCGGCACAAAGACCTGCTTGCGCTTGGGGAACGTCCGTAACATGAGGGTCGACAGGTACCGATCCTCACCGAGCAACAGCAGGTTCTTCGTGTGCAGCGTGTCGACCACGTTCTCCGAGTAGTGCTCGACCACGTCCGGGTTGGCCAGGATGGGGACCCAGTAGTTCTGGGCACCCTTGGGCGCCTTGATGCGGTACATGCAGAAGCATCCAGGAAGACAGGTGACACCGCCAAAGACGGATTCGAACGACTTGGAGAGGTGGTGAGAGATGAAGTACTCGAAGACCTGGATGGCCGACACCCAGCTGGCTCGCTTGTTCGCGATCTTGGTCTCGCCGCACAGGCCCATGATCTCGGGGTCTTTGACCATGGCCGAGATCATGTGCGTCAGACTGTCGGGGAAGACCTTGGTATCGGCGTCCACCATGAGCACGACCTCGTAGAAGTCGGGCGAGATGCCCGTAACCTTCCACAACCCGTTGAACATCTCGTACTCGAGCTCCGTCATGCGCTCGTCGAACATGACCTTCTGGAGGAACGACATCAGGATGATCTGACTGTCACGCTTGCCGCGGTTACCGGGCTTCGACTTGGTCGCCTCATCGGGCGTGCCGCACTTCACGACGACCATCATGGGGACGCGCTGCTGCTTCTCAAGAGGGATGACCGACTTGGCGCCGTAGTCGTAGAAGCCCGAGTAGATCTTGGCCATGTTGTGCCGCTTGGAGCCGCTGGCCACAGCCACGTACGAGAATGCCTCGACCTCCTCGGGCGGCGTGCTGTGATCTTTCAACATACCAAGAACAATATCCGGAGTCGAGAAGGCCTCCCCTTTGCCCTTGATGATGCCGTCGCAAATAACGAGGATCGCCTTGTGGCTGTTGGGGTAATCCGTCAGGGCAATCGAGTCTAGGGTTGTCCGGATGCCCAATTCGCCTTCCGAGTAGGCGGTCACCAAGCAGATGGCATGGGCCAAGGGGTAACCAAAAGGCATCCAGTCCGAAGGGGGTTGAGGGACCACAGCCTCGTGAATGAAGCCCGCAGGTCCCGGGCCGTCCGTGGGGCTGTTGCTTGTGGCGTACGGATCAGCCTTGAGAAAACTAGTCCGGCTGTCGTTGCCCTGCCGATACATGGTGTTGGGGTTGAGGAGCTGGCCGGCAGCGCTCTGGCCTGCCATGGTGGTAGGGACACCAGACTTTCGGTTGGCCCGGTCGACGCCATAGACGGCCGAGAACCGGGACGTGGTGGGCAAGAAGGTGCTGCTGCGTTTGCTGTGGCGATCGGAGCCGTTGACGCTGCTCCCAACGTCACCCGTCAGTCGGGGAGGGGCGCGGTAGATGTCCTCGGTCCAGTCCTCGATCTGGCGGTTGCGTTTCCGCATGTCCGAGGTTTGTGAGGTTTTGTCCGCAGCGTAGGTTTTGCTTATGAACCATTGGAAGACAAGAGCGAGCACAAACCTCGCAGCCACGATGGCGAGAATCAGGGCGAGTGAGATGTACAGAACGACTTGAGAGGCGATGCATCCAACAGTGTCGGTGTCGACTGTCCCAACCTTGATGATCTCCTCAAAGCACTCGGCATACCGCTTGTCGCCCGAGGACTGGAAGGCGCGGGTAATATCGCGGCCCCTGATGGCCTTGTTTGCGGCCGAGTTGCGGTCTCTCAGCTCCTTGAAGCGTGTCGGATAGGCAACCTGCGTGTCGTTGAACCAATTCAGGAGGTCGAGATCAAGCACGTTACCAGAATAGACGACAAGATTGCGGGAGCTGTTCTTGATGTCATCCCAGGTGAAGTAGACATCGGCAGCCCCGCTGAGTTCCAGATAGAAGGAATTTCTAGCCGAGGCAGTCGTGTGGCAGGCATAACCAAGATAGTATGGGATGGTTAGGTTCGGTTGCATGGACCCGTCCTGGTTGAAGGTTGTGCATGGGAAGTACCATGCCAGATTGCCGCTCGCGTCGGTCGGGACGTCGGAATTCGGAGCCGCTGTGATGACGCCCTTGCACTTGCCGTTGACATTCTGGAACAGGAAACTCCCGTCCTGGCCGCCGTGCTTCTCCGGGAGGTCGTAGAGCACGTTAGCACCACTACCGTCCAGACGCTTGGGAATGCCCGCGGCGGGAGGATGATGGGATCCTCCAAGGTCGTACGCCGATCCGTGGAAGATCATGTAGCCGCCCGACACCTCGTTCACGCGCAGTCGTAATGGAGGGCTGCCGCACACGACTTGCGTAAAACCAAATGTGAGGAAACCGACGATGCCCATGATGAAAAGAATGAGGCTGATCAGACCGATCTTTTCCCTCCATGCTCTCTGCTGGGCTCTGGAGGGCAGCCCGAAGCACTTGAGGATAAAGCCCGGTGCCCAGAACGTGATGATTGCGCAGTAGATGTTCCAGAAACTCGGTGGTCGCAACTGCTCGGCCTGCCGCTGGCGTTTCGACTCCTTGGTGATCTTGCCGTGTTTCGCCCCAGTCGATGCCCTCCGCTTCGTTCGGGCTGGTTTCTCGGCCTCGGCGCCGCGGTGCCTTGTCGAGCGTTTCCTCCTCGGCGAGGGCGCATCCGAGAGAACATCGTCATTCCTTGAGGGAGAGCCAGACAGGTCAGTCGTGCCTTCCAGGTCCTCCGCAATAGGGTCGTTGCCGGTCGACGACGGCAAGGTGTTCATGTTCGCCGCATGCTTTCGGTAGTGGTAGTTTGGGTGGTCTTTGCCTATCCTGTTCCGCTCCGGCCGGATAAGACTCCTCTTCCGCTGGAAGGGCGAGTCAGGCGTGGCTGCTGGGGGCGAGGTGGGTGACAAGGGAGTTCTCTCTATTTCCGGATTAGGAGACGGAATGGTCTCGGCGAAAGAGGATGCTGATGGCCCACGTTGATGCAGTGACTGCCCGCCGCTGACCGGGACATACCCGCCGGCCTCGATATCTGTGGTGCGTTGTTGTTGCCGCCGCGACTGTGTGTGTCGGTAGCTATGGCGCTCGTCGTACGCGGGCGTCGAGCCCGGCCTCTCGGGAAGCGACATGGTCCTGAGAGCCGCAGAAAGTTAGCGATGGTGTTCATCGTGCCCAAGTCGCGATGCGACGCGGCCGGGCAGGGACTTCACCCAATGCGATTGCGCGATGCTCTCAGTCAGCGATCCCCGGGGGACCGCTCAGGATGACCGTGGAGAGAAGTTGAAGAGGACAACGCGGTGTTTGGGGAGGAGGGGAGAAGAGAGCGACAGCAAGCCCAATCGCCTCACTAAAAAAATAATCGTTTGAGGACAAAGCGGCGGGCACCGCTGGCATCGACAAGAGTGGAAAACAACCTACTGTGTGCGAAGCCTTGTTTTGGGACAACACAGGCCCTGCAGGCTTGTGTCGTTGGCGTTGCTGCAGGTGGGCGGGGAGATCCACGTCTCTCAGGAGACGGACCAGAAAGGGAGCCACTCAGCGGCGGATGCGAGGTGCTGACAGCCAGAAAATTGAGCTGCGCGCGGTCCCAGCCGGCAAAGCCAAGGAAGGAGCCACCACGCCCGAGTCCACCGTGTCGGCCAGGCTAATTATTCCAAGTCCCGCCCCAAGAAAAGTTGAAGTTGCATCGGCGGTGCAGCGGTGCAGTCGAGTCGTGATGAGGCGGCGCAGGCTGTTCCTGCACAGGAACAACTCGGGAGGAGTCGAAGAACTCTGAAGAAAATCGAACCGGGCCAAGAACTGGCAGAGAGCGAAATCAAGGAAGGCGGCGCGGAATTTAGCAGTGGTTTCAAGGGAAACGGCAATCGAGACGATCGGTCCCTCGCGTCCCGCTTCCCGCTGCACCAAACGAAACCAAGACCGGGTGTTTCGAAGGATTGGGAGACCCTCCAGATGCAGAAATGCCAACGCGCGGCGGAGCAAGCACCCTGAGAAAGGGACAAAAGAGTGAGTGGCAGAGTTAAACGAGAGACACAGACAAGCTGACGGGCCTTGGAAAAGAAGAAGATTCTCGGATTCGCAATCGAAGTTCTGGGCGTGCCCCTGGGCTCGTTCTGGGGTCCCAAGTCCAATTCAGGGGAAGATACGCCACCGTGCGGTCCCGTCGCAAGTTGCCGATTTCTTACTGTGGTAAGCTTCCCGTCTTGCAGCGCTTGCTGATCTTTCCCACCGGGCATGGCCGTCGACAAGGTGGGTTAGGGTTGCACATGTGTAAACAAGAACACGCACGACACGTTGACCCGGTGCTGGGCTGTGTAACTGAAGGATCGGGATGCCAACCCAGAATCCAGGAACCCGCCTCCAAGTACGAGATGCCGTCTCCCAAACGGCACGCTTCACCTCGTGGCGAGCAGAAGCCGGAGACCGCCTGACCCTCCAGGTGCCAAAAATGTTTGTTGGCATCTTGCCGCCGGCGTCCCGTTTTGTCGCAACCTCCTGCTTTCCGCTGGATGGCCTCGTATTGCCAGTTTGATTGCGACGAGAGCAGCGCCAAGCCCCCAGCAATCCCGCCAACCCATGTAACCCTGCAGGCTCCTTTTACTCAAGCGCCAGTGACATCAGTCGTCTGGGCGTTGGACCCTGGCTCGCACTGTCGGCAGGCTACATTTTAGACGCTACCAGGCCCGCACTTTCACGATGCGCCAACCCGATCCCGAGAGATCGGTTTCTGCGATGGGGGCGCAATTTTGATGCCGCCAACAGCTGGTTCTTCGGCACGCTCCGCTCGGTTGAACCATTGCAACGTCCTCTTGTTGGTAGGCAGACCCACGCCAGAGCCAACAAGAAAACTTGCAGGTTAGTCCCGAAGCTGCATTGTTAGAGAAGCGCGGGGTAAAATCGAGGCTACCCACATTTCACCCGAGCCTCCACGGTTGGTGTATCATCTCGTGTTCCCGAAGAGCAGGACACCGGGATCATTCCATTCTCCCGTGAGACACTCGCCTTCATCCGGACGCCCCGGCCAGCCCTGACCGCATGACTGTTGTCTGCGAGTTTGGCTGGCTCCTCGCCCTGCGCATGTCCCGGAGAGATGCCCTTGTTGCTATTTGTAGGCATATACATTGTTGGCCCCCGGGGTAGCTCGTGACGCTGAAGGCTAGGCGGCGATCTCTCGAGTTGCAGGAGTGAGATGAGGTGAACCTGCCTCGGGCGTGCCATGCCACGACATCGGAGAGATTCACGGTGTGCAACTGACTCTTCCAGTGTCCGCACCTGGAGATCCTGATCTGCGGATGACGACCACCGCCGAGCATCTCCCGGAGCACAGCCTCGATCGAGCATCCCGACCAGTGCTGACTCGGGTCACTGCCCGAGCAGAACAGCAAGAAAAAGGACGGAAAATTCTCGAGCTTCCAGCTTCGTTTCCACGACCGATGCCGCCCAGGGGGGCACAACGTCGAGCAGGGGCGTATCAGCCTGCCAACAGGCCGTGACACGCCGCCCCCGTAGCCATCCCACGGAGTGCTGCACGCGTCCATGTCTCGCTCGGGATTCGGCACGCTCCTCCTCGTTGCGTTGCCTGCTGGGGCTCATTAACGGTGGGGTTGAGACATTGAGTGACTCGCTGGCATGCGGAGCAGCTTTCGAAAGCGTCTGGCCTGGGTTCGAGTTGTGAGTGTTGGGCCACGGCGTAGCTCTCCAATGGCTCAAGATGTTCGGGTGAATGCTGAACGGGAAGCCTCGCAGGGCTGGTAATCAAGAATGGAAAGATTTGAGAAGGGCCAGCCGTTTTATAGACGAGCAAAAAGTGCCAAGTTGACTTCCTCGTCGGGAGATGTGGCAGTCGGGAATTGTGGGGTGAACCACAACCGTGATCAGAGAAGCGTTCCCCACGCACGCCAATGGCTCAGGACGGATCCAGTTGCGCACACCGGGAGGATGATGGGCGACGCATGCAGTTTGTTTAGTTAGCGCGGCGCCAACATCTCGCACCGTCCAGCCCTACTCGGCTTGGCGACAGCGGCGGCATTCTTGCATTCCTGAGGTGTTCCGAAACCCGCAAACGTGGTCCGGTGACGAGTCCGGGCGGTCGATAATTATGCGGGGGCCCGAAGGAACACGAATCCGGCTGCTTCGGGAAGGATGAAGTCATCGAACCGGTCAATCGGCGGCACCCTGAGTGCCACGGCCTGGAACCCTTGGAAATTCGAGAGACGCCGTTTTCCTTGGGTCAGTCAGCTGCTTCCTTTGATATTGCCCTGCCAATAAAACGAGCCTGCGACTGGTCACTCAAACTGGCCAACCGCCTGCTTTGTGTTGTGAGCACGACATGGTCGGGCCCGGCAGGCTCAGCTTGCTCAAGGTTGTGTTGGTTCATGACGTCTCGTTGGACAGGACGGAATTCCTGATGAGCCTCAGTCCGCAGGTTGGTACAATATGCAAGAAGGGTCCAAGTGGAGCGGACGACGAGTGGCAAATCTACCAGAAATAACGTCCATCTCCAGGATAAACGTGGTTATTCGTGTTGCCCATGCCCAACTCTATGTCTTGGCTCACCAAGCCTTGGCCGACCTCAGCCAACGCAAGCCAGATCCTGAAAACCAGGCTGACAACGGCCACGGCACGGTCCAAGGCAGGATGCGCAGCTGCCATCAGGATGGGCGTCTTGGTGAGAACTGTCGAAGGGCCCGTTTGCTATTCATACGCAATTTGTACGACGGACGCCGCTTCCTTGCGCCATCAGGTCACCAGATGCCGAAGTGATCCGTACGAGGCTGATCCTGAACCCGGAGGGGCGTGAGACATGGGAAACCGCTGCTTTCACCGCTGCACAGTCAGATGCAGCTGCCCCGCGGGAATGTCTGGTCCCTTTTTTTTTCTCCGTCCATACTAGCACTTGCTTGGGTAAGTGGTGCCGGTTGCATGGCTGAGCGCAGCCTTCCGCCGGATTGCGCGATGGGACGGTGAGGCTAGTGTAGAGTGCATGCCCAAGACGCACAGCTTTCCATCTGCGGAACGAGACGGAATGTTCTGCAGTCAGCTTCAACGATGCCAAGTATGTGCAATACCTACCTACCTACCTAAGGTACCTTAGGTATCCCAGGGCGAGGTCGCAACGAGCGAGCGAGCGTCGGCTGGGTAGGTAGCTTCCAAGGTTCGAAGAATCTCTGGGCTGTCTGGAACATTTGCGCCGGATCTTTCAACGTCAAAAAACCACCGGCGTTTCTCCACTGACCAAGTGGGCAGACACGCCTAATTAGGCCGCTCCCAGACGAACACCCCCTGGCAAGTTCCAACCTCTCGTTTTCGACCTGGGCTCCGTTTTTGGTGTTGTCACCCCGCCATGAACAGGGTTTTTCGCAGCAGACCCGGCGCTAGGCAGCATGACGGGGTGGGGATTCGCACCGTCTCCGTCCATCTTTTGCTGCAGCAGAGCCACCCACAGCCCACCCCAAGAGGGTCCACAGCGCTGCGGGTGCCGTCTTCCCTCGCCGATCCATCTCCAGCGCTCTCAAACCGCCCAGGGTCGCCGTCTCCTCTCTTGCCCTCCAGGACTGGTGCTGCACAGCGAATCCAACACCGCCCAGTTAATTCCCTCTCACCACCTCACCTCGACCCTACGCTCGCTGGCCCCTTGTTAATTTCGCTTTTTTCGTTTTCCTCTTCTTGGTTTAGCCAACGTCCCCTCGCTGCCGTCGCCGTTGCCGCCGCTCGTTAGCACTGCGCAGCACTGCACCTGCCGGCTCTGTCCTGCAACCGTCCGCAGCTTCCCTGCGTCTGACCACTGGTGTTTGGCCTCCGTCGTTGGAGTCCAAACCTGCCACTCCCGGGCCCCGGAACCCTGGAGATTGGAGGAACCACCCAGCGACCCGACTCCCTACGTTTTCCATTGCTACTTGCACGACAGCGGGACAGACGTCCACAGCAGCCCCGTTCTGAACTAGATCCTCCAGCGTTGTTGAAGAGAAACTCTGATAGACCAAGCATACACGACGCCCCGCTCGGCCCGCGGACGCTTCCTGTGCCAGGAACCCGCCCGAGTCCCAGCCCTCCCCGGTCGACCCCGTCTACTCGACCGCCCACAATGGCAGCCGTCGGCTCTCCGCCGTCCTCCGGCCCGGCCTCGCCCAACAGCCCGACCCGTCGGAAGCCCGTTCCTAACCTCCACGGCCTGTCGCCCATAGAGCGCTACGACTGGGGGGAGAATGTGAAGCCGCTTCCTGGCGTCCCGCTGTCCGAGTCGCCGAGGTTACGCCAGTCCCCTGTCTCGCCCGTCAAGGTAAACTTCCATCCCGACGACTGGGCCCGCCCATCCACCGGCAACATCGAGACACACCTCCCGCACGGTCGCCCCGTCCCCGGCGCCGGCTTCGATCGTGCTCTCCCCAAGACGCCCGACGCTCCTACACCACCGCCCCACACACCTTCATACCAGCCCGAGTATGGCTATGTACAAAACGCTGCGCCGGATGCCCTGGGCTTGCGGCCTGTCTCGAATGGCGCCCAGAGACCACTTGACCCGCAGACCGCCAGCGTCTTGAGTTCAGACTTTGACGAGCTGAGCATAAGCGGCCAGTCCGGGGGAAAGGGGGAAAACCGGAACAGCAGGGAGTCAAATATCACTGCCAGCACCTCCCAGCAGCAAATGTCGGCAGAGTCGTCGGCCACGACGAGCGCTAGTTCCGTGTCGGGGATCCTCGATGTCTCGGACAGCCAAGACAACTCGGCAGACACATCCACCAAGAGCTCCATCAATGACGATGCTGCGTTCCAACCCGAACCTGTACCCCGGCTGCAATACCACCACTCAGCATTCCTCCCGCGGCCCGTGACCATAGCCGTGGACCAGGACCCAAGGACTCAGTCGAACCCCAACTTGCCCGAGCCCGCCGCCAATATCAACCGCCATCTCACGCCGACCGCCAACTACATGAGAAGGAGTTCGCTCCCGCGGCCGCAGTCGGCCTACTCGGCATTTTCCGACTTCGGGCCGCGGGGGCGTTCTCCCGGCTTCTTGGGCGGCTCCCAAAACCGGACGCCCTCGGCTCACTCGAGGAAATCGCCCGAGACCCGCCCGTCTTCGTTTGCAGAGCTGCTCAACGTGCCATACCCGCAGCCGGCGCCAGCGCCCATCACGTTTGACAACTCCCAGCTACGGTCCGCCGTGGGCAACAATGCGTCGCTGCTGAGCGCTGAGAAGACGCTGGAGATGTACCGCCAGAACGTGAAGAAGACGAACGACTTCTCTATATTGTACTCTTTCGCCGTCTTCCTTATCGCCACGGCACAGGAGCAAGGGCTGGATCCCCAAGACCCCAAGAGGACCAAGAGTCCCAAGCCCGGCCCTGGAGAGATCAGCCCGTCGTCCCCGCACGATCTGGTCCGGGAAGCCCGCGCGATCCTGCAAAAGCTGTCCAACAACGGCTATCCCTTTGCGCAGTACTACCTTGCCGACGGCTACGCCTCGGGTCTGTTCAGCAAGGGCAAGGAGGACTACAATTCCGCGTTCCCCCTGTTTGTCCTTGCCGCAAAGCACGGCCACGCAGAGTCGGCGTACCGCACAGCGCTGTGTTACGAATTCGGCTGGGGATGTCGCAAGGACCCTGCCAAGGCAGTGCAGTTTCTGCGTACGGCGGCATCCAAGAGGCACCCTGGTGCCATGACGAGGCTAGGGAAGGCGTGCTTGTCGGGCGACCTGGGCGAGAAACGGTACAGGGAAGGCATCAAGTGGCTCAAGCTGGCGGCGGAGGCGGCTGACGCCATCTACAACGCTGCCCCCTATCACCTCGGGTGCTTGTACGAGACGGGTTATGGCGACGACGTCTTCTTGGACGAAAGCTACGCGGCCGAGCTGTTCACCCAGGCCGCCGATCTGGGCCATCCCGAGGCGAACTACCGAATGGGTGACGCGTACGAACACGGCACCCTCAACTGCCCGAGGGACCCGGCCCTGAGCGTGCACTTCTACACCGGCGCTGCGGAGCGCGGTCATGCCGCGGCCATGATGGGTCTCTGCGCTTGGTATATGGTTGGCGCAGAACCTGTTTTGGAGAAGGATGAAGAGGAGGCGTACGAATGGGCCCGTAGGTCGGCGGAGCTCGGTAAGTTTTTTTTTATGCACTCGACACTCGCCCCAGGCAATACGAGAGGCTGACCGGAGGGTTTTTCAACCACCAGGCTACGTCAAGGCACAATACGCTGTTGGATATTTCACCGAGATGGGCATAGGGTGCCGACGCGATATTCTCGAAGCGAACGTGTGGTACGTCAAAGCCGCCGACGCGGGAGATGACCGCGCGAAACAGCGCCTCGCCGCCATCCGCGCCGCCATTAGCGGTGGAACGCCAATGGAGGTCGCTCCGCCCCGGAATGGCGCCATCAGGAAAAGCGGCGGTGAGAGCGAGTCCAAGGAGTGCATAGTGATGTGAGGAGGCTGTCAGGACGGGAGTCCAGGTGCAAAAAAATAATGTGGGGGCGTGGCAGCGGTTCGGCTTGGGTAAGGGCTTAATACGACGACATCACACGCGATTCCAGGGCCCAGAGCAATTCCAGGGGCGGTTGGATGGTGGTGACGAGTCAATGATCACGGCCGGTGTTATGCGTTTCTTCTCTTTCCTTTCCTCTCGCGGCGAGCTTTTGGATACCTCAAACGGCAGCAACTTTGGTTTGTCACGGCTTGGTTGAGTTGGGTGGCTACGTCAGCTCCCCTCCCAAAAGGAACACTATCTGTCTGGTTTTGCTCTCGTACGACGCTCCCAGATCGACCCGGCCGCGCCGAACGACCACACCTCAACCGACCGGCATTCGACGTCAGATACGGACCTAGGGCTTGTCACTGGGAGAGTTTCTCTCTTCGCCATTTTTCTTTCGAAAACTTTTTCAATACACTTGGGCAAAACACATTTGCATGGGCACATCCAGGGGCTGGTTGTCAGGGGCACGAGAAAGGGAAGACAGGCGAGGTCACCACCACCACCTCGTCCTTGCTCTCTTTTCCAACACCCTTCGCAACAAACCCCCAACTTTTTAGGCCCCTCCGGCGTCGGGCGTGCTGGTCTTGTTTCCATCATTCAGAAACACCCTACCCAGCGTAGGGCGAAAGGGAGGGAGGATAGGAACGAACGATGGGCGTGTACATATTCGGAGGAAATCATAATCATGGGTGTTCTTTTTTTTCTCTGTTCTTTCTTTTTCAACATAGCTAGGAGGTATTCTCGTAGTACGTCAGCGAGTCCGAACCTGGAGCCATCAACTTGTTGTTCTCTACAGCAGTTTACAACAACAGCCTCTTGGGAAGGGGGTTATAATACAGCGAGAAGGTATATAATATATACAGGTCTTTGAGAGAGAGCCAGGGAGAGAATCAGAGAGAGAGAAATAGAACCGTGAGCTGAGAAGAACGATGAAATCCCATGAGGACCACGCCATGCAGTGCTTGCTTGCTGTGCTGGGAGCAAAAGGAAATCATCTCCAATCCATAATACCGAGCAACCCAACCTCCTCGAACGCCTCGCCACGCCACGCCGCCATAAGTATCTGTCTATCCACGTGTACCTTGTAACTACCTTGTAAACCGTAACTGACCAAGCATCAAGTTCAAATGAGGTTTAGATGTGTTATTCAACCACCCCTCCCCTCCCACTCCCGAATTCAACCCCCTCCACAACCACCACCACATCCCTTTTACAAGACAGGGGTAGGGCTAGGGCTCCTGTTATAACCCCCTCAACCGCCTAGTCGCCCACGCCGCGACGAGCGAGCTCAGGGCGCCGAGGAACATGCACACGGCGATGGCATTGGGCCCGCTCGTGTCGCTGTGCTCGCTGGGGTGGGCCTCGGCGGCCAGCTCGGGGCTCTTGCCGGGCTCGAAGACGGCAAAGACGGCGCCGCTGAGGAGGGTGCTGAGGAACTGCGGGATGGTGACGTAGATGTTGAGGATGCCAAAGTAGATGCCGCTCAGCTCGCCCGTGGAGCCCGGGGCCGACGGGCTGCTGGGCGCGCCCGACTCGAGGCCGGCGGGGCTGTGGTCGAGGTGGAGGAGCTCGATAGGTGGTGGTGGTGGTGCTGTGTCGTTGGAGGAGCGGCGGTTGGGGAGGGCGGCGGCGCCGTTGGTGGTGGCATCGGAGGAAGAGGGGGCGGCACCGCTGAGTTTGTTGACTTCGACGCCGAGGAAGGTGACGGGCGCCCATTGGGAAACGCACCACGGGATGCCGCAGAAGGCGACGATGACCGTGGCGAAGCGGAAGGAGGTGGCGAACGGGGTGAAGAACATGGCGATGGCGAACATGATGTTGCTGGCAATCCAGGCGGTCAAGAGGTCGGGCTTGACCTTGTTGAAGGCCTCAATTAGGGGGGCGATGCTGGCGGGCGGGCGGTGGGTGAAGGTGTCGTCTTCGGGGGCCTGGATCAGGGCTGGCAGGATCCAAGCGCTGATGAATGAGACGGTCGAGTACACGGTCAGTGCCATACTCCCGATGCGGCCCATGTCGCCTAAGGCATCGTGCGAGTCCTGCGCGTTGGGTGAAGCGTCGTAACGGAAGTACGTCTCGCCAACCCAGGTGCTGCTATAGATGATGAACGGGAACCAGCCGATCCAAGACCAAAATACAGCATTGCAGATACCACGGATGCGCGGGGGCAGGGTCAGCAAGGTAGACCAAATCTGGCGGATGACCTTGAAGCTGCCTTGGGCTCGCCGGGGGTCGTGCCGTACCGAGATGAGGACGCGTTCGGTGACGGCCCAGCAGGTGATGGCCGAGGTCAACAGCATGCCCATGGCGGCGATGATGGTGAGCTGCTTGAACTGGCTGTCTCCGAGTCTTGGCCCAAAGAGCTGGACAAGGTCAATGGCGCCCATGGCGTAGCCAATGATGTGGCCAAGAGAGTTCATGCGGCTTGCTATGAAAAGTCAACATCGCCAGAAGATGCGAGGGAGCATTACGACCCAGTCTGACTTACACCAAGCCGCCCCTGTCTGCTGCTTCTGAATAGGCAGAGTGTCTACAACGAGACTTCTCGCACACGACATGACTGGAAAGGTTAACTGTTAGTGGCATGATACAACCAGAAACAGTCGGGTGCAGATCTCACCTGCGTTGATAGCAAAGTCGACACTGTAGAGGGACAGGACAGCGAGCATGATAGTCATCGTCTTGGCGGGTTTGGGGTCTGAGACGAAGGAAGCAACAATCTCCTTTGTAAACCCCAGAGCTATCAGACTGCAGGCCACGATGATGGAGCCGATAACAATGATGGGGCGTCTCCTGCCCCATTTCGACGTCGACTCATCAGCAACAACGCCTATTATCGGTTGTACTATCAAGCCCGAGACTGGACCGGCAACCCAGACCATGGACGTCTGCCCCTTGGTCAGTCCGAGGGATAGGAGATATGGGGTGCAGTCTGCGCATGCATGGTTAGCGCGGTGGCCACATGGGATGGGTATAAAGGGGGCGCATACATGTCATCTCAACACCCCAGGTGAAGCTGCAGGGAAGAAGTCAGCAACCGCATGGTTTCATGCGAAGGCAAGGGCACATGTACGGACGTAATACCGATAGAGACGCAGGTGAGCAGCACCATGCGCATCGTCTCGGAGCGGCCCTCCACCTTCGGCTGCCCAGCCCATGTCGACATCTTTACCGGGTGGTCGTCGTCGTCGTCGTCGTCGTTGGCTAGAGTGTCGTAGAATCCACCTGAACCGGCGCTGTTATGACGACTCCAGTTGCCTGAATCCCGATCCTCCCGTCGGCCAATGTGTTGAAGCTGTGTCCTTCCCACGTGCCAGATCCGGCTCCCGAAAGTCGGATGGTCCTCGAGGTTGGTCGGAGGGTCGCGTGCCCCGTGTGGGCAAGGGCTGCTTGGCACAGCGAGCGTCGGAGGTCGACTGTTCGAGTACGATCTGACGATCAAATCGTCTGCCATGGGCATTGTGTCAGCACATCTGGCTTTCTCCTGCTTGTTCTCTGAGGTGTCCCCCCAAGTGCCAACTGCGCGCGCGGACACAGAGCGGGCAGTATGAGAGGACAGGTAGCAGTCGCTCCCTTACCATATCAAAGACATCGGTGGTAGCACCCTCTCGGACAAGAACATGGCACAAAATCGGCCACAAAGCGCAGTTGCAGATCGCGTGGCGCTTTCGGAGGGGTCAGTCGCTGGCCGCGGCGTGTGTGCGACTCCTCGTGTCTCTCGGCGGGTGGTCTGTCTTGGTCTGTCTCGCGCGGTCTGGAACTCTGGATGCGATTCGACCTCAAACTGTGTGCGACAAACGAGCGGCGAGAAAATGAAAAAACGAAGCAGTAGCGAGCGTGAGGGTCTACGGAGGACGGAGGAGGGCTGAGGGAATGGTTTGCGAAGAGGGCACAGCTGTCATCTCAGATCAACCCTTATCTTTTTGACTGGCAGACCACATTGGCGGCGCAGCGCCAAGCCCAACCCAAGCACCGCTAACGCCCAGTGGTACGCGGCAGGTCCACTGCGAATAGGGGATTTGTGACGTAGAGGGCCTCTGTTAGGTAAAGCAGGGGGGCTTGGCTGCCATTTTGACACATGCCCAGAGCTGGTCTCATCAACTATGTACAGCCAGTACCTCCGGGTTTGCTGTGGATGCGGACTGTCTGGTTCCTTTTCTTGGAGTACACAGCACGGATCTGCTCCCCTTTGATCTTGTTCCACAGCTCACGGCCCGGCCCGGTGGGGCCACCTACAGAATGTCGGGTAAGTTACCTAGGTAAGCTCGAGGTAAGGTACTGTGCCTGAATTGGTGACTCGGTGGAATTTCATATGATTACCTTTGGTCTGAGATACCGTTTTGAGAGAATTCCCGACATGACAGCATATGGCAGTGGGCAACGCAATTGACCCAATGCACGCACGGTAAGAGGATGCATCTGCCCTACCGTATCCGCTGCGGCCTCAATAACATCTTGCAGATGCTGTGATCTCAAGGAATGATCTCAGGGACCAGTCCGTGTTGAAATACATCTATCGTGGACAGGGATGGGCTGCCCCACCATGGCGACGAGGGGCACCATTGACAAGTCTCCGATCTAGGAACGTGGACTCCAGCCAAAAACTCGGCTTCTGACTCGACGGCGCAAACCAAGGAAACGACCCCGCGATAGCTTCTGCGACGAGTACAGAACAGTCTCCACGCCCGCCCACGGAAATTGGACGACCGCAAGACCACAAACGGCTACAATACTACAAAGTGCGTGGGGGAACCCCTCCCTCTCTTTCAGCCCGTTCCCTCTCCTCCCAGCAACTACCCCGCCATCACCACCCCGCCTCCTACTGCGGTCGCAATACGACGCCCTACCGAAGCACTGACAATATCCGTCCTAGGGACGCCTCTTCCTGCACTCCTCTTGCGCAATATCCGCCCCATACCACCCTCCCCAGCCCGCTCCCGCGCCGTCTAGACCACCATGGATCTGGTCAACCAGTTAGTTACCTCCCCCAAACGCTTGTCATATCCCATATACCTCCCATACTCTCGCCCGCCTCCCATGCCACCCCCGGCTCTCTCTCGCGTCCCCCTCTCCCCTCCCGGCAGCCCATACCTGTCCCTCCTGCTATCATGGCGCAAGAGCTGATCCGCCTGGAAAGCCTAGAAGGCCGGCTGCTCTTTGCAGTCCCCAAGAGTGCGTCCCGCCCGCAATCATCCTGCTGTCCCCAACTCCAACCTCCCGACGCGCGCTGACCCCTACCCTCCAGAGGGTCGCCTCCTCGCGGCAGCCCTGAACCTCCTCGAGGGCGCCGACATCCAGTTCCGCCGTGAGAACCGCCTCGACATCGCCCTTGTCAAGAACCTGCCCATCGCCCTCGTATTCCTCCCCGCCGCCGATATCCCCACCTTTGTCGGCGAGGGCCGCGTCGACCTGGGCATCACGGGCTACGACCAGGTGCAGGAGCACGATGCCGGCGTGCGCGCCCTCGCCCGCGCCCGCCGCATGAGCAACGAGTGGGACCCGGCCTCCGCCGCCAACGCGAAGCCGCAGGGCTGCGAGACCGTCATGGACCTCAGCTTTGGCGCCTGCAAGCTGCAGGTCCAGGTGCCCGCCAAGGGCGAGTACGTCGAGGGCAAGGACCTGATCGGGAAGAACATCGGCACCAGCTTCGTCCACCTCGCGCGCGAGTACTTTGCGCGCCTCGAGCTGGAGCAGGAAGGCGTGACCGACGCGACCCAGCTGGACGGCCGCAAGCTGCGGACCAAGATCATCGAGCTCAGCGGGAGCGTCGAGGCGGCGTGCGCGCTGGGCGTGGCGGACGGTATCGTCGACTTGGTTGGTGAGTCAACCCTTTATCCCCTCCCTCCTCCCTCTCCACCCGTCTCTTCCCAGCCCCTAACCTACCCCCCCTACCTAAACAGAATCCGGCGAGACAATGAAAGCCGCCGGCCTCAAGGCCATCGACACGGTCGTCGAGACCTCGGCCATCCTGATCAAGTCCAAGGCGCCCAGCAACCCGGCCATCGTCGAGCTCATCGCCTCGCGCATCCGCGGCGTCATCACGGCCCAAAAGTACGTGCTCTGCCAGTACAACGTGCCCCGCGCCCAGCTCGCCGAGGCCACGCGTGTCACCCCGGGCAAGCGCGCCGCGACCGTCACGTCGCTCGACGAGGAGGGCTGGGTCGCCGTCAGCGCCATGGTCGAGAAGAAGCGCATCGCCCCCGTCATGGACGAGCTCGTGACGGTCGGCGCGACGGACATCATTGTGTTGGACATTCACAACACGAGGAGTAGCTAGTTAGGTCCCTTGAAGAAAGAAAGAAAGGTTGTTGAGGTTGTGTCGTAGAGGGAGGGAGTCAAGGATAGAGAAAAACTAAGATAATAAAAAATAGCAAAGGGTGTGAGCCCATTGGGAGTTCATGACCCGTTTTGACATTTACCAACACATGGTGTTTTAGAGAGTTAGAACAATCTTATCTCAGAAGGGAGTGATCAAGTCGAGACGAACACACGGTCTTCATAACCCAGAGATATACCAATCAAGATCCAGTATACAATCTTACTTTGTCGTCAGTCTTGTGTGTTCACACTCCTTACTCAGAAAACTACCAGTCAGGGGCATCACAAGGAAAATACACAGCGCGAACTCCCACGCGCGCCTCCACCCTCCACCCAACGCCGTCCCTGAAGAAGCCAGAAACCCAACTGAAGATCGAGAGAAAGTAGAGGACAGAAACGGAGAAAAAGAAAAGGCGAAGAACGGTCGCACTGTGACTGAAGCCGGCACATCTGCCAGCAACTCTCCCCTCCCTCTCGCACTATCCATCCAAGTCATGGCACACACGGTGCACACCGTCAACGAGGTAAAATAGATACATAGAAGATACACACAAGAAACCCAAAGTCATGCACCGAGCCATAACACACCCAACGATCAGTAGATCGGCCGGCCCTCCTCCCACTTCCTGTGGACCGCCTTCCGCTCCGGCCCGTCCGCGACCAGCTTGCCCGCGGAAGAAGAAGACTCCTCAATCTCCCCCTTGACGTCCGGGCCCCACGAGACGCGGGTGCTCTTGCGCCGGCGCACCGACCCGTCGCCGCCGGCGGCGATCCGGCTGGGCCCGATCCACTCCCACGCCCTCCCCACCTCGCCGTTGCGGCCCTCGCGCTGGCCCGTGCGGACGTTGCTGTTCTGCTCGACCACGGCGCGCACCCGCTGCCACAGGCGCTCGCGATCCGAGAGGCTGTGCATGGAGCGGAGCACGTCATCGCGCAGGTTCGGGAGGAAGAGGAACGCGTCTTCGTCGCCGGCATCAAACGCGACTTCCTTCTGGGTCGCCAGGCGCTCGAGGACTTGGTCCACCAGGGCCGGGATCTTGGCCGCCAGTGCGCGGTTATGGATGAAGCGGCGGCGGCCGTAGAGGATGGACAGCAGCGAGAGGATCAGTCCACCAATGCTGAGTCGATGTCTTGCCACTCCGAGTTTGACCGACCGCTGGAGCGCGCATGTGTACGAAAGGCGAGCGAGAGAGGTGGACGATAGCTTGGTGTTTGGAAAGGCGGAGGCACCTCCGGTTCTAAGGGTCCGGCGACGGGTCTGGTTAGTCCCATGGTCAGAAACTAATGAATAACGATATGCGCAGGAACGACCGGCGAGGTCAAGCACAAACGACGAGAACACTTACTGGGGAGCTTCCGGATCCTCCTGCTGGACTTCAACTTCGTCCCGCGCCTTGACCTCCCCGATGGCGGCGGACCAAAGCTCATCAAACTCTTCGGCAGCCATTCTCTTGCTACGCTTCTTGTTGAGGATCTCCTTCAGCTCCTGCTCCTCAATCGCAGGGCTGTCCAGAGGCTCTCCCTCGGGTTCGAGGGGCTCGCCGCACTCGTACTTGGCTCTCCGGTCGCGCAGCTCCTCGACGGCCCTGTCAGCCACGGCTTGAACCCGGCGAACCTTCTCGCCGTCCGGCTCGCACGTGGGCGGCAGCGGAACAAGGCCGCCAAGGGAAAGCGGGTGAGGCTTCAGGATAAAGTCGGGTTCGCAGCGAGCGGTAAAGTCCTCATAGCAGTAGGCATGCGGCGGGCAAGGCTCGCATTGCGGCTCCAGAGCGGTAGTGAGCCAGTCGGGGACCTGGATGTTTTGAATATCGTACTTTGCGGCCAGTTCTGTCGCCCACTCTGGGATCTGAATGTTGGTGGGGATGAGCTGGGTGGATTCCCGACCAAGCCCGCAGTAACCAACTGCCAGCTTCTCCTGCCTGTACCAGGCCGCGTAGGCAACGAAGAGGGTTGTGAGAAGCACCCAGATCGGGGTCGCCAAACTCGAGCCTCGCTTCGAGGGCCGCGGGGCCCGCCGAGCAACGGCCAACTCGGGATGAGCAGCCTCTTCCTGGTCGAGCGCGAGCTGCTCTTCAGGGGTAAACTCCTCGTCAATCTCGACCTCGGGCGTTTTAGACCTGGCGAGCCGGCTGAGGGGAATCTCAATGTTCCGGGAGACCGTGGAAGGCGGCTCGACGTCAGCAAAGCCATAGCCATCCGTCCGGCGACGAACTGTCGAGGGCGTTTGTGTTTGTCTTAGCACCGAGTCCAAGCCAGCTGTCTTGCGCCGATTGGAAGGGGTCTTCAGGGGAGAGATGGGCGAATTGGCCCCGCTCTGGAAGGGATTGTCGCTAGTGAAAACGGCCGCGGTCTCGGGTGTCCGCTTGAAGAAATCCTCTTCCTCTGCCGGCTCCAGCTTGGGGGCTGGCGTAACGCGGCGATCGCGCCTCACAGACCGAGGAGGCTCGGCGTCGGGGGCGGTATCGGTGTCGGAAGCATGTGGTAGCTGAGCGCTCGTCGACCGTGACTGTCTCTTGCGCGGGCTCTCTCTGAGCGGCGCGGGCGTAAGAGGAGCGTGTTCCGGGTCCTCGCTCTCGCGCTTGACCCTCGTCGTTTTCCGGGGCGACCGAGAGCGCCGAGCGGAAGGCGGCGGCGGCATGACCTCGTCGTTGAAGTCTGTGCTTGTGGTGCTGTGAGAGTCGGCATCGACGATGCCTCTGCTTGTCCGCTTCGCGCGGGCGCGTGAGGCCAAGATCTGCCTCGATTGCGGAAGAACATGTTCGTTAAAGAGCTCGACCAGCTGCGGCTTCTTGGCCTGCGATGGATAGTGGATGTTGTGGGTGACGAGGATGGAGCGCAAGCGCGGGACGGTCAGCGACCACGGATCGAACTCCCCTTGCAGGTAGTCGACGCTCTCGGTGTCTGACATGACGGTGGTTGATGGTCGGGTCGGGCGAAACAGGCGAGAAGAAAAGTCGAGATCCCGGCGACACTGTGGTCAGGCCAGGTATGACGAGGGCTTATCAGCAGCAGGAGCAGCAGCTAGCTGTTGAAGTGATTGAGTGGCCAGTTGCAGTCGACGCAATGCATGCAGGAGGCTGCAAGGTGATCCAAGCTCCTGCAACGGAATGCAAGATTGAATGTAACAGACGAGCAATGTCGCTCCTCTGCAACTGAATCGATAAGGGTTGTGGGGTGGGAGGGAGGAAAGGGGAAAAAAAGTTGTGTTGATGTGCTGGAGAGGGCTAAGCGCAAGTCTACAAAACAAACTGGCGGCAGATGACGAAAGCGGAGCAAGCGTTGTTGCCCTGGTGGCAACAGATGGAGCTGCTCAGCCACTGTGGCGCTTGCTCGACGAACCTCGTGCCACATTTCCTTGGCTCGGTTTCTGACCTGGATTTGGACAATTGCACCTCGACGTCACCATTTACGATTCGCGCCTACTGTGTACTCTCCGGATCCTGATTGAATAATGCAAGGCGAGGCATGAGCAGTGTCCATGTATTACTCGGTGACTGAGGTTCTCAGGCTACACCACCGCCGACTTCTTCCCGCCCACCCACAACCACATACATCCCCGACGTATCATCACCTCTCCCCTACCCGCTGGTGTCTCTGCCTCGTCCTCCAAGAATCTCAGCCTCGGCTGCCGCGGCAGCAGTCGTTATGTCGTAGAGGTCCTCGTCATCGTCTTTGCGCCTTGTTGTTGTTGATTTCGCTGTTCCCATCGTTGGCTCTGCCTTGTCAGCCTGGTTGAGGATCTCGGCCTCGGCTGCTGCGGCGGCAGCGGTGACGTCGTAGAGGTCGTCGTCGACGTCGTCTCTGCCCGTTGTTGTTGCTGTTGTTGTCGTCTTTGCCTTGTCCTTGTCCCTGCAGGCCTGTTCGAGGATCTCGGCTTCTGCGGCGGCAGCGGCGGTCGTGATGTCGTAGAGGTCTTCTTGTTCTGAAGTATTCTTGGCTGGCGCGTTGTTTCGGGACATTTTGCGGTGTCGTGCGGGTTGGTTTGTTTCGTGTGTGGGGGTGGATGGCGTTAAATGTTGGGGGAAGGTGTGGCTTGTTGGATGTGGTGGCACTTGATTTAATTGCAGAACCGTTGAAGGTGTTGAGTAAAGAATAAGAAGACACCGCCGTATCCTTCCGCGGTCAAGGAGACCAGCGTGAAATTGGTTGTAAACTGTCATCTCCACCCAAAACAGCAAGTATCAACTGATACCAAGCTCCATTCGCCACCCATGACGACGCACGCTTCTCCTCCCTCCCCTATCCCAGAAAGCCACACTTTCGGTTGGGCGGGAGATCGTCTGATCTATCCGCTCGGAGAATTAACATGCGTATTCGTGGCTGCATAAATAGATCCAGAGGCGATGGTGGTTCAGGGCCCCAATCTTATCTCACACGACTGCCTCGTGTTTTGTCTTGATCTCCATAGTCAACAACGATACAGAGGTCTTGTCTTCTACTATCGTCTTGTGGGTATTTCCAACTCGTCCTCTCATATACTATACGATCATGCCCATCAAATCCTTTTCCGATCCCCCAAGCCCACCATGTCCCTACAGTTGAGTGAGATGATCCAAAATGGGTGTACGTTTGATGCACTTCCCGTCGGCAACAACCGGGCCCCTCCCGGAGCCTCTAAAAACCATTAAGCCCACCAACTCCATGATGTAACCCCCCCCCGCCCCATCACCCTCCATCCTATACCCACATCAGCCCAATGCCTACACAATTCCATACTCACTGACCCAACCCTATGCAAACCCCCGATTCCCAAACCCTTCTATTCCCCCTTCC
>Ga0247824_10000328_pt1 | contig 22347 bp, 9 predicted proteins | sample 13C_PalmiticAcid_FD_194412 | JGI IMG/M metagenome (GOLD analysis project Ga0247824, IMG submission 194412) | Soil microbial communities from agricultural site in Penn Yan, New York, United States - 13C_PalmiticAcid_Day48 | ecosystem: Environmental > Terrestrial > Soil > Agricultural land...
GTGGAAAGCCAAACATAAAGAAGCCGCGGCCAACGCCAAAGGCAAGATCATGGGCAAGCTGTCCAAAGAGATCCAGATCGCTGCCAAGTCCGGTGCCGACCCGGACATGAACCCGCGCCTGCGCCTGGCCATCGAGCAGGCCAAGAAGGCCTCGATGACCCGCGAGACCCTGGAGCGCGCAATCCGCAAGGGCGCGGGCCTGGACGGCGATGCCGTGCAGTACTCGGCGGTTAGCTACGAAGGCTTCGCCCCGCACCAGGTACCGCTGATCGTCGAGTGCCTGACCGACAACGTCAACCGTACCGTCGCGCAAATCCGCGTGCTGTTCCGCAAGGGCCAGCTGGGTGCCAGCGGTTCGGTGGCCTGGGACTTCAACCATGTCGGCCTGATCGAAGCCACCCCGAACGGCGACGCCGACCCGGAAATGGCGGCCATCGAAGCCGGTGCCCAGGACTTCGAGGAAGGCGACGAAGAGGGTTCGACCCTGTTCATCACCGACACCACCGACCTGGACGCGGTGCAGAAAGCCCTGCCGGAGCATGGCTTTACCGTGACTTCGGCGAAGATCGGCTACACCCCGAAAAACCCGGTGAGCGCGGCCAGCCTGAGTGCTGAAGCATTGGCCGAGGTGGAAGCGTTCCTCGAGGCGATCGACGAGAACGATGATGTGCAGAACGTGTATGTCGGCCTGACTGACTGATCTGCGTATCCGGGGCCGCTTTGCGGCCCTTTCGCGACGCAAGGCCGCTCCCACAGTGGAACGCATACTCCATGTGGGAGCGGCATTGTGTCGCGAAACGAGGGCAAAGCCCTCGCCAGCGGTCTGGAGCCGAACCCCGATGAACCCCACCTTCGCCTCCCTCAGCCTCGCCCACCTGCGCACCCTCGACCACCTGCTGCAGCTGAAGAACCTCAGCCACGCCGCCGAGCGCCTGGGCGTCAGCCAGTCCGCCCTCAGCCGCCAGCTGGCCCACCTGCGCGAAGCCTTCGACGACCCGTTGCTGGTTCGCCAGGGCCGTGGTTACGTGCTCAGTGAACACGCCGAAGCCCTGGTCGAACCCCTGCGCCAGGTTCTCGAAGAGCTGCACGCCCTGCGCCAGCCCGCGGTATTCGACCCGGCGCGCTGCGAGCGGCGTTTCTGCCTGGCCGCTTCGGACTACGTGGCCGAGCACATGCTGCCGCTGCTGGTGGCGGCGCTGGAGCGCGAAGCACCGGGCGTATCGCTGGAGTACCGCACCTGGCAGGCCGGCCAGTACGCCTTGCTGGCCAGTGGCGAGATCGACCTGGCCACCACCTTGTTCGACGAGTCGCCACCCAACCTGCACGGTCGGCTGTTGGGCGAGGACCGCGCAGTGTGCCTGATGCGTCACGACCATCCGCTGGCTGCCCACGGCGCACTCAGCCAGGCTGACTACCTGGCGCACAAGCATGTGCGAATTTCCGGCGGTGGCGACAAGGACAGCTTCATCGACCGCCACTTGCGCGCCCAGGGCCTGCAACGGCGGGTCAGCCTGGAAGTGCCGTTCTTCTCGGCCACCGTGCAGGTGATCGCCAACAGCCAAGCGCTGGCCACCGTGCCCGAGCACATCGCCCGGCAGCTGTGCCGCCTGCACGACCTGGCCTGGCGGCCGTTGGGCTTCATCGACCACAGCCAGCGCTACTGGGTGGTATGGCACCAGCGCCTGCAGGCTTCGGCAGAGCACCGCTGGTTGCGCAACCGAGTGTTCGAGCTGTGGCGCCAGTCGCAGTTCGGTGTGCAGGGTGGGCATGCGGGTTTGCCATAGCAGCTATGCGCGAAGCGGGGTTATTCGCCTGCGGATAGGTGCCTAGACTGGGGACATTGTGTTGCCTGTACTGGCCTCTTCGCGGGTGAACCCGCTCCCACAGGACCGCCACAGTTTCTGAAAGCTGTGGGGTATCTGTGGGAGCGGGTTCACCCGCGAAGAGGCCAGTACAGCCAGCGAACCACCCACAGGAGACCCCCAGGTGACCCCCGAACAATTCCGCCAGTACGGCCACCAACTGATCGACCTGATCGCCGACTACCGCCAGACCGTGGGCGAGCGCCCGGTCATGGCGCAAGTCGAACCCGGCTACCTCAAGGCCGCGCTGCCCGCTCAAGCCCCCCGGCAAGGCGAGCCTTTCGCAGCGATCCTCGACGACGTCAACCAGCTGGTCATGCCCGGCCTGTCCCATTGGCAGCACCCGGACTTCTACGGTTACTTCCCTTCCAACGGCACCCTCTCGTCGGTCCTCGGTGATTTCCTCAGCACCGGCCTGGGCGTGCTGGGCCTGTCGTGGCAGTCCAGCCCGGCCCTGAGCGAACTGGAGGAAACCACCCTCGACTGGCTGCGTCAGCTGCTCGGCCTGTCTGGCCAATGGAGTGGGGTGATCCAGGACACCGCATCCACCAGCACCCTGGTGGCGCTGATCTGCGCGCGGGAACGCGCCAGCGACTACGCACTGGTCCGCGGCGGCCTGCAAGCCCAGGCCAGGCCGCTGATCGTCTATGTCAGCGCGCACGCCCACAGCTCGGTGGACAAAGCCGCTTTGCTGGCCGGTTTTGGCCGCGACAATATCCGCCTGATCCCGACCGACGAACGCTACGCCCTGCGCCCGGAAGCACTGCAGGCGGCGATCGAGCAGGACCTGGCCGCCGGCAACCAGCCCTGCGCCGTGGTCGCGACCACCGGCACCACCGCCACCACGGCCATCGACCCGCTGCGGCCGATCGGCGAGATCGCCCAGGCCCATGGCCTGTGGCTGCATGTGGACTCGGCCATGGCCGGCTCGGCGATGATCCTGCCGGAATGCCGCTGGATGTGGGACGGCATCGAGCTAGCCGATTCGCTGGTGGTCAACGCGCACAAGTGGCTGGGCGTGGCCTTCGATTGTTCGATCTACTACGTGCGCGACCCGCAGCACCTGATCCGAGTGATGAGCACCAACCCCAGCTACCTGCAGTCGGCGGTGGATGGCGAGGTGAAGAACCTGCGTGACTGGGGTATCCCGCTGGGCCGCCGGTTCCGCGCATTGAAGCTGTGGTTCATGCTGCGCAGCGAGGGCGTCGAGGCCTTGCAGGCACGGCTGCGGCGTGACCTGGACAATGCCCAGTGGCTTGCCGGGCAAATCGGGGCGGCGGCGCAGTGGGAAGTGCTGGCGCCGGTGCAGTTGCAGACATTGTGCATTCGCCATCGGCCGGCGGGGCTGGAAGGGGAGGCGCTGGATGCGCATACCAAGGGCTGGGCCGAACGGCTGAATGCGTCCGGGGATGCCTATGTGACGCCGGCGACGCTGGATGGGCGGTGGATGGTGCGGGTGTCGATTGGCGCGTTGCCGACCGAGCGGGAGCATGTCGAACAGCTTTGGGCGCGCCTGCAGGAAGTGGTCAAGGGCTGAAACTGCCGGGGCCGCGCTGCGGCCCATTCGCGGGCAAGCCCGCTCCCACAGGGACTGCATCGGCCTAAAGCTTGATGCGACCCTGTGGGAGCGGGCTTGCCCGCGAATGGGCTGCAGAGCAGCCCCCTGCAATCGGTCAGTGGCTCACCGCCTGAAAGCTCCCTTTACGGCTAGCCTCATACGCGGTCTTGTCCATCGGCTTGGCATCCGGGTTACCCAGGTCTTCCATCGCCAGGCGATGGGTTTCCGGGGCAATGTACGCTGCCAGGGCGCACACGCAGGTGATGAAGAACGCCAGGCCACCGACCACCAGCGGGATGTTGTCCGAACCTGGCGGGGCAACCAGGGCGAACAGTGCCGGCAGCATGGCGGTCAGCATGGTGCCGATGTTCTGCGCGATGGCCATGGCCGAAACGCGGTAGCGGGTGTGGAACAGCTCTGGGTAGAAGCTTGGGAACACCGCGTTGTAACCCTGGTACACCATGCCCCACATCACGATCGACGAGGCGAACGCCAGCGGTACGTTCTGGATGCTGATCGCGTACAGGTAGACGAAGGCCAGCAGGCCCGAGCCCAGGCAGCCGGCGATCATGGTCGGGCGACGGCCGATCTTGTCGGACAGGTTGCCGACAAACGGAATCACCAGCACCGCGACGATGTTGCCGACTACCGGTATCCACAGGTACACGCTCTTGTCGAAGCCGATGCCATAGGCCGGCTGCACCGCGTAGGCCGCACCGAAGATGGTCGCTACCACAGGGATCACGTTCATCAAAGCCATGAACATCACCAGCACCATGTGCTTCCAGCTGTGGCGGAAGGCCTCGCTGATCGGCGACCTGGCGACTTTGTCCTGCTTCTCTTCTTTCACGAATGCCGGGGTTTCGTGCACTTCCTTACGGATGATGAAACCGGCGATCAACACGATGGCACTCATCAGGAATGGAATACGCCAGCCCCAGTCGTTGAAGGCTTCGCTGGGCATGAAGTAGGCCAGAGGCAGGAACACCGCCGCCGCCAGCACCTGGCCAGCCTGCACGCCTTGCAGGGTGAAGCTGGCGTAGTAGCCCCGTCGACCGAATGGCGCATGCTCCATGATCATCGAACTGGCACCGGAGATTTCACCGGCCACGGCAAAGCCCTGGACCAGGCGCAGCAGCACCAGCAAGGCCGGGGCGAGCAGGCCGATGTCGTGGTAGGTGGGCAACAGGCCGACAGCCATGGTCGAAAGGCCCATCAGGAACATGCACAGCAGCAGTACGTTCTTGCGGCCGCGGGTGTCACCCCAGTGGCCCAGCACGAAGGCGCCGACCGGGCGCGCCAGGTAACCCACGCCGTAGGTGGCCAGCGAGGCAATGATGGCCATTTTCGGGTCGGTGTTGGGGAAGAAGATCTGCGGGAAAATCAGCGCAGCAGCCTGGGCGTAGATGAAGAAGTCGTAGTACTCGAGTGCCGAGCCTATCCATCCACTGGCGGTCGCTTTCTTGGCTTGAGAGCTGGAGTGAGCCATCGTTGTCTCCGTTGTTATTGTTGTTTGCACAGGTTCCGCTGGAGATTCGCCAAGGCAGGAGGCGAGGGTCGGTGTGCCTGCGTCTGTGGTTCATGTTGACCACGGGCCAGTGGGCTGGCAATTCGCTAAAACCGGTATTGTGCGATAATCGAACGCAAAACTAACCATTCCGTACAAAGGGATTGAAGCGACGACTTTACCTGCGAATAATCGATCGTGCCAGGAACTGTGGTCCTGATTTTCCAGGGCTGGCCCTGGCCTTGACTGCACTGTAATCCTCCAACAACAAGGAACTCCCGCCATGCAGCGTTCGATCGCTACCGTGTCCTTGAGCGGCACCCTGCCGGAAAAGCTCGAAGCCATCGCCGCCGCCGGTTTTGACGGCGTCGAGATCTTCGAAAACGACCTGCTCTATTACGCTGGCAGCCCGCGCCAGGTACGGCAGATGTGCGCAGACCTGGGTATTGCCATCACCCTGTTCCAGCCGTTCCGCGATTTCGAGGGCTGCCGCCGCGACCGCCTGCAGAAAAACCTCGACCGCGCCGAGCGCAAGTTCGACCTGATGCAGGAACTGGGCACCGACCTGGTGCTGGTATGCAGCAACGTCCAGGCCGATGCCCTGGGCGAAGAACAACTGTTGGTCGACGACCTGCGCCTGCTGGCCGAGCACGCCGGCAAGCGCGGCATGCGCATTGGCTACGAAGCCCTGGCCTGGGGCCGCCACGTCAACACCTACCAGCAAGTCTGGAACCTGGTGCGCCAGGCCGACCATCCGGCCCTCGGGGTGATCCTCGACAGCTTCCACACCTTGTCGCTCAAGGGCGACCCGAGCGCGATCCGCGACATCCCTGGCGACAAGATCTTTTTCGTGCAAATGGCTGATGCGCCGATCCTGGCCATGGATGTGCTGGAGTGGAGTCGCCACTTCCGTTGCTTCCCGGGGCAGGGCGAGATGGACATGGCCGGTTTCCTGGCGCCAATCCTTGCCACCGGCTACCGCGGGCCGCTGTCGCTGGAAATCTTCAACGACGGCTTCCGCGCCGCACCGCCCCGGCAGAATGCCGCCGACGGGCTGCGTTCGCTGCTGTACCTCGAAGAACACACCCGCCTGCGCCTGGAGCAGGAAGGTACCTCGATCGAGCCCGGTGTGCTGTTTACACCACCGGCGGCCAGTGCCTATGACGGCGTGGAGTTCCTCGAGTTTGCAGTCGACGAAGCCGTCGGCGCGCGCCTGGGCAGTTGGCTCAAGCGCCTGGGCTTTGCCGAAGCCGGCAAGCACCGCAGCAAAGAAGTGCAGTTGCTGCGCCAGGGCGATATCAACATTGTGCTGAACGCCGAACCCTATTCTTTCGGCCACAACTTCTTCGAGGCCCACGGGCCGTCGCTGTGCGCCACCGCGCTGCGAGTCAAGGACCAGCAAGCCGCCCTGAAGCGCGCCACCGCCTTCCGTGGCCAGCCGTTCCGTGGCCTGGTCGGGCCCAACGAGTGTGAAGTGCCGGCGGTACGTGCGCCAGATGGCAGCCTGCTGTATCTGGTGGAGCAGGGCACTGCCGGCCAGACCCTGTACGACACCGACTTCAGCCTGGACAAGAACGCCAGCGCCAGCGGCGGCCTGCGCCGTATCGACCACATGGCCCTGGCCCTGCCGGCCGAGTCGCTGGACAGCTGGGTGCTGTTCTACAAGAGCCTGTTCGATTTCGCTGCGGACGACGAAGTGGTGCTGCCGGACCCTTATGGCCTGGTCAAGAGCCGCGCCCTGCGTAGCCAGTGCGGTACCCTGCGCCTGCCGCTGAACATCTCGGAAAACCGCAACACCGCCATCGCCCATGCGCTGTCCAGCTATCGCGGTTCGGGCGTGCATCACATCGCCTTCGATTGCGACGACATCTTCCGCGAAGTGGCGCGGGCCAAACTGGCAGGGGTACCGTTGCTGGAGATTCCGCTGAACTACTACGACGACCTGGCGGCGCGTTTCGATTTCGACGACGAGTTCCTCAGCGAACTGGCCTACTACAACGTGCTGTACGACCGCGATGCCCAGGGCGGCGAGCTGTTCCACGTGTACACCGAGCCGTTCGAAGAGCGTTTCTTCTTCGAGATCATCCAGCGCAAGGGGGGGTATGCCGGTTACGGTGCGGCCAACGTCGCGGTGCGCCTGGCGGCCATGGCCAAGGCCCGCAGCGGGGCGGCGCGCAAGCCGGTCCTCTGAACCCGGCGCGGTCCCTGTAGGAGCGGCCTTTTGTCGCGATGGGCCGCAAGGCGGCCCCAGGATTTCAGCGATGCTGCATGAACTTGGGGGCCGCTTTGCGGCCCATCGCGACACAAGGCCGCTCCTACACCGACCGCGTATGCTTCAAGGCCGCTCAGCCACCAGCAGCAACGACTGCGGCAGCGCGCTCTGCGGGTGCTGTGGCTCCTGCAAGCCGACCAGCCGCAACCCCGCCATGTCCAGCGCATTCAGCCAGCTGGCCAAGGTGCGGAAGTACCACGGCATCACCTGCCAATCCCCGGCGAACCCGGCAAACGACTCCTCCCGCCAGCCATCCTGGTAATCCCCATCCGCCATGCCCCACGGGTGCAGGGTCTGGATCACCAGCGCACCGCCGGGCACCAGCAACGCATTCATCGCCGTCAGCAGCGGGATGATGTCCTGCTGCAACAGGGCGAAGTTGGCACAGATCAGGTCATAGTCCTTGCCGACACAGGCCTGCCCAGCGGCCAGCTTTGCGTAGCTGGCCAGGTGCACCTCGGCGGAGCCCGCAGCGCGCGCGGCATCCACCAGCGCCCGCTCACCGTCCACACCTACCGCCTCCACACCCCGGTCGCCCAGCGCGCGCAGCAGCCAGCCTTCACCACAGCCCAGGTCGAGCACCCGTTCGGGCTGGCGGCCCAGAATGGCCAGCAGGATGGCCTGGTCGGTGACCTGGCGACGGCTCTCGATGCTGCCGCTGCGCACCGCATCGATCCAGGCCTGGGCGTTGTGCTGCCAGCTGTCGAGCAAGGCGTCTTCAGGGTTGCGCATGGTCATCTCCGTTGTGCTCGATTCCGCCTGCGGCCGCCAGAGCGCTCAGCCGGCCGCAGTGCGCTGTCGCTTGATCCGGTACATATCGCCATCGGCATGGCGCAGCAGCATGTCGGCATCGTTGCCGTCTTCGGGGAAACGGGCCACGCCAATGCTGCAGGATGGCGCGCCGATGCCCGCAAACTCGGCGCCGAGTGGCTCGGCCATGGCTGCCAGGATGCGTGCTACCTGCTCGGCAATGGCCTCTGGCGACGCGTAGTCGGTCAGCAGCACGGTGAACTCGTCACCGCCCATCCGCGCCACTGTATCGGTCGCACCTACGCAGCCTTCCAGGCGCCGCGCCAGGGTGCAGAGCACCCGGTCACCCACGCTGTGGCCGTGGTTATCGTTGATGTCCTTGAAGTCATTGATATCGATGAACAGCAACGCAAGCGGTTGGTTGTGATGGCGGGCCGCGGCGAGGGCGGTATCCAGCCGCTCGTTGAACATGGCCCGGTTGGCCAGGCGGGTGAGTGGGTCATGGTGGGCCAGGAAGCGCAGCTCCTCCTCGGCGTGGCGCTGGGCGGTGACATCCCGCGCCACACCGATGCGGGCATTGGCCTCATCGGACCAGGAGGCCGCCCACAGGATATGCACGATACCGCCATCCTTGCGGATGTAGCGGTTGCGGAAGTCGTAATGGGGTTGGCCGTTCATCACCCGGACGATCGATGCGCGGGTGATCGCCAGGTCGTCAGGGTGCATGTAGTCGGTGATCGGCGTGCCGATCAGTTCGCAGGCCCGGTAGCCCAGCAGCGCCTCGCAGGCATCGCTGACGAAAACGATCTGGTTGTCCCTGTCGACCACGAACACCGTGTCCAGCATCAGGTGGATCAGCCTGGGGTACAACGCTTGGAGGTCTACGGGCATGGGGCAGGGCGTCCGCGGCGGGGTGACCGATCATAGCCTGAAATGGAACAAATTGCGGTAGGCGCCATATGCCCTACGGGAGCTGAATGAATATGCCGCACCTGTGGGAGCGGGTTCACCCGCGAACACCGGCGAAGCCGGTGCCACCCACCGCGTCGCCTGCTTCGCGGGTAAACCCGCTCCCACAGGGCACCCGGTTTGCTATCAATTGCTTACCACCAGCTCCGGCCCGAGGTAGTCGTTGATCTGCTCGATATCATCATCCCCAAGGTTGCCCACCGATGACGCCAGGCGCAGCCGCGACATCAGGTAGTTGAGCTTGGCCTCGAACAGGTCGTGGCGGGCGTCAAACAGCAGTTCCTCGGCATTGAGCACATCCGAGTTGGTGCTGGTGCCGCCTTCCCTGAAACCCTTGCGGGCCGAAAGCAGCGAGCGTTCGTTGGAGGCCACGGCCTTTTCCAGTGCCTGAATGCGCAAGGCGCCACTCTGCACGCCGCGGTACTCGCGGGTGGTGCCGGAGATCACTTCCTGGCGCGTGGCGTCCAGTTCATCCAGGGCCTTGGAACTGTTGGCGCTGGCCTGGCGGGTGAGGGCGCTGGTGCTGCCACCGCTGTACAGCGGAATGTTCAGCTCCAGCCCGATCGAACTGTAGTGGTTGCGCTGGTTCAGTTCGGAAATCGACTGGCTGCTGCCGGCGGTATAGCCCGCCACGAAATCCAGGGTTGGCCAGTGCCCGGCGCGGGCGCGGTTCACTTCTTCTTCGGCCAGCTCATAGCTGTGCCGGCGCGCATGGATCAACGGGCTGTCGGCCTGGGCCTTGACCAGCCAGTCCTGCAGGTTGCCCGGCATCAGCGGCGGGGTGTTGAAGCCCGGCTGCAAGGTGGTCAGCGACTCCGGCGTTTCACCAATATATTCCTCCAGCTTGCGGCGGGCGTTGACCAGGTTGTCCTGGGCCTCGATCAGGTCGGCCTCGGCCAGGTCGCGACGGGCTACCGACTCGTCGATGTCGGTGATGGTGCCGGCACCCAGCTCCATGCGGCGCTTCGCCGACGCCAATTGCTCTTCGAAGGCATTCAGCTTGGCCTTGGCCAGGGTGATGGTTTCGCTGGCCAGCAGCACGTCGAAGTAAGCCTCGGCCAGGCGCACCGCGGCGTCCTGGCTCTTGGCATCGAACACCGCCACGCTGTAGTCCGCACGCTGCTGGCCCTGACGGTATTCGGCCATCTTCTGCTTGTTGAACAGCGGTTGGCGCAACCGCACGTTGGCGCCCTTGGAGTCATAGTCCAGGTCGCTGTCCCGGCCATTCTGACGTTGGCTGCCATTGACCCTGTTGAAGTAGCCGGCAGCGTTGATCTGCGGCAGCAGGCCGGCCTGGCCGATGGCGCGGTTCTCGCTGCCGGCTTCTTTCTCGTGCACCGCGGCGCGGTAGATCGGGCCCTGGTACTGCAGCAGGTCCCAGGCTTGCTTCAGGTCCATGGCACTGGCCTGTACGGACAACCCCAACAGGCACAACATCAGGCACGGGCGATTCATGTCATTGCTCCTTGAACGAGGCGTCCACGCGTTCGAGCATCGGCTTGAGCAGGTAGCTGAGCAGGTTGCGCTCGCCGGTCTTGATGGTGACGGTGGCCGGCATGCCGGGGCGGATGTGGTTGCTGCCCAGCAAGTCCATGCCGCCCTGCGTCACTTCCACCTGGGCCAGGTAGTACGGCTGCTTGCTCTCTTCGTCCATCAGGCGGTCGGCGGAAATGGTCATGACCCGTCCCGGAATATTCGGCGTCTTCGCATGGTTGAAGGCCGGGAAGGCGAGGTCCACGTCCAGGCCGGGCACCATCTTGTCGATGGCCTGCACCGGGATCATCGCGTCGACCTGCAACGGCTGGTCGAGCGGCACCACCTCCATGATCTTGGCCCCAGGCTGGATGATGCCGCCGACCGTGGCGATGCTCAGGGCCTGGACCATGCCGTCGATCGGCGAGCGAATCACTGTATGGGTCACTTCATAGTCCAGCGCGCGCAGGCGATCGGCCAGGGTGGTGTTCTCCTTGGCGGTATCGGTCAGTTGCGATTCCACTTCCTTGAGGTAGTCGTGCTGGCGTTGCAGGATGCGCAGCTTGATCTCGGTGGCCTGGCTGCGCGCCCGGGCAATGTTGTTGAGGTTTTCGGCCTGGCCGGCGGACAGGTCGGCATTGTTGCGCTCCAGCTCCAGCAGGCGGTTGCGTGGCACATAACCTTCGGCGGCCAGCACGCGTGTACCTTGCAGCTCCTGGTTGAGGAAGCCGATCTGCGAGGCGCGGGCGCCGTACACCTGCTGCAGGCCCTTGAGCTGCACCGCCGTGGCGGCCAGGTTTTCCTCGAGGATGCTCAGTTCGCCGGCAAGGCCCGCGCGGCGGGTGTCCAGCAGGCGCTGTTGCAGGTCCATGGCTGCCAGCAGGCGCGGGTCGTTGCCGTAGTGCTTGAGCAGGGCAGGGTCGAAGGTGACCTTGTCGCGGCCATCGCGCTCGGCTTCCAGGCGGTTTTCCACGGTCTTGCTGACGATGTACTGGGCACTGATCGCGCCCTGTTCGGCCACCGCGCGCAGGGCGTCCAGGCGTACCACCTCCTGGCCTTTCTTCACCCTGTCGCCTTCACGCACCAGGATCGCCTCGACCGTGCCGCCGGTCAGGTGCTGCACCGCCTTGCGGTTGCTGGTGACCTTTACCGTGCCGGTGGCGACTACCCCGGCATCCAGTGGCGCCAGGCACGACCACAGCAGGAAACCGCCAAAGCCGGCGATGACCATCCATACGCCCCAGCGTGCCGGCCGGCCCATGTCCAGGTCGATACTGTTGCGGGCCTCGGCGGGAATCAACTCGGTGTGTTGGGTCATCTGCATGATCGATCACTCCCGTACTTTTACCGAGGCCAGCGGCGCTGCGGTCGCCGCCGGGATCACGCTGGCCTTGCGCAGCGCAGCGAACACTTCGTCGCGGCTGCCGAGCATGTGCACGGTACCGTCACGCAGCATCAGCACCTTGTCGACCGCGCACAGTACGTTGGGCCGGTGGGAAATCAGGATTACCGTGGCCCCGCGCGCCTTGAGTTCGGCTAGCGCATCGACCAAGGCCTTTTCGCCAACGTCATCGAGGTTGGCGTTGGGCTCGTCCAGCACCACCAGGTTCGGCTCGCCGTACAGCGCACGGGCCAGGGCGATGCGCTGCTTCTGGCCGCCGGACAGCGGGCTGCCGTCGGCGGCCAGGCGGGTGTCGTAACCCTGCGGGAAGCGCAGGATCATGTCGTGCACGCCGCTGCTGCGGGCAGCGCGGATCACCGCTTCGCTGTCCACTTCGGCGAAGCGTGCGATGTTCTCGGCGATGGTGCCCTCGAACAACTCCACGTCCTGCGGCAGGTAGCCGAGCCACGGGCCGAGTTCGGCCTTGTTCCAGGTGAAGATGTCGGCGCCGTCCAGGCGCACCTTGCCGGCCTGGGTCGGCCACACGCCTACCAGCAGGCGGGCGAGGGTGGACTTGCCCGAGGCGGAAGGGCCAATGATGCCCAGGCTTTCACCCGGGACCAGGCTGAAGCTCACCCCGCGCACGATGCTATTGCTGGTGCCGGGGGCGCCGGCAACCACGTTTTCCACGGCCAGCATGCCCATTGGCCGCTGCAGCGACATGCTCGGTGGCCGCTGCGGGTAGTCGTGCAGCAGGTCGTTGAGCCGGCCCCAGGCGGAACGGCAGCCCAGCAGTTGCTTCCATGCGGCAATCACCTGCTCCACCGGGGCCAGGGCGCGGCCGGTGAGGATCGAGCAGGCGATCATCATGCCGGGGGTGATCTTGCCCTCGATCGCCAGCAGTGCGCCGGCACCGAGGATCACCGACTGCAAGGTAATGCGCACGAAACGCCCGGTGCTGCTGATCACCGCAGCACGGTCCGAGGCCAGGGTCTGCATCTGCAGAATGCGCAAGTGGCCCTGGTACCAGCGCTTGCCGATCGCCGGCAGCATGCCCATGGCTTCGATCACTTCGGCATTGCGCAGGTTGTTGTTGGCGTAGCTGGCCGACGACATGGCCGCCTGGTTGGCTTCGGCCAACGGTTTTTGCGTCGCCTTCTCGGTGAGGTAGGCCAGGCCCACCAGGATCAGCGAGCCGATCAGCGTCACCAGCCCCAGCAGTGGATGGATCAGGTAGCAGACCAGCAGGTAGATCGGTGTCCAGGGGGCATCGAAGAAGGCGAACAGGCCGTTGCCGGTCAGAAACTGGCGCACCTGCGCAAGGTCCTGCAGGGCCTGGGCCGGGTTGCCGCCGGCGCGGCTCAGGTTGCGCTCGAAGGCTGCGCTGAAGATGCGCCGGTTGAGGTCCATGTCGAGGAAGTTGCCGACCCGGATCAGTACGCGGGTGCGGACCATCTCCAGGGCCGACATCAGCATGAACAAGCCGATCACCAGCAGGGTAAGCATCGACAGGGTAGTGACATTGCGGCTGACCAGGGCGCGGTCGTACACCTGCAACATATAAATTGCTGGCGTCAACATCATGACGTTTATCACGCCGCTGAAGGCGGCCAGGGCAAAAAAGCTGCGGCGCAGGCGAAACAACACCTCAGCCAGCTCGGAACGGGTGCGTGGCGGCTTGTGCATCGGGAGCCTCCCTTTATCACAATCGGGAAGCCCTTGCGGCGGCCCGTACAGCGGTAGTTGTGGCTTCTGGTCGGCTCGCAGGCGGGTCGCTCTCAGGGCGAATGGTCCAAAACGCTGCGTTGCTCCCACATGCAGCAGCGTAGGTTGCACTGAAACACTCGGTAATATCTTTTCGCTCTATAAAGACTTTGAACTTTTCATAAGTGCCATTAAAAACAGCGAGTTGTATCGCGTTATCAATGCCGAACGAATTTTTTGACGGGATATTGACAAGCTTTTCTTCTGCGACTTTAGTCTGATGTATTCGGACCCTCTGCGAGCTGGGGTCGATGCATGTGCGGTGCCTACCTGTATCGCACCGTTTACAAGGTTCCCGCCGTTACTGTGGGAGCCGGCTTGCCGGCGATGAGGCCAGTGGCGACAACACAGCACCGTAGTGCCCAACTGCCCCAGAACCCAGAATCAGAAACTGCGCACGTCACACTGACTGGGCGCGGGAAGGACCCTGTTGCCCTGAGTCATCTCCCGACAGATCGAGGGCAATTGAAATGGCAGATTTCAGCAAGTCGGACCTGGAGTTCATCCTCCAGCAGATCTTCATCGCCGAAGCCCATGCCGATGGCACCAGCCTGATCGACCTGCTGCCCAACAGCCAGGTACCGTTCGGCCTGCGTACCGTGGACGGCAGCTACAACAACCTGGTGACCGGGCAGAGCGAGTTCGGCGCCGCCGACAATTCGTTCCTGCGCCTGCTCAGCCCATCCTTCAGCGGCGACTATGCCGGCACCGGCACGGTTACCGACTCGCAACCGCGCACCATCAGCAACCTGATCGTCGACCAGACGGCGAACAACCCGGCCGCGGTCGAAGCCAATGGCGGCGCCGCCCCGGTGATCAGCCCCGGCATCGACGGGGTGTTCGGCACCGCTGACGACACGGAAGTATTCTTCATCCCCAACGTGTCGCCCGACGTCGGCCTGACCGCCGGCTTCAACGCCTGGATGACCTTCTTCGGCCAGTTCTTCGACCACGGCCTGGACCTGGTCACCAAGAGCAGCACCGACTTCGTGTTCATCCCGCTGCAGCCGGACGACCCGCTGTTCGTCGAGGGCAGCCCGACCAACTTCATGGTGCTGCCACGGGCTGTGCGTACCGCAGGCGCCGATGGTGTTGTGGGTACCGCCGACGATGGCCAGACCAACACCACCTCGCCGTTCGTCGACCAGAGCCAGACCTACAGTTCGCACCCCTCGCACCAGGTGTTCCTGCGTGAATACACGCTCAATGCTGCAGGCGACCCGGTAACCACCGGGCGGCTCATCACCAACCGTGACCTGGGCGCCGATGGCCGCTTCGGCACCGCCGACGATGGCGACGGCGAAAGCGGTGGCATGGCCACCTGGGCAGTGGTCAAGGCCCAGGCCCGTGACCTGCTCGGCATCAACCTGACCGATGCCGATGTGCACAGTGTGCCGCTGCTGGCCACCGACCCCTACGGCAACTTCCTGCGCGGGCCCAACGGCATGCCGCAGGTGGTGATGCGCGTCAACAATGGCGCCGACGGCATCGCCGGTACCGCCGACGACGTCACCACGCTGGTCGAAGGCAACCGCGACGCGCCGATCAGCCTGGCCAATGCCGTGAGCACCGGGCATGGCTTCCTTGACGACATCGCCCACAACGCCGCGCCGGTGATCGTGAACGGTGTGCTGCAGGCCGACGCCGATACTGCCGTGGGCAACGCACAGCCGGTGGGGCCGGGTGGCAACAACCTGACCTACGACAACGAACTGCTCGACGCCCACTACATCGCCGGCGACGGCCGGGTGAACGAGAACATCGGCCTGACTGCCGTGCACCACGTGTTCCACTCCGAGCACAACCGCCTGGTGCAGCAGACCAAGGACACCCTGTTGGCTTCCGGCGACGTGGCATTCCTCAACCAGTGGCTGATCGATGATGTCGCTGCCATCCCCACCACGCCCGCCGAAATCGCCGCGCTGGTATGGGACGGCGAGCGGCTGTTCCAGGCCGCCAAGTTCGGCACCGAGATGCAGTACCAGCACCTGGTGTTCGAAGAGTTCGCCCGTACCATCCAGCCGCAGATTGACGAGTTCCTTGCCCCCAACGGCTACGACACCTCGATCGACCCGGCCATCCTCGCCGAGTTCGCCCATGTGGTGTACCGCTTCGGTCACTCGATGCTGACCGAAACCGTCGACCGCTTCGACCCGGCGTTCGCCCCGGTGGACGGCGACCCGCAGCTCGGCCTGATCGCTGCCTTCCTCAACCCGCTGGCCTTCGCTGGCAGTGGCGCCACCGCCGACGAAGCGGCCGGCGCGATCATCCGTGGCGTCACCCGTCAGTTGGGCAACGAAATCGACGAGTTCGTCACCGAGGCGCTGCGCAACAACCTGCTTGGCCTGCCGCTGGACCTGCCCGCGCTGAACATTGCCCGTGGCCGTGACACCGGCATCCCCACCCTCAACGAGGCGCGGCGCGATTTCTATGCGATGACCGGCGACAGCCAGCTCAAGCCTTACATCAGCTGGGCCGACTTTGCCGACCATCTCAAGCACCCGGCGTCGCTGATCAACTTCATCGCCGCCTACGGTACCCACGCCACCATCACCGGGGCGGACACCGAAGCGGCCAAGCGCGCCGCCGCCGTGGCGCTGGTGCTTGGCGGTGAGGGCGCGCCAGCGGACCGCCTGGACTTCCTCAACGGCACCGGCGCCTACGCCAATGTGACACTGGCCGGCGCGGACGGCATCCCCGGCACCGCCGATGACATCAGCGGGGTGACCGTGACCGGTGTCGATGACATCGACTTCTGGGTCGGCGGCCTGGCCGAGCAGAAAATGCCATTCGGCGGCATGCTCGGCGCCACCTTCAACTTCGTCTTCGAAACCCAGCTGGAAGCGCTGCAGAACGGCGACCGGTTCTACTACCTGGCGCGTACGGCGGGCATGAATTTCGGCACCGAACTGGAGAACAACTCCTTCGCCAAGCTGATCATGCTCAACTCCGATGTCGCCCACCTGTCCAACACCGTGTTCCTCACACCGACCTTCACCCTGGAGGTGAACCAGGCCAACCAGTTCACCGGGCTGGGGGTCGATGGCCGGGCTGACCCGACGGGCGGCATCATGATCAACGGCGTCGAAGTGGTGCCGCTGGTGATTCGCGACAACCCCGATACCGTGGGCACCGACACCAACTTCCTGCATTACACCGGCGAAGACCACGTGGTGCTGGGCGGCACCGCCGGCAACGACATCATCATCTCCGGTGAGGGCGACGATACCGTCTACGGCGACGCCGGCAACGACACCCTGGAAGGCGGTGCGGGCAACGACGCGGTGCTGGGCGGTGCCGGTGATGACATCATCACCGATTCGTTCGGCGACAACCGCCTGGAGGGCAACGACGGCAACGACGTGATCGTCGCCGGCAGCATGCTGGTGGGCGGCAACCTGATCCTGGGCGGCAACGGCCAGGACTTCATCATCACCACTGAAGACATCAGCACCACCTTCGGCGGCCAGGGTGACGACTTCATCCTCGGCGCCAAGACCAACCTGCCACCGACCGGCAACGAGGGTGACGACTGGATCGAGAAGGGCACCCAGGACGGTGCGCCTGGCGACAACTTCGCGCCGCTGCTGGGTGACGAAGTGATAGGCAACGACATCTTCGTCGGTGGCGCTGGCTTCGACGAGATGATCGGTGAGGGCGGCGACGACATCTTTGTCGGCAGCGATGCTCAGGACAAGATGGACGGCATGTCCGGTTTCGACTGGATTACCCACAAGAATGACCAGGTTGGCGTTACTGTCGACCTGACCCTGGCCGCGCTGGCCCAACCCCATGGCAATGCACCGCCCCAGAACACTGGTGTGTTCGAGCCGGTAGGCGCTTCGCCGGCCTCAATACTGGACCGCTTCGCCGAGGTCGAAGGCGTGTCCGGTTCGAACTTCGCCGATGTGCTCAAGGGCGATAATGTCGATGCCGTGACCATCCTCAACCACGGTGGTGCCACCGGCAGTGCGCTGACCAACGTGGCGCTGATCCGTGGCCTGCAGCAGTTCCTGGCCGATGCCGGGTTGCCGACCACCGGCTTTGCCACCGGCAACATCATGCTTGGCGGCAACGGCAGCGACCTGATCGAAGGCCGTGGGGGCGATGACCTGATCGACGGTGACAAGTGGCTCAACGTGCGTATCGCCGTGTATGCCCCGGGAGACGTCAACCACACCGGCCCTGAGATCGCCAGCTTCGACAGCATGGCCGACATGATTCCGTTCATGCTCGACCGTACCTACAACCCTGGCCAGTTGAAGGCCGTGCGGGAAATCCTTCCTGGCACCTCGACCGGTGGCGCAGCCTTCGATACCGCGGTGTTCTCCGGCCTGCAGAACGAGTACGTGGTCACCCAGAACACCCGTGGCACCGCCGATACCAGTGACGATGTGTGGACGGTGACCGATACCGTGGACGGCCGCGATGGGGTCGATACCCTGCTGCACATCGAACGCCTGCAGTTCTCCGACGGCCAGCGCGTGCTGGTGGAGGGCGTGAATGCGCAGCCTACCGGCAGTCCTGCCATTACTGACGGCAACGGCGGCGCGATCACCGTGGGTGATATTCTCACCGTGAACGTGGCCGGCGTACTGGATGCCGACAACATCAGCGCCGGCAACCCGCTAGGCACGCTCACCGGCCGCTCGGTGTCGTACTACTGGCAGTTCGAGGCCGAGCCGGGCAGTGGCGTGTTCGAGGACATCATCCTGCTGCCGGCCGGCGACCTGGCGTTCCAGAGCGCCGACGGCACCACGTTCAAGGTGTCGCCAGACCTGGCGGGGCTGGCCCTGCGGGTCAAGGCGATCTACCAGGACGCCCACGGCACCACCGAAGTGCTGTTCTCTCAGCCTACCGCCGTGGTGCAACCGGGTGCGCCTGTGGTACCGACGCCGGCCACACCGGTGGTGGATGCCACTGCCGGCGGTGCTGGCCTGCACATGGTGCGCTCCGACCTCAACTTCATCCTCGACCAGATCAGGATCGCCGAGGCCGACGCCGACGGGGCAGACATCCTCTCGCTGCTGCCCAACATTCGTGCGCCGCTGGGCCTGCGGACGGTGGACGGCTCGAACAACAACCTGCTGAACCTCAACGGCATCAACAACACCCAGTTCGGGGCCGCCGACAATATCTTCCCGCGCGTGACCGACCCGGTATTCAACCCGGCCGAAGGTGCGCCGGCCGGCTTCTTCGGCCCTGGCTCGCCGGCCATTCCGGGCTCGTCGTACGAGCAGACCAGCGGCCCGGTGTTCGACTCGCAGCCGCGCACCATCAGCAACCTGGTCGTCGACCAGACTTCCAACAACCCGGCGGCCTATGCCACCGCGTATGACCCGGGTGCGGACGGCGTGCTCAACTTCGGTGCCGTGGGCAACGACGACGTGCTCAAGGACGGCGTGCGCATCGTCGCCAGCCCGGGCCTGGACGGCCAGTTCGGCACCGGCGACGACCACGACGTGTACCTGTTCGAGAACACCGCCGCCGATGCTGGCCTGTCTGCGCCGTTCAACGCCTGGATGACCTTCTTCGGGCAGTTCTTCGACCATGGCCTGGACCTGGTCACCAAGGGGGGCTCGGGCACCATCTTCATCCCGCTGCAGTCGGATGATCCGCTGTTCGTGGAAGGTGGCTCCGCCAACTTCATGGTGGTGACCCGTGCCACCAACCTGCCTGGGCCGGATGGCATCCTCGGCAACGCCGATGACATTCACGAGCACACCAACACCACCACGCCATTCGTGGACCAGAACCAGACCTACAGCTCGCACCCCTCGCATCAGGTGTTCCTGCGCGCCTACGTGATAGTCGACGGTGCACCTGTCGCCACCGGCCGCCTGATTACCAACCGTGACCTGGGTGCAGATGGCAGGTACGGTACCGCGGACGATACCGAAATCGGTGGCATGGCGACCTGGAAGGTGGTCAAGGCCCAGGCTCGCGATGTGCTCGGCATCGACCTCACCGATGCCGACGTCGACAACGTGCCGCTGCTCGCCACCGACGCCTACGGCAACTTCCTGCGCGGACCTACCGGCATGCCGCAGGTGGTGATGCGCGTGAACAATGGCGCTGATGGCATCGCCGGCACCGCCGACGATGTGACCCAACTGGTCGAAGGCAACCGCGACGCGCCCATCAGTCTGACCGACGCCGTACGCACCGGTCACCAGTTCCTTGCCGACATCGCCCACAATGCCGTGCCGGTGTTCAGCGGTGGCGTGCTGGTGCCTGATGCCGATACCGATGTGGGCAACGCCGTGCCGGTGAACCCAAACACCGGTGCCAACCTGGCCTACGACAACGAACTGCTCGACGCGCACTACATCGCCGGCGACGGCCGGGTCAACGAGAACATCGGCCTGACTGCCGTGCATGCGATCTTCCACTCCGAGCACAACCGGCTGGTGGCGCAGACCATGGACACCGTGCTCGATTCGGGTGACCTGGCGTTCATCAACGAGTGGCTGCTCAACCCGATAACCGTGCTGCCGGCCGACCAGGCCGCAATCGACGCGCTGGTGTGGAATGGCGAGCGGCTGTTCCAGGCCGCCAAGTTCGGTACCGAGATGCAGTACCAGCACCTGGTGTTCGAGGAGTTCGCCCGCACCGTACAACCGCGGGTCGACCTGTTCTTCGCCCCGACCCAGGTGTATGACGTCGACCTCGATGCGTCGATCGTGGCCGAATTCGCCCACACCGTGTACCGCTTCGGCCACTCGATGCTGACCGAGACCGTCGACCGCTTCGACGTCGACTTCACCGTCATCAGCGACCCGGCCAGCGCCAACCCCGACCAGCAACTGGGCCTGATCGCGGCGTTCCTCAACCCGCTGGCGTATGCCGCCAGTGGCGTCACCCCCGAGGATGCCACCAGTGCCATCGTGCGCGGGGTCACCCGCCAGGCCGGTAACGAGATCGACGAGTTCGTCACCGAGGCGCTGCGCAACAACCTGCTCGGCCTGCCACTGGACCTGCCGGCGATCAACATCGCCCGTGGCCGCGACGTCGGTATCCCTTCGCTGAACGCTGTGCGCCGCGACATCTACGCGCAAACCGGCGATACCCAGCTCAAGCCTTACACCAGCTGGGTCGACTTGGTGCAGCACCTGAAGCATCCGGAGTCGCTGATCAACTTCATCGCTGCCTACGGCACCCACAGCACCATCACCGAAGCCACCACGCTACTGGAAAAACGCGCGGCGGCCATGGCCCTGGTGTTCGGCGGCGATGGCGCGCCAGCCGACCGCCTGGACTTCCTCAACAGCACCGGCGCGTACGCCAACGTCAATCTGCCTGGCAGGGATGGTCTGCTGGGTACCGCCGATGACCTGAGGGCAGTGACCGTGACTGGGGTCGATGCCATCGACCTGTGGATCGGCGGCCTGGCCGAAGCGAAAACCCCGTTCGGCGGCATGCTGGGCAGCACCTTCAACTTCGTGTTCGAGAACCAGATGGAGAAACTGCAGGACGGCGACCGCTTCTACTACCTGGAGCGCACTGCTGGCCTGTCGATGAACGCCGAACTGGAAAGCAACTCGTTCGCCAAGCTGATCATGGCCAACACTTCGGCCACTCACCTGCCAGGCTTGGTGTTCTCCGACGTTGGCTTCTACCTGGAAGTGGACCGGAGCAAGCAATTCAACGAAGGCCTGGGCAATGCCGACCCACTGGGCGAAAACGGCGAGCAGGTGGTGTTCCGCGACAGCCCGCTGACGGCAGGCCCGGACACCAACTACATCCGCTATGCCGGTGACCAGCACATCGTGCTGGGCGGCACCGAGGGTGACGACATCCTGGTGTCCAGCGAGGGTGACGATACGGTCTGGGGCGATGGCGGCAACGACCGCATCGAGGGTGGCGACGGCAACGACCAGCTGCGTGGTGGTGCCGGCGACGACATCATCAGCGACATGGGTGGTGACGACAACATCCAGGGCGGCGACGGCCACGATGTGCTGCACGGCGGTAATGGTGTCAACCTGATCATCGGCGGTTTCGGCAACGACTTCATCGTCACCGGTGAGGACGCCTCCGAAGCCATTGGCGGCCAGGGCAACGACTTTATCCTGGGCAGCAAGGCCAACGAGCAGGACATGGGCAACGAAGGTGACGACTGGATCGAGAAGGGCACCTCGGACGGTGCGCCCGGCGACAACTTCGACCCGCTCGGCAACGACCCGGTCATCGGCCACGACGTGTTCATCGGCGGCAGCGAGAACGACAAGTTCAACGGTGAAGGCGGCGACGACATCATGGTCGGCAGCCTGGGCTTCGGTGACCGCTACATCGGTGGTTCCGGCTACGACTGGGCGACCTTCAAGGGCCTGGCCCAGGGCGTGACTGTCGACTTCAGCGACCGCTTCTTCGATGTACCGCCGGTACCGGGTTCGGGCGCGTCTACGCTGGTGCGCTTCGACATCATGGAAGGCCTGTCGGGTTCGGCACATGGCGACTTCCTGCGCGGTGACAGCGAAACCGCTGCCACCTTGCCAACCAACGGCGCCAACGGCAGCGTGCTGACCAACATCAGCCTGATCAACGGCCTGTCCAGCCTGCTGGCCGCCGGAGCAACGTTCTACGACGGTGGCAACATCATCCTTGGTGGCAGCGGCAGTGACCTGATCGAAGGCCGTGGCGGCGACGACATCCTCGACGGTGACAAGTGGCTGAACGTGCGCATCAGCGTGCGTGCCAACAGCGACGGCACCGGCCCGGAAATCGCCAGCTACGACAGCATGGAGCCGATGGTGCCGCTGATGCTCAATGGCACCTACAACCCGGGCCAGCTGGTGATCGTCCGTGAAA
>Ga0247824_10000329_pt1 | contig 22316 bp, 18 predicted proteins | sample 13C_PalmiticAcid_FD_194412 | JGI IMG/M metagenome (GOLD analysis project Ga0247824, IMG submission 194412) | Soil microbial communities from agricultural site in Penn Yan, New York, United States - 13C_PalmiticAcid_Day48 | ecosystem: Environmental > Terrestrial > Soil > Agricultural land...
CGGTGTTTGCGTTGGGGGATTTGGTGTTTTCGGTGAATATTGTGTGGACGAATTTGAAGCTTTTGTGAGTTTGTCCCGGGTCCCGTGGGATTGGGGGTTTGTTGGCTGACTTTGCGGCAGGATCTTGGACACGCACTACAAGACGAACATCGTCATCGGCTCGTTCGTCGTCACTTTTGCAGGCTGGTGGGTGTGGCAGGTGTTCCTCGCCGGCGTGTATGCGCCAGGCGTGTGGCCGTATGCGGTCCGGGAAGGGTTCTTCTCGTCGTTCGGCCCGGATCCGGCCTGGTGGGTGGCGTTGATCGGCGTGCTGGGCCTTTTGGCGTGCCTGGAGCTGGCGTACAAGTCGGTCAAGCGCAACTTGATTGTGGCTGGGCTGTGGAAGTTTGGCTGGAAATGGCTGCGGTGGTCGACGTGGAAGACGGCGTTTTGGTCGTCGCCGGGCAGTGGTGCCGTGTGGACGCAGGAGGGCACCAAAGGGAGCCTGGAGGAGTGGGATGTTGAGCTCTGGCAGGTCATGGAGCAGGATCCTGCCATTCGGGAGACGCTGCGGAGGATGAGCAGGTTTGGGTATGAAAAGGAGGGAGAGGAAGAAGACGTTGAGGTGGAGGATGGGGATGCCCACGTTTAGGGGGTCAATAGTGCCTTTTTGGGCGGTCATGGTTCTTTTGTGTTGAGATACCCCTTTCTCTGTTAAGTTTTCTAGAGCTGGAGTAATACAACAATAATCCAACGTTCTTTCAGCGAACGCACGACACACTCTCTGACAAAGACCCCTCGAGAAGCATTTCCCGGGTAGCCGTGTGTATCTCGTGCACAAGTCATGACCCATTCTCCCTTCAAGGAGTCAGGGTCCAATGGCCGCACTCGCCGTACAACCCCATGCCCCGTGTAAACATCTGGAAGACGGAAGCGGCGTGCGCCATGGCCTTGAAATTGGTCTCGGGGAGCGTGCAAACAGCCGGGGACCTCGGCACCACTCCAGCCTCCCAGATCGAGCGGGCAACAGAGCCACAAGCCAGGAGCCGGCACCGGCCACGGAACTAGCAGCACGTCTGGCGGCTTCGGTCGTCCAACATGGATTGACGAATCTGCTGATTATGGTATTCCTGCACAAAAGACAGGGGTCCCTTCGTCCTCGAAGCCGAGTGTTGGCCCTGGACATCAAACAGTCCCTCGCTCTCGCCCTCGACCCGGCGGGGGCCCTAGACGGCAGACTCGGACAGCAGGACCTTCGGTGCCAAGGACAGCCGCTGGCGGTGGCATCAAGAAACGGTTCCTCCTAAGCAGCTGTCCGTTCTCCGGTGGGTTTGGCAAACTTGCCGTTATTATTGGCTTTCCCATTAGTAGTTGGGCGTTTGCTCTAGTGTTTCCACACAAGGGGGTGGATAATTAAGTACATTTGTGTACTAATAGCTGCTTCTTCTCCTTGCTATCACGAATCAAATTGCTCTCCAACGCCGTGCCACGCTGTCCCCAAACGAGACAAAACTCAGTTCTCCGCGGTCATCTCGACCTCCGTGCCCGCCGGCGCCGGCTTGCCAAACGCCCGCGTTGGCGTGCCCTGCTCGAACAGGTAGTCCAGCTGCGCGTAGGTGACGTTCCTCGTCTCGGGGATTTCGAACCAGGACAGGACAAACCCGATCATGCAGAAGCCGCAGAAGACCAGCCCGATCTTGCCGCCGAGGTTGCCCTCGTCCGAGTTGAACATGTAGGGGACGCAGAACGAGAAGAGCCACGTCATGAAGGCGTTGACGAGGAACCCGAGACCCAGCGTCTTGGAGCGCAGCGTCACGGACGGGATCTCGGCCGCCACGATGGGGTACGCGGTTCCGACGCCCAGGTTGCTGCAGCAAGCGGCCATGATGAGGGCCACGCCAACGAATCTGGTGTAAGATCCCGTTAGCGCTGAGACAAAAAGAAGGAGATTGGAACCGAGAGGGAGCATGGAAAGTATGGCACGTACCTAACAGCCGTGGGATTCGATGGCCAGAATCCGACAATGCCCATGGCGAGGAAGATGACGCCGGCAGCGACGAAGCTGGTCAAGATAGCGGTGCGGCGGCCGACGTGGGCGATGACGACCCAGGAGATGAGAGTGCAGGCCATGCTGAGACCCACGCCGATTTGGTTGATGGTCAGAGACATGTTGGGGCTCATGCCGGCCATGATGAAGAAGTAGGTCGAGTTGGACACGAGGGAGACGCCAATGAACTGCTGCAGCGAGTTGAGCAAGGCGACGATGCGCGTGCGCCTCCAGTTGGCGCCCTTGAAGCACTCGGCATATCTGGCCTGGTTGGCCTGCTCGGCTGTGGTGTTCTCGTGCTCCATGGTGGCTCGGATCAACTGGATGCGCTCAGCGACCGAGGCGCCGGACGAGCCGTAGATGAACTTCAGGACCTTCTCGGCGCTCGGGATTCGGTCCTTGGTGACGAGGAAGACGGGACTCTCGGGGATGAAGACACCCACGATCATGGCAAAACCGGCAAACGCCCACTGGCAAGCGAAGGCAAGCTTGAAGGCCATGGCGGTAAAGTCCGTGACGCGGGAGAAGACGATTGAGATGGCAATCATTTGTCCAACGGTCTTTCACAGTCCAAGTTAGTCATGATCGGCATCCTCAAGGGCCAGCGAAACCGCTCGGCTTACAATAAAGAAGGGGTAGAATCCGAGCAAGACAGTGCGCAGTCTGGGCGGCGAGATCTCGGACACATAGGTCTGGCACGAAGACATCATGATGCCCATTGACATGCCCAAGATGAACTTGGCGAGAAGGAGAATCCCCCGTCTTGTCTCGACCGATTCCGGGTTTGCCGATACGAACGCAATGGCGGTAGCTGTGTGGAGAAGAAAGGAGTTAGCAATCTTGGCTGGGTGCAAAAGCTTGGAGCAAGATGCAGTGGGAAGACTCACCGACAGCGGAGATGGCACCGCCGACAGAAAACATGATCTTTCGGCCAAATCTGTCCTGCAGAAAGCCGTTGCCGAAGGCGCCCGTCATGATGCCCATCGCGTTGAACGCCTGCCACAAGCCCTGCCACAGCGCCGGGAGGATCATCTCTTCGCCGAACGGCGAGCCGTAGTACATGCTGCAGAGTAGAATCTCTCGAGTCAGCATTGGCTGGCTCGAACCGTCTCGCTGAGACTGGGGACTCACACAAAGGCCGGAAGCGCGGTGACGGAGCCCTGAACGAGAACATCATAGCCGAAGAGAAAGGAACCGCAATTGGCGAAGAAGGTGATTGCGACGACTCGGGGGTTCTCCTTGAGCAGCTGGAAAATGCCCTTATCTGCCTCGCTGGAGACTTGCATGGTCTCGGCAAACTCGCCGTGGGAGATGTCGAGCTTCGCATCCTGCTGGCTGGCGATGCTGGGAGCCATTTTGCAGGTCTCGCAGTCGAAAGATGGGGATACAAGGCTGGGTCTGTTTCAAAGTTCAACGTGTTGGCGACCCGGGGCCCTGGACAGCACTGGAGCAGCGAGACAATCTCAGTTTGCTCAGGCGTGCGGGCGTGGTTGAAGAGGGCGGTGGCATGACCATGGCGACGAAGAGGCAAGGAAGATCTCTTATACTAGGAAGGGAGAGGTCTCCACGAATGTGGCACAACCATGTGCTCTTCATGGGGTCCCCAGAATCCTGGAGGTTCCCCAGAGTCCAACACCCCAGGCTCATGCAATGCAGTCTCTTGCTGCCGTCTCCACAGACCCGACCCACCCTGACACCTCCCGATCCCTGGGCCCGTGAATCGTCGCCCCTGAGGCGTACCAGATAGCCAGGGATCATGTGGGGCCGAAACCACCCACCGCTCCCGACGCCTTGAGTGGAGCTTTCGGTCGAGTGTTGACCGACCAGACCACGCACAACATGCCTTCTAGTAGTTAGGTCGGACGCCCAAAACCAACGACACCCCATTGAGGCGATCAGCTAATACTAATCGGTCCCCTGATTAGTATTAGCTAATACTAAGGTAACCGGACGAGCCGGACCCCTTCAAGGCTTTCGGACAACGGCACCTCAGCCAGCAGAAACAGTTGATAACACAATTTTGTAATCACCACCTCGCTCCACCGCGATTGTCACCACAGCTGGTGTCTTTGCGTACTTGTTGAACTGCAGGTTTATTTTTATGCTATGTACTCTACAATTGACTCGAGCCAAATGCTTCAATATGGTCGAAGAGCCTCTACCGGCCAATCCGTCCTGCTTGCAAACGGCGTCGAGAACGTGTGCGTGCCCGGCCCAACCACCGCTGACTTTCTCCCGGCACCCTCTGGGAAGACAACTTCCGCAGATACATTGGGCGGGACAACCACCTCCATGAGCAGCGTCGTAGTCCCCTCCGTCCCCTTCAACGACCATGCACTCGCTGCTTTCCCAAACGGCGTCTCGATCTCGGCGCGGGCCTCGGTCAGCTCACCGCCCACCAGCGGCGCAACCCTAAACGTCTTCCACCCGGGCGCAGTCGACTGCAACCCCGCCACGCGCTCGTGGAGGAACTTGGCCACGGCGCCCAGCGCGTAGTGGTTGAAGCTGGTCATCTCGCCCGGGTTGATGCTCCCGTCGGGCAGCATGCTGTCCCAGCGCTCCCACACCGTCGTGGCGCCCATGGTGACGGGGTAGAGCCACGACGGGCAGCTCTTGTTGTGCAGCATGGCGTACGCGACCTGCGGGTGGCCCGCGCGCACGAGCGCCTCGCAGACGAACGGGGTGCCCGCGAACCCGGTGCCGATCTTGAACGCGTTGCGCCGGACGATGAAGGCCAGACGGTCGGCGGCTTTGGCCCGCTGCGCGGGGGTGGGGATGAGGTCGAAGACGATGGCGAGGGCGTAGGCGGTCTGCGAGTCGGAGACCATCCGGCCCGTGGGCGAGATGTATTCGAGGGCGAACTCGGCCTTGGCTGCGGCGGCTTCCGTCTTGTATTTGAGAGCGTCGTCGTCGTGGTTGAGGGTTGCTGCGGTGGCGGCAATGAGCTCGAGTGAGCGTACCAAAAACGCGTCCGCCACAAGAACGGCATCGGTCCGGCCTGCGCCCGGGTTGTCAGGGGGTGCCGTGGGGTCAAGCCAGTCCTAGTAAATCTCGGGGTCAGCGTTTGGCCATGTGATGTATGCCTTGGAAACAAATACTTACGCCAAGTTGGGGATGCGACAAGTCCCAGAGATGGCGATTGCCACTCGAGTTCTTTGGAATGCTCGCGATCCAATCCACCATGCTCTGGTACTGGTCCCGCAAAATCTCCACGTCTCCCGTCGCCTGATACAGCGCCCAGGGCGCGAGGACAGCCACATCTGCCCACACGGCGGCTGGCTTAACATGGCCGAACATCGGGGACTTGGTCAAAGGATTGGGCACAACAAACGGCGGAACGCCGCCGTACTTGGACTGCTCCGCGAACACGTCTTTGAGCCAGCCGCGGAGCATGCCCACACAATCGTACAGAAGCGTCGCGGTGGGCGCAAATATTGCGAGATCGCCCGTCCAACCGAGCCGCTCGTCTCGCTGCGGACAGTCTGTGGGAATGCTGAGAAAATTGCCGCGCATGCTCCAGACGACGTTTTCGTGGAGGCGGGACAGGAGAGGGTCCGAGCAGTCAAAGTGCCCGACGCGCCTCATGTCGGTATGGCAAACAACAGCCTCGATGGAAGATAACAAGCCATCATCCTCCTCTCCGAGTGGCTCTGGCCAGCCCTCAACCTGGACATAGCGAAACCCGTGGAACGTGAACTTTGGCTCCCACGACTCCCCGTTGGCATCCCCCCGTAGCGTGTATTCATCCAGGTTGGCGGCCACGCGGAGAGGTCTGCGCCCGAGTTCTCCGTCGTCAAGCACCTCGGCGTGTGCCAACGAGATTTTCAGGCCACTCTTGCCTTTGACCCTCTTGATCCTGGTGTAGCCAACCAAATTCTGCCCGAAATCCAACACCGTCTTTCCGCTCGGCGTTGTTATCCTCTCCAACGGCTGGACAGTGGCAGTCCGCCGCACTGGTTCAGCCTCTTCCGCGATGAGAAGCCCACTGTCGGGAAGCGGGTCGCAGACCGCGGCATTCTCCCAGCTGCTGCTTTGAGGGAGGACGCCCTTGCCGTCCGGTGAACCAGACCAGGCCGAAATCGCGAGCCGCGCGTCGTACTTCTCGCCGTCGTAGAGCTCCGCGCTGACGGTGGGGCCTTTGGAAACGGTCCAGGACGAATCTGTGCCGATGGTGTCTGTTGTACCGTCGTCGTACGTGACCTCGAGCTGGGCCAGGAGGGCAGGGTGCTCGCCCCAAATGTTGCGGTACCCCCCGCCCCAACTCAACCGTCCGCAAAACCAGCCCTCGGCCACTCTGACCCCAATCACGTTCGTGCGTGGAGATCCGCAGAGATGCTCCAGAACATCGAAGCACTGGTACCTCAACCGCTTGTCGTAGACGGTCCATCCAGGGGCCAGAACATGGTCCCCAACGGCAGTGCCGTTGATCTCCGCCTGGTAAACCCCTTGTGCCGTGATGTAGAGCCGGGCCGATGCTACCGTCTTGGCTCCGTTGGTCTGGAACTCCTTCCTGAATAGTTCCTCCGGCTGCGGACTGTCCTTCGGGTATTCCCAGGGCGACGATATGCGGCTCGCCGTCCACAACTCACGGCCCATCAATCCTCCCTCGATGCTCGCAATATTGCTCCACACCGTCCGGTCTTGGCCTCCCTCGTCTCCCCACGCACGCACCCGCGCAAAGACGCGCTGCCGTGACCGGAGGGGCTGCGACAGCGGCCAGGGGACGAGCGTGCTCTGATCGGAGGTCACCTCATCTCGGTGGATGCACGGCACATCGACAGTCGGCAGTTGGTCGTAGAATTCGATCTCGTAGCCGTGCTGGACGAAGCGGTCTGGGGTGTCTGCGAATTTCCAGGACAGGCGCGGGCGCTGCACATGGGTCCCTAGCTGGTGGGGAGAGGCGTAGTGCTCGAAGCGCAGGTCGACGACGCGCGCGCCAAGTGTGGTCGACATGTTGGTGAGTCTGTTGTCCTCCAAATCTGGTAAGGGTTGATGTCAAATGGTCGGACGTTTGACGGGAGGCGGCCCGGGGAGACTCGAGAGTGGCTGGCTGATGTTATGGTGTCTCATCAAAGTCTTGTGAGTGTTTGACAATGACATCGGTTTCCTGATGCAAGTGACAGCAGCACGTCCGATTCGGTCACGCTCGGCCGGATTTCCACCGAATTGTCTAGGCATGGATTGCCGTTTGCCGTTGCCAGAGTTGCCACTGTTGCAACGCCTCCTCCACATCCCGAGATAAAAGCTGGTCGACTTTGCATTGCCCAGACTCGACAAGGCAGCCCTGGTCACCAAACTCTGTTTCCTCTCTGGTGCAGAATGCGGTTGGGCACAATTAGGCCGAATATACGCCGAATGGCGTGAGATGGTTAGTTTTTGACAACTAGGGAGTTATTGTGCTCTAAGCCACATGGACCACTTCCCGAGTGCAGTTCACATGCTGAATAGCATCACCACGGGAAATAAAAGTATTGGTCAAACACGGCGTTTCCAGCTGACACATGACATCCAATCCGAGGCTTAGTGACACCCTTGTGATATTCTCCCATTTAGCCTGGCCTACCGAATAAGGTACTCAACGTTGAGTCCAGATCAATCTCGCGGCCCCCATCATGGCGTCCGTGGATATTGAGTCAATCTTGGCGAACCTCACGCTCGAGGAAAAGGTACGCCCGGTGGCTTGGCTTAGGGTGGTGGCTTGTGCTATGTCTCTATGCATCCCAGTCGGCCTTCACTAAGACTACGCCTCGCTAACTAATGTCTGAGCCGTGACAGATTTCGCTCCTTGCCGGTGCAAACTTTTGGGAAACGGTGGCAATACCAGAGAAAGGGATCCCAGCATTAAAGGTATCTTAACCACCTCAGACCTATTAGCCGAGAACATGAGGAGCATCAGGACTGACTTGCATGGCCGAAACCTCTAGACATCCGACGGGCCCAATGGAGCAAGGGGGGGTGACACACATCAGGGCAACAGCACGTCGACCTGCTTCCCAGCAGCATGCAGCGTCGCAGCCACCTTCGATCAAACCCTCGCACGGCGTATCGGTCAGGCGCTCGCCGATGAGGCCAAGTCGAAAGGAGTCGACTGCCTCCTCGCGCCGACCGTCTGCATCCAGCGCCATCCCCTCGGCGGCCGTAACTTCGAAACATTCTCCGAAGATCCTTATTTGTCCGGCAAAATGGCAGCCAATCTAGTAAACGGGCTTCAGTCAGAGGGCGTCCTGGCAACTGTCAAGCACTTTGTCGCGAACGAACAGGAAACGGAACGTCTCACGGTTGACACACGAGTGAGCGACCGCGCCCTCCGCGAGATCTACCTCCGGCCGTTCGAGATTGTCGTCAAGGAGGCGAATCCGGCCGCCCTCATGACAGCGTACAACAAGGTCAACGGAGAGCACATGGACAGCAATTCCCCCCTGATCCAAACCGTCCTGCGAGAGCAATGGGGCTGGGACGGTTTGGTAATGAGCGACTGGGGCGGCACCAACTCGACCGTTGAGGCCCTCACCGCTGGGTTGGACCTCGAGATGCCGGGGCCGAGTCGGTGGAGAAACAAGGACGCAGTCAGTGCCGCAATTGCATCAGGCAAGCTTGACGAGGGGATAATCACTCAACGAGCGCGCCGTGTCTTGGAGTTCTTGCGGCGTGGGGATCGCCTCGGGGAAGCCGAAACTGCTGCGGCCACATCATCCTTCGACCAGCAAACAACTGAGGCACTGGTTCGCGAAGCCGGTGCTAAGGGCATCGTTCTCCTCAAGAACGACGCAGGCATCCTCCCTTTAACAAAGGACAAGGTCAAGGGCAAGAAGATTGCATTGTTGGGTTACGCCAAAGAGTGTCTCGCTCACGGCGGCGGGAGCGCGGCTGTTGTAGCACACCACTACACCGCCGCCTGGGATGCGCTCCATACCGCGTTTGGTGACGATGTCGAGCTTGTCTACAGCAAAGGTCAGTCTCATCCAGTCTCGCATTGCACAAAATGAATGAGCAAAGTCCCTGACGGCGTTTCGTAATAGGCGCACACACCTTCCGCCGTTTGCCCTCCCTTGCCGCCAACGTCGTTGGTCTGGATGGTACCCCAGGATTCACTCTCCGCCGCATGGGTCGTGATGGCAAAGCCGAGCAGACATTCCCTCTGTCAGAGTCGGAACTGTCCACCTTTGACCCGCGCTGCGCATACGGTTCGGAAATCAACATCACCGGCAAGTTCACGGCGCCCGAGGCGGGCCGCTACTACTTTGCCCTCTCCGGCCTCGGTCCCTCGACGTTCACCATCGACGACGCAGTCGTATTACGGCAAGAACAAGACTGCGACGACGACATGGGCTACCTCTTTGGTGCCATCCCCGGCCAGCAGGTATCAGTGTCGCTGGAAAAGGGGGTGGAATACCTCCTCAACATCCACACGGAGCCCCACAAACCAGCCAACGGCCAGGAAGCCAACTTTCTCACCGGCCGGGCCAGCGCGCGCATCGGATGCCTGCACGAAGCGGACCACGACAGCGACCTGCTGGCGGAGGCCGTCGAACTGAGCAAGGATTGCGATCTCGCCATCATCTTCACGGGCCACGACCCCGCGTGGGAGACCGAGGGCCAGGACCGCATCGACTTCCACCTCCCTAAGGACGGCAGCCAGGACCGGCTCGTGGCCGCCGTGAGCGCCGCCGCTCCCAAGACCATCGTGGTCAACTCGACGGGCAGCGCGGTGGCGCTGCCGTGGCTCGACCAGGTTGACGGCCTGCTCCAGTGCTGGTTCGCGGGCCAGGAGGCTGGCAGCTCCATTGCGGATGTCCTGATCGGGGCACAGAATCCCGAGGGTCACCTGCCCTGCACGTTCCCCAAGCGTCTAGAGGACTGCCCGGCGTACGGCAACTTCCCCGGCCAGCATGTGGACGGCAAGCTCAAGGTCGAGTACGCTGAAGGGGTCTTTGTGGGATACCGGCACTTTGACCGTCTGCCGGCCGACGCGGTCCATTTCCCCTTTGGCTTTGGTCTGTCGTACACCACGTTTGCCCTCTCTGATCTAGTCGTGGCGGCGGTGGCAGACGACAACAGCTTCACCGCCAGCGTCAAGGTTGAGAACTCGGGAAGCTGTGCCGGAGCCGTTGCGGTGCAGCTGTATGTCGGCAAGGAAACGCCGGACGCCGAGAACCCGGTGAAGAGTCTCGCGGCGTTTGACAAGGTGAGGCTGGAGGCGGGCGAGTCTTGTGTTGCTCAACTGCCCATCAACACACGGGATTTTGCCCGGTTCGATGAACTCGAGCAGAAGTGGGTGGTGGATGCTGGAACGTATATCGTCTACGCTGGCCGGCATGCTGGGGACGTTGATGTATCGACCAGCATCGATGTGAGCGGGCAGACATTCCGGCCGTGAAAGTAGCAAGTACCTACACCAGAAGGGATGTAGACCCAATGAATCCTGTCATGAAGCTCTCCATATTATGCCCCTGACGAAAAATCCAAGCACCCTCTTTGGGTCTTGCAACACTTGGCGAGTACCTTACCATTGGCGACGAGCAGCATTCTCTGGGCGGGGTCAAACCTGACTTCGGACCAACGCACGCCAAACCTGAGAAAAACACTGCACACGTTTCAAGCCAATACGCCCCGTCCCCCCTTAACGAAATATGACTTGAGCCACCTCCCGGCATGCCGCTGTGGTCCAATTTTCAGTTTTGGAGTCCGCCCGAGGATCCGGAGCGGCCGGCGTTGCCATACGCATCCGCCTTCACTGTTACCATCACCGAACACGTCCCTCCACGACCGTTCGGCCTGCCGTCGGTGTACCCCCTTATCGAGCCGCCCTACGACACGTCCGACGAGCACCTCAAAACCTTGACGCTGACCAGGCTCGTCGTCACATGTCCACCCATCGAAGCTAACCATGACACGGGTGGCGCCGTTGCCAAGAAGCCTCCAGCAAACGCAACACTCAAAATCGACGGCCCCATCGCGGTGAAGGACGGGCGGGGCCCGCAGCTCGTCGTCTGCACCGTCACTCCACAAGACAGGCACAGCAAACCGTTCCAGGCCGCAGCCAAGATCTTCGATCCGCTCTACTACTCGTTCGAAAACGAGAACGCTCCCCATCGGCCCGTCGCCACCACCCTCAAGGCCGACTCCGACTACAGCATCGAGGCTGCCGCCTACGCCCATCTCCAAAACACGGGCCAGACGGGGGCCTTCGCGCCCGAGTACTACGGCTCCTGGACCTTCACGCTGCCTATCCGCCACCGCGGGACCCAACACGAACGCCAAGTCCGCCTCGTGCTCATCGAGTATATCGACGGGGTCTCCATGCGCGACCTCTGCTACCAAGACTCGCCGCCTCTGGGCTTCACCGAGGAACACCGTCTTGAGGTCTTGGCCAGCATCCTGGACGGCGCTGCGAGAATGGACCATTCCGGGATGAACCAGCGCGACCTGGTGCCTCGTAACATCATGCTGAAGCTCGAGCCAGAGGCGGAGGACTCGCGGGGGGAGGAGGGGCGGCGGCCACGGGTGGTCCAACGGGCCGTGCTCGTTGACTACAACGTCTCGGTGGTGTACCACCTAAGCCCCGAAGAGTGGACATGCCGCGAAGCCACCGAGCTTCCGGTGAATCCGATGGATCTGTTTTGGAACATGTCGCTCGACGATTTTGGCCGCTGGGTGCCCGAAGGCTGGCAGTGCAATACGAGGGCCCAGCAAGAATGGCTTACGGAGCGTTTCGGGGGGGCAAATGCAGTTGCGTACGCGCCGGTATCGAGGGAGTTGAAGCTCGACGACCCCTAAAAGTGCTTGGGGAGCTGGGACTACCTACCTACCATAGTGGGAAATAGTGCATAGGTGAAGATGGTGACGGAAATAAACCGTGGGCTATGCTTCACGAGTACGACGAGCACTGCGTACCTACGTGAAGTGAATGTGCATGTGCTAACCAAAGAAATCCCCAGCGGAGAAAAACGAGGTCTTTGCTTTCGTTAACGCTGTACTGACGTAACAGCTCTGCCAATATCAACCTATTTTGGGGTCATGATGTTGCCATAATTGTTGCCGTCATCTTACAATAATCCCGTCATGCTACTATGTTCTATGATTGCTGCCGTCATGTTTCCCATGGTCCTGCCATCATATTACTGTGATAACAAGATCCATGACGTGACCACTAGAGTCTTCTGTGGAATCTCTCGAAGTAGATCTGGCTCACCCTCCCTGTCTTCCAAAGTTTTTGCAGTTGCACCTTGAAGTTAAGCTCTCGAGCTCTACAAGGCATAACGTTTTTATCACTAGCCATCTTTTTGTTCGTGAATTCGAAGAGCGTTTATCAACATGGATGATGTTCTCAACTTTGTACGGGGTGGTGTCACTTTTCTAGCGAAACTGGTTATCGACAATGTCGCTGATCCGGACGGCGTCGTCGATAGCGCAGCGGGTTTTTTTACCAAGGCGAGCGGCGATGAGCGTCGCCGATTGGTCGAGGTGGTCTTGCGCTGGTTGCCCACCCCCCTCCCGCTGGAGGCATTCCTTAAATCCGCCAACGATATCGTCACCAGCATTTCCCAGTCCATGGTCCAGGAAGCAGTTGGACGACTATTCGGGGAACTCATCGATGCCTCCCTGACGCTTATTAGCCAAACGTTACACCGCGCCAACCCCGTGACGCTTCTGGAGACCGCGACGAGCATCGTTGAGACCACTTTGTCTGCTTTTCTGCAGAACGTTGGGAAACTTCCATTCATTCGCCACGGGATACTCAGCAATAGCGTCAACGCGCCAACCTTGGAACTCGTTTGGGGCCAACGCGCAGAGCTGGTGACCTTCCTCGTTGACATCGTTGAGTGCGCAAAATGCTTCGTCCCGGCGAATCGACTGATCTGGGATCCGCGCGAATTGCGTGTGCTGTACAATGAGCTGGACATTAGCCAACCGATGAACCGTCATGCAGTCATTTGTCAGCTACAGAGGCTCGCAAAATCCGTAGCCGCCATACTTCGGACGCCAGCTCGCAATGAAGATCTTCCCGAAATCACTGTGAAGGACGAGGACACGACACTCGACACCGACCGGATTGAGACTACCCCGAACGACCTCATTAGGGTGACCTTGGGAAGCACGCCGCCCTGGCCGAAGAAGCATTGGCTGTTCGTCAACGGAATCTGTGGGGAGTGGCATTGGTTGGATCTTGCCTGCAAGAAGCTGGAGGATAGATTTGGAAGAAAAACGATTGGCGTGTTCAACAGGGGGGACGGGATCCTGTGGGACCTGGTTGAATGTGCGGGGGAGAGAAGTGACCGGCAGCAAGGCAGCACAAGGAGCCAGGACAACCTCATCCAAAGGACCGCGAGCAGTAGGAAGGCTCAAGAGTTGCTGGGGGAAAACCTGAAACTCATGCTCGGGCAGCCCGAACCTGATTCCGTCGTGGTCGCTCATTCTCAAGGCTGCCTGCTCCTTCGCCTCGTGTTGGAAGACCTGGCAAACGACAGGGACGAGACGCTCCATCGGCGGATGGAAGATCATCTTTGTGTGTTTACCTTCGGAAATCCGAGCATCCACTGGAAGGCAGAAAACAACCCCGGCTTGGCACTCGCTTCTTACTCGCGCAGAACAGAGCATTTTGCGAACAGGACAGATTTTGTCGCAAACTTAGGGGTGCTGAGACCGCGGGACGAGACTCACGGCAACAACGCAGGGGGCGGCGACGGCACAAACGACGGTTACTCCAACGTATTCGTCAACGAAAATTGGAAAGGTCATCTCTTCGGCGCGCAATATAGCCTCGACGCTCGCGATTACACCCGCAACCGTGAATCCTGGCTTCTCAACTGCCCCAAGGACGCTAACCAGCCTATCGGCCCGCCGGCTGAGGGAAACTGGTTAGTACCTACTTTTCTACGTTATTACAAGCTAGGCTAACGATATTACAACAACAGATATGTCGATTTGAGGCTCTGCCACCTATCAACATCAACTTAAATCTGGTTTGGGTAGTCGAGAGGTTTTAGAGAGTCTTCTACAATTGAAGACACGGTATGCAGACATCTAGTGTCTCTGGACAGGCGAATACGAAAGTGCACTTCCCTTTACCAAAAGCTGTAGACGTAGTGAGAGCCAGTAACCGAGAATGAAGAAGCTGTTTAGATTCTACCACTTGTCTACTTCCTTAGATGAAGTGGAACAGGTATTCTAGGTAGCCACAACGCAAACAGCTGAGGAGGGGAAATCAATAATTCTTGAGCCAAGCAGGTAAAAGGGTGTAGGGGAAGACCGATTGAAACTCGCAGCTCCAAAGAATCCTATCAACTACCTCTTCGGGCCAGTACATCTAGCAGACGCGCGTGTAAACATGGTGCTCATCGCTTGTGCGGATCTCTAGAATCCAGGCAGCCCAGTCATGATCCAACTTCTTCATCCGCTGCATCGGCTCGTTGCTAACCTTCTGCCGCTTGGTGCTGCAGTCATTCACGATGTGAATGAAGCTCTCCCTGAAGTGCTTGACCCCTTTACGTAACTATGCGAAAGGGCGGGCAAGGGTGTTAGTCTGATGTGTTCCGGAGCCGGTGCACACAATAGGAGCAGCTGCACTTATGGATGAAGCTGTTGTATCTTGTCCGCTCTGTCCATTCTTTTGCCGGATCGACGTGATAGTAGAGATCTATTGTCTCGTGTGTCTTGAACTTGTCGTAGGGCACAAATGGCGATATTTGCAGGTTGATTCTCTGGGTTGTGCCTTCTTCCTCGCCGGTCTTGGTACGCCGGGGCTTCTTCTTTTTTTGCTCCTTGTCCTGAGGCTCGACGATCTTGATAGTGAAGGCCCTAAGAGGTGCTGTTGAAGCAAAGAGAGAACGTGTCGTCTTCATATGGATGATGCTAGCGGAAACCGGCCTTGCACTAGGATCTGAGGCAAAAGCAGCAGCCCTGAGAGCGACGAAGCAAGGACCTACCATCGAGCCTCAGCCGCAAGCCGACACTGGGGCGTTAAACCGTCCAGAGCGATCATTTGCGAGACGAACGGCGCAAAGCGGATTCAACGGTGCTCGTGAACCCAGCGTACAATGGACATTTCGTGAACATCAGCGACATGGTCTTCTGATCCTGACGACCAGCCAAGGAGCAAGCATGCCATTTCCACCCCGCTATCCACTTTCGGAGAGCGTGGACCCGAGGCGGCGCGCACCGTCCCGCGCCTCCGCTCGGGCGGTCAAAAGCTTATCTTTTGGGGTAGGAGGGGTCAAAAAGCAGGGGGTCTCGGGACATAAAAACGGGCGCCTCTTCTCCTCTGTTAGCGCTGTCCGTTTTGAGAGAACGGTGAAACTGGCTGCGCCGCAGAACCGTTCAGGCTTATGCAGCAAGCGCGGCACAGCGGCCAATCGAGCACTGCCAACGGGCACAACCCCGCCCTCAGGCAGCAGGGGAAATGACGAGCTGAGAACGCCCGGCGCGATTCCGTCCGCGCGGTTGGTAGAGGGCTGCCGGTCGCCCTTCGACACATCGGCGTCAGGCAAGGCCGCACGGGACGCGCCGAAGTTGGTTCCGGGGACGGTCAGGGGCAGCCGGTTGTCGAAAGCACCAGGGTGAGTCCTTCATCATGCGGGAGCGGGTCTTCCGGATCGGTGACGACCACAGGGTCACTTTCCACAAATAATTTTCGACGCCCAGCTCCCCTCTTCCCCCCTCCCGAAAAGCGACAGCGAGTCCTTTGCTCGCCCTGAGAGTCTGATGCCGCGCGTGACGCCACTCACCTGCTCGGCTGCCTCGAGATGGTCAGCCGCACGCCTGCGCCATCATGAACCACCTCCCACTTTTGCTCCAAGCTGTCAGGTCTGACGTTCCTCCGCTCCAACCTCTACCACCCCCGATTACTCGACCGATTTCCCCGATTGTCGTTGATGCAAACGCCCCGCCATGAATCCGAAACGAACGTACCAAGAGGAAGAACCATCTGCGAGCCTTCCGAAGCGGCCAAGGGACCTTCGACACCGCCTCCAATGGCGGGTTTCACCCAAACCACGATGCGCGCTCTCCACTTGTGCATGGAGATTACACAATCGCCTGGATCTGTGCACTTCCCTTAGAACTGGCGGCATCGCGTGCCGTGCTGGACGAGGAACACCCAAAGCAGGATGCCGGGGGCGCGGGCTGCCCCTTGTCAGATGGCTACGCGTCAGAAGTCGCCCTTGGAGCATGACGGGTTGTCGTTGTGGTCTCACAGGGAGCGTATGTATACATGCTCGGAAAGCTTGTCTAAGCCGCCACGCTCTAATTCGTGTATCGTTTCCAGCATGGTCTATCTCCGTCTCCCTCGATCTAACTTCCAAGAACACAGCCCGTCCCCCTCAAACTGCGCGGCCTTCAAAGCTGCACAGCTATGCTAAACTCATCCCGCAACTTGCCCAACACCTCCCGGATCGCGCCCATGCGCCCCTGCTGATCCTGCATCATCAGCAGGCGCACCAGCAGCGCCCCGCTCACGGATCGCTGCTGGGGGATCATCCGCAGGGGGCCCGACACGTCGGGCCGGAGCGCCTTGAGGCCGCTCAGGGCGTCTTGAACTAAGGGTAAAGCCCACTGATGTCAGCTCGTCAGGGGCGATGATTTGGAACGGGGTAATTAGTATTGTGGGATTCCGCTTACTCCTCTCCAGGTAGTGCGCTCCCGCCTGCAGCACGAGCTCCAGCTGGAAGCGCGGGTGTGGCGCCAGGGCGACTCCGGCGATGGTGAGAAAGACTGGTATCGGGAAGAGCGACCTGGCAGCGGTGCTTGGGGAGAAGGAGGAGGTGACGTTTGTTGCGTCCGTCATGTTCCGGACATGTTCGTGCTGCTGTAGATACCGGTAGATGGCCGAGTATAGGTCATGGTGTAGTTCCGTGAGCCGCATTGAGAAGACGACCAGTTGGAGGACCGTCGCCATGTCTGGGGTGAATGGCCCCGTCAGAAAAGAAGCACCAGCGACCGCATCGACGTCCTCAACACGACTGTCGCGGTGGTTGCTGCCGCCGTTGTTGGTGATGACATTGTTTTCGTTGCTGCTCCTGCTGCTGCTGTTGTTGTTGTTGTTGTCGTTGCTGATGACCATATCGTCCTCGTTTTCGCTGTCGTGGTCGTCGTGGCCGTCGAGGGACCCGACGGAACCCGTGCTCTGGGTGTTGCTCCTCTCCCGCTGCCGCTTTCGGCTTCCCTCGTGGGTCTCGACGTCGCGCCGGCCGGAGCTCTGGAGGAAATTGACAATGCCGAGGAAGATGACCGAGCACTCGAGTACATGGGCGGCAGCCTGCTCGACCTGGGTCGAGCCGACGTCGGGGCCGAGGTCGACAGCGCGGGCAAGGCGGGCGTTGAAGTCGGAAAGACGTTGCATGTAACGCTGGCTGCTGCCAAGTTCTGTCGGCGCATTTGGCCCAGTGGACTGTATCGACGCCGAAAGTTCGTCTGTCTGCGCACTGCCCTGAACGTGCCGTGGTGTGATGGGAGTGGGGGGTGCGTGCGGAGGTGGTATTGTGCTGGTTCCAAACTGGGCAGGTGGGTGATGATGATGGTGATCGGTGGGCCAGATGTCGTGTAGGAAGCCGGTTTCACTCGATGCCAGCGACGCGTCTGACTGGCCGAGGAGCTCGTCCGGGAAGCCAAGAAACGGCCACGACGCGGTGTCAAAGGCGAGATCGGCGAAACTCTCTGTCCTTGAGAGTGGCTCGTGTTGCGCAACCCTGCCCTCCTCCACTCGCGCCGTGTCTTCAACGGTGTTGGCACCTTTCGATGGCAACGCTGTTTCTGGACTCACTCCGAGCCCCTGCACAAGGGCGCCCGGTGGTTTCGTCGGGGGACGGCCGGGTTTGCGTGGGACACTGTAGTGGCAGGGCACTTCAGCAACTTGGCAACGGCTACATCGTCCCTGTCCCGTCTCTGTTGCGACTATGCAGCGCATCTTCAGCCTGTGGCACCGGTCACACGCCGCCCGTTTCGCTGTCGTATGCACATTCATGTCTGGTTATGGCATCGGCAGCAGCCAGGAATAATAATCATTTAGGGGAAATGATATTCGATGTGAGGGTAGGTGGCGTCGTGCAACAAGCTGAGGTGAAGTTGAACAGCAAGAAATGATACAGGTCTTCATAAACTAAGGTCACTCTGACCGCTGCTGCTCGAGCTGCGCGCGCTTGCTTGCCCCTGAGTCGGTCAGACGGACTTGAGATGTTCCATAGATTGCTCTGTGGGTGGCCATCCGTAGCATCCGTGGCTGCAAGAATAATTAGCGGCTGAGGCTCATCGCAGATCTTGCTGCAGTGTTACAGGACTTTTGCAGATGCATACTACCTCGAAGACTTGGATAATAAATTGCGCGTCGTGGAAGAGGCATGGAAGATGCTTGTTAATTCAACGTCACCGGTGAGCAGAGGAGCCAGGATGCAACATGAGGTGGGATCTGGCCCACCACGGCGCATCCCATTGTGTGCTTTACGACAATACCGAGTACAACATAAGTTATCGCGTCATGGGGGTTGCGTGGGATCCTTGGCTTACTTCACATGCACATGTACGATGGTCAGCCGGTGAGTTTTGCCTTTTCCGGGTTCCTGCGGCTCTGGGTCGGAACCAGCTCCGTTGCCACGGAACGGCCCGGTGCTCAAGCGCTCTAATCAGTGCCTTGGATGGATTGGTTTTGTCGTCGTCAACCTCGCATGCCGGCCTAGCCACAGCACCTGCACGAGCGCCCACCGATGCGCTGGCCTGTCGAGCCCCTGCGCCGACGACTCGACCACCAATAATACAAGCGCCTCACTGCCCGTTGGCCGCAACAGACGCAAGGACGGTGTTACATATACACGACATCCAATATTCGCCGTTCTAGAGTAAGTACATAGTGATAAGAAACGTCCCAAAGTGTGCACCAACGCTCGCTACCGATTGATACCCTGATTTGAGAACAGTGACGCCAGCCGCCCGCCTGCTTGGAACCACGTCTCTGGTCTGCAACCGGTGAGGGCTGGTTGCCAACTGGAAGTGGGGACAAAACTCGTTACCAAGTTAACCCCCTTTACCTCGAAAAGACTTGCTCGACCAAAAACCGATACCCCGGCGCCACCCGCTCCTCCCATTCCCCCATCCCCGGCCGCAGCCCCAAATCGTAGATATGCGGGGCCCCCTGCACGGCCAGCAGTCCCCCCGGCACCCCGCGCGCAGCCAGCTCGGCCGCGAAGCGTGCCGCCCCCGCAAACGGAGCCACCTCGTCCGCCGTGCCGTGCAGCAAAAAGGTCGGGGTGCGGTAGTTGCCGGCGCGGAGGCGCGACAGGGGGTCGATGGAGGCGACGAGGGACGGTGGCGGCGGGGCGAGGAGACGCTGCCGAAGCGAGTCCGCGGAGAAGGAGCGTTGTGGTTCTGGGGGCAGCCCGTTGAGGAGCAGGGGCAGGCCGATGCGTTCCTTGAAGAGGGCCAGGACGAGCTCGGACCGCGGATCGCCGGGCCGGACCCAGCCGAGGTCGGTGGTGTCGCCTTTGGCTGAGTTGTCGTAGTTTGTGATCTGGATGGAGGGGGTTCGTGGTAAGCAGCTGGGTTTCGTTTCCTTTTTACGTATGGAGGCAGGTTGATCAAGCTTGTCTGCGTGCAGTGGTGGGGAATCGGAGGTGTATCAAGGTTGATGATAGGGTGGAGGGGGGGAATGGAGGGCTATGCACTGACAGGCTTCGTGGGCAGGGTAGCAATGATGCGGTTTAGGCTCATTTCCCTCCCCGGCAGGGATGCGAGACGAGCCGAATCAAGCTCTGCCAAGCCGCGTGCCAAAACGTTAGCGAACCTTATTTTCGTTCACCGAAGACCGGGGGATTTGAGCTTAATATTTTTGTTCCTTACCCCCCGAGACAAAGTCGTACGGCGCATAGAAGCTCAGAACAGCCGTCGGCGGCGGGACCCCGGCCTCCTCGGCCGTCCAACCGATCGACATGGCGAGATGGCCGCCGGTGGACCAGCCCACGACCACCACCTTGGCGGCGTCGACGGCGCAGCCGAACTGGGACGCCACCCGCGGGAGGTCGGCCCGCGCCCATCGGTAGGCGTCGAGAACGTCCGAGATGGGTCCGTCGATGAGGTTCACCTCGGGGCACAGCCGGTAGTCGATGCTGACGGGGAGAAAGCCGTTCGCGAGGAGATGCTGCGTCTGGGCTGGGCGGATGGCTCTCCTCGAGAGTGTCATGTGGCCGCCGCCGTGGATCATGAGGGCTGCGGACCGAACAGTGAGAAACGAGTCACACAGACTGGAATAGCAACGGGGATTGAACATTGAAACCAGGGTTCTAGCTAGGTAAATAGGTAGGTAGGTAATCAGAGCGTACCGATGGGCATGGGCGTCGCCGATGGTGCCGTTGGCAAGTAGACGTCGGCATGGATCTGCACACCGCTCTCCTCCTTGTATGTCACGGTTTCCACGCGAAACGAGGCGCCGTTCTTCCTGTCGTCGTGACCACCCGCGTTGGCCGCGGGCACGTCCCAGTGCCTGTTGCAGGCCACGAGGAGCTGCTGGCTCGTGGACTCGCGGGTTGGGCCGCGCGAGCAGCCCGCCGAGACGAAGCCCGCCGCGGCGAAGCTGTCCATCCACGTCTCGGGCGGCTGGATTGGGTACGCGGCCCCGCCCTCGGCCAGCCACCAGCCGTCGAGCAGGCCGAACGAGATGTCGTACCAGTCGATGACCTGCGTGACCTCGGACAGCACGACGATGCCGCCCGGCGTCAGCGTCTCGCGCAGCCGGCGGCACGACGCCGCCCGGTCCGACGTGGCGTGCACGCAGTTCGTGCCGATGACGACGTCGAACTTGCCGCGGAGCGCCTCGGGCGCCGCCTTCTCCAGGTTGAAGGTCGCATACTCGATCCACGGGAACTGCCTGAGCGTGTTCTTGGCCTTGGCCACCAGACTCGGCGAGATGTCGGTGAAGGTGTAGCGCGCGGAAATGCCAGCCGACGCGAGCGCCGCGGCCAGCCGCTTGGTGGTTCCTCCGGTGCCCGCGCCGACCTCGAGCACGCGCACCGGCCGCGCCTTGTCGACTCTTCCCCCGAGCAGGGATGTGAGGAAGACCACGAGCTGGTCGGTCAGGGTCGAGATCATCGGCGAAGTGCTATAGTAGTTCTCCATGATCTTCATGGACGCGGGGTTCCCGAACATGAGCGAGACCGCGTCGGCCTGCCCGCTCAGGCATGCCGCGAGCCTTGGTCCCGTGAGGCCCATCAGGGCGGCCTCGTCTTTGTAGCCGGGGAATCGCGCCTCAAAGGCGGGTTGGAGCTGGGCAGAAGGCCGTCCATCGGCCGCCCTGTTGCCCCGCGTAATCCTCCCTGACGGGTCGATGGAAGCATATCCGTGGCTTTGTAGAATCTCCCACAGCCTGCTGACGACCTTGTCGTGTTTTGGCCTCAGGTAAGGGATCTGAGCAAGCTTGTCGCCGGGAGAAGCGGCGACGAGATCAACCCCGAGCGCAGCAAAGGCCTCGATGATGTATGCGAGCATCAGCTCGTTCTGAGATGGTGCGACGTCCGACCAGTACCGGCCGAAGTGGTTTTTCTGGGCCGAGCTGTCAAAGTGCGCATCTGACGACCTCAGCACTTCGAAGGGGTTTTCCAGAATCACGGTTCCTTCTCCCTGCGTCCCTCTGCCGGCTTGATCGGCTGGCGCAGGAATCGCGCTCGATGTTCCCGAACCTGACGCGGAACCAGAGGCGGCGATGCCGAGGTGTGCCAGCAGCGACTCGATCGTGTCGTCCACCGTAAGGTCGTCGAGGCGCGCAAGGAGGTGCTCCTCGAGCTCATGTTTCAGGTCCATCGAGGACAGGGAATCAACCCCCAACTCGGACAGCCGAGCCGCCGGCTTGATGTCTCCGAGCTTCACGCCTGTCACGTCGGCGAGGATCTGCATGAATTTGTGAAACCGTTGCCCGGACTCAGGACTACTGCCCGCCTGACCCGCGGCCGGGTCCATCACAGCAGCATGCGTGACCGCCGGGGCCAGAGGCGTGCCTCCGACCGCGGGCGGGAGGGAGACGGGAACAGGAACGGCAGAGCTCTGAGTGCCGCCGAGGTGCCGGAGCAGGTCCTGGATGGTGCTCTCTCCGAGCATCTCGCCGCTGATGTCGATGCCGAACTTGGACGACAGCTCCCCGACGAGCTCGACCGAGGCCAGGGAATCCACGCCCAGCTCGGCCAGCATCTTGTCGTCGGGTATCTCTGACGCTCCGATGCCGGTGTACTCGGCTAGCATGCCGCGCAGCGCCAGGAGCAATGCGGCGTCTTTGGCCTGGCTGGGGGGAGACCCGGTGGAACTCGCCGGCGTGATGGTG
>Ga0247824_10000330_pt1 | contig 22312 bp, 28 predicted proteins | sample 13C_PalmiticAcid_FD_194412 | JGI IMG/M metagenome (GOLD analysis project Ga0247824, IMG submission 194412) | Soil microbial communities from agricultural site in Penn Yan, New York, United States - 13C_PalmiticAcid_Day48 | ecosystem: Environmental > Terrestrial > Soil > Agricultural land...
GGGAGCCCGAGGCATTCGGTCGTGTCCATGTCGTCCCTCCTAGTCCAGTGTCGCTTGCGCGCGTACGAACCCGCGAGTGCCCAGGGACATGGTGCCCGGCCCAAGCGGATAGGAGATCGTGTCGATCACCTGGATCTCCGACACGTCACGCGACGTGAGGCGCACTGTGTCGCCCGGTTCCATCGTGTAGTCCGGCACCACCTGGGCACTCCACTGGGTCGCCAGGGCCGTCGACGCGTTCAGCTGGCCGCGCGCGTAAATGGTGGCCTCGCCGACCGTCAACGGGGTCTGCACCTTGATGATCTGCGTGACGTTGCCGAAGGGGCCGTCCCAGCGGGTAGGGCTGGTGGGGCTGGAGTCCTGCGCCGTCACCCGGAACGGGGTGCCCCCGTCGAACCGCTCCACCACCACGGTCACGCTGTTCGCCGCGTCGTTGCGGGTGATCGACGGGGAGCCCGACACCAGCAGGCCCCGGGGCCCGTCGGCGAACGTCTGCACCGGGGTGCCCACGTCGTAGGCGTAGGCGCGCACCACGAAGGTGCCGTCCCCGAGCGTGTACCAGCGGCCTCCGATCGTCTCAGCCAGGTCGTCCAGGGCCTTGCCCCGGTCGGTGTCCCAGATCAGCTCGGGCGTGATCGCCTCCGCGTCCACGTCGGACGGCCCCAGGACCGTGCCCGGCAGGACCTCCGCGATCAGCCGCTGGATCTGCGCGAGCACCGTGATCCGGAACTCCGACACCCTGGGCTGGCGGAACTCGTACGCCACGACGTCCGCCGCAAGGTCCTCGACCTGCGCCGTGACAGACCCGTCATCGTTGCGGGTCACCGTGCCCACACGGCCCGTGATGAGCGGGAACAGCTCCTCGGAACCGTCGCCGTACTGGATGCCAGCCCGGATCTGCGCCACCGTCTGGTACGGGGTGAGCACGGACGTGGCAGACGTCGGCCAGAATTCCCCGCCCAGGGTGAAGCTGGCCGTTCGCGTGACCCGGTGCGTCAGGTTCGCCGTGACGGACCCCCCGTACACGGGCACGTCGCGCGCGAGCACGGGCCCGCCCGGACCCGCGTACAGGTCCACGCGGAACGCCCCCTGCTGGCTCGGGGCGTGGATCGCGTCCTTGTAGACGGTGCTGGACGCGAGCATCAGCCGACCGCAGCCCAGATGGCGTTGCCGGTGAGCGTGCGCGACGCCATGGTGATGGACGCGGGCAGCGTCGTCTGCGCTGCGGGCCCCGTGGTCCAGGCTCCGTCGGTCGCGGTCAGGTTGATGTTGACGATGGAGGGCGTGAGCGCGGACCCGCGCGCGAACGCGGGTGTCGTGCCCGCGTTGGACAGGATGGCCACGTAGAACGCGCCCGGGGTGTTGACGACGACCGGCGCCGTGAGCGCCATGTTCTTGCCGCCGATCGTGCCCCAGTTGGCCGTCTGGTCGGCCGTCTGACCGAGCCGGTTGCCGCTCGCGTCGTAGAGCCCCGCGAAGTTCTGACCGGCCACCAGGGCCGCGCCCACGGTGCCGATGCCGACCGCCACGGTGGTGACCGTGACGGGCTGGCGGATCCACACCTTGACCATGTTCACGGTGCCCGAGGTCAGGGCCGTGGCGACCATGTTGGGACCGGGGCTGAAGTTCCAGTTGATCAGGCCCTGGTCGGCAGCCTTCGAGTCCTGGACCCGGTCCAGGTTGGCGAGGGCCGTGTTGAGCGGCGTACCCCATGCCAGGGAGCCGATCGTGATCGCAGGGAAGTACGGGGTGTATGCCATGGTCCTATCCTCCGTCGCCGTAAGGGCCGTCGCCGTACATGCCCTCGCCGTATCCGTCTGTCCCCGGAGGCTGGGTGGCCTCGCCCGACGCGACCTGACCCCAGGTGTATCCGGAGGCGATCAGGTCCGCGTAGGTCGGGAACGTCTCGGCCAGCTCACACCAGTTCGCCTCGGCCGTGCCCTGCTTCGGCCCCAGGGGCGCGTCCACGATCGTGAACGGCGCGACCCACAGCCGGTAGGGGTAACGCTGGTCGCGCACGCCCGAGAGGTACTCCTCCGTGACGTCCCCAGGCTGCACGATGATGTCCGGCAGCCCGTACACGAGCGGGGTCTGGATCTGGATGGGCCCGCCCCACGCGAACAGGGCCTCCACCGCGTCCTTCGCGGCCAGCGTCTTGGACAGGATGCGCAGCTCCCCGTCGAGCCGCTTGCGGCGCCCGTACAGGTCGGCCGGGACCCGCGAGTTGTACACGTCGAACAGGCTGGCGTCCGCCCGGTAGACCTTGTCGCCGAACCCGGCCCACACCAGCTCCGGCGCGTCAGGTCGGCAGATGGTTGCGAGGGCGAGGTGCGGGGTCGCGCAGAACATCAGCTCCAGGTTCGCCCACGGGCGCAAGGGATCCTTGATCAGGACCGTGCCCGTGGACACCTCGACGTAGGGGCCCTGGATGATCGTGAACCCGCCCGGGTCGCCCGTCCAGCGGTACCAGACGTTGGTGTCCAGGGGCGCCGTGGAGTCGTAGAACACTCCGACCTCGGCCAGCAGGTCCGCGCTTCCGATCAGGGTCCACGGGCCCGTGGCCGACAGGCCCCGCTCGATGGTGGCCGTGGTCTGGGTACCGGGTGCTGCGGTGAAGTCGGCGGTCAGGTAGACGATGCCGTCACTCATCGGCGCACTCCTGTAGTCACGAGTCGGTCACGCGCCATGTTGGACCGCGCGATGCGGGCATCGACGTGGCCGTCGAGGCGTTCGTTGCCGATGAACACCTGGACGGTCGGCTGAACCTCGGACGGCTGGGGCAGCCTCAGCGACTGACCGCCGGGCAGCGCGAACGAGGGTGCCAGGGCCGCGATCCCCCGGAGTTCGGACCGCAGGTCCGGCACCCCGGCCTGGACACCGAGACGGAAGCCCTCGATGGTGTTCTCGCCAACCTCCATCATGAGGCGCGACGGGGACTGGATGCCCAGGAAGTCCTTGGCCGCGTTCACGGCGGACTGCGCCATCTCCGCAGCCGCCTGGGCGGCCGACCGGATCTGCCCCTCGATGCCGTTGACGAATCCGGCCACGAAATCGGCGCCCGCCTGGACCAGGACCTGGCTGGTGTCCCCGAGGCTGGCCGCTACGCGCCCGGGAAGGGCGCGCAAGTCGTTGAGGACATCCTCGATGCCCGACCGGAACCGCTCGCCCATGTTGCGGGCCATCTCAAGGAACTTCTGGGCAACGACAGCGGCGAGATCGTTGATGCTGTTCTCGGAGCCCTCGGCGAATCCGGCCACGAACCGGGTCGCGCTCTCGGCCATGTCCCGGACAGCTTCCTTGGCCCTCTTCCACGCCTCACTGAAGCGTCCCTCCAGGAGGAGGGTGAGGATCTCGATGGCCGGGGTCACGAAGTTCACCAGCTGCGAATGCAGGATGGAGAGGGCGCCCTCGACCAGGATCAGGATCAGCCGTCCGAGGGGCTCCAGGATCGGCATGAGCTTTTCGGCGAGCTGGAACTGGAGCTCAATCCACGCGGCGATCAGCGGACCGAGCTTGACCGCCAGGTCTGCGAGGTCCTCGCCCAGGGTGACCAGGAACGGGGAGAGCCGGTCGATGATGTCCACCAGCTTGGGGAATATCTTCTCCGCCATGTCCGCGAACAGGGGCAGGACCTTGGGGAGCACGTCCTCCGAGAGCTTTTGCAGGAACGGCAGGAGGATCACGCCGATCTTCTCTGCCAGTTTCTGCACGAACGGGGTGGCAGCCTCGATGATCCGGCCGAGGGTCTCGAACAGCGGGATCAGCCCGGGCAGAATTGCCACCAGGATATTCGTCGCCAGGGTGATGAAAGGCTCCAGCACCGGGACGAGTTTGCCGAAGGTTTCGGCGAGCTTTTCCAGGACCGGCGCCAGCTTTTCAAGGATCTTGCTCAGGGATCCGCCCAGGAGCTTGATCAAGGTCTCGACCGGCGGACCCAGCTTGGTGAAGATCGGGCCGAGCGCTTCGAGGGCCTGCACAAGGAGCTTCAGCCCCTCATCGACCAGCGTCCCGGCCACCTTCGACAACGCCTTGAGCGCGTCCTGGAAGCCCTTGGACTGGGTCACCTTGAGGAAGGACTGGGACACCTTCTCCATGATGGAGAAGAGGCCCTCACCGTCGGACGACACCGTCTTGAGGATGTTGCCGATGCCGTGGAACACGTTGCCCGCGATGCGCCCGAGCTGAGAGATCGCGCTGACGGCCCTGTCGATGGCCTTTTCCAGGGCCCCCGACTCGAAGGCCTTGGTGAGCTTGTCGCTGATCCTGGTCCCGGCCGCCGCAGCAGCCTTCGTGATCCGGTCGAATGCCGGGGCCGCAGCCGCGCCCAGCTGACCCAGGGCGGTGGTCACCTGTCCCGGGACGTTCCGCAGATTCCCGATGCCCTTGACGGCGCCGTCCAGGGCCCGCCCCAGGATGCCGTCCTGGGCGAGCTTCACGGCCGCGTCGGCCACGCCCAGGGCCATCAGGTTGAGTTCCTTGGACGTGTTCCGCAGGGCCTTGCCCACGACCGGGAGCGCGGTCGATCCCAGGTTCTTCAGGGCGTTGTCGAACCCCGCGAAGAAGTTCTGCTGGACATCCTTCTGGATCGCCGACAGATCCTTGCGCATGGACTGGAGCTGGAGCACGAACGCGCGCGCGTTCGGAGCCAGCTTCTCCATGGCCTTGGCGAGGTCCTCGGGGCTGGTCTCAGGGTCGAAGGCTGCCGAGACAGCGTCCTCCACGCCGACCATGGCCAGCTTGACGGTGTTGGTCGCCAGCTGCACGGCGATCAGGCCGGAGACTGCCACGGCGGAGGCGGGCGCGATCGACTCCACAGCAGTGGCCACACCGGCCAGCAGGGGCACGCTGGAGCCGACCGCCAGGCCGAACGCGCCGATGCCTGCGGTGGCCTTCCCGAGGCTGGGGAGGAGGTTGAGGAACCCGCGCCCGAGACCCGCGAGCGCGCGGGCGCCCCGGCCGTCGCGGTCGACGTCGACTTCCAGGTCGATCTCGGGGGCCGACGCCTCAAGCTCCGCGACCAGGGCCGCGATCTCAGCGTCCAGCTCGGCAATGTCGGCATCGAGTTCCGCGTCCAGCTGGATGTCATTGGCGCGCAGCTCGGCCGCGCGGATGACATCGTCCAGGTCGTCCTGTAGCTCGGTAAGGGCCGCCAGCTGGTCCAGCCGGGCGTTCAGCTCGATGGGGTCGGCCGCCAGCTGGGCATCGGCAACGATCGAATCAAGGTCGCGGATGAGTTCGGCGAGCGAGTCGTCCGCGTCGAGCAGGGCCTGGAGTTCGACGGCATCAGCGTCTGCCTCGGCCGTGCGGACAATCTGTTCCAGGTCCCGTTCGAGCTGTGGGAGCGCATTCGCTGTGGAGATGATCAGATCAACTTCAGCCTCTGACGCCACGCCGTTCCCTCCCTACCTCTTGCCGGTCAGCTGTGCCACAGCGGCCATAGCGGCGGCCGGGTCAAGTCCCCCGCCATCATCCCACTCATCCTCATGATCGGCCGGGGGGATGGACAGGGAGAAATCGAACCGGATCCGACCTTTCTCGTCCTGCCCCTTGACGCACAGCGCGTACACGGCTGCGCACCATTCGCCGACCGACCGCTGCCACGGATCCACGTTGGCCAGCACGAGCCTGCCGAGGACCTCCGGCTGGACAGATGTGGACAGCAGGCGCCCGGCTTCCCACCACCTGCGCCCGGCCGCCTCGCCCAGGATCCGCAGGGACTCCGCACGCAGCTCGGCAACGGCGTGCGGGTGTTCGATCAGCAGGTCCGCGATGCGTTCCCGGTCGTCCGGTCCGGCGAGTACTGCGGCAAGGAAGCTGAGCCGCTCCAGCCCCTTCGCCCAGACGGCTGCTGGCTGGTAGGGGAGGGAGATCCTGGTCCCCGCCACGGTGACGGTTACCGGCTCACGGAGGATCGGCGCGAAGTCACTGGGCATCGTCGGCGGACGGTTCGTCCGCTTTCTGGCGCTCCACCAGTTTCTTGAACAACTTGCCCGAGATGTCCTCGACGGAGACTTCGCCGTTGATCAGCCGGTCCGTGATCGCGTCCCACTGTTCGGCCCCGGCGGACCCAGCCAGCACCTTCATGATCACCTTGAGTGACTTGAGGGGGCTGGCACTCATGTTGATCACCGTGACGACGCGCGTGACGTCGTCCTCTTGAAGTGGCGCGAACCGGTAGGCCGTGCCCTTGATCTGAATCGTGTAGTACTTGTCGTCGCCCATGGTCACGAGTCTACGAGGCGGTGTGGCGGAACGAGTATCCACGCGCGGCCGCGACCTCGCGCAACGCCCGGTCCAGAAACGGATTCGCCCGGGTGCCGGGGTGGTGGACGACCCTGGCGAACACGACCCGGCCGCCGACCCTGAACCGCAGGGCCTGCGCCCGGCGCGGCCGGATGATGTGCGGCCGGGTGCCGTCGTTGACCATGGCCGCGTACTCGACGTCCGACCCCACGGTGTAGACCGACCGGAAGGCGAAGTCCCGGCGCGCCTCAATCCTGATCGACGCGCGCAGCCGTCCCGTATCCACCGGAGCCAAAACTTTCGCCCGGTTCATCACCTGCCGGGCCGCTGTCTCCAGCTCGCTCCGGCGCGCTCCCCGCAGCTGACGGTTCAGCTGCGCCCGGTCCAGCCGGATCCGTGCCACCTGCCACCACCTCCACCAGCCCCAGGGCGATCCACGCGCGCACAAGGTTGCTCAGCCTGACATCCGCCTCATCACCCTTGCGCAGGCCGTTGAACGACGTACGCACCCGCACGCGCGCACCCTCGGACGCGCGTGCGGGAGTCCTCTTCGCAGCCATGGTCGCTCCTAACAGCAGACGGTCATACGGACACTGACCTGCATGGTGCCACCAATACAGTTGCCGTCCACGCCGAAGGGGAGGTACTCGCCGACCGCGACTTCCTCGGCCATGACGTCGTCCAGGTCCCCGAACGCGCAGCAGACGGCTGCCTCCATGGCGCCCTGGTCGGCATCCAGCTGCATGGCCACGGCCGTCCACTGCTCCTCGGTCGGAACCGTGCTGACGTCCGAGGAGGGGGCGCACCGGGCCACGCCCAGTTCCAGGGTGAGGGTGCGCTCCTGCTGGAAGCAGGCCACGTTGTCCAGCTCGCCCAGCGAGCGCACCCCCGAGATAGACTGGATGCGGACCCAGCCGAGGCCGGTGCAGCATTCATCGGTCCCGGTTCCCAGGAGGGGGGTGACCTCGGATCCGGCGCGCAGCATGATCTTGCTGGCCGGGGGCGGGTTCGGGCCCGCGAGGAGAGCCGTCTCCAGGCAGTCCAGGAGCTCTTGCGCGAGCACGATGGCCTGGGTCATGTCATGTACCTCTGCGCCGGAACGTCGGCCGACAGGACGCGCGAGCGCATAGCCTTGCGCGCCGGGTTCACGGCCCTGATCCACAGGTCCACGTTCGCGATGCCCGTGAGGCCCGATTCGAGCAGCGTGTTCGGGTCCATCACCTGCACCTCGATGCCGTTGCGGGTCAGCGACGACAGTTGCTGGGGCAGCGCGCAGTCCTGACCCTGGCAGGCCTTGGCGAACTCCCCGGCCAGCTCCCCGGCCGCCAGCTGGCCCGAACGGGGGACCACGCGCCCGCGCTGATACGTAACCGAGAACGCGCCCGGCTCGTCGATGTCCGCAGCCATGTCCTGGCAGTCCGGCCAGCACTCACCGTCAATGCGGACCAGGACCGGGATGCCGCGCAGCGAGTCGAGCCGGTACGCGGAGGGGTCCAGGACGATGCCGTCGACCCTGACCTCATCGATCACCGAGACCGGGCCCGGGATGGCGATCTCGCAGGGTGCCGAGCAGGAGCAGCCGCCCGTACAGCCGCAGTTGCGCCACACTCCCGCGTCGATCCAGGGGATCATCCACGGGCCCGTTGCCCCGGTGAACCCGCCCGAGTTGACGGGGAACGCCAGGTAGCCGTCCGGCCCCATACAGCGGGGCCCGCACGGCCGCAGCGTCACGGAACAGGCCCCATACTGGCGGCCGGTGAGGGCCCACAGGATCTGTACGGCCCACTCGGAAGCGGCCGTCTGCACGTTCGGCGGAACCGATGCCCAGTCGGCCACGCACAGCGTGTCCACGGTCCAGTTGCACGGCGTACTGCTGTCCTGGGGGTCGACCGACCCCGGGATCACTACGTCGATGACCGGCATGGCACCTCCTTACGGTCGCGAGAACTTAGCCGGGGCCGGGATGAATGTGGCCTGCGCCTGATCCGTCAGGTCGGTTGCCGTCCGGATCACACAGATCCAGCCTACAAGCGCGCTCACGAAGGCTGGGTTCGTGACGAACTCCTCTGTGCTGATGTTCAGTGCGGCGGCCGACAGGCTCGGGTACACGCGCTGCCCGTACTGCGCCACCAGCTGGTCCGGGGCGTTGTCCTGGGCGAACACGAATACGCGCTGCACGGTGGCCACCAGGGGGCCGCCCGGGACCGGGGTGACCGCTCCGCCGACGTCGTAGTTGGCCGGGTCGATGACAGTGACCGGCGCCCCGAACACGGTCGTGGCCGAGGTGGCCACCCGGAACTGCGCCGGGGACTGAGCTGCGATCGGGGCGATATTCGGGTTGCTGGGGACCAGGGTGTGGTTGAAGCCCCGGGAGAACATGGTCCCGGCCGACAGGTCGAAGCTGAGGTTGGGCCCGTTCGGGGAGAAGCGGGCGCCCTCCAGGACGAACGGGCCGAGGGAGTCGGTCAGGTCGGCCAGCTGGTTCGCAGGCTGCGCCATGAGCAGGGGCACGGCCTTGGTGAAAACGACGACCCCGCCGAACACGATGGAGAACCCGAGGGTGATATTCGCCCTGCGCTGCTGGGGGGTGGGGTCGTCGAGGAGCTCTATGAGGTTCCCGGCCGCGTCGACCTGCCACCACGTGAGCGTGCGCGCGAGCGCGGCCGGGGACAGGGGCACGAGCTGCGCGGGCACGTGCACGCGCGTGAGCGTGGGCCGGAAGCTGTCCGTGGCATAGTCCACCACGTAGCCCACAGTCTCCTGCACGCCGATCGACGTCCCGGCCGCCGTGAAGTTGCCGCCGGACATAATGCCCGTCGACAAGGCGACGGAGGCACCGTCCCAGGAGTCCAGGGCGACGGGGTTGCCGACGCTGACCCGGAACGAGCGCGCGTCGATGTAGATCCAGTACTCACCCTCCTCCGCCCAGAAGTCCAGGAACCCGGACCCGTCGGTGTTCAGCGGGTTGGTAAGCGGGATCGTCCCGGCCTGGTCTGCCCACAGCGTGGCCAGCCCGTTGGAACCGAAGGGAAAGACCCGGGCTGACACGTTGGTGGCCAAGGCCCCGTTGGGATACCAGTACAGGTCCCGGTAATGCGCCAGGGCCACGGCCCCTCCTCAGGTGAGCTGGACAGTCAGGCACGGCCCCTGGTCGGTGCCGTCCGGAGTGCCGAAGGTGCCGGGCAGCGCTCCGCCCACCCCGTCGACGTAGTAGGTGTTCGTGTTGGAGGAGATGGTGGCGGCCGCGTCCGAAACGATCGGCTCCCACGACGACCGGGACGACACGCTGAGCGTCAGGCCCGCGCTCTGTCGTCCGATCACCAGATAGTGGAGCACGGGGCGCACGGCCGTGGACAGGCCGCTGATCGTGCGCAGGCCCGTGACCCCGGCCGTGACCGTGCCGTAATCGGCCAGCAGTGTCGTGGGCAGCACCCCGTCCGACTCGTAGATGCCCATGCGCATCAGTCCGCCGACCAGGGCGAGCGTCACGTTGGCCGCGACGGCCGTGACCGTACAGGTGCGCCCGGGCCAGAATGGCAGGGCGTACAGCCTGCCGTCCGGGATGTTGATGGATGCGGCGTTACCGTAGGCGGGCAGGCCGTGCCACCGCGTGGACGCGATGACCGGCAGGTTGCCGATCGGCCCGACTGTGATGGGGATCCCGGCCGCCCCGTCCGACACCTGGACTTGGTCCGTATCGGACCTGTACCACATGTCTCCCGAGGCGACCGAGGCGGGGGTGGCGGTCGCATTGAAAAGCCGCGCCGCCACCTTGAGCAGGACAGACATCAGACGGGGACCGGGATTACGAGGACGCGGTACTGGGACGGGGTGGGGGCGAGGCCGAAGACGAGCTGGACGTCATCCTCGGCAATCCGGTTGATCGTCGGGTGGATGGTGGCGCCGGTCGCGATCTCGTAGACCTGGACCAGGACGTCGAACGTGGAGAGCACGTGGGTGACGGTGAAGGTGGTCGCCACACCGTCACCGATATCTTCCGCATGGCCCTGGGGTGCTGCGCTCCCGAGTTGGCTGACGTTCACCGCGTCGGTCCCGGCTACGCCCGGAGCCAGCTCGGTGATCTTCAGGTTGTTCATGTCGATCTGCTGGACGAACTGCACGCCGCTCATGGTCTACCTCCGCAGCAGGGCGGTGCCCGAAACCGGGCTACCGAATGAGATCACGGTCTGTTCCGTGGTCGGGTGCGTGACGTCAGCCTCGACTGACTGCCCGGCCACCAGAACGCTGACCGATGGTTCGATCCCGAAGTGATGGTTCACTGTCCAGGTGGCGGCTGCCACCGGCTGCGCATGAACAAAGGTCCCCGGCCATGCGTCGTCTGTCTCGGCAGGGTGGACGACGATGTGGACGACTGCGCCCGCCACGTCCACAGCGTATGCCCCGGGGGCCGCGTAGAAGTCGATCAGGCCGTCCACCCCGGTGAGTACCGGGTTGGGGAGCGGGATCGTCCCCGCCTTGTCGGCGAACGTGGGCACGAGAACGTTCCCACCCGAGAGCATCAGCGGGAACAGGGTGTTGGCGGCCGGGTTACCGTCCGGATAGGTCAGGAACTGACGGTAGTGGATGAGCGGCATAATGACCCCCGAGGGGCCGCTCCGGGTGCACAGCGTATGGCGCTGACCGGACCGGCCCCTCCTCGCGTTACGGAATGACGAGCGCGACCGCACCGCAAGCGGGGGTCGGGAGCGGAGCAGCTGTGACCTCGAAGTGCACGAAGTCATCGTCGTCGATCGGCGAGAGCAGCGGCTCCAGCGTGGCCGGGACCGTCGCGTCACGGCGGACCATGTACGGGCCCACGCCCCACTGAGACTCGTTCACGGCGCGCGCGGTGAAGGTGAGGACCAGGGCACCGTTCTGGTGGACCCACTCGCCCCACTGGGCGTCCTTGACCCACGGGTACAGCCAGTATCCGTAGTTCGTGAACCCGCCCGCCGTACAGGCCTGCCCGGTGATCCCGGACCAGATCTCCAGGGCGAAGTTCGCGGTGCCGGTGAGGGCCGCGTTGATACGGAAACCGACCGTGTTCGGTGTCGGGGTCGCGTCGTCGACCACGAGCGGGTCACCCGTGATCAGGTTGATCATCTGGGGGTCGGTGACACAGACGATGATCGACAGGTCGATCCAGCGCAGGGCCGGGTCCGACCGGTCGTCAATGCAGATGTCCCCGTTGGCGTCCGCCTGGGAAATCTCCTCGGCATCCAGGTAGTTCGGGGTTGCCGTGACCGAGACGAACGACTTGCTCACCAGCGTGGACGCGGGGCCCTCCACAGGAGCACCACATTCGTCCAGGAGCGTAAGCCGCATCATCTTGCCACGCGACTGGGTTGCGCACACGGTTGCCATTACTCGTCACCTTCCTTCTTCTTGGCCGGACGCTTCCTGGGCGCGGGCGCGGGGCTGTACAGGTCCGCCAGGTACGGCGGGATGCGGAACTCGGAACCGTTCCCGTCGGTGCGCACGTGCGCGGGCGAGGACGCGAGCGCGAGGAGATCCCGCGCCACCTGCTTCAGCTCGCCGGGGCCCGGGATCACGGTGATCCAGTCGCCTTCCACTACGGCACCGCCGGGGCGGTGGCCACGGCCGGTGCGGCAACCGGGACCTGGACGGCGTAGACCTCGGGGCAGTCCCAGGTCAGGCCGAACACCTCCTCGGCCACCACGTCCCACTGGTTCAGGGACCGGTCCAGCGTCTGACGCGGGTCAGGCTGGGGCAGGATGCCCGAGCGCCACATGTTCACGGCGCCGGTCATGAACGCCCAGACGAACCCGGCCGCCGGGGCTACTCCGGCCGGGCCGGTGATGCCGTACCCGGCGCCGAACGACCACGTCGACCCGATCGGGGTGCGCAGGACACCCGCACCGCCCTGGCGGACGATCAGCTGCGAGTACGCGGCGGCCGCGTAGGCGCGCATGTTGATGTGGATGGTCCCGGTGTAGCCGTAGACCCCGTAGAACGCCTCCTCCAGGGCAGCGATGGCCGCGCCCGCGCCCGGGGCGGACGGGGTGACAATCACGGTGCCAGCGTGGCCGGTGAGGTTCGGGTCGACGGGGACGACGGTGCCACCCCAGAAGCCTTCCTCCACCAGCGTCTGCTGAGAGGTGATCAGCTGGTCCCGGACCGCGTTGCGCATCTCCTCCGCCGTGCGCCCGACCGAGCCGCAGCGCTTGCGCGCGACGGTCCAGAACGGGTCGAACGGCATGAGGTCGGAGCCCTCGACGAACGTCTTCTCGGGGCTGACAAGGCAGGTCTGGTTGTACAGCTGGCCGTCACCGCAGTGATCGGCGAAGAACTGACCGCCCGCCGCGATGAGGCGCGTGTCCATCGTCTGCACGCTCGCCACAGCCGTGAACAGCCCGTAGTGCAGGGGCGTGGTCGGCGGTGTCGGCACGAGCTGACGGTTAGTGATGATCTTTCCCATGGTCCCTCCCTTCTGTCTGAGGGCCCCCGCCCGTCACAGGGACGACGAACGGGCGGGGGCTGTACAGGGGGTGGACTACGGCGCGTCCGTGCAGTCGATCACGTGGGCGCCGGTGGTGCCTCCGATGCAACCGGTCACGGTGTAGAGACGCTGGCCGGGGCACGGGTAGATCGGCGCGAAGCCTTCCTCCGCGAACAGGTCGGTGTACTCGTTGACCGCGAGGCTGGCCGCGTCGTAGACGTTGGTCAGGGTGACGACGTCCTGGCGCGCCACCGCGACCGAACCCGCCGGGTAGGCGAGGAAGGACACCGTGGACGGCAGCGACGTGTTGAACGGGGTCGCCGCGTCACCGCCGGGGAACGCCGCGTTGAGCGCGCCGCCGGTGATGAGACCGTCCTGCCAGCCGCGCACGAACTGGACGCGCACGCCACGGCACGAGAACAGGTTCGCGATGTAGGAGTCCGTGACGCACAGCAGACCGCCGGTGTCGCCGGAACGGCGGGAGAGGTCGGCACGGATCTGGGGGAGGATCCAGTGGGGAAGGACGACCTCGATGGTCGAGTCCCACGAGAGCATGAACCGGTAGAGCAGGTCCTCGCGCGCCTGCTCCACGCCGCTAAGCAGGGCGGACGTGAAGGAGTCGGTGCCGTCCGCATCCACCGCAGCGAGGGTCGTGGCCGCGCCCGCGCGGGCGAGGATGTCCGCGATGATCAGGCGGTTCATCTCCTGCTCGTGCGAGGCGAGCAGGCCCTGACGCCAGGCCGAGACGACCTCGGGGTAACCGGCTGCCTGGAGGAAGCTGACCCGGATGCACAGCGCCATGACGTCGAGGCGCCGGTTCTCGAAGGTGGGGCAGGGGATCTCGGAGCACGTCTTGACGGTGTCGGCGATCACCTGGGTTTCGGTGAGGAAGTTCGAGCCGCCACCGGCCGCCACGGCGTTCGCGTAGATCGTCGGGAAGTCCGGCTCGTCGGTGTAGTTGATACCGCCGCGCGTCACGGTGACCGTGGGCAGGTCGAGGAGACCGACACCCGACACCCAGTTCGTGCAGAGGCTGTAGTCGTTCTGCGAGGGCGCACACCAGCCCGCAGCAGCCGTCAGGGACGACTGGCCGGTGTCGATGGAGTGCTGCCAGGCCTTGGCCAGCGAGCCGCCGTGCAGGCGCTTCTCGTCCCGCGCCCTGCGCAGGATGGCCATCGACTCCTCGGGGTTGTCGGTGTCGATGGTGAACTGGGCGCCACGGTCGCGCTTGTACTGCGCGATGGCCTGGCGGCCGGAGCCTCCACGGTGGCCGAAGCTGCGCGCGTTCTCGATGAGTGCCTTGGAGACCTCGGTGTCGGAGGTGAACTCCTCGCCGACGCCCTTGCCGATGAACCCGCCCGCGTTGGCGCCGACGTGGGCACTGATGCGGGTGACGGATCCGTCGCTCACGTTGCCCGCGACCGGGACGGGCGGCTGTGCGGCCATCTGAGCCACGCTGGGGACCGCGACGGCCTGGGAGACCGGGGCAGCCTCCACGGGCGCCACAGGGGCCGTCTGGGGCTCGGGAAGGACCGGCTGGGGGATCTGGGGCAGGTCACCGAGGCTGGCGAACACGTCGCGCTTGGCCTGGACGGCCTGGGCGCGCTCCACGCGGGCCGCCTGCTCGGCCTGGATGGCCGTGACGCGGTTGGCGCACTCGGTCAGCTCCTCGGCCTCGCCTGCGGCGAACTCGGCCTTGGCGGACAGCTCGCGCCCGCGCTCCCCTGCTCGGGCGAACTCGGCCGCGAGGGCCGCGTCGTCCAGGGTCGTGGGGTCGAAGGCCTGCGGGACCTCGGGGGTGGTGTCGTCTGCCATGACTGCTCCTTCGGATCGGCAGGGACGGATAGGACACGTCGCCTGCGGTCCGGCTCACAGCTCAGCAACCACGGCTGATCACAGAGTACGCCACCGGTCAATGCTCACTCTGCGTAAGCGGGGAAGCGCTCAACAAAGTAAGCTAGACGGGTTAGACAGGTACTTGGGTTAACGGCCTTACGCGAAGAAGCCTTATGGCCGTTAACCGGGATAGCTGTCTAACCCGTCTAGATGTTGACTGACCTGCTATTTCTGCTTCGGTACCGAGCGCACCATCGGAGCGGTGCTCCCCTCCGCGTCACTCATAGCGACCGCCATACGGGCCTCACCCTTGGTCGCGAAGCGTCCTTTGGACCCGTCACGGAAGGTGGCTTCCCACTCCCAATTCGCCTGCTTGGCCCGTGACCCGCAGCTACCGCACGCCATGATCCGTCCCTCCGTTCTGCGCCCACGCCCACTTGGCGCGAGCCGCCTTCATGTGCTCCAGTCGGCGCCAGCCGTCGTGACCCTCGTACTCGCCCTGCGCAGGCACGATCCCCGAGGACGCGATCAGCGTGCGCTGCTGGTCCAGGGAGAACGCCACCCGCGCGCGCGGGACCGGGAAGCCGGGCGCGTTCACGCTGCACACCGCGATCAGCTCCAGCGATCCGCCCACCCGGCGCCAGTCACCCGACACCGGGGACGTGCGGAACACCTGCTTCGCAGCCTCGGTCGCGCCCGGCAGGATCCAGCCCGCCACCCAGATGCCGTACTCGTCCTCACCCGCCACCACGCGCGCCACAGCCGCCCCGGGGTCGTCGTAGTGCTGCGCTGCGGCCTGGAACGCCAGCTGCGGGTCCGCATGCCGGGGACCGGCCACGAGCGTCCCCACGGGCAGCATGTAGCCGTCCTGGGTGGCCTGCTCCGCCACGTGGAAGTAGGCGTAGCCGCTCTGGGACGCGGGCGCCGTCACGCAGCCGGGCAGGCCCACGTGGCACGTTTCCCATCCGGCGATGTGACCGAACACCCGGCCCGAGTCCGACACCGTGACCGGGGTCAGCCGGTCCAGGTCCGGTTGCCGGAACCAGTCGGACGGCGGGAGCTGCGGCGCAGCGCTGGCGTAGAGCCAGTCGGAGGCAGGCTCGGCCACGTCGGCCATCGGCTCCACCGGCATCGGGTCCAGCGTCACCGAGACGTCGGCGAACGCGGGAATGGCCACCAGGGTCGCGCCCGCGATCCGCCACTTGGTGATGACCAGACGCTCCTGATCATCCATCTGGTACTCGATGTCGTCCAGGTCCACGGACGGCCCCAGGAGCCCCGCCTCAAGCTGTTCGATGACCGCGTACGGCGCAGAGTCCAGCATGGTCCCCGTCGCCGTGACCATGCCGTCCCCGATCGACATGGACTCGATGCGCGCGACCACGCGCGAGCCCCCGTGACCATCGTCGGACAGCTCCTGCCACATCAGGGGCAGAGGCAGGTCCCGGGACGACCCGCCGACCGGCGCGATGATGCGCCCGTCGCCCGTCGGCACGCCCAGCCGCGCGAGGACCGCGCTCCAGGTACGGCTCACGGGGTCATCTCCGAGCGCGCCCAGAGGTACAGGAGCAGGTCCTGATCCAGCTGGAGTTCGTTCTGCGTGACCATCGTCAGGATCTCTTCGGGGTCGGTCGGGATCGGGGGCCACCCGTGGATCAGGTGGTACGTCGCAAGGTCCATCACTGACTTCCTCTCGCGTTCTGACGGTCGGTCCAGTCGATCGTCTCACCCAGTACATGGGGCAGCATCGTGCACCGGCAGTTGATCACCTCGTTGCCCGGCGCGCGTGGGTCGCCCGGGAACAGGAGCTGCGCCCCGCCCACCTGGAACGGGGAACGCAGCAGCGTGCGCTGTTGGTCGGCCGCCCGGTGCGTCGGCCGGGTCCTCGCGTCCGCCGTGGAGATCCACACCTTGAACGGGGCCGGGTCCCCGCGCTGCTCGGCCTCCATCTCGGCCGCCCGGAACACCCCGGCGTTCACGGCGCCGATCGTCTCGGTCCTGGCTACCGTCATGGCCCGGTTGCGCCACTGGTCGGTGCCCGACGCGGTAAGGATCACCTGGATCTCGTCCCGCACCCGGTCCAGACTGCGGCCCTCGGTGATGCCCCGCTCGACCTCGGCCACGATCAGCGCGTACACCTCATCCGGCACGTTCTTCATCCGGTTCCCGGCCTGGTTCAGGTACGTGCTGACGAACGGATCGGTGCGCGGCGTTCCGGCCGCCGTGACGCGCCTCCACGCGTCCGTCAGGACGTTGCCGACCTCGGGCACGATCTCGTTGTCGACCTGCGACGTCCAGAAGCCCTGCGAGTCGCTGACGCGCGCGGGATCGACACGCCCCTCGCGCATGACGGCCGGGCGCACCTGATCCAGGAACCGGGTCATACTGCGGTACCAGGCCCGCCCGATGCGCTCCTCGCCCTCGCGGATGAACGACTGCGCGCGCAGCCGCTGAGGCAGGTTCGGGTCGTCGCCCGGGGGCGTGGTCACCGCAGGTACCAGCGCAGTTCGTCCCGGTCGTAGGCCTCGCCCGTGGACAGGAGCTTGGTCACGTACATCTCAAGCGCCACCCGCAGCGCACCGGGCCGCACAGCGAACGAGCGTGCGAGCTCGTCGGCGAACTTGATCTCCACCAGCGAACCGGCGTCCTCAGGCCGGATCCGCCGGTACAGCTCATGCCGGGGCACGTCCTTGAACTGACCACGGTTCTGGTTGGTGAGCAGGCGCCCGCCCGCGCGGTCCAGTGCCTGCATGACGAGAACCTCGGCAGCAGCCGTCAGACCTTCGGGCGTGGGCTCCTCGCCCCGCGTACCGGGCAGTGCGTTGGGCGCAGGCTCGGGCTCCGGAACCTCCAGCTCCCCGCCAGCACCCACCGTTGCGTCGACACCCGCAGCGACCGGGGAGACTTCGATGTCCAGCCCCATGGCCTCGGCCACGTTCGGGTCGGCGAGCAGCGTGGGCGCGCCGAGGACGAGCTTCTCCAGCAGGCGCCGTGTGCGCTCCTCAGGCGCGGGCATGGCGTCCACGGGCACGCCCGATTCGGTCAGCATGTACTCATCCGAGATCAGGATCTTCTCGTACAGCGACTCCAGCGTCTCCCGGTCATCAGGCCGCGCCACGATCGCCGTGGTGTCCCAGCCGAGCTCGGAGCGCTCAGCGTCCTCGGGGCTGAAGCCCATGGCGATCAGTGCGGGCCGGTACCAGAACTCGGTGATCGCGTCGCCGATGGCCTTGAGCAGGGGCTCGATGAAGATCTTGTAGGTGGACTCCTCCACCTGCCACGCCGACCAGTGGTTCGACTCGCCCTGCGTGCCCTCAGCCACATCCTTCGGCATGTCCAGCGTCGAGGCGAGCCGCCGCAGGCCCGCGTCCCGCAGGTCCACCACCGAGGCGTCGAACTGGGTCCCCAGGTCGTAGTGGGCGAACGCGCCGCCGTTGGCGATCAGCTCACCCGGCGCTGTGAACGCGAGCGGGACCTGGCTGCTGGCCTGCCCCGGGTTCTGGAGCCCTGCCTCGGCCGCCGCGATCAGCGCGTCCGTGAACGCCTCGCCCGACGTGTCGAAGTCACCCTTGGGGAAGTCCAGGTCCTCGGCGAGCGCCATCACGCCGTTCATCGCGATACGGGAGTCGAGGCGGGCCGCGATGTTCTGCGACGACTTCTCGATCTCACGGCAGATGGGGATGGCGGGGCGCACGGCCGAGTCTGCCTTGGCCTGGTCGTCCCAGTGCGGACACCACACGCGGATTAGACGGTCCTGGGCGGTCAGGATGACGTGCTCCCCGGTGAAGGGGTCGGTGTACTCCCACGACTCGCCCTTGGCACGGACCTTGGTCCCGGACAGCACCAGCCACTTGTCCGGCTTCCCGGGCTTCCCGGGCCGCACGATCAGCCACGCTTCGCCGACCACCTGCCAGCACAGTGCGATAAGCCGGAGCAGGCCCGCGCGCTGCGACACCCCGCCCAGGGTCTGCGCGGCCACAGCCTGCTCCCTGGGGTCCGAGGACGGGCCGGTCGGTTTCCCGGTCTCGGCGTCGAGTTCGGTCGCGTGGACGTCCGCCTGGGAAACAGCGTTGGCGATCCAGATGAGGGGGCCGCGCAGCTCGCCGATGGCGTCGAAGAAGTAGCCCGCCTCCTTCTGCCACATCTCGGTGGTGGTGTGCTGCCGGGAGCGGTTGACGCGCTGGACCCCGGGCCCGTTCATCGGCATGGCGGCCGCGACGATGGTGCGCCCCGGCGGCTGCTTGCCCGTCGCGATCCTGATCGTGTCCCGGATGCCCATCACTCCCCATCCTCCCGTGCGGCCAGCCATCCGGCCGCGTAGCTGAGCGCGAGTGCGGTGAGCACCCAGGTTCCGGGGGTTCCGCCCCAGACGGTCACGGCCACGACGCCCGCGCCCGCGTACACCGAGGCGCACCAGTCGCACACGATCAGGTAGGCGAGCAGGCCCTCGCTCGACAGGCGTCGCAGCACCCACTGACGGGGTGCCTGCGTGATGCGGTCCGTGGTGACGAGTCGTGTGATGCGGGCTGTTGCCAGGGCTGCGATGAGCAGCGTGATCGCGTCCATATTGCTCCTATGATGCCCGCCGCTGCTGGGCACGGCGCCGTGCAGCGATTGCGGGGTGCTCGCCCCCGCCCAGACCCCTGCGGGCATGGGGGTTGATGACCACGGATTCGGACCGGTCGTGCTTCTTCATGAGGTGGGCGACGGCGTGGACCATGGCGTCGAGCCGGTCGGGGCTGTCGGGGTCCTCTTCGGGGATCCAGGTGGTGAGCTGGTCCTCAAGCTCGGGGAACGAGCCGACGTGGCAGACGCGTGCCTGTTCGTAGCGCATGGCGACAGGCTGGGCGCGCAGACGCTTGCCCTGGGATGCGTTGACGCGGCGCAGGGGCGGGGGGCCGCCACCGGGGTTGCGGTGCTTCCACGCCATGCGCAGCACGGTTTCGATCCAGTCCTTGCCGCCGTTGTCCTCGACGACGACCAGGGACGCGCCCCAGGTCTCGTGGAGTGCCCAGGCGCGCGCGGAGGCGCGCTCGGGGGACAGTTTCTCGGATCCGTCGTGCAGGATGTAGTTCTTGCCGTCGAGCCCACGCCCCGCGACGACGAGTCCGGTCTCGTCACCGACACCGGTTCCGGCGGGGTCCATGCCGATGACGATGTTGATGAGCTCGGGGGCTTCGGTGACGCGTGAGCCGTCGATGTGGCGCCGGGCGACCAGGGCGCCGGGCAGGTCGTCGAGGACCTCCGCGTTGAGTTCCTGACGGCCGAGTGTGGTCCCTTCGTACTTGGAGACCACGGCGCGCTGGAACGTGGCAGCGAGGTTGTGCAGGTTGTCGTAGGTGGTGCCCTTGGTGAGGGCGGTCATGGGGTCCTTGACCAGTTGCTTGATCAGGGGAAGCGGCCGGGGCGTGGTGGTGATACAGATCTGGGGGTGGTCGCCTAGGCGCATGCCGAGCTGCGCCATGTCCCACGCCTCTTGGATGTAGCGCCATGCGGCCATCTCGTCGAACCAGCCGTAGTGGTGCTGGGGGCCACGGAGGCGGTTGGGTTCGTCGGCGGAGTACAGGGTCTGGATGGCGCCGTTGGGGTAGGTGAGCTGGCGCTTGGAGGGGTTGTAGACGGGGCGGAAGGTGGCGGGGGCGCAAGCGAGGATGCCTGACTCGCCCTGTACGAGGATGTCGCGGGTGTCGGCTGCGGTGGGGCCGATGAGCGCTCCGCGTTCCTGGGTGCGGGCCTTTTCCAGGGCCCATTCGGCGCCCAGGCGCGTCTTGCCGAACCCGCGTCCGGCCAGCGCCATCCAGACGTCCCATTCCCAGTCGGGGGCGAGCTGTGCGGCGCGTGCGTGGCGGCCGGGGGCGCCCTTGTGGGGCTTGCCGTCGCAGCCGGGCCGGGCGCAGCGCCATGGGACCTTGCCGCCCTCCGCGTCCTGGACGACCTGCTCCAGGACCTCTTCGAGGCGCGAGAGGGCGGCCGGATCCATGCGCTCCAGTTCGGCCCGGGTCAGGCTCATGCCTCCTCCGGGATCCTGCTCTGGAGCTCCAGTGCGCGCTCGACGAGCGCTTCGATGTTGGCGATCTTCTCGGAGGACTTCTTGGTCTCGCCCATGGCGAGGCTGTTGGCTTCGATCTTGGTCATGGCTATGCAGGCCTGGGTCCACCGGATGGTGGGGTCGTCGCGCCGTGCGATGAAGTCGTCGAGGCGGGAGTCGAGCAGGCCCCGGAGCTTGTCCATGAGGGCGAGGTTCTTGTCCCTGGTCTCGGCCAGCGCGTGGATGAGCCCGTCGGTGTCGGCGGACATGACGTAGCCGTCGTAGGCCACGGAGCGCTCCGGCCAGTCGTACTCGGACGACCAGCGCTTCATGAGCGTCTCTGATTTGGACAACGCTTCGGCAACGGACCGCAAACTACGTGTCTTGCCCTGGTGGAGGTACTCCTTGAACGCGGTGTAGGCAACCGTTGACTCACCGTTGCGTCGTGTCCAGATCTGCTCACTCATCCCGTACGCCCCTTACGTCACCTTTCGGCACAGGAAATAGTCCTGCTTGTCGATCTCTACTATTGCGCCCGTGAAACCGACCGGGCACGCTTCAGCAGGCTCGCCCTTGTCGCCCTGCGGACCAGCGGGCCCCTGAGCCCCCGGCGGGCCTGCCGGACCCTCCACGCCCTGAACTCCGGGCTCTCCACGTTCCCCCTGCGGCCCCGGGGGCCCGGCCACGCCCTGCGGTCCGACAGGGCCCTGGCTGCCATTCGTGCCGTCAAGGCCCGCAGGGCCGGAAGGTCCGACGGGTCCAGGGCTGCCGTCCGTACCGTCTTTGCCATCGCGTCCGTCCCTTCCGTTCGTGCCCGAGTCGCCCTTGGGTCCCGCGACCGGGACGCCCCCGAGGGAGCGGACCTGCTGGGCGAGGGCGACCCGGTCGCGTTCGGCTGTGTCCAGCCGGTCGGCGAGCCGTGACCCGTACGCGATCGCGTACGCCACGCCGACGGACAGTGCCACGAGCACGAGCCACCAGCGGACGGTTTTCACGGCTGCTTCCCTATCAGGACGTACAGGATGATGCCCACGATGACAGGTGCGACCACGCCCGACCAGAGCCACCTGTTCACCGAGGCGAGCCGGGCCCGGTCGGCCGTGACCGCGTTCTCCAGGTCGAGGTGGTCCTTTGCCAGGGCCGCCAGCTTGAGATCCATGATCTCTTTGGTGACGTACAGCGACTGCTCCGCGCGCATGCGCGTGACGTCTGCCTGGAGTGCCCGGATCATCTCGGCCAGCGTGGGCTCATCCATGACGCGTAACCCCGGTGGGGTCAGCTCTGGGGCCACGAGTGCAGGGAGAGCCACGCTTCCTCGACCGTCACGACGGTCGATGCGCGGGACACGATGCGGAACACGAGCCGGTTGGCGACGTGGCCGTGGACGGGGGCGGACTCGGGCGGTACGGGGTGGCCGAGGTCCCAGCCACGGATGGCGTGGCGGATCTCGCTCTCGCCCATGAGGAGACCGTTACCGTCTTCCTCGGCCGCGTAGACCTCGACGAAGTCACCTTCACCGAGACCGGCGAGCCGGAGGTTCAGGATGCCGTCGTAGACGATGTTGGTTCCGACGGTCTTGCCGCCGTCGCCGTGGCCGTTGGCGTCGTCCGGGTACTCGGTCGTCCAGTAGATGGTCTGGGCGACGCCGGGGACCAGGGAGAGGTCCTCGGTGCGGCGGAGCAGGCTGCGGTTGGGCTTGGTCATGGGGGTCCCTGTCGTTGGGGGTACGGGGGCCGTGCCGGGGG
>Ga0247824_10000331_pt1 | contig 22263 bp, 32 predicted proteins | sample 13C_PalmiticAcid_FD_194412 | JGI IMG/M metagenome (GOLD analysis project Ga0247824, IMG submission 194412) | Soil microbial communities from agricultural site in Penn Yan, New York, United States - 13C_PalmiticAcid_Day48 | ecosystem: Environmental > Terrestrial > Soil > Agricultural land...
TTTTTTTCTCTTTTACTTTATCACTTTTTTTTTTTTTTGTTCCGTTGCAAAGCACACTTCTCTCTCTCCTTCCTGATATCGCCATATCTCGCGCAACACCACACACACACACACACCACCACCACCACACCACCACACCCCTCGTTGAACATTGCTCGTGCTGTGTGTGGAGTGTGAGTGCCGTGTCCCTCATCTCAGAAAACCCTTTTTGTCCTACCCTCCGTTATCTCTCTCACTCTCCTCACTACTCTCCCTTTCTCTCTCTCCCTCTGCTTTCCTCCCCTGCGATTACCCATCTGATCTCATCAAAGACGCCCCATCGCACCTCCTTCTCTTCGCCTTTCATCTAGATCTTCCCTCATCCTCTCTTTCCTCCCCCCTATAGCGCAAGGACACGCCTCTACCTGCGTTTGAGGAGGATACGAAAAAGACAACGCAGGCATTCATAGCATATTCCCGATAGTGTCCCATTCCTTGACCTAATGGATCCACCTCCCAACACGGCTGTATCAACAGCCAGTGTGGGTAGCCTGAAGAGCAATCCAACCACCGGAGGGTTGGGTGCCATGCCTACCATCACCGCAACCTCAGCCGACCTGACCGCCTCGATCCCCTCGTTTGCCGCAGCTCGCCGAGCACGAGCGGATACGCTCCCTTCAAGACCCTCAGCATTCCTTCAAGAGTCGGGAAGCCAGTTGAGCGCTTTCCCCCTTGGCCACATCCCTCCTGGTGTACAGCGCCCTCTCCGACGGACGCCCAGTCTCCTTGTTCCTCCGCAATTATCGACACGTCACCGATCCGGGTCCTTGACCTTACCCCCAGCCTCAATATCGGCTGCTTTTGGTCCTTCAATCTTTACCACGTCCTGGGGGGATCCCGGCTCGCTTGGGACCGGCGAGCGTCCTGCAACCACTCCCACCACCCGTGAAATGTTCTTTGACTCGGACAACGAGAATGCTATCATGAGCACATTGGATGCACTTGGTTTAGACGATCCTGTCCAGTCCCCCAGTACAACTAGTGCAGGTAGCAGTGTCAATTCGGGACTCGGCATGGGCATGGGCCAATCGGTCAACAATAGTAACAGTAACAGCATCGCCTCAGGTATCAATGCCAATCATCGTGTTGGCGTAGACTTGCGCAGTCGATCGGCTTCTTTTGCTTCATCAGCCCTTTCCCATCTGGAGCTTGGTACTTCTCGAACCTCGTCGTCTCTCGGACTGAGCAATATCAGCAACCGGAGCAATAGCATCAACAGCCTCAGTAATATCACGAGCATCAATGGTATCAATGGCATCAATGGCATGACCAATATGAATGGCATGGGTCCCATTAAGAACAATACCAGCATGGCCAGTGTCGGTAGTAATAGCGGCAGCAGCACAAACTCTAACAATAGCACCAATGGCAATAGCAGCGCCAGCTCTGTATTGTCCATGAATCCCGATATTCGCCTGGAAAAGTCATTGGCGCAAACGTTGCTCATGACCAACAGGATCCGTTCGTATTCCGTCTCGGCAACACCCGCTTACGAAGTATTGGAGGACGAGCATGAAGACGAGATTGGCAACTTAAACTCGACCTCGCCTTCCTCGGGCTCCTCGGGCATGTACACTACTGGCGTAGGAGGTGTACATCAGTTCCAAACCTTTCAGCAGACACATTCTCGACCCCGTGCTATCAGTATGGGCTTTCTGGAGCTCCCGCATGATGTTGTGGACGAACAACGCAAATTTGCCAATGCTGGCCCTCGTAGCTACAGCGACATGAAGGCCCGTCAGACACATCAACGTACGACGAGTGCTGGTGCAGACATGCTGTCTGAGATCGTGAATGGTCACACAGGAGCAGCAGCAGCCGTAGGATCAGCAACAGCGCTCTCCGATAAGAGCGTCCTACCGAATGGTGCTGGATCAGGTGTTGAAAGAAGTGGCATCTCTCATGGACACTCGCACTCGCTGTCGCTCAGCTATAGCAGCCAACTGCACGCCCAACAACAACAGCAGCAACAGCAGCAACAGCAGCATCACGGACAAACCCAGAGGCAGGGGCACCAGCACAGCAGTAGTTATGGTGGACGCGGACTTGCCGATGATTCCAGTTTCCTCCTTGGCCATGGTCACTCTGGTGCAGATCTTCATCAGGTAATCTATTCTACAGGCATCTTGTACTCTTTCACCCATTGCAACGATAGAGTTGGGAGAGGGACCACGAGTTGTGTTCTTCATCACCATGGTCCTGGCATTGTACCCCCTCCCCTTGTTGTTGTTGTTTCCCACGTCTGTTCAAAAGAAAAAAATAGGTGAGGTGTGATCAAGTGCATGGTCTAATGCCCCCTTCTCGTTTATATGCAATGCAACATTAGGACATGCAGGGGCCGGCGACGCCACCTTTCCAGGACGCGGTCATGCCTTCGAACACATCCTCCGTCACTCAGCAGGTACCTACCCGCTCACTCTGGATCGGGAACATCGACCCCAGCTTCACCAACAGCGACCTTATGCAATTTTTCAGCCCCTTTGGTCCAGTCGAGTCGCTTAAAGTCCTCCCAGACAAAGAGTGTGCCTTCATCAACTTTACTCGAGTCGAGGACGCCATGCGCGCCAAAGAAGAGATTTCGGAACGACGTGGAGGCCGCATCGGTAATGCCACCGTCCGAGTCGGTTATGGCAAAGCAGAGCTCATGGTCAACTCGGACGCGCCTGTTTTGCATCCTACGCGTGCTCTTTGTAAGTGACTCGTCACCTAAAGTGCTTTATACACATCTGTTCATCTCGTCATGTAGTCCATCGTCTCACTCACGCCCTTTCGCTCTATCTTTCTCTCTATCCCCAACGCACCTGCCGTCATGCTTCCTGGGTTCTTCATTACAGGGATCGGTAACATTCCATCCTCCACCACCCCGCCCGCGCTTCATGCTATGTTTGCCCATTTTGGACCTATAGAATCGTCTCGAGTGTTGACACACAAGTCTTGCGGCTTTATCAACTTTGAAAGCATGGAGGACGCTATCATTGCTAAAAAGGCCATGCACGGTCAAGAGATTTTTGGACCAGGCACCGGAGCCGTCAGGATCGGTTTTGCCAAGGTGCCTGCTAAGCAATCACCTAGCGACAGCCCTGGCCCTGGTCATAGAGACCCAATGGATGCGAACGGAGACATCAAGTCGGGCAGCCTGTCCACAAAGACCACCAAGCAGGACTTTGAAGGACCCACAGAACTGGACCGCATGCTGTCTCTCATGAACATGAGCAGCAGAGGTCAAGCCGCTCTCGCTGCCGCGGACCGTGAGGCGTCGCCCACAGAGGATCCAGTTGCAGAGCGTCTAGCTATCTTGCGCGAGTTTGGCTCGGAGAGCGAACCAGGCACGCCACCAGAGCCCCTACCCGCGTCACTGACCGAACCTGTTGCGTATCACACATCCATCCCACCTGTGGCAGAGCCATCCCCTCATCGTCGTCTGGATGCCCCGAGACTAAGAGAGATTCGCAAGCGACTTGATAGTGGACATTGCACGCAAAAGGAGCTCGATAGTTTGTCGAACGAGTGCATGGACGAGTGCGTGGAACTTTGCAGCGGTAAGCACCCTCACCGAAAGACCCATCGGACATTTGCGACGCATGACGCATATCTTTTTTCTTTTCTTTTCTTTCGGATGACTGACCATTCAACCATCTTTTATATCTTTTGACGTTCCCTAGACTACATTGGCAACACTGTGATCCAAAAGTTGTTTGAGAGGTGCTCAGAGGCCCAAAAGACAAAGATGCTCGAGTTGATTGCACCTCACCTCGCCTCGATCGGTGTTCACAAGAATGGTACCTGGGCAGCCCAAAAGATCATTGATTGTGCCAAGAGCCCCGCGCAGACAGAACTCATCTGCAAGCATGTCCGCCCATTTACTCCCCCACTGCTGCTGGATCAGTTTGGAAACTATGTTGTCCAATGCTGCTTACGCCTTGGACAGTCCAGGAACGGCTTTATTTTTGAGGCCATGGCAGACAGGTTTTGGGAGATTGCCCAGGGTCGATTCGGTGCACGTGCAATGAGGGCATCCCTTGAAAGCCAGTTTGCGAGCAAGAGCCAACAGGTAGGTTGCTGTTGGTTGGTCTGTCATTTGTAACCTTGAATGGGATTGACTTGTGTGTGTGTGTGTGGATACTAAGCAGTGTTGATCGGGTTCACTTTGTTTTCATAATAGCGACATGTTGCAGTAGCTGTTGTTCAGAATGCACTGGCCTTGGCTACGAACCCGAATGGAACACTCATGCTCACTTGGCTTCTGGACAACTCGCAATTGCCGGGACGATATCGTGTTCTTGCTCCACGTCTCGCACCACACACAATCACACTTGCGACTCATAAACTGGCCTCCCTCACCATCCTCAAGGTGATCAACCAGCGACAGGAGCCGGATGCAAGCGATATCATGATCAACAGCATCGTCAACTCGAACCAAGATCAAGTCTTGCTGGAGATTTTGAGTGACCAGGTGCATGGTGTGAGCTTGATTCAAAAGATCTTGGCTTCGCCCAATGTGGAACAGCCGCAAAAGCACATCTTGGCCGAGAAGGTCAAGTCTGTTCTCTCAAAGTTGAGTCCACAGAACATGCAAGGATGCAAGCGACTCTTGGAAGAAGTCAACCTGATCATCGGTGGCGACTCTTCCACAACCGAGTCGGCCAAGCTCACTCCAGGAGGGTATGTCCCAGCCGAATACACTGCGTCTGCCGCCAACTTTTACACTGCCATGGCTTCAAGTCAGCATCCTATTCAGCAACTTGCGTTACCAACGGATACCGCCACCGGAACGGATTCAGCTTCGGAGGGACAGGAGAGTAACCCGACTACGACGAGCACAGCAGCACCTTTGAACGCAAACGGAGGTCATATGACCCCAACCTCCATGCCGCATGCAGCAGGTGGCTTTCCAATTCAACACTCCCCTTACTATGCGGTGCCTCATGGGCAACTCTACGGACACTACCCTAGCCCGTTTTACAGCCCTGGGACAACCTTTGTCGCCCAACCCATGACGACCATGGGGTACCCTGGAATCATGCCTCAGACAGGGTTTAATCCATATATTGCCATGCCTCCCCCTGGCATTGGTGGAGGATTGCATGGGGATGGATCGCAGCTCAATGGCCCAGCACTCTTTTTACAGCAGCAACACCAGCAGCAGCAGCTCTACCACTTGCAGCAACACCAACAGCAGCAACAACAACAACAGTTTCAACAGCAGCAGTGAACCCTAAAAAGCACATGGAAGGAGGGACATGCGCTCGCTCGCTCACTCATCGTACATATTTAACTTTTAGACGAAGCGACATGGGAGGATTTCGTTGACCTACACTCTTACACTTTTTACGCCCTACATCCAAAACACACTTCTTTTGTTGTCTTTGATTTTCTATCCTGTCGCACCATCATGTCTGGGGCTTCATGCAATGTCTTTTTAGCTACTGCCACACTGGCTGTAGCAACAACAACCCATTGGTTTCTTTGGAGCACTTTGTCGGTGAAGCTATTTTCTTTTGTTCTTTTTTTCTTCTTTTTCTTTTTTTTTTCTCGTTATCGTAACTCGTCGTCAATGTTGTACACTATTACGTCTTATCCTACAACTTTAACACTGGGGGAGGAGGAAGCTTTGGTGAAGAAAGTGAAGAATATGTTTGTGAGAATGATGGGGAATAGGTGGGGTGCCTCCGAGAGGCACATAATGGGAACACTCACAATTTGCACAATAAATCTGCCCGTCTTTCATTCAAACAAGATTGGCCTACAAAATGAATGTAAGAAAAGTGGTTCATGACGCGACAGACCATGCGTGCAACGATTGTACAAGATCCTGTGCATCATCGTTCGTTGAACACTCGTAGATCTGGCGAGCAAAGTGTAATAGTCGGCCCTGAGTCCCATCCCCTGACCTGCTTTGACGATGGAGCTCTACACGGCGCTCAAGAATCGTCTCCAGTTCTTTGGACTTGACCTTGGCATTGGTGATCAACGGCATCGGCAGTTTGGCCATCCGTGCAACGTTCAGCCTTCGAATGCCAGGATGGGTTAAAGTTTTTTTTTTTTTTTTTTGGGTTAGGAGCACAGACCAACTGCATGGGTGACCATACCTTCAGACGGAGAAATGTCATCTGCTCAAAGGCTTTGCTTACCCATAGCTTTTCATAGACACTCCTGGAACCAGCTTGTACAAAAACACAATGTCCATGTCGTCCACCTGCACCCCGTTACCATTGTCAAGTTCATTCGTCGTTGAATCCGTCTCCTGATCCGTCTCCTGGTCCGTCTCCTGGTCCGTCGATCCTGGTTCCGTTACTGAAGCCATGAATGACATGTGGTAATTCCTGATGACGCCTTCCGGGAACTCTTTGGCAACATCGGAAAGCGAAGGGTAATGGGTCACGAACAAGATGATGGAACCATGATGGCTCACAACATGCTTCAGCACTGCGTATGCGATAGCCACTCCATCCAACGTCGATGTCCCTCGGCCGAGCTCGTCCAAGATCACCAACGACCTAGGTGTGGCCATCTTCAAAATATCAGACGTCTCCTGTAACTCGACCATGAACGTACTCTCATGCCCAAAAAGGTTGTCAGACGCTCCCATTCGTGTGAATACAGCATCCAGTAACGAGACGCGCGCAGAATCGGCTGGCAAATAGGACCCGATCTGCGCCATGATGCACAAAAGTGCTACCATTCGGATATAACAACTCTTGCCACCCATGTTGGGTCCTGTGAGCACAATTGTCTTTTCATCAATGCCTGTCGTAGCATGGGTACCAAACCAAACATCGTTCGGTACAAAGTCGCCTGACTGGAGGAGTTGTTCCACCATTGGATGACGCCCGTTGGTAATATCCAATGTCACTTTCGAGTTCAACCGGTGGGAACCACCCTTCTTTGGCTGGAAGCTGCTTATTTGTTCATCATCGCCGTCTCGTGAATCGTCAGTCTCCTGCGTCAGTTGCTGAGCGTCGTCTGTATCTGTCGATGGAGGCACTTGATCGTCCACATACTCTGGCTTGACGTAGCCTGGAAGGCTCGCAACCTTTGCAAGGGAGAACAGACAATCCAACATGGCCAGATTCTGAACCAAATCTCGAAAGACTTCATATCGTTCCGAAAACTCGTTCTTAAATGCTGCAAAGGCCCGGTCGCATGCAAGGCTGAGCCGCTCCTGATGTTGTGCCTTGGAACTGATCAATTGGATCGCCTCTTGAGTGTGAAATCGAGATACTTGCTTCGTGCTATGATCCACACCAAGGATGGATGAGGTTTGTACAGACACAGTCGTGAATAAAAGATATCGACGAGTGTTCCCAGTTGCTGTGATGGCATCAATCCAAAGCAAACCTACCCACTGATCTTGACCCAGACCGGAGGAACCTTGACTACATCCTTGTTCTTGACCTCTATCAAGTAATCAATTCCCGAGACCGATGAAAACTCGAGCCGAGGCTCTCGCAAAAGCTTCCGCACTTCTAATAGGTGCTCTGCAAGTTTGTCTTCGGTCATGGCAATGTTCTATTGCATCAAGGTAGATAGTGTGAGGCCATTTGCTTACACGGTACTCCATGATAGCTGTGGAAAATGACATGACCTACGTCTCTGTGCTCCTGAATTTGCGGCCATTTCTCCGTGATAGTGTCGTCCCGGAACATTGTCAACTTGTCATCTTTTCCTGCCGCCTGTTCGCGCAGCATGTTCAAAAAGTAACGGGTTTCCTCCGCAGCGTTCGACAAGGATCCAATGAGGTTATTTAGCATTGGACTTTTGAGTCCAAAGTGCGGATGTTTCTTGGTCCGTTCGCTCGCAGGTATGATCTCCGATACCCTCTGAAAAGTTTGCATGATCGTCAAAAACTCTCTCGGAGAAGACTAAATGATAACGAGCATGATGAGCCATGTCAGAGATTGGGTGCATAATACAAAAGTGAACAGCACAAGGAGCAACAGACGCCTACTTTGCCATAATGAATGCGACAGACACCCTTCTCGAGATCCATGACTCCATCGAGAGTGTCCTTGACCTTTTTTAGGTGTGTGTTCTTCCCATCCGAATGTAAGATTTCTTCGACAGCATCCACTCGATCCTGTAATGCTTTCCTATCCACAAGAGGCTTTCCAACCCACTTTTTGAGCAACCGCTTTCCAAAGCCTGTTACAGTGTAGTCCAAAATGGAGAAGAGTGATCCACGCGTTGTCCAGTCCGTTTGATTGCGGTAGATCTCAAGATTCGATAGCGTGTTGCCATTCAAGAGCATATGTGATCTTGAAGTAAAGCACTCAAAGTACTTTGACAACTGGAAGACAGAAGCGAGACCAAATTCCTTCATATGAGAGATCATGGCTGAAAGAGTGATGATCAGGTTGCGGGGGAGATTCAGAACTGTCTTCAGGAGAGCCTCCGATTTGAATTGCTTAGCGGATCCTGTGCTCGTGTCCCTCGTCTCTTCCTTCAGACTCGTGGAATAAAACTCTGAGACGAGCTTGAATGCCACTTCGTATCGCACAAATTCTTTCGTCCTTTCGATACGAACGTCGTCTTGGCTCCTGCTCGAGAATCCTGATCGATGATGAGAAGATCCTGTAAGGTAAGCAATGAGTTTCTCTGTAGCCTTGCTCATTGTTTCCATTGGTACAATGACTTCTGCCGGTTGGATATGGAGTAATCTGGTTTCAAGCTCGTTCCTAAAGTGGCCGTCAATAAACTCGTCATAGATAACATCTCCAGTAGCCGGCTGCACTGCAATCATGGCAACCTTGACCTTTTCGTCCGCACCACTGCCACCTTGCGGCTGCTCGTAGATGCCCATGAGGTATTGTGATGAAGGACTGCTGCCGACGATATTTGCTTGAAACTGCTCCTCATCCTGGTCCAGACTCTCGATAAACGTCGCTTTTGTGTAGAGGTTGGTGAGCTTCCGAGTAAAAGGTGCGCTCTTGTTGTCGCCAACAGATTTTAAAGCCGCTGTCTCCATTTGCCGTACCACGCCTACTTTATAGCCAGCATGAACCAATCTATCAAACAGCAACGTTGTTAGCTCGAGAAGAGTCAATTCATGATCATCCTGATAACCTCTTTATTTTACCTGCGCACGTGAACATCCAACCGATGGATCGGTATGCTTGCAGTGTAAAAGTTGTGATCCATAAAATGTGCAATGCAAAGCTCCCTTGATGCGATCTATGAGTGGAGGGAGAGAGGGAGGGGGGTTCGGAAAAGGTGAATACACAATCCACGAACAAGGCAGAAAAAAAAAAGTACTAGGTCACATCCATACGTGTATTTACCTCGGCGTCTCTACCAAAGAAACGGAACTTGTATCCCACCTCGATGCAAAGGATCGCATCCGGGTTCTGTTCTTTGATTTCGATGTACTGCTTTTCGAGGGGGGTATACTTGGTAGGCGTCTTCTTAGAGCCATCCTCTTCAGGTTCACCTGTTGCTTCATCAGCCCGCGCTTTGGAACGTCTCGACGAGGCCTTACCGATTGGCCGTTTATCTGTTACCGCCTCTTGCTCTGCGGTTGCTTCCGTCTCCTCTTCATCGCTCTCCGGGGCAATAATTCTGCGTCGACGTGCAGTTGAACGTTGCCCTACATCCTGGTCGACTTTGGGTGCTGCCAAGTTGCCCAACTTTTTCAAAAATTTCTCACGCAGTTCGTCCTTGGCTTTCTGTTCCTCGACATCTATTGTCTCTCTATTCTCTTGATCCATGCCTCCATCGGAAGCTTGATATCCGAACTGTGACAAAAATGGTGAGGTTTTGACAGGTGCTTGCTTTTTAGCTGCCCCTGACGAAGGTGATGAATCGTTTTGATGAATAGGCATCAAGGCAGTTGATGATGGTGGAGTTGATGGGAGCTCTTGAGCCAAATGTGGGACGTGGGTCTCCAGCTCGTCTGGGAAGAGAGATTCCTCCACGTTCCTCACGTCCTTGACTGGGTTGCTGGTTGGTTTCCTGTTGGTACGAGCGCGTTTCCATGTTGACCGATCCCTTGGTGTGCTGCTGTCATTTAAAGTAGGTGTGTCATCCTCCAGTATATGCTTCTTGGAGCTAACCGGGGATACTGACGACGGCGTTTTGTCCCGAGCACCCGTGGTTGCAGACTCATCTGTCTTGGGCTTGAAGAAGCTGAGGAGGGTCTTTTGGCTCTTGGGGGATTCATCCTTGCGTCTGCTCATATTGATCGAGTCGTTGTTCCGTGAACCAGTGTGTGTGTGTGCGTGTTTGAAGGAAACGAGCCAGAGTTGTGTTCAGCGCTTGAGAATGGTGTTGAGCCAGGTGTGAGAGAAAACTCAGCGAGAGCACATTGGTGGCAAAGTAACGCCAGCCACTTGCACGGAAAAAGGGCGTGGGGGTTCTTCCTGGAGGTCCCACACTTTCTGCTCTACCAACTCGTTCTTGCAACTGTCATGTCCCTCAACAAACCCACGATCTGCGTGCTTGGCTGTGGCACCATGGGTGTCGCCATCATCCGTGGCACGCTGGATTCAATTGCTGGATCAGACTCACCCAAGAGCTCCGCGTCTTTGGAGAGCTCTGCCTCGGAGGACCAAGACAGTCTGTTGCGTCCTGCAGGATTCATCGCCTGTGTGAACCATGAAGACTCTGCTGCAAAGCTGAGCAAAGTGTTAGGGGATCAGGTCAAGGTGCTGCATGGTGCTGCTGGCAACGTTCAGGGTGTGAAAGAGTCGAACGTCGTTCTGCTTTGGTGAGAGACCTATCCATAACATCATGACCTATGACAGGCTCTTCTCGTCAATTGGATCTGGATGCTGACAACAATGAGATCTGTCTCGCCTCAACATAGCACAAAGCCCCAGGTTGCCAAGGCTGTCCTCTCTGCACCAGGGATCAAAGAAGCATTAACAGACAAGCTGCTGGTCAGCATCTGCGCTGGAGTCACAATTGATCAGCTGCAGTCGTGGACGACTCCCACCACCACCGTCATTCGTGCCATGCCCAATACTCCTTGCAAGGTATCAAAAGAGATGTAGAATGTGCTCTCTCTTACTGCTTTATGTGTCTTTCGTGTCATAACTGACCTGGGAGAACCAATGTCTTTGACGCTGAACTGGGCCATAGATCCGTGAAGGAATGACAGTCATCTCCTGCGGACCCAACACAGATATCCAGGCCATGGAGTTCACCTCCAAGATCTTTTCAACCCTTGGTCGCTGCCGAATTCTGGATGAGAAGCATTTGGATGCCGTGACCGCCCTGGCAGGAAGTGGACCTGCTTTTGCTTGGTAAGGCTCCGAGTGGAGAGACAGTATCGATCAACTCGTTTCATGGAAGAGTGATTCATTGCACAGATCATTTACACTTGTACAATTCAGTGTCATGTTGGAAGCACTAGCTGATGGTGGAGTGATGATGGGATTACCTCGCGATGTTGCAACGGAGCTTGCAGCCCAAGGTAGGTTATCAGGGTGATGATATCTGTGGGTGATGCTAGACCAGTACGCACGCGCGGCCTCCCAGCTGATATTTTTGATGTTGGGGACGTGATCCGATCGTTTGTTGATAGTTCTCCAAGGCGCAGCACGAATGGTACTCACCACAGGCGCACATCCTGCGGCCATCAAGGACTCTGTCACAACTCCCGGTGGATGCACCATTGCAGGCCTACTGACGATGGAGGATGGCAAGATCCGTTCAACGCTAGCTAGAACCATCCAAGAAGCAGCAACAGTCGCCTCGACCCTTGGACGCGACAAAAAGTAAGGGAAAGAATAGCCATGTTTGTGGAACAGTGTGCGGTGTCGTTTCTTTTTTTCTTGGAGGAATAAAAAAAAAGCAATCCGAATGTTGTCTCCCTGCATCCCTTTCCTCCCCTTTTTGCACCTTCTTTCCAACAAACACATTTCACACACATACCGATACACAATCGAGTTATGACAACGCCACTCTCGACCCTGAACAGAGACCAGATAAAGGACCGCATCTTGGGTTGTCTCTTTGGTAACACACAAACCGCTGTCGCTGGATTGTAGCCTATCCAGCTTTCATCCACTCATCTGTGCTTTTTGATACTCTCTTACCATCCCTTTTTTGTAGGAAACGCCGTCGGTGACGCCTATGGCCTGGCTACAGAGTTCATGTCCAAGAAGTCAGCCCAAGAGCGTTATGGCAATGGCCCTATTGCCTTTGGCAAAGATGAAGGGTAAAGTCAAAGTTCTCAAGGGTCTGAAGTGTTCTTCTTGCAAGCCAAAAACGTCTCAGGCGCTCAACACAATCTTGCTTCAACATATCGGTCGGGTCAACGATAGATATCCAGTGTGGATAGACAGCCATCGTTCAAGATGGGATAGAAACGATTTTACAGACGACACCGACCAAATGCTACTCCTCCTTCAGTCACTCCAACAGACTCAGGATGGCAGACTTCATGCTGCCAACTTTTCTAAGCGCTTGAGAGAATGGAGCGTCATTGGATTTCCAGAACTGGGTACACCTCCACGAGGGATTGGTTACACTGTTGGATCGACCCTCAGTCACCCCCAGTTCAGGATCAATCCGCACAAGGCAGCATTTGATGTAAGTGAGCCCAGTGGATAGGCAGCAATGGCCATGAAAGAAAGATGTTGACCCATGAGGGTTTTTTAATTTGCCACTTTCCATCTCACTCTGCTTTTTGTCTTGTGCCATCTATCGCTCTCACGATTTTTTTTTTGGTCGGTGGTGATGCGATGCCTTAGATTTGGAACGTGAAAGGGCGTACCCTCGCAGCCAACGGCGCAATCATGAGAACGTCGGTGCTCGGAGTAGAATCCTTTTGGAATGAGGCGCAAGTGGTAGAGAATGCTCTCGCTGCAGCCAAAGTGACTCACGCCGATCCACGTTCTGTGGTGAGCGCTTTGATCGCATCAGTTCTCGTTTCTCGTCTCCTTCGAGGAGGTGGTCAAAACCTCACGGAAGATACTTCACGTGTCTGGAATCCAAGGCTCGGACAGGAAGAATACAAGCAGCAACTCTTGGACTATCTGCGACGAGGAACCGATATCAATGGCGAACAATCCTACGACCCTCCTTACGAACCAGAAACAGAGAAGAGTACCTTTAAGAACAAGGACGAAAAGGATATTGCCAAGAAACGGTTGGCGGCAGTAGGTCCTGCAACGCCCTCTCCTTCGCCTGTCAAGACTTTTCGATCCACAGTGGTGAGCAGGGTGGTGAATTTTGTTACTGGAGATAATACTGTGCGCCGCGCAACAAGTGATTGGAACAAGGACCGACCCAAGACAAAATTGAGGGATGATATTGGATGGGCTGGCATTGACAATGTGGGCGAAGATCCAGCCATGGGTGCGTTGGCTCATTCCGTCGTCAATGATTACAAGTTCTTGCTACTGGAGACAGATGTGTTGCCAGCCTCGATAGAAGTATGGAACAATGGTCCAGCAGAGGATGGCCAAGGCGACCAGAATCCACCGGAACAGGTGCCAGTATCCAAGCGAATTCAACAAAAATGGGGACGTGAGCTGGATTCGTCTTGTTTCCCTGCAGCCATTGAAGATCTGGATCTTGACCATGATGCTACTATGGGTTACACGTTCAAGTGTCTTGGCATTAGTGTTTACGCTGCTACTCGGAACGAGGACACTGCCCCTACATCTGATGCCTATAAGGGACCCTCTGGACTCTTCAGGGGTATCATTGAACAGGTCACTCTCGAAGCTGGGGATGCAGACACCAACGGCGCAGTTGTAGGATCCTTGCTGGGGACACGGTTCGGACTGGAGAAGGGCCTTCCACGCTCCTGGTGGTCCGAGTTGCGGCACTATCGATGGTTGCGAGATACAGTGGATGAGTTTGCAGACAGAGTGATCACAATGTACGAGGAACAGGAGCAGGAGCGACAGCGGCAGCAAGGATAAAGGCAGAAGCAAACGAAAGACAGGAGAGAAGGATTGCGGCCACTTTATTACTCTCTTTCTCTTCTCGTGTTCGCCTTCTCTTATCCGTTTGATAGTGGAGGGACACTTTATCATGGATCCATCAAGAAGAGGACACAGGAATTGGGAAAGTGTCCAGTGAAATTAAAGTTGAGAGTATGCTAAAGAAATGGTCTATGTTGCTTGTTGCCTTGCTTTCTTGGTGCAACGGTCTACCTCTTGACGGGGGCAGCGCCTTTCACGCAAAAGAAGGGGACAAGGTCACCCTGACTGTCCTTGTTGTAAAATTCGACCTTAATAGAAATTTGCTTCTAGTGGGTTGATGTTACAAGGATGAGTAAGCATGGACCGCTGAGCATTCGAGAATGAAGTGTAGTAACCAGTCGCGCAACAGAGGCAATTGACTTACTCCGGCCTCGGTGTCCTTGAATTCGGGCGCAAGGTAGGAGCATGCTTTAAAGCCGTGTTCACCTTTTTCCAAGGGGACTGAAACGTCCCGCATCGAGGTGAAAGCGTCCGACGTCCAAGTCCTTGAGACGCCGCCTATCAGTCAGCACAAGCATAGGATTCGGTAGGCGTGTGAGTACTCGATCGTGAGTTCAAAGTGGATGGAAAAGGCCTACGAAGGAAGGGTGGGACATTACCAAACGAGGCAGTGAATTCAACCGTGGATCCAGAATTGAAAGCTGATTTGAATTCGCCCTCGATCTCGATACACATCTCATTCATGGGGTTGACGCAGTTGCCTTCAAATTTGGAGTCGTATATGTTGACATTCTACAAGACGTTCAAGGAATGTTAGCTTTGTTGGTGATACACGGGGATGGCTGTGCTGCTTTTGAACAATGAACGGCCTTTTACGTTTTTAGCGCCACATAGATCGAGACGGGCGGTGGAAGATGATACGAAAAGGGCAGCAACCAGAGCGAGCGATGAGATCAGCTTCATTGTGAAAGATAGACAGGGAAAGGCGAAGGAGGAAGAGGGAGAGATGGAGAGGGGCCGAGTGGAGCTAGTGGGGAGGACAGGAGGGAGAGAGTGATGAGATAAAGGACAATGGCTGGGACGGAGGACTGAGGCTTTTTATATCTGCTAGGGCCGAGGTCGAGGAAGGAAAGACATGCAATATATACAATGCAATGTATCCAGGTCACTGGTATATAGTAGGCAACGTGTCGAGTGAGCCAGGTCGCTAGCCAAACGATGGTAGGTCTCTGCTAGGCAGCTGGCTGTTGCCTGGTGTCTGCACAACATTCTTAAAGTTCAAATGCGCGCTAGAACCTTGCGGGACGAAATGCAAGGGACAAAGGTTGCGACGAAGGAGACAACGACGTTGGGGAAAATCCATGCCATCGAAGGTCAGTGTTATTTCTGGCCTCCCCTCTCCCTGCATATTCTCTCCCCTTCTATTCTTATACTACCTCTCCTCTCCACCTTGACTCGTCTCTCTTTCTTTAGAGCCCCCAATGAGGCCCATTTATCCTGGCCAGGCTCTTCGCCCATTGCCGTTGGCAAGAATGCACCTGGGCATCACATGACTTGTACTTTAGGGGGCACAGCGCCGTTGCTTCACTGCCCTCGTTGATCAAAGGGACATCAGGAAAAGATCAAGGAGTTCGGAGGCGATGGCCAAGCTACCAGTACAGGAACAGCTGCACAGTGCATTCCCAGGACGTGCCAAGCAGATCGACCAGATCCTTGGCTACATGGGTGAGGTGTGTTGCAGGCACGTTCTCGTTTTCTCGTACTCGTTCTCGAGTGGATAAGAAGGAGTCTTGCTAACGCGGATCCACTCTTGATCCTCGGTGCTAGCCTTGTACACCTACTCCGCCTGCCATTCTCATCAATGGAAACTCTTCTCTTGGAAAGACAACTGTGGTCAAGACCATCCTCTCTGCTGTGCTCGGAGACCACATCCCCAGCCGATATGCCTTCCTGAACTGCGTGGAATCCCATACACCTCGCTTGATCTTTGAGCACGCTATATTCCAATTCCGTAACGCCCCACAGCGGTTTTTCAGGACCCATGATCTCGATCACGATCTTCAAAAGAGCAGCCACTCTCAAGATACGAACACCAAACTAGGGACGCAATCAAAGTCGATCAAAGAAGCAGACAAGGGATCAAGGAAGAGAAAACGGAAAGACGCTGACCAAGAGCGTGTATGGGACAAATGCGAAAGCACCAATGAGTTTGTAGAATGGTGTCGTAGGATCTGCGACGAAAACACGGAACGGAGCGTGGACAGTCATAAGGGAATCGGAGCACAGCAAGAGACTCGTTATCTTGTACTTGATCGAGCAGAGAGGCTCCGGGACTCGGCACCCGACTTGATACCAGTTCTGATGCGGCTACAAGAGTTGGTAAGCAACATCAACCATGGCCGCTTGTTCAAATGGATCAAATTATGGGGGGTCACGGATAGTCACCAGCATGGCCTTGATGCGTCTTCTAACTACTCTTATAGACCGGCCGCAACATTTGTGTGATCTTGATCTCGACAATAGTCTGGGAAAAGTTTCGATCCAAGACCGGAGGATACGAACCCATTGTCGTGAACTTTCCACAATATACCAAAGATATGTATTTGAAGTGTGCTTTTTGATCCAGCTAAAGCAAGTCTATCTGTCCTTTCGGTCACGCCTTCTTACCTTTCATTCCTTCTCTCTCTTTCATGCTACTTTATGTTGTCTTTTGGATGAAACTCGATCTTCGAATTGTTTGCCCTGGATTCCGGAATAATTACGCGAGACGATAGCTATCCTAGAGCGAGATTTACCAGAAGGCGAAGATAAGGATCTTTACATGAGATTCGTGGATCTAGTCTACGACGTCTTTCAGCGGAATTGCAAGGATCTCAATGAAATCCGGCACTTGGTGGCACTCTTGTTTCCGCTCTATGTCAAACCAGTGAAGGAAGGGAAGAGTAAGTCATGCTCCTACTTGTGTATGAACCAACAATGTCGATAGATGGGGCCAACACTAACTCGTTTGCCTTGGGTCATGATGGATAGTCCAAAAACACGAGGGATTAAAACTTCATCGGCACATTCAAGCATACTTTGTCGAGGCAATGGATAAACTATACTTGCGGGAAATTTCGAGTACAGAATGGTCAGACCGCACACTCTCAGCAGCCTCTGGATCGTCCAACCGTGAACAGGGTGCAGGCGGCCTCAGCAGCAGCAGTGTAGGGGACTCTAACAGCGAGCGTGCAGTGATGAGTGCAGTAGACGTTCAAAGTATGGTGAAATCAAAAGCAAAGGAACCCTGGGGTCTTCTTGTGACAGGATTTTGAATGCCTGTGATTGTAACCCAAACTTCCCGTCTCTTTCTCCGCATTAGATACGTTCGATTTGCCATATTTCACAAAGTTTATCCTTATCGCATCGTTCTTGGCGTCGTACAACCCACCAAGACTGGATATACGCTACTTTGCCAAAGTGTCGAATCAAGGGGGCAAGATGACCAAGCGTGCCAAAATTGCTGCCGCCAAGAAGCATGGACACGATGCGATGGGATCCAAGTTACGGCAACAATTGCTCGGCCCCAAAAATTTCCCGATTGAACGCATGTTGGCCATCTTTTACAGTATTCTGGACGACGAAGTCGAAGAGAATGTCAATGTCCATACCCAGGTCGCCTCACTCGTCTCGCTACGGCTTCTCCAACGCGTCACGCCAATGGACAAGCTGGATTCCATCAAGTGCAAGTGCAATGTCAGTTATGACATGATCAAGGCCTTGGCAAAGAGTACAAAGTTCGATATCGACAAATACCTCTACGATTTTACATGAAGTATACTCTTCGTTGATTCCTTCGAGATGGATGTTTGCTTGTCATGATTGTTGCAGTGAAAGAAAAAGCTGTCGCTTCCCCTTTATTCTATTCGAATGGTTACTTGTCCACGAGCCCTCTCTCCCTCTCGTAGGAAGAGCGGTCAAGAGAACGCGTAAGAACTATGGACATGATTGAAGGTTGATAAAAATAGGCCAAGGTAAAAAGGTGCTTTAAGCCTTGTTGATGAAGGCATTGCCCTTGGTGATGTTACCCTTGAGCTCAGGGAGGGCAGCGTCAATGAGACCCTGCTCGTACTTGTTAATCTTGCCAACGGGGTGGATCTTCTCAACACCGTGAGGGCCGAGCTCAACGTTGGTGGCAAAGTAATCGACACCCTCCTTGGCAAAGACATCCGACTTGACAAAGGTGGGCTCGACAACACCCTTCTTACCGCCAACAATGGCCTCGAGAAGAGAGTTGGTGAAGCGAGCACCAGCAAATGCCATGGAGAGGGTGGCAGAGCCGGTACCATCCTTGGCCTTGACAACCTCATCACCACCGAACTGGATACGGTGGGTCAAGGCCTTGACCTCCTCCTCGGTGAAGTCGTAGCCGGACTGAGAGAGAAGAGGGACAATGGTGACACCAGAGTGTCCTCCAATAACGGTGATCTTGGCATCCTCGGTCTTGACCTTCTTGACCTCAGCAACGAAGCGGGATGCACGGACAACGTCGAGGGTGGTGACACCGAAGAGTCTACGAAACAAGTATATACCATCGTTAGCAAAAACTCGTACGGCCAAAACTGCCCTGCAAGATGTGGAATGAATCAAGGTTCCAACTAGCATACCTCTTGGGGTCAAAGACCCCGTGCTTCTTGAAGACCTCAGCAACGATAGGGACGGTCGAGTTGACGGGGTTGGCAATGACCAGGATGTGAGCCTTGGGGCAGTGCCTACGCAAGAAAAAGATCAGGGGCGTGTTAATATGGATTTTCAATCTCAGGTAACCCTGCTGGGGGATGATGTCGTAGAAACCTTACTTGGCGCAGCCCTCGGCCAGATCGCGGACAATGGAAGCGTTGGTGTTGAACAGATCGTCACGGGTCATACCGGGCTTGCGAGGAACACCAGCTACATACACCCAAGAGGAGCGAGTTGTTAGATTATAGAAGACAGGGAACGCACAAAACTTGTCATGATGATCCAGCTCACAATTGAATGGTACGCACCAGGGATGACAACGACATCGCAGCCAGTGAGAGCAGCCTTGAGACCGTCATCCTTGGGGACGTGGCCAGTGACCTATTGTATGTTATGGGTACCATAAGGATGCAATCGGATCAGTCAGTGCCTTTGATCCATGATTCCATGATCACCCACCATAGCTCACTCTACCACTCCCACCCATCATAGCTCTTCCTCGTGGTCGATCTTGAGTAGTGCTTCAAGCTGCCTTTCATATCCCGCGTCTTACCTTGGAGTTGGTGTTGATGTGGCTCAAGTCAGCGGCGACACCGGGGGTGTTGACAATGTCATAGAGCGAGAGGTGCGAGATGCGAGGCGACTGCTTGAGGAGGAGAGAGAGGGGCTGACCAATACCACCCGAGGCACCGAGGACAGCGACCCTACACCGATCAAGGATATCCATTGAAGAGATCGTGGGGTTAGTTTGTCTGACAAGGACTCTCAATTGCACACGGCAAACACGTTCAAAGTGAACAATGGGAATCGTATATCCAACTTACTTGGCAGCGTTCTATCGGCGTCCACGATCATACGACACACCAAGAAGAATAGAGGCGTTCGTGCAAAGTGAACAGAAGAGACAGAGCGTGGTTAGAAACTGATCTGACATTCATGGCAGAACTGTACGAGACCGATGTCATGACTCTTACCGAGGAGGCCGAGGTGGAAAAGGCACGCTTGGCGATAGAGGAGATCTGGCGGGCGGTGAACATGGCGATGTATTGCGAGAGTGGAGTAGGGTCCAGAGGATGAAGAAAGGAAAGAGAGAAGAGTGGGGGATCAACGGAAGGCCGCTTATGGATACAGTCGGGATTGATCGTACATCACGTGATTCTCGCCGTCGCTTCGCGTCTCAACTCTCAAGCATCCCGTCCAAGCTCAAGCGTCCGCAAGTGTTCTCTTATCTCACTGTCTTTATTACGTACTGATTCAGCGCCAGTCGGGCACGACTGGCTACGCGTACAACTTGCAAGTTATCAATCGTATCCGGTTCAACTTTTTGTTCTCTTTTTACATGTGGAACAGCTCGGCCATGTTCATCGGGCGAGAGGAGCTCAGCTGGGGCTTCTGCTTGTACTTTTCCCTCAAGAGTTCACGAATGTTGACAAGCATCTCCTGGTATGACTGCATCGAGTTCTCACGAACGCTGAAGAGAGGATTGAACATGTTAGACAACGGAAAGAGCTGTCGTGCAAAGGTGACGAAACCACTCTTCATGATACATTCAACTCACCACTTTGTAAAAGCATAGGTCATGGCACCGTTCGACTCGGACTTTCCGCCGCTACGAGTGACTTTAACGTCGGCAGAAGTCTGGTCATCCTTGCAACTGTAAAGTTGTTCATCATGATGCGACATGTCGTGGTGAGTAGTTGCAAGACAAACATCATTTTCAGTTTCCAGATCCAAGGCCGGTCTTCTTACCCACTGAACATGATCACATCCGCATCAGCCGCCTTCAGAGACACCTGACGGGAAAATTCCTTCTCCTCTGCCTGAAGCTGCTTCCACTTTTCCTTAAGCTCCTTCAGAGTATCTTCGTCAAAGTCTCCCTCGACAAGCTCATGACCCAAGTTGGCCAAAGCGGACGAACCACGGATGTAACCTGTGCTCGCGTAGATGTAAGGAAGATCCATTGCGGATCCAGAGTGACAGCAATCGAACAGAACAGTCAGGCGAACTCCTGGAGGCAGGGTCTTGACCAACAGGTTGTGCAATTCCTAAAGGGGGTAAAATGTAGGACAGGCCGGCAAGGTGAATATGGCTTTCTTCCTGACCAATTGTGCATGCATCTCTACATGGACCAAAGAAGCACACATCTTACATCGTCGATGATCACTCCCTTCTCAACGTAATCCAAGGGGAACAAGCAGTTATCCTTTCCACCTGTTTCGTCGCCATCGAGATCAAGAGTCTGACCACCATGTCCCGAGTAGTGCAAAAAGTACCTGTGGATTGATAATAATAGAGAGCAGTGTTCAAGGTCAGACTCGCAGGGTTCTCGAAATCAAACAATCAGCACTTTCTGCTCGCACGGGTCCTTACGAGTCGTTCTTCTTTGGATCATGCACCAGCCATTTGAGGTTGTGGAGAATGTTGTCTCTGGTGGGCATCAGTTTTGCATTGTGCTGGCCGGCGTCCGTGAGCACACGAATGTTCTCCTCCTTGAAACCCTTTTCGAGCAAGAACGCCTTCATCACAGCAGTGTCGTTCACGCAACCTAACGTTTAGCAACGATTCCATTATGAGGATCACTGACAGGAAGACTCGGACAACAAGCAAAACGAGAGAGGGGACAACAGTTCAACTTACCATTCAGAGGATTGGCACCTCCAACGTAATTGATTCCAATGAGAACGGCACGACGGTCTCCCGTGCAGTCAGAAAGAGCAACCTTTTTGCCATCAGGTCTCTTGTACTCCAATGTCTGAACAGCCAAATTGGCAATCACGGGGGCTGGCTCGGATGCTGCTGGCTTGGATTCCGACTTGACCACCTGAGCTTTGGCCTGCTGAGGAGGAATCGAGGGCAACGGCTTCGAGTCAGACTTTTTCTCCTTCTTGCCCGAGTTCAGGGAGAACTAAGTAGTACAAAGAACACAACGGGTGAACGGGTGTCAACAAATCAAAACAACGTTTCCTGTCTCCCATCGCTAAACTTTCATGGGACTCCATAGCAAACACCCCAGTGTGCCTGTGAACTTACACGTTTGAAGAGCTTTGAGAGTGGCCCGCCAGCGTTGGACGAGCTTGTGGTGGTGGTGGTCTTGGTCACCTTGCGGCCATTCTCATCCACGGTCGTCTGGACAACAACGGTTGGCTCGGACGCGACCTGACCACCGAGATGCTGGAGGTCTTCAGGCCGCTGGAGGGTGTCTGAATCACTGGAGCTGGTGCTCGAGGTTTGATAGTGAGTGACGACGGTGTTGTCGGCGGGAACCTCTGCAGCAGAAGTCGAGACAATGCGGGCGCCCTCAGGGAGAGGGGTTCCCGCCGGGACTTCCACTTGGTACGATTTCGTGATTTTCTTGATGGTCTTAATCACCTTGCGACCGTCAGGCAGGATGGTTTCGACCTTTTCCACTTTGACGACGGGCTCGCCGACTTCTCTTGGCTGGGACATGATGATTCACGAGTCGTTGGGGGTTGGAGAAGGAGAATGAGTAGGTGCAATGAACACGGGGGAGAGTGAGGGGGCGAGAGGGTGTGGGAGTGCGGGAGTGTGGGAGAAAAAAAAAGAAGGAAAAGAGAAGGGAAGAGGCAACAAAAAAAAAAAAAAAAAAAAAAAAGCGTGGGGGGTGTTATGG
>Ga0247824_10000332_pt1 | contig 22259 bp, 25 predicted proteins | sample 13C_PalmiticAcid_FD_194412 | JGI IMG/M metagenome (GOLD analysis project Ga0247824, IMG submission 194412) | Soil microbial communities from agricultural site in Penn Yan, New York, United States - 13C_PalmiticAcid_Day48 | ecosystem: Environmental > Terrestrial > Soil > Agricultural land...
CTGCACGATATTCTAGTTGCGAGGACGTCTGAGGTTGGCGGCGTGGACTCCCTTCGCAAGGAGTATGTTTGCGGCCTATTGACTGGAGGTAAGGAGATTTGCTCTGATGATTGCTGAATCAACTTGGACTGCAATTAAACATTGTTACGGAATAATCTAAATCAAATAGGGCCAGTCATCCAGAAGGTTCAGATTTGTTGGGGAACCAAAGGTAAAAACATCACGCGATTCTTTAGGTCTCCGGAGCGTCGCCTCTTCTCGACTGTGCAGGAATTGGGCACGAGTTTACTGGCTGTTCATGATCTTCTCATCTTACGAGTAAGTGATAATAATAAGTGTGGCGGACTATTACGTATTTGACAAAAAAAATGCGTGGCTGATCTCTGATCTTGGTAAACCTTCTAGGCGACGACCCTGCGATTGTATCGCACATATGAGACCAGTCGCCACCAACTAGCCAAAGAGCAGGCGAAGAAGAGACGCCAGGAGCTGCCGTTCCCCTCTGCCATGCCGAACGAAAAGAGAAGAAAATTCAGTCTTCTGAGTTCCTCTCCTTGAAGGTCTCTTCTGTAAAATAAAGTCCAGCATACTCTCCCACCAGAACTGGTGCCAGGGAACGTGTTCAATATTGGGTGTTTTTTCACTATATCCCTTGTATGTTCACAACTGTTGCCACAATAATACACTTCTGGACTTATCCCTTCTCCTGTATTCAGTAGTGAAGCCGCTCAAATTTTGGCAAAAGGGGCTCGCAAAGCAGCTCGAGCTTCTTACCCGGAGACCTCAAATATCGCAATGCACAACTTTCTTTTGACGCGTCAACTTGCATGCTGTATTTCTCGTGGGGCTCATGGGGCAAAGAGGCTAAGCTACAACTTTGAGAGAACGATGGGGGAAGGGAGGTCCCCCGTCCCGGTTCAAAAAAAAAAAAATGCGATTCCACGCTAGCTTCTCAGCTTAGCGAGAGACAGAAGCAAAAGCCTTGCCCATTGAGCGCTTGAGCTTGCGTTTGGCAAGGACAAAAGTGTCTTTCTCTGCCAGCTCTTCGATCTGGAGCATGGCCATGGCTTCTTCCAAAGCAACATCCGCAATCTTTCTGTCACCAGGCGTCATCTTGGTCACCACATCGGTCTGTTTCAAAGTGCCCTCCATCTCGTGAATGTACGCCTCGAAATCTTGCTTCGACTTGGCTATCTTCTCCTTTAGATGGTCCTCATCCTTGAGTCTCTCGGCATCAGCGACCATCTGCTCGATTTCGGCAGCGGAGAGACGGCCTGCCTTATTGCGGATAGTGATGTCCGCCTTTCGACCTGTATCCTTGTCTCGAGCAGTGACCTTCAAGATACCATTCGCATCCAGATCAAAAGTGCACAAGAGCTCAGGCATTCCACTCGGCATAGGGAGGATCCCATACAGTTCAAATTCGCCGAGCAAGTTGTTATCCCGCGTCATGGGATGTTCACCTTCGTGAACAGAGAACAGAACCATCCTTTGACCATCCTCGACAGTAGTGAATGTCTTTGTCTTGACGGTAGGGATGGCAGTGTTGCGAGGAACGACTACCGACATGATACCACCCTCCAACTCGATACCAAGAGACAGCGGAACAATGTCCAGCAATAGGAGATCTTGAGTCTTGTCGCTACGAACCTGGTTTGTCAAGACTGCTGCCTGAACGGCAGCACCGTAAGCAACAGCCTCATCTGGGTTGATAGACTTGTTCAACTCTTTGCCGTCAAAGAACTCTTGAAGGAGAGACTGAATCTTGGGAATACGCGTGGAACCTCCTACCATGACAACATCGTCAATGTCCCGCTTGGCGTACTTTGCATCCTTGAGAACCTTCTTGACATGATCGATGGTCTTGAGGAAGTATGATGAGTTGAGTTCCTCGAAGCGAGCGCGTGTGATAGTCGCAAGGAAGTCAATACCCTCAAAGAGACAGTCGACCTCAATCGTAGCCTGCGATAGAGAAGACAAGGCCCGCTTGGCACGTTCGCAAGCAGTACGAAGACGACGGACTGCACGCGGGTCCCCTGAAATATCCTTTCCGTGTTTGCGCTTGAACTCTTCTTTGAAGTGCCCTAGAAGGTTATTGTCAAAGTCCTCGCCTCCCAAATGAGTGTCGCCGGCTGTTGCCTTGACTGAAAAGACTCCTCCTGCGATGGACAACACGGAGACATCGAATGTTCCGCCACCCAAGTCAAAGATGAGGATCTTCTTTTCTTTGTTCTGCTTCGAGTCCAAGCCATAAGCGATAGCGGCAGCAGTAGGCTCGTTGATGATACGAAGGACATCAAGACCCGCGATGGTACCGGCATCCTTGGTGGCATTACGCTGAGCGTCATTGAAATAGGCAGGGACAGTGATAACGGCCTTGGTGATGATCTTGCCGAGCGTAGCTTCAGCAATCTCCTTCATCTTGATCAACACCATGGCTGAAATCTCCTGTGGAGTAAAGTCTCTCTTCTCGCCTTGGTATTCGACCTGGATGCACGGTGCGGTACCCTTGTCGATCACAGTGAAGGGCCAGTGCTTCATGTCGGATTTGACTTCGGGGTCATCAAAACGCCGACCGATGAGACGTTTGGCATCGTATACGGTGTTGTGTGGGTTCATAGCAGCTTGGTTCTTGGCGGAATCTCCAATAAGGCGTTCGTCCTCATAGAAAGCAACACATGACGGAGTGGTTCGGTTACCCTGCTCGTTGGGGATGATCTCAACGCGCTCGCCTTCCCAGACGGCGACGCAAGAGTAGGTGGTGCTAAGGATAAACGTAAGGATGTTAATTTGCGCTTCCTCTTCGCGCGGCTGGATGTGGTAGATGGGGAAGCTCAAAGAATGACCAATGTGAGGTATATATCCTTTTCCATGAGTGGTCGACGAGCCAGGTGTTGCTGAGCGGGTTGTCTCTGTCCAGTTCAGTGCGAGCTGTTCTCGACCAAGTCACGAAGACGACAGCGAAGGACGGGTGAAGGAAGGGTGAAGGACTTACCCCAGGTCAATACCGATGGCAAGGTCAGAGACCTCAGGCATGGTGAAGGACGTGTAGGTGTGTTGTGTATTCGTGTAGTGTGGTGAACCAAGGTGTGGGTGAGGAGAGAGGCAAAAGCACGAAAGCTTAGTACCTGCAATCGCTGGAAGTAAGCTTTTCAGATCACCTGTAAATCCGGGCAAGTTTCATTCCACAAGCTATTCCACAAGCTACGGACTATGCGATAAAAGCTGAGAACGAGAATGAGGGGGAGTTGGAGGAACCAGGGCAAAAATGTAAGAAATGGACAACAAAAGATCTTTCCAACTTGGGGTTCCTCAAATGCGATCCGCTCAACCTAGCGAGAAAGAGAAGCAAAGGGCTTGCTAACGGAGCGCTTGAGATTGCGTTGAGCAACGACAAAGGTGTCGTTCTCCGCCAGCTCTTCGATCTGGAGCATAGCCACTGCCTCTTCCAAAGCAATTTCTACTGCCATTCTGTCACTGGGCGTCATCTTCGTCCTGGCATTGGGTCGCCTCAGTGTATCCTCGACTTGGTGGATGTACGCTTCGAAATCCTGCCTTGACTTTTCAATCCTTTCTTGTTGACGATCCTCATCTTTGAACCTCTTGGCGTCAGCGATCGAGCGTTGGAACTCTGCTACTGGGAGACGCCCTGCCATGTTGGTGATAGTGATGTTTTCTTCGACGCCTGTAAGCTTGTCCATAGCGGTGACCTTCAAGATACCATTCGCATCCACATCAAACGTGCACAAGAGCTCTGGCATTCCACACGGCATAGGTGGAATGGGATAGAGCTCGAACTCGCCGAGCAAGTTGTTGTCGCGCGTCATAGGACGTTTGCCTTCGTGGACGGCGAACAGAACGGACATTTGACCATCCCTGGCCGTAGTGAAGGTCTTAGTCATTTCAGTAGGGATGGTAGTGTTGCGAGGAACGACTACACCCATGACCCCACCCTCCAACTCGATACCAAGATTCAATGGAACAATGTCCAGCAACAAGAGACCTTGAGTCTTGTCATTTCCAGCCTGGCCTGTCAAAACTGCAGCCAGAACGGCTGCGCCATAAGCAACAGCCTCGTCGGGGTTGATAGACTTGTTCAACTCTTTGCCATCAAAGAACTCTTGAAGGAGAGACTGAATCTTGGGGATACGCGTGGAACCTCCGACCAGGACAACGTCGTTGATCTCCCTCTTGGAGTATTTTGCATCCTTGAGAACCCTCTCGACGCAATCAATCGTATTTCGGAAGAGAGTCGAATTAAGCTCTTCAAAGAGGGTACGCGTGATGGGGGCTTCAAAGTCAATACCTTCGAAGAGAGAGTCGACTTCAAGTGTGGTTTGATGTCGAGCAGATAGGGTGCGTTTAGCACGTTCGCAAGCGGTACGAAGACGGCGGACTGCACGCGGGTCCCCTGAAATATCCTTTCCGTGTTTGCGCTTGAACTCCTCCTGGAAGTGCTCCAGAAGTTTTGTGTCAAAGTCCTCTCCTCCCAAGTGAGTGTCACCGTCTGTTGCCTTGACTTGAAGGATCCCTCCCGCGATTGACAAAACGGAAACATCGAACGTTCCACCACCCAAGTCAAAGATGAGGACCTTCTTCTCTTTGGTGTCCTTCGAGTCCCAGCCATAAGCGAGGGCAGCGGCGGTAGGCTCATTGATGATACGAAGGACATCAAGACCTGCGATAGCACCTGCATCCTTGGTGGCATTACGCTGAGCATCATTGAATCTGGCAGGAACAGTGATAACAGCCTTGGTGACGGTCTCGCCTATCCTCTCTTCTGCAAGCTCCTTCATCTTGGCCAATACCATAGCCGAAATATCCTGAGGGGAGAAGTCCCTCTTTTCATCGTGATATTCGACCTGGATGTAAGGTGCGCCCCCCTTGTTAATGACGGTAAAGGGCCAGTGCTTCATGTCGCCCTTAACCTCGGGTTCATCGAAACGCCGGCCGATGAGACGTTTGACATCGAATATGGTGTTGGTAGTATTCCAGGCAGCTTGGTTCTTGGCAGCCTCACCGACAAGGCGCTTATTATCGTAGAAAGCAACACATGACGGAGTGGTGCGGTTACCCTGCTCGTTGGCGAAAACTGTAACGTTCTCGTCGTCGTGTTTCCAGACGGCAACACAAGAGTAAGTGGTTCTAAGGGTACCGGTGATATCATAAACGCGATGAAGTTACTATTCTTGTGCCTCCTCTTCAAGCGGCTGGATGTGGTATTGAGTATGGTGTAGAAGCTCAAGGAAGCACCGGTATCGCTACCCATGAGCCAGTGCTAAGTGACTAACGAGCCGTGAGCGTCTCAAGTGTTGCTGAGCGTGTGGTCCTGAGTTGTTTCTGTTCCGTGCAGACTGTTCCCACTCTCTTTACGGAGACAACAGTGAAGGAAGGGTGAAGGACTTACCCCAGGTCAATACCGATGGCAAGGTCAGAGGCTTCGGACATGGTGAAGAGCACGTAGCGTGTTGTCGTATGTTCGTGTAGTGTGGTGAACCAACGGGTAAGGAAAAGGAAGGCAAAGGGCTACGAAGCTTGGCATCTTTTGTGCTGATTGTTAGGAAATAAAGCTTTGCCGATCACCTTAATTCCGAAGGGCCGGAACACATTTCGATCGCTTTTCTTGCGCTGATCGCGAGAATGACCATCGTCCCGCTCCTCCTTCTCTTTCTTTTGCTCAGTTCACTTGAAGAGTATCGCAGCCAAGGAATCCCTAGCCGCATTCTCCCCGTCGCCTGCTTCTAGAACGTCTTCCCTACGCTTCTGCCACGTCTGCTCCCACTCGAGTTCTGCCAGCGAACCCTCAATACAGCCACGAGTACGTTGCCACCAAAAATGACAAAGCGCGGACACAGGCCGTCAGGACCCGTTCCAGATGCCTCGACCCCTTCGTGTTCCGTGTGGAAAGTCAGTCAACGACCCTCTGCGTCGTCCCCAGCAACGCTTGTTCAAGAAGCACGCCCATGCAAGTCAAAACAGCCGAGCCAACCTGCCAAGCTCACCAAGTTCTTGAAGCATCAGGGAATGAAAAAGCTTGTTGAGTGGATGACGGAGCCGCTGAACTCCGTGAAAATGGACAACCTGCGTCGAATGGGTGACGACGAGGTGGGGGAGATTCACCAAGAGATCGCGATATTTGTCAACGCACATTGTCATACCGACTGGACCAAGCAAAATGCCTGGGGCTACCTCCAATATATAAAGGGAAAATACAACCAGGCAACAGATATTTCAAAGCCCACAGGGACTGGAGACACGGACAAGACCAAGCTTCGAAATGATGTGCTTTACGTTTGCCCCTATTACGACACCTTGAAGAAGGTGTACGACAGACGTATTATGAAATACTCTGACCTGGCTGTCGAGTCGGATTCTGCCAATGTTCGACCCCATTTTGGATCGAGGACCTCAAGTCATGTCAAGCTCAATGAAAACAATGGCGACAGCAGCGGCGCGAGCTCGAGCGATGGCGATGACTCTGAAGATGATGCTACAGATGGTAAGCCGACGCTGGAAACGAAACTGGCCTTTTACTTTCACGGGTCGGAAACCCATGTATCCGCTGATACTCCTGACGCAAAAGACGGTTCGTATGAGGAGGGCAATGCATCCGCATTGGTTCGTTCATCAAAACGCCAAAAAGTCTGTAGTAAGCCTGAGCCAGAAGAGTCATTGTCAAAACCCGGATCAGCGACAACCAAAACAGGAGAATCTTGTGATGGTCAAGTTCAACATCCTCATGAAGTCCGGGAACGATTGAGGATGATCGAAGAGAGAGAAAAGAGCTTGTCAGTTCGAGAGAAGGCCCTGGCAGAGAGAGAAGAGGCAGTGACGGGAAAGCTTCTTGAATACGAAGTAAGGCACCAGGAGATGTTGAGCAGGCGACAGAACGACTTTGAGGAGATGATTAACAGACGGCAAATCGACTTTGAGGAGATGTTGAACAGACTACAGAAGGACTATAGCCAGGTGAACAGGCAACACAGGGACTTTGAGATGGCGAAAGCGCAGAAGAACGAGTTAAGGGTGGAGAAAGCCGAGTTCAGAAAGGACAAGGCAACGCTCAAGGAGGACAGAGAAGAATTCAAACAACAGCAGGCAAAACTCCGTCGACGAAAGGCTGATCTTGAGAGGGCTCTTTGGGAACTTTGAGCAATGCATACAACGCCGGAGAGACACATCGATTGCTCAGCGATGAACAGTGGACCTTCGTTCAAGTTCATGTCCCCTACTCCCCTACTCATTAGCTCGCCTCGCGTTCTAGCACTTGATTTCTCTCTCATCTTATCCCTTGATGGATCCTTCGCATACTACTTTCATAGCGCAATATTGCCTTGCAGATTGTGGTCCTCATTGTCCAGATAGACATTGTAGGAACATTTTAAAACTACTATTCCACCCTTACATTCTGGATCTCCTGCCCTTGAAAATAATCAGATCCGTCGTTCCTCCATTACAAGCATTTACACTGCTCTCGAGTCGAACCGCTATCTTCCAATTTGATCCGATTGAGCAGCTATTCTCCTCTGCGCCTTGGCCGGCCATCCTGTTCCTCCTCATTACCGCCTTCTTTCCGTGACTCCACCACAATTTCAATGACTCCAATTCGCTTCAAAATGGTTACAACACGATTCCGACTGCGTCGACTCTCCTCTTCTAACGAAAACTTGCTCTAAACAACTGGGTCCAAGGACACGAAGATACATACAGGCATTCGCGCATGCTGGACACGGAAACGTCAACAAGTAGGCAAAAGCACGGCATCCCATGCAGAAACAGTACGACACCTGAGCCGGTTCCTGATAACACGGTTCGCTTTGATGGACTCTTCATGAGCAACTCGAGGCACCCATGGTGCATCCAATGTTTTTTCTTGTCTCTTGTAAGCTCGCTCAGTCTGTCAAGGTGAGAGAGGCACAAGATCGAGTGCAGACGAGTATAAGAGATGAACAGAAAGAAAAGAGAGAGAGAGAGAGACCTGACCAAATGAGCTATGCTGTTCATCCTTGCTTCATTTCTTACACGAGAGGAACATCTTTATTCACCGATGAAACTTGATCCTAGGCCTACTATCGCTGTTCAACTGGTCCTGCTATCCAGAGTCCGGTCAGTCCATAGTGACCCCTAGGCCAATGCAACGGAGAAGTCTCGAGAACAACAGTTTGTTAGATCACTGCTAGATAAAAACTCAATGAACAACTTGTGCATCCAACAACACAATGCAATGTGTACTGTACCTGAGTGTTTCAGAAGGTGTCAATCATAGTGTATGAAGCTGTTGAAACCCACCCTCCATGTCGGCAGGACATCCAAGCCATCGAACTCGGAGATTGGACATTCCCAAGTCCAACAGCCAGGATTGACTCGTGATCAGACCAAGATCCCTCCTCTCCATCATCCTGGGTGATCCACCACCGGAATATTCCAGTACGATACCCCTGTGAATCGGCAGAATGCAGCCATGTTGTCCTTTTGGAGCGGCGTACCTAGCTTAACCCACAGCCTCCAACGATGCCTAACATTCAGCTGCGTCCGTATGTATCGTCCCAGGTCCGTCAACGAGCAGAGCAGGCCTATGTGGGTCAACACTTCAGAGTACCGCACACCTCCAGGCTTTTTCAAGTGCACCCAGCAAAGCTCCTGCATGCGGTGTTGACGCACGCCTAAAAGATTGATGCTCTAGGCCGATACCCGGTCGAGCTCCTCCTCCTCTGATACCTACGGTTGGTGCAACAGGAGCTTCATAAACTCCGTCGTAGTGATCCTCAGGCTTTAATGTTGTGCTTCTGCTTTGCATGCTGTCTAAAGTTGTCGTAACCGCCAATGAACCGAATAGGTTTTCCTGGGCATCCTTCCCACACCACTGGACTCGTGCGATGATCCTGCGCTCCAGGTATGGTCTAGAGTAATGTGATGCACTCCAGTCTGAGCAATGGCAGAAGGGGAACTTTGGAACAGAGAAGCAAATTGGACGACGGAACGAGGGTGATCTACCTTGGTCAGCTCTTGGATACGGTCCTTCCACTCTTGCCGAGTGTGAGCTGTGATCTCAACCTGAATGTTGCTTCGACTTGATGTGGTATCGAGTCTTTCCGCCAATTGCATGGCTTCATGGAGATAGTGGCAGGACAGAAACCCTTCCTACAGGTGTGCATTGAGGAATATGGGGTACGTTAGTGAGTCTGACAAAAAGGTCCTGTCGAGCACCATAGATACTGTTGTGGGAGGAGTTCGTTTTACAACATAGTAACAAATGTCCTTGGGAACTGGTGCAGCTGGTTCCTCTGCAAACAGGTACGAGAGAAGACCCATTTTTCAAGTGGCAGGGGAAAACGATGTCGATGGTGAGAGAACACGATGAGGACTGATCTTCGTTTTTTTTTTTTTCTTGCGATAACGATAACCTTAATTGTGATCGTCGCATCGTCCCAGTCCCACCTGTTTTGTGCTTTTGATCCCCTGTTCCTCCATCATTCCCCTTTATGGCTGTAAAAAAGGTCGGGTGTACGATACGATAGAAAATAAGCAAGCAATAGTTCTTACAAAACACTCTTGCTGAGGCCTCGCTCCAACATCGGACCCGGAAGAGTGCGTGAGGGAGGTCAGATAATTGGCTAATTGTCACCTTAGGCGAGAAGCTTGGCTCTTGCCTTGGCCTCTTTCAGACGGTTCTCCTCTTGTTCCGTTGGGTGTACACCATCTTTCCGTGCGGCTTTGACAGAGTAGTGCCGGAGCAGAGCATCACGCCGAACAAAGGGTCGATGGCAAAAGTCGCATGGCCAAGTCATCTCGTTGTGTTTGGAAATCTGGTGCCGCTTCAGATCGTGCACACGTCCAAACCGCTCTCCAGGGCAGAGTTCACACCGGTAGCCGCTAGCATCACGAGGAACCGGTGTCTTTGTTGGAGATCGTCCTGTCGTACGACTGGCGGTGCTCGTTGCTGCGGTGGCCTCAGGGAGGGTTGGAGAAGAAGCCGATTCTACCTTTGGAGATTCAGCATCATGCGTTGTCGGAGACAATGGTGGCACTGATAGCGTTGAGAGGGGTCCCTGATGGTTTTTGATTGCAACTGCTGCGCTGGCCAGTGTGGAGAGAGCAGAGTCCGTTCGAATTGTCATCGTCAATGGCTCGACGGAGACCGGACGCACCCGTGGTTTTCGTGGAGGATAAACTTTGGGGACTTTCTTGACAGGATCCCGTCTTGTCCGCGATCCTCTGGTGGTAACAACTGGTCGCAACGGTCCCTCACTTGTAAGTCTTGACTGGAGTAGTGTTGACGGGGTATGCTTTTGTGATTGGCTAGCCTCAGTAGTTACCTGTGCAGATTCTGATTGCGATCCTTGACTTGCATTCGATGGTTGGGAGGAAGATTCTGTGGGCTCTGTCAGTGATTGCTGAGGTTGATCTTGCTCTTCTTCAATCTTCATCTCATGGGCTGCTTCCTGTAGAGCTGACACATCCTTTGCCGTATCTTGGGATTCCTCCTCTTCCTCTTCTCCATCAGAAGGACTATGGCGTTTCTCAATGCAATCGCTCTCCCGTGAATCTTCAGCATTATCGTTCGAGCGCGCTGCTACCGCTGCTTTGTGTTCTTCAGTGGCATCGCCAGCTCCTTGGTTGTCCTTGAGCGTATTTGTACGGGTCTGAACATCATCGGTGGGTTGTAATCGTGGCCGCTTTCGTTCTGGCTCGTGCTCTGGACACTGGGGGGAAGTCACCGCTTTACCATACCCTACCATCCTTTCTAATGACCTCACGATTCTGGCCACTACTAGCCCACTTGGTGGTGGCTCGTTGTCAACGATAGTGTGCTGTTCCTGAATACCGTCATCCTCAGGTGGACCTGGCTGACTGGAGTCAACCTCGTCATGTTTCCGCGAGAGTACCTCACGCGACAATCGGTCGAGCCTTTGCACGTCCTCTTGTCGGGGACCCATTGGCTGTTCAGATCCAATGGCCAATTCTACTGTCCTTTCTTCCTGTGATTCTGACTTCAGAACTTGTACTTGAGGGTCCTGGGTCGATCCTGGATCCGATTGGGGTCGAATCTCGGCTTCCTGCATGGTATGATCAACATCCATAGGTTGAAGAGGTTCGCCTTCACCAAGAGGTGGAGACTCTTTAGTCGTGGCTGTAGAGCTCATATGGATAGTTGCTTAGTCGTTTGAAAGATCAGTGGAAGAGGGAAGAAGGTTTGACAGACAGATCAGTTCAAGTCAATGGCGCAAGATCTCTGGAGACACTTTTACAGGAATCGGTGGTGAGAGAAGAGAGACTGAGCTCACTTTTTTGTGGTATATTGGTGGCGTGGTGGCGCTATTTCGCCATGAGTGGTGGCGGGTGGAGGCAGGCCAGAACGAGTGCAGTCTGAGGGAATGAAGGTCGCGGCTGCATCTTCCCGTGGGGCCCTGATCAAGGAACGACATGGTGGGAGGTTGTAGGGTGGGAGTCGCGCGGTCAACCGCCAGCTATCGACCCCCAGTTGAGAGCTTAAGCACGAGCGCGAGAGGGACGCGAGATGAGGAAGGAAGAGCTCAACCCAAACACTGCAGGTCAGAACAACAGTGATCTCAAGTGTCTCCTACCTGTTTTCTAGACACAGCTTGCAGGAGAATTAGGAGAGACAAGGATGGAGTCGAGTACAGAAACGAACAAGAAAGCAAAAGTGGTACGGGAAAGAGAGTTACTTTTTTTTTTTTTTTTTTTTCAAAGACGCCACCAACGCAACTGTGGAGTCTCGCTGGATCAGGTGAAAGACAATGGGGAAAGGAGGACGTGGCAAGCAGAGTGGAGTGTTTTTTTTTTTTTCTGAATTCATGCACGCATGCATGCACTGTGTGCTCTATCTGCCGTTGCTCTGCCTGTCTGGCGGGAGGCGTTCTCTGCCCCTAAACACAATCGTGCGATCTGGACAGCGCAACATGGCCCCGCAGAGGAATAAGGTCAACACCTTCTCCTTCTCTCTCCGTCGTTCCATCATCTAGATCGTATCGTCCATGCCCGTGGTCGTCTCGCAAGTCCTCCTCTGTCGCCTCTCTGTTAGATCTAATCTGTTCGTATCCTGAAGACCATGCATTTTCTTCAGATCTAACATTCACACAATGACCCAACGAATTAGTGGCAACACCATCGTTCTCACGACCAATTGAACACCAGGTTCTTGCCTCACCTGGAAAGACTTGCTAGATCCAAGCACATCTGGGTACATGTTAGCGATGCGACCTGCCGCCAGAACAATCACAGACGAGAACGTTGTCAGTAACAGGCTTTCTTTCCCTCCCATCATAGCACGATAGCATCGAGTGACCATGTCGCATTACAATGACTAAAATTATGCCGATATGAAAGCTCATCGCAAGAAGCATGTATCCCAGGCGCAAGACATTGACCAGGCCATAAAACACCATCTTGCGCAATAAGAGTCCTCGGACGCTGTCCCCTTTCCCTAATTGCGAGAATGTTCTTCCTGAAGATTGCTTTCTGGAAGGTGAGAACATCGTGGACGAACCCTCTGGTACATCCGATGCTGTGTCCTTGTGTCTTTTACTATGACCCTGATGTTGGCGTTCATAGAGCCTCATGGACACATTCTCTAAGCGGGATGTGAGGATCCTCTCGCAAACGCATATCCCGCTTGTGAGTGCAAGGCCAACAAGTAAACCTGGTGTGGACTCTAATGGTACCGACTTTACAAAAAAAAAGACGTGTGTCGAGTCTTTCATAGACGGTGAATACCTCGGTACACGTCGCACGGAACTGTCCAGTCCTTCAGCCCCGTCAGGCTTACCAAAGTGAAGATAGTTCATCGAGGTATATGAATAAACGTGGGCAACCGAGGGAGGGCGATGAGAATGAGAAGACGATTCAGGTAAGATGAGTTGTCAAAAGAAGGTACAGGAGTGTTTTTGTTGCTTATGCACACTTTGTCCGCGGCGGCTCTAAATCAGACTTACAAATTGCAACAGGTGGGCGTACACGTTGGATAAGATAGATTACAAGAAACTTTTTATATATGGGATAAGTGTGGAGGTTTTCTAATAAGCTGGACGAGGACGGAAGTTTGGTGAGGATTGCGGATAGCCTTGGCCTCTTGGGCTCACTGGTGATCTGATAGAACCGCCAGAGTATGGTGGTCTCTGTTGCGGATAACCAGGCGACGATGGTCCAGGGCCATACACAGGCCTGGCCTGAGGAGAATGTGAATTATAAGGCTGATACGGTTGTTGTGAGTATGGCTGTTGAGGGTGTGGAAGTTGATACGGCATTTGGTTAGGACGAGGCGATGCCTGTCGAGGTGACGGGTACGATGGTGCCTGTCGAGGAGACGGGTGAGATGGTGCCTGACGAGGGGACGAGTATGGGCTTGCGTTGTTGTAAGGCCTAGGCTGGCCTCCATGCTGTTGTGGCATTGGGCCATTAGGGCTAGAAGGCCCAGATGCAGACGATGAGGGAGGTGACGTTGGATTGCCAGTGCGGGATTCCTGATTCCTCGCTGGGGGTTGGCGATATGACAATTCAGATTGCACATCAGATCCATCGTTCAACCTATCCGTGCTGTCAACATTGGAGTGGCCCCCATCACTGCCGATGGTGTCCGATCGAAGTACAGGCTGATTTCCCATTCCATTGACGGCGCCTGCGCCTGGTTGGGCCTCCGAGGGTTGCTGTTGTTGGCGTGCACGCGGAGTGCGATACATCATGGCATCTTGTCCATTGTCGCCCTGTTGCTGGAAATTGGCCTGAGCACGCTGAGAGGGCGACATGCGCGAAGGTGATCGAGGGCCATCCATTGGCATATTTGTCAAAATTGGGGCCGGTCCGGTCTGAGCACTCATTCCTGCTGGTGGGCCTCGGTTTGCTGTTTCTGGACCCTGAGAGACAAAGGGTGGTTGAATATGGTTATTGGATGCCTGGTATGCATTCTCCAATGGTTGCTGAGTCTGGAGGCCTTGTTCCATCATCTCTGGATTCTTCTCGAGAGGAGGCAGCACATCATTCGGATTTATAGGGTCACGGCTTGGGTCATGGCCAACTTCTCGCTTTGAGTAAGAACGAGCGCGCCGCCACCTGCAGCAAACGATCGTGAAGATTAAGAGAACGACGAGGCCAGCAGCTGCAGCAATCCCTGCAGTAGCTGAAATGGGAAAGCCCTTGCTGCTGTTACTGCTGCTGGTGTTGTTTGGCTGGGAGGTAGGAGACGCTTCTATTGATCCTGAGATGGACGTAGGCAGTCTATTGGAAGGCCCTGAAGGTGTATTTGCTGGTGGGACAACGGGTGCCTTTGTCTGGGTCGGCTTTGGCTTGACAGGGGCAGGGGCAGTCGTTGGTTTGGCGGGTGGTTTGGCGGGTGGAGCCGCGGTTGGCTTTGGGTTGGCGGGTTGAGAAGGCTCCATGATGCTGTGGTCGGCAGTTGTTCTATGGGTCGTTCTAGTGGAGGGACCGCCGAGGAGTGAAGGAATGAAGGGAGGAAGGGAGGGAGAAAAGAGCGATGAGGAAGAGGAGCAGTCGAGGTGAGGAAGAGAGGAGTAAAAAAAAAAAAAAGGCCCGTTGGAGAGGAAAGAGCACACCAAAAAACACATCTAACGGCCACTAGCGTCCAGTAGTTTGATGAGGCAATTTGGCGCGCTGATGGAGTGGTTGCACGGATGGACAGTTGGTCTTTCTCATACCAACAACTCAACAGATGGGGCTCTGCGAGGGACCCCCCCCACTGTCTCTGAGAGCTCAACAGGGGCAAGGGATGCGTTTTGCAGTCTAGACAATGAGCCATCTATTGTTCGTCCTGCCTCGACCTGCATCCACCCTGGCTGCCCCCCCCGATGCAGCTGCCCGTCATCTCGCTTCCCGCCATGTGCATCATCCCCTAGGGCCCAGCTTATTCCCTCGACTCAACCTCAAACACGAAGCAAATCTAAAAACCCATCTCCGCCCAATCCAAAGTGTCAGCTTTTGTGCCACACGCCCAACTCTACCCCTGGAGCGAGCCTTCCGACCCGTCTCACAATTAGTGTTCAGGCACCGCTCATACCGCTCAATGGAATTTGGCATAATATCGCCGGCCCTGTCTCTACATGTGTCCCACAACGTCTCATCACCTGCAAATTCCGCCCTTCGTCATTTTCCCAAATGGAACGGGAGTACAGACATGGATGACCGATCGCCATCAAAGTTCTAGGGGTACGACAGTCGTTTATTGTGGGTATGACGCTTGCTGCTTCTCGTCAATCACATCCTGGATGGCTTCTTCAGTTGTTGCAACCACTCTGATTCGAGACATGGCTGCTTCGTGCATCACAATCAACACTGTCGCCAGAATTCCTGTGATGAACCCTAGAACCGTCCCTACGCCTATCACCCACCCGGGACGTACATGATAGCCCATTCCCCACATGAATCCGCAGAGCACTTCCTGGATCATGGAGTTCAGGTTGAACAAGCCCAGGATAACGCAAAACCGGGTGGGACTCATGACCAGTTTCATCGGCAAAGTGCGAAGGATGACTGGATTGCGAGAGGTATGATCTGCGGCAGTTGGCTGCTGGTCAGGTGGAGCGAAAAAATCGACTGGCTCGATTCCTGCTGGGATGGTGTAGTGGTACCATGACCAAGCTTTTTGAAGACGCTCCTGCTGCTTCAAGAGTCGCTCCTGTCGCTCATCTACCCAATCCATCTGTTCATCAGTCAAGGCCGCGGGCATGGGTACCAACTTGAGTGGCTTCCCACTCTGTTCATCCAAAGTTTGAGTTTTCGCGTTCGGAGGGTGCTGCGCGGCCGACTGTCCATTCTCATCGATTAAAAACGCCAATCGCCTCGAGTTTGTGCTTGAGCCAGACTCCTTGACCATTGACATGGTTCTTGCTCTGGTCCTAGGTGAAGAGCGCCTAGTAGATACTCTGGACAGCGATGCAAAGGATGACCCGCGCTCAAGTCGCCGAGGAGATGCTTGAGATCTGTGTGTCTCCTTATCCGACACCGGCAGTGGATCCCGTTTGTTGTCAGAGCTAGAGGGGTCTGCATTGCTAGACATTTTGGACACATCCAGTACAAAGGGCAAAAACGGTAACACAGCACAGTGCACCACTCGACGTGTCTCCTCTGAAAGGAGCTCATTCAGTTCATCTTCTGCAATATCAACTCGCATCGCGTGTTCTGGCTTGGGCACGCCATCATCATTGGATGGTCGGTCAAATTCAACAGTGAAATCAAGGCCAGGAAGGCCCAACTTGAGTCGTGGTGAAGGGTTCGAGCTGGGAAGGGTGATGGATTCTTGCCGTGAAAGAACCAACCCTCCTCCTGCTGCTGGATGTTCCTCTTCGGATTGAGCAAAAGTATCGCTGTTGTGGAGCCTCGAATCTGGCGACTCTTGCACCTTTGTTCTGCATCGTCCATATTCAGGAAAGCACCGGTAGCATTCTAGCATCCTCAGCAGTTCCTCACCAAGTTCCTTTTCACTGGATCCAGCTGATGCGTTCTGACGGACATGATCCTTGAGGAATCGATCCACAAACTGTCGCCGAATGGATCTGTTCTCCTTCCAGATACTGAACCCTCGAACGAATCCAATGAAACGTTTGGGATGAACTGGAACGTTGGCAAGTGTGAAGAGGCCATTGAGGACCTGAGAAGCAATCTCAATCCAAAGCAATTTGCTAGCTTCATCAGCAAATTTGACTGCATTCCCCAGCAGGAGGACCAGAAACGCTCCCCAAACTACCACCGACAGACAACAGAAAAAGATGAAAAAGTTGAGCGGTGACTTGACAATCAGACGGCATCCACTCTTGAAGTACTGCTTCCAGGGTGCATTGCGGATCCAGGTGCGTAGTGAAAAATGTTCAGTTTGATTCCTGTTGGCCGTCCTGAGTCCTGCCTGCATCAACAGATAGAGTGCTAGGCAGTGAGTGATAATACTTGTATCAGCAAAGAATGTAGCCCTTAGAAGGCGAGCGTACCGTTGAATCGAGTTCTGGAGTATCTGTTGTCGAGAGCGATTGATTTGGGTGGGGTGTTGAATGGGATATCCTGGATGGGCCAGACATCTGGATGTGGTCTGTGGGAGTGGGGATGGAGTGGAAAAATAAACTTTTTGCGTTCGACAAGAAAGGTGCGCAGCTAGGGACAACTCTGATCGCGGGATGGGGATGAGGATGGTTGACGATGAACTGATCAGGATCTCCATATATACTCTGGCTGGACAAAACAGCCCGTCTCAACCGTTTAATGTAGGCTTTCCCAGATATCAAGGGCTGTTGCCCAGGCTTGGTTTGATGATGACACTTGGCTTCCAGTCGAGGCTGTGGCCGAGCTTGACAAGACACTAAGCGCTTCTCGTGCCTGTGCTTCGAATCCCTTGATGTCGCGGACACGATGTCCTAGTACACCTTTGTAGATGTTCTGTGTGCCACTCGTATCAAAGCCGTTCTTTTCAATCTCCAGCGCGAGCTTCTTGACAAGGGCTGAGAGCCTACCATTGCCAAGATTCGACAGAGGGGGTAAGAAATTTGCTTTCGTAATTAAATCGAATGTCCTCCTTCCTGTCATCGAGTCGTCATATGTACCTTAATCCCAGTTCCTCTTTGGACAATGGTGGTGCACTGATGGTAGCTATCTTTGACAGGTACTCTGTTGACAGGGACCTGTGTGTGCCTTGGAAAAGTGATGAGAGTGCTCGCTCAACCGTCTCATAACAACGTTCACGAAACTTGAGTTCTATCTTGGTGGATTCGATGTGGGCAAGGCCATACTTGTTGGTCACAGCTGCTTGCACTATCTCTCGCGACGGGGCAGGGGTTGCCGCGGGCTTCTTGTAATAAGATGGATCAACGGAATGGCCTTCAGAATGGAAAGAGAGTAGCTTGTCAGTCAATCTTGACACGGAACAGTGGACACAAGCGTGACTCGAAGGTCAACATACCAAAGAGCAGTTTCCTCCGCTTTGCCTTTCTCTCCGCCTCAGAGTCATAGTCATCATCTTCCTCCCTGGGGTTTTCTATACTAGAATCTCCATCTTCAGAACTGTTACAGCCCTCGTCATCCTCTTCAGCGTCTTCATCGTCGTCATTATCGTCTCCGATTAGATCTGCATCGTATCGACCAAGTGCAACGGATGCGGTTTGCCATTGTCCTTGAACCTGAACAGACCCATCAGGTGTAACAAATGTCCTGGCACCACCCATGTACTGGGCACTGCGACCGGTCCCTTGAATGTTGGACAATTTTTCCGCCTTTTCCTTGGTAACCTTGTCAGGTGTCCTGCAAATATCGCAGCGGGCCCCGCCCTTGCAAACTGTCTGCTTTGATACACCTTCTTCTCCAAAATATTGGCAAACAAAGACATGTCGGCACTGATTCACATTCTCACAATACTCCACCATTTTTTGAAAGTTGGCTGTCGTATCCACAGTTTGACTGCGTCCCTGTCCAGGTATCTTAGATGAGGCCTTTTGATTTTTGAGTCGGCGCTCCTTCTCCATCTCCAATATAAACTCGATCTTTATCCGATCCTCGCGGGAATAGTAGAGGATACACCTCGACAGCTCACCGTCTCGTCCAGCACGTCCACTTTCTTGGTAGTATCCTGGATCGCGACAACCAAAAAAAAAGAAACGGCCTTGTGAGCACTTGACGTTTGAATGCAGATCCTCTGCTCCACAACGTCCATGCCCATATCCACACAAAAGTAGTACCTTCAATAGTTTTGGGGAGTTCCCAATGGCAAACAAAACGGACGTTGGGTTTGTCGATACCCATCCCGAATGCAATCGTTGCCACGATCACGTCGACCGACTTCTCGTTTGGATCATTCCCAGTGTCGCTTGCGTCTGAACACCATCGGCGCTGGACGCTCTCCCGCTGTTTCGGGGTCATTCCAGAATGAAAAGCTGCGGCTCTGAATCCGTCCCCCACCAGTCGATTGGCCAAGTCTTCACACGTTGATCGTTGTCCACAGTAGATGATTCCACATATAGACTCGACGTTCTGACTCTGTGTCTCGGCAGAGGATCCTTGGGAATCTGCTGCACTGATTTCTCCAAGTCGTTTCCTGCGACTCTTATATACTCCTCTTAGGAACCCGATAAAGTTTTCATATCGGTCGTCATTGCTGTCAAACCGTACCTGTGAATGAAACGGCCATTGAGTGAGTATACTGAATACATGTGTGAAGATCTCGCGACATGATGGTCAGCTTTACCTCGTAGTAGAGATTGGGGCGATTAAACGACGACACAAATAGCTTTAACAATGGTGGATCAGGCAAACGGAGGATTGTTTTGATGTCCTGTTGTACTCTATTCGGAGCGAGGCCATTGGGAAAATAAGCAAGACGCGAATCGATTCCTACAATTGTGCGGAATGAATATCAAACCAAAGCACTGACCTTTCCGTTGCAGTAGCTGTCAATGCCAAGATAGGGATTGAAGGGAATGCGACCCTAAAATAGTCCAGCTTGGCATAGTCCTTTCTAAAATCATGACCCCACTCGCTGATACAGTGGGCCTGTGGTCGGTGAGGGAAGAGTTACTAAAAAAAATGCCCCACTACCTAGAAACTCTGACAGAAGAAATCTGGCGCCTTGATATGACCATCCCTTTACCTCATCGATCACTAATCGCGCCAGCATCTCTCTGCTCTGGAGGGCGGATACATGTTTGCGAAAGCCTTCTGTTGCCAATAACTCCGGAGTCACTACATATCAAAAGCAAACCGGCGGTTAGGGATTGCGGATATACGATTCAATTGATGCGCAAAAGCCTTAAAACTCACCAAAAGACATTGAAAGTTACTAGATATTGTAATCCATACCGTAGAGTAGTTTGAGCGTTGGAGTCGAAAGAGACAGATCTGTCATAACGATGGACCGCTCCTTCTTTGTGATCGAAGAGTTTAAGGCTGCTGCTTTGATCCCCAGACGCTTGAGCGCGTTGGCCTGATCATGGATCAGGGCTAGCAGGGGTGACACCACCAACGTCAAGCCTTTACTCATGACGGCGGGTAGCTGATAACAAAGAGACTTGCCGCCACCTGTTGGCATGATGACGAGGGAGTCTTGACCTATTGAATAGTGTCGATGTCTGGTTGAGTGTATTGAAAGCTTCACAAAACAATCAACTGCGTCGACGGCATAGTGAGATGCCTACCTTCCAGAACAGCTCTGATGATAGCCTCCTGATCCCCGCGAAAATCTTGCAGCCGAAAGACTGGGACACGGCCATCGATACAAGAGCGCGTTAGAACATCATACTATACCGCGTAAGTCGACGAGGTATTGGTGCATCGCGCACAACGGTACCCGAACGTAGACACTTGTGGGAGTCTGTCATGGCTTTGGCACCGTGGAGCTGTTGTTGGTCCTTTTGGAAGGCCACGGTGTTGCCAGTGTGTTTTTTGAACGAGAGCTGGGTCTGGACTTTGGCGTCCTTCATGCTAGGCGTTAGGCGATGAGGAGGGAAAAGCAACACCACTTGAACTTTTTTGTATTGGTGGCAAAATGGAAGGAGCAAGCCACCACCTGTGGAGATCCGTCGGGCGCTGAGCTCATCGACTTTTTCTTACCTTTTTCCCTTTCCCCTGCTTCCACCCCATACACTATGGCCATACCTTCCTCAGACCCAGTGGCACAAGTCGCCGTGGCCACTGTGGCTACCCAGGCCGAGCACCCGGTCAGCTTCTGCATCTTTGACATGGACGGTCTGCTCATCAACACAGAAACGCTCTACACTCAAATCACCTGTAAGCATCGATCCTAAAGGGCCTTTGGGAGGAATCGCCAAGGGACGCACAGAACATACCAACCCTGCTTTCTCTAAACACGTTGATACAAGACACACTGGTCTACTTGTATCATTCGGTTATACATTCTCCTTTTTTTTTTTTTTTTTTACCCACACTCATGGGCTTGAATGGGCTTGGTTCCTTCGCCCCCCGCCGCTTTCAACTGACTTTTTTCCCCCCAAACAGCTTGTTTGGTTAAAGTTTCAATGCCTTGTTGTCCACACAATACGGGCCATTGTTGCCTATTTCACCCGGCGCATTTCCCACGGAACCCATCTCCAACACTCACTTGACCAGCTGACGTTGCTTCCATTGTTTTTCTTGATGGATCCGGATGACCTGGCTGACTCTTAAATCTTGGGGCTCAATTGTATCCGGTAGCTGAGATCCTCGCACGCTATGGTAAAACCTATGATTATGAACTCAAGGCCAAGGTGATGGGTCTCCGAGAGAATGAGGTAAGTCATCTACACCGGCAGCGGTGTCTTATTATTCCGTTGGTCCCCAAGTCCGATTCACCCCCCTCATCTTGACCAATGGCTCTGAATACGCTTATTGTAGTCAGCGATGGTTCTTGTAACAGAGTCCGGGGCTGATCTCACCCCAGAGGAATATTTGAGAGAGCGCGACATTTTGCAGCAGGAGCGGTTCCCGTTTTGCAAGCCTTTGCCCGGTGTCGTGGTAAGCCAATTGGGATTACCCATCGGAATCGCTGTTACCAGAGGATGCTTTGTCCTCACACTACACACACATGGTTTCTCACCGGCTGCTCCCCCCCTCCCCTCCCCCCTTCACTGTTCGCAAATAGCGTCTGGTTCAGCATTTGAAGAAGCACAATATCCCCATTGCGGTAGGTGACGACTTGCCTTGTATCCTTCCTATGGACAGTGTCCGGCCACCGAGCCTCAGACAAAGGAAAAACAGATTACTCACATCTCACTTGATGGGTGTGGGGGTACATAGGTCGCAACTTCTTCGCATCGTGTCAAATATGAGCTCAAGTCGAGGAACAACCAGGATCTTTTTCAATTGTTCGATGTCATTGTTTGTGGCGATGATCCAGCCATCAAGCGAGGAAAGCCCAACCCTGACATCTTCTATATCGCCAAAGAACGTCTGGAGAAGCATTGGGGTGTTCAGGATGTTCTGGACAAGAATTGCTTGGTCTTTGAAGACTCACCCATTGGAGTGCAGGCAGGGGTCAATGCGTCGATGAAGGTGTTGTGGGTCCCAGACGAAAACATTGGGCGACTCTATCCTACTTTGGAAGGACCCACGCAACGCCTCGAGTCGCTTGAGCTGTTCGACCCCATCTTTTTTGGACTACCCGCCTTTGAAGACGACTGAAGGGAACGGGTTGAACATGTGTAAATTTAGATGATGGGATTGCGTAGAACATAAAGAAGCAAACCTGTCCAACCCCCCTCATCCATTGACACTTGGGTTTGTCCACTGCCTGCATGATGGGCGGGGGGGGCGGGGGGGGG
>Ga0247824_10000334_pt1 | contig 22171 bp, 37 predicted proteins | sample 13C_PalmiticAcid_FD_194412 | JGI IMG/M metagenome (GOLD analysis project Ga0247824, IMG submission 194412) | Soil microbial communities from agricultural site in Penn Yan, New York, United States - 13C_PalmiticAcid_Day48 | ecosystem: Environmental > Terrestrial > Soil > Agricultural land...
GGAGCCCGCCAGGCTTTGCCTTCCTCTTCGGATGCCTCACCCCGGCCTGGATCATGACTAACGCCGACAGCACCGCCCGGTAAGTCCTCCCCTCCAACATAAACAAAAACCCCCTAACACACCCCTTTTCCTCCTCCCACCCCAGAATCGCCGAAGAAGCCAAAGACCCCTCCCGCGTCGTCCCCAAAGCCATCGCCCACGCCACCACCTCCACCTACCTCATCGGCCTCGTCTTCAACCTCGTCCTGGTCCTCTGCATGGGCCCGGACCCGGGCGCGCTCGCCCGCACCCGCAGCGGCCAGCCCGTCGCGCAGCTCTTCTTCAACGCCCTCGGCCGCGGCCCGGCCGTCTTCTTCACCCTCGCGGGCTTCGCCGTCATGAACCTCGTCGCCATCCCGGGGTTGCAGTCCGGCAGCCGCACCATCTTTGCGTTCGCCCGCGACGACCTGCTCCCGCTGTCGCGCGTCTGGCGGCGCATCTCGCCGCGCTCAAGCACGCCCGTGGCGGCTGTCTGGCTGTATGCTGCGCTGGAGATCGTGGTGAACCTGCTGGGCCTGGCGAGCGAGACCGCGATTGGGGCCGTGTTTAATGTGTGCACCGTCGCGCTCAACGTCTCGTATCTGCTGCCGATTGTGTGTAAGCTGGTGTATGGGCGGTTTGAGAAAGGCCCGTGGCACTTGGGGAGGTGGAGCGTTGCGATGAATGTGGTGGCGGTGGTGTGGAATGTGTTCGTGTCGGTGGTGTTCTTCTTGCCGACGAGGATGCCGGTTACCCGGGAGAATGTGAGTTCTGCTTTGTTTGGGTTTGGCCTCGAGGGGGAAATGCTGATGATGAGTGACAGATGAACTACGCCATTGTCGTCTTTGTTTTCACGCTGTTATTCTCGGGCGGCTTCTGGTATGTTCGTGGCCGACACTACTACACTGGACCTGGAACGCGGTCCGCAGGACGGCCACAAGGCAGCGTTTGATGCTCGTCAAGAGTGCTGGCTGTGGAATTCGGGACGTGTGGCCGATACTCCATGAAAGCTCAGGACATGGAACTGCCAGATGTCGCCGCCAGGAATGGTCATGTTGTGTGGATCAAGCAAAACAGAACCGCATTTACACAGCATTACCGGAGAGTGGTCTCGAAGTGGCATTGGAACTCAACGATGGCTTAGGTACCTAAGGTAATGTTAGCAATGGCGGATGACCAGCAACATGTCAACAAAGGTCATTCTGCCAGCGCCTCATTTTCCAAACATTGATTGGTAGTAATGTGCTCAACGGTCTTGACTTGCTGTGACACCACATGATAGGAGTTGCGTTTTCATTGAGTCTTCTCGCACTAAAACTGTCGACGTGCCTCCGTCTCTTGCTCATGATCAGCCCGAACCTTGGTGTCAGAGTTGGCAGTTGTAAAATTGCATTGGCATGGCTGGGAAGCCACTGCTACCCTCTCCATCCGCGGCATTCCACCCCCATTCTTGACAGCCCCATTGCCTCTGATGTGGTTATCGTTGTGTGTCCCAGCCTTTGTGAGGAAAGGAAGACGATGCTTCAGGGCTCATCGCAACCTGGCAAGTTTCCTGACACGTTATCCTCCCAAAAGCTTTCTTAGTCTGTTTCTTTCCGGTGCTTCTTTGCTCACGCTGTTGCGGTTGACACTTTCTTCCAAAACTGCAGTGCAGTCTCTCAGCCGTTCCTTTGCTGCAACCCCTTTCCCTTAGGCATGGAACCGATTTGCTCCCAAGAGACCCCTCCGAATGTATTGCAGCATTGTTGTGTCTAATAAGGGCCTAGGAAAGATGTGTCTTTTCCTCAAAGCCAAGTTTCGTTGCCCTTAAACAAGGTGATAGAGTCAGTAAAGATCCGCTGCTAATTCCCTCCATCATGACTCTGTGGTAACAAAGAGTTGCAGGAGAGAACCGCTATCTTCTCAGTCCCAGATGCTTTGAACCACATTTAATGCAGCCGCCAAAGGCTCAGGATTGTCTGTGGCGTACGCGGCTTTTCAAGGGATTGGTTGCGGCTGGCGAGCCATCATCAAAGTCAGGTCGGAGGCTTGGATGAGATGCCCATTGAGCTCGGGGGAGCCCCTTGGCGATTTCCCGTCACTTTCTTTTGAGTCTGCGTCCAAGCGTCAACTTTTAAAGATAATCAGAGGCTTGAGATGTGGTTGTACAAGGCAAAATCGGGAAGAGTGCGAGATGTTTCGCGCGGAGCACAGCGGGTCCCCGGGATCAGCTCGCAGCCCCCCTTGATCGCATCACACTCCGCACACAACACCACCACAGCGCTGCTTACCCGCATGGACTAGGCGACAAAACAGAATCGACAGCTTCACTGCACGCCTGCAACGTGGAAAAATGCAGGCGTGCACAGACCAGGCCTGGATGGGTATAAATTCTTGCCTTCGGCCCAGCTCCCTCCCTCTTCTTCTTCCCTTTCTCAGAAGCCATCGAGGCGAGCCAAGTGGTAAACCTTGGATGGCCCAGCATATGGAAGCAACTCTGGACCTCCAGATGCTTGCCCCATATGCTGGACCGCGCCAGTTCCTGACCACCCCGGCCACTTCCAGGTAAGTCAATGTGTGGTCGGGGGATAGGATATTGGGACATCAACACCAGTCCGACCTCAACATCACCCACTTCGTGTCCACAGTGGGTGATGAGGGTTGTGGACTGGGACATTTCATCTCTCTCCATCTTCCTCATCTCACTGCTACTCCGAGCGAGACGACGGGCGGTGGCTCGGGACTCTGATCGAACCCGTGACGTGTTCCCGACCATCAGCCCGCTGCTATCGTTTGCAGTCGCGAGTCAAGACACTTCACCCGCGTGTTGTTTGATGAGGAAAGTCGAGCCATCCCACCGACTTTCTTCAAAACAAAGGCGAAGATCGACTCCCACAGCCGGTCGCAGTGCCCGCTGCCAATGGATGCGTTCCATGGCATCGGGCTGCAAGCCAGGCTGACATTTTCCGTTTCAACACGACGCGTGGCCGACCAGGAGAACAGCATTCTCATCTGTTTCTTTTCACAGCTCGTGGAGATCGACAAACCCGTCGCTGACCGCTTGGAGACGGCCACCCTTTCCTGTGGGCTCCAAGAGGCCTTGATGGGCTGACATACCGCATTTCGTGATTTGATTTTTCCCTTATCATTGATTAGTCTAGTGTGTGTGTGTGTGTGACCTTTCCAAAATCCACTCGCCTCATCTTCCAGAAAAAAGAATTGAGGTGTCACGAGGAAGATGGTGGCAGTGGTCCATGTAGTCACTTGGACAGTCATTTTTTCAGCAGCACATGAACTCGTTGATTGACATTCTGCGGAACAATGTGGGCTTTGAATGACCTTGGCTGGCTAGCATACATCAGGCAAGCGGGTGGGACTCTCGAGTTTCCTTTGAAAGTGAGGGTGTGTGTGTTCGTTGTGTTGATTCCAGATCGCCATCACTGACATGATCAACACATCGAGTTGAGGCTACCGGTAGGTAAAGAACCCACTAAATCTCCTCCTCCATACATTCCAAAGTGTCAGAGTCGGCGCACAACAATCCTATTCCTCAACTTTACCCCCGGAATTACAACGCATTGTTGGCTGCCCCGCGAACCAGATGGTTTGCCAGGTCCCAGCACTCTAGAATGAAATCAACACCACCGTTTCAACGGCTCACCTCAGCCATCTGTTAGTGAGACTTGTTAGTCCTCGGGGCTGCACTGCAGTTTGCATGTGACATCCATCATGTTTCATGTCTCTCGCAGCTCGCCAGGCCCCGCACTGAGAGCAAGATGACGACAGAACAGGCGACGGTGTATAGTGGGAGGATGGAGCAGTCCTTGGCTATGGTGTTTGGCAGGTTTGGGGCGCGACAGCTTATCAATCTTGAGAGGATGAACCAGGCTTGATGAGAAGCAGGAGACATGCAAAGCGGCAACCACGATTTGGGGCCTTGCTTGGTCCCCCAAAAACGCGAAAGGCCAGGAAAGCTGTCCCCGAGTTCAAGGCAACCTGCGACATGAATGTGGCTGACTCGAAATCTGTCAACCAAGGCAGTAAGTACCCAGACGCTGCCCCCTACCTTCTCTCAAGATGCCTAACAATATCCTCCAGAAGGAAGGCACTTTCTCCGGTACCATTTTGGCGGCATAGCATGTATGGGACACGTCAACCACGGCTCCCCTCTGCAGACGCATGCACGAACCGACCCTTCCAACACCAAGCTGCACCTGCGCTCCACGGATTGGGGGAGAAGATGACGCAGTGCAGGTCGGACGGGCCGTCGTGGCTGGTCCGACGAGCTTTGTTTCTCCCTTCTTCGTTCCTGGTGCTGCAATCTTCAAACCGAATACCTGCTCTCGACAGCGACCGAAACCCCACGCGTCTTGATATCTCGGTGTCTTTGTTGACAACCACCCACACGGATCGCCTGCCATCACACCATCGTCCCCCAACAGGCCAATTCAACTGTCAACGCCGTGGTCAACTAACCCCAGACACCATCGACCATGTTTACCAGGGTGCGTGCCGTGCCGGGGCCGGAGCATCGCCGCTTCCCAGGCTTCCTGATCCGGCGGGCCTGCCCATCCGACTTCCCCAAGATGGCCCGCATGGCCAACGAGATCTTCCAGCACGAGCGCGACATTGACCATTTCAACAAGCACCACAGCGTCAAGATGGCGGATGACCCGGAGGCCACGGCCATCGAGAAGCTGCTCGACGCGGAACGCGAGTGGAGGTTCTCCGACATCCGCGACAGCCAGAACAGGGACGGCCGGCACTTCATGGTCGCTACCTACACGAAGAAACCTGCCGAGTTCATGACGCTGCGCAGGTCAAAGGCGACGGAGGAGGTCATTGGATGGGCCGAGTGGCAGGACCCTGACACTGCCCCTGTTCGAGCTGCCGCCGTCGACCCCTTCTCCGAGTGGAACCAGACGACCCAAAGCCAGGAGAAACCGACTACGGCATTGGGCGGACTCCAATCAGTCATAGAGGGTCTGACGTTTGTGCACCAAGAGGAGGCACTGCTTGTTCCGTCCAACGGCCTGGCTGTCGCTCTACCCGAGGTGCTCGAGTCGTTCAGGCGTGCCGGTGTCGACCACCGCGAGGAATGGGACCGCTGGTCTAACCAACTCATCCCAATCTGCCTCGGACAGGACGGTGATGTCTACGGACTGAACCTCGGTATGCATTCCAATCCATTTTAATCTGTCTTTTCCGTTGTTCAGCATCCGAGTCATCACCGCTAACACAGCTGCCAATCTTCTCAGTCCTCCGTTCTCTCGTCATCAACACCCCCTTCTGGAGCGACCCCATCATCGGATCTCTCCTCCTAAAATGGGGCGTCAACAGGGCAATGTTGTATGGCTGGACTATCCAGACGCTTGCCTCAGCCCTGAACACGTCGACGATGGACTCGTTCAGGGAGGCTGGATTTGTGGAGAAAGATCGCCTGGATGTCTTCCGAGACACTCAGATCCTCCTCCGTTGGGAGCCTGGGCCGGAGACCTGGAAACGTCGGCTGGAGAACGAGGGGCCTGCGGTTCGCAAGCGCCGCAACGTCAGGGCGCAGGTCAGTTGCACCATGGAGGCCAATGAGAAGCATGACGGCGAGCTGTAGGCCTGCTCGCAGGTTGTTTGAAGGTCAGGCTTTGGGTCTTATTTTTGGTTTTGAGTCTTTCTGTCTTGCTCCAATGGTCTTTTGGGAGTATGATATAGCGCTTGCCGCTGAGGGGGCCAGCAGGTGGGAGTCTGGAGATGATTCGGTCATGCCCTGAGTTTGAAGTCTTGTCATTGCCGGAGCGTTGGTTAATCATGTATGTAACCTAATAATATCTTTTGGCTCTCCAGTTCTGTCATGATCATGTCAAGCGTCAGCGGTGTTGAGTCTGGTGACTGCGGGCGTGGAATTGTCACAGTGCTCCTCACAGCACCAGAGCTTCCAGTCGCACCTCCACTCCCGAAATGGACAAAGTGTCCATGTCAGTGCCTTCGTCTCTGTCCTCTCCCCTCTCGAATGCTGCTCCTCCCTGTTCCGACGCCTCCGACAAAGCTAAACCCCCTTTCTTCTCACACCATCGTCCAAACAAAAGAGGGGCCCACATCTTCTTCAGCATCCTCGCCGTCCCCCTTTCTTGCAGCTCACTCGAGATCCCAGGTGGCCGGAATAACTAAACTAGCTCACTAATCCTCAGCACCAGCGGAGTCGCGATGATCGCCATCCCACTCTTCATTGCAGCTATGCCTCGCCGGGGTAGACCTGGGAACCGATGTGAAGACAAGGGGCTTTGTTGTCCATTGTCCAGGCGATCCGGTGACTTGGTTCCGCGGCAGGAGATTGTTTGTGGGACGGGCGTTGCCGCGAAGATGCGCGAGACAAATTGACATGGCCGATCCCCGGATCTGGCCCATCGCACTATTGATGCGATCTGCAACCAGGAAACCGTTGCGGAGTCTGGCGGGCGGGGCTCGCTCGTTGATGCCCCGTCCCTGCGGGCCGACACGAACATCTGTGCGTGCGCCTCGGGGCCCACGCACGGTGGCTTCGAGGGTGGATGCACGGGACGGGAGGCGAATGGAACGCTGTTGTCAGATGATGGCAACATCGAGGAGATTCCCTATCGCCTTGGATTGTGGCATTACGCCGGGGACAGTGAAACTGCATATCCAGAAAGTATGCGATCCCACTGCAGTCACGAGTCGAGGAGGAACGAGAACCCTAGTGTGGTACATGAACTGGAAATAGAAACAAAACTCAGCGCCGGGGTATCGTTGCGCCATCTATTCAAGCATCCGGATCTTTGTCTAGCCGCCCATCTCCTGCCCACTGTGAATACAGGTATTGTTACATATCCTCCCCCCCATCAATCTCGCCTGGAGGATGGGTCCCGCTCCTCCACCCTCCACTCCACATCCGTCCGCTGCCGAATGACATCCATCGGGAAATCGTCATCCGTGTCCTCGCGGCCGCTGCTGCCTTTGCGGCGCCCTTCGTCGCTTCCTCGTCCGCGGCTCGGACTGGCGTGCACCGTCACTTCGACGCGGCCAGCGAGGTGTTTGGGCACCAATTCGAGATCGTCGCGCGAGTGCGATGGGTCCTCGTCCGACTCGGTCAGCCGGTTCCACTGCGAGCCCTTGGCGTTCAGGTTGAGGGTGTTGGAACCATTCGCGGGTTTGCGGCCGGTCCCGCCGATCGTGACGATGGCAGAGCCGCCTTTGGGTTGCGAGAACGCAGTCTTGGATCCGCCGGTGCTCGATGGCCAGGCGGATGACCATAGATCACGGACCAAGGGCCCCTGAGGAAAGACTCGGAGTTAGCATCGACCGACCAAAGACAGTCGAGAACGGACGGAGGATCTTACCAGAGTCGGCAGGCATGCAGACACAATGCCGCTGCTAATCTCAATGATGTTCCAGGCGCAGCCGTCGGCCAACGACCACGGCACGTCGTCGGTGGTATAGCTCAAGTACACGCGGAAGCGGTAAATGCTCGTGAACACAACATAACTCCCGAGCAGGAAAATGAACATGAGCAAAACCCGCTGCCAGAGGTTCGTCTTGAGCCGTATGACGTGGGGCATCGGCAGACAGAGGATGGCAATGTCGCAGAGGATGCTCGGGATCGAGATGCACAGCTGCGTCAGAAACAGGTTGATGCATGTGCCTGGCAGCCAGGGCATCCACAACCTCTCGCGGGGTGTGCACTGCCATGTGGCGGCCAGAATGCAGGCGATGTTCCAAGCGGTCGACACGCCGCCGCAAATGTAGCCGCCCAGCCGCACAGAGCGCACGGGGAAGACGCGGAAGTAGAAGAAGAGCAGCGAGAGCTTGTAGAGGTTGACGCCCGTGACGTAAATGATCTCGGCGCCGACAAGAGTCTGAACAGTTGCTTCATCAGCATTGACGCCGCCTGCCCCACGCAACCACCCATACGCACCTCGTTCAGCGCTTGCAGCTGAGGCAAGGTCAACGCCCCAGAATGCAGCCCAAGCCCCTGGTGGATGAGCACCAGATTCATCGCCATGTTCCCGATCAGCACCACGAGGGCGGCGATGATCAGGTAGTCATCGGTGCCGACCCGAGAGCCCTGGCGGTAACGGGCCACGAAGCGCAGGGCCACGAAGACGGCGGCAAAGACGGTGAACGCAATCGTCACATCTCGAACGTAGCCCCTCGTGTCCTCGGCGAGGTTCTGCTTGGACGCAAACTCGGTTAGCTGGCGCAAATAGTCGCGCTCGGCGTCGGATCTAGAAGTGTCGTCGACCGGGTACACCACCGGCGTGGGCGTCGGCGGCGGACTCATTGTTGGCGGCCGTCTCGGACCCCGCGGAGCGAAGCGAAGGGAGGTCAAGACTCGGGGTCAAGACTCGGGAAGTGGAGGAGCAGTCGAGGTGGGATTCGACCCCATCTTCGGTGCAGATGTGCCGGCCGTTATAGGGAAGGATCAAGAAGGCGAGCTCGGCAACCCAGTGCCTCGGGTCGGCGACCTGAAAATGAAAATTGGCATCGCTTGGGACGATACGAATATCGGGACTGTGTCTCGCGTGTGCAAGGTTTCAGCAATCTCTGGCCATCAAGGCCGTTGCATCGCATTGTGCAGCAAGCTTTCCCCAATCCTGCCTGGGCTAGCCTGCTTCCAGTAATCATCTGTCGATGGGTGGAGTGCCCAGTCCTCACCAGTCCCAAGCTCTGGAGCTCTTTGCGTGCTGGTCCTTGTCCAGTGGCGACGCTTTCTTCAGCAGTTCCTGGCCCACCTGGGGAAAGATGAGCGCCATCCTCGGACCCCACTCCGGGGACGGTTTGCTGCAAGGGGAGAAGTTGTGCGCACAGTCTCTCCCCCGCATCCCGTTGCGGGCAGATCGACTGCTCATCAGCATGTGTCGGCCACCTGGGACCACATGTCGCGCAGCGGCGTTGTTAGTGTGGTTTGAACTTCATCTCACGGTTGCCGGCTCCAACTCCCCGGAACCAAGCCAGTGTGGATCTGGAAAGACAAACCCCTGGCGCCCCCCTGGATTGCAACCCACACCTCAACCCACGCGAGCCACGCCAACCGAGCCAACCCACTCCATCACAGGGGTTCTGCATATCAGCATCCTGGCCGTTTGCTTCTTTCTGCTTTAGCGTTGAGGCAGGAGGGTTTTGTTTGCGAGCATTGAGCGGGGTAACTGGCGACTTTCTTCTTGATGAGCGGGAGGAAGAGCCAGAGAGACCTTGGAACAGGGAACAAGCATTGTCAAAGAGCATGGGCAGCATGAAAGTCGTGGGTTGCTCTGCTATCCCCCCGTCTTTCGCGAGGAGGAGGACCTCCGGCTGCACACGCCGCAGACCACAAGAGAAAGCATGGCCCAACATTCTAGCAAGTTCGTGTTTGTCAACAACAGCATCACCTCCACCCGCTATTGTCGTCGGCGTCCTCGGCCAGATGGTGATCGTCTATTGTCCCCGTTAGCAGTGTCCACCAGCAGGGGCATGGAATCCCCTGACGAGGTTGCTAACCCCGTTGATCACAGTAGCGTCTAGCTCAGGGGGTTTCGCTTGAAGTCGTTAAATCCAGCGAAGGTGCTTGCAGATCCTCGGCGTCCGTCCTCTCCCGCTTGTCTTTCCCAACGGCTCACCATCATCTGCCGTGTAACGTGGACTCCACCCACCACCCAATCGCCCAATCGCCATCCCCCAACTGCCGTCGAGGCACCCGGCAAGCTCCCACGTGCAAATAAGTAACATTCACACCGCCGCCATGTTCTCCCTCATCTGCCACATCTTTGTATTTGCCCTCTCCGCCCTCTCAGTCATGGCCACCCCTCGCAAGCCCACGGTCGTCATCGTCCCCGGCTCATGGCAGCTGCCCCTCGTCTGGGACGAGTTCCGGGCTGTGCTCGCCCGCGCGAACTACCAGTCATACCATGTCGCCCTGCCGAGTGTGGGGGGCACGGAGCTGCCCCTGACTGGCCTCCCGGAGGACGTGGCCGCCGTCCAGCATGTGATCGGAGGGCTTGCCGACCATGGTGACGAGATCATCCTCCTCTGCCACTCCTCTGGCGGCGTCGTCGGCAGCAACGCCGTCGAGGGATACGATGTCGCTTCCCGCAAGGCCGCCGGCAAGAAGGGCGGCGTCGTCCGCGTCGTCTACCTCTCGGCCTTCATGCTCCCCAAGGACCAGAGCCTCCTTGGCATGCTTGGCGGTGTCCCCCTCCCCTGGATGGTTGTCAACGTGAGCCCACCCCTTCACATGAAACCCCAAACACCCCACACTGCCCCCCCTTGGTCTTTCTTTTCCATGCTAACCGACCCCAGGGTGACCGTGTCACTGGCGACCCCAGCATGATGCCCGAGATCGGCTTCAACGACCTGCCCGCCGATCAGAAGACGTACTGGTCCCAGCAGGTGACCTGGACTTCGGCCGCCTTGTTCGCTGCTCCCTCGCAGTTTGCGCCCTGGGCCAACGGCATCCCCTGCGCCTACATCTTCCAGACTCTGGACAACGCCTTGCCTTATGACCTCCAGCAGGGCATGGCTCAGCAGCTGCAGCTCGGCCCCGACCCGCGCACTGCCACCATCGAGGCCGGCCACTGCGGCTTCCTGAGCATCCCTGAGAGGCTGCTGGGCGCCCTGAAGCAGGTGGCTGGGGGCAACTGAGAGGTCATTGATCCTGTCGTGGAGGCGGATTGGCATGTTGCAGAGGTGATACCCAAGGTAGAATAATGCTAATATCCCAAAACAATAAGGACAGCTTGACTGCTCCCTTCTACTGCCCTTGTCATCTTTTGCTCTTTCTCCCACTTGGCCCTGTAGCATAGATATCCCCTCCAGCGTGCTACGGTTCCTTACCCACCTTTCCCTTTGCCACAAACCCGACTCGCGCCTAACCACATGCTGTGAACCCTTGATCCATTCAAGGTGCTTCTCTGCCTGATTTGAGCCACTTGACTTCAGAGACGCATTCATGCTCTGGTGTGGTTATGCATGTCGGTCTCGTACGTGAAGGGGAATGCACGAGGAAGCCGATCATGACATGGAATTGCAGGTGAGTGGGAAAGCAGGAGAAAGCTCAACAAGGCAACGAGTACATGAAACAAATGCCGACTCTGCAGCCCCTGCACAGCCGAATGGCTGCCATAAAGCCACAAAAAAAACACAAAAGAAGATCACAAACACAAAAAAGCGTGCACAAACAACAGCACTGGCTGTTGCAGAAAGATTGGGCCAGGCACTGGATTTGATTGCGGTCTCATCTCCTCCTAAAAGTCTGTACCGTAAGGCCTATGTTCAAGTCGAACGCTGGACAAATGTTAGCGCGCCATCCAGCTTCAGCTTCAGATTAAAGAATTGAGGGCGACTTACCTGGGAGTCTCTGGAAGTGCTGGAGCAGCGTCGGCATGCTGAAATGGGTGATCATACCCGCGATGAAGATGACCATAGCAGCCTCGGTGAATTGAGCGCAACCATCATGGCCCGGACGACGAATTAACCCATGTTGTGAGAGGCATAACCGCCACGAGCAGGGGAATAGCCGTGATGAGCAGGGAAATAACCGCCATGGGCGGAAAAGTAACCTCCATGAGCGGGAAAGTAACCTCCATGAGCGGGAAAGTAACCTCCATGGGCGAGGTTGGCATCCTGGTGGCCGTGGAACGCCCCATGAACTGGAACTGCGCCCCTACAAGAAAAGCCGTCGCCGCCATGAGGGAAGTCGCCCGCCCAAGGAAAAACCGCCGGTTCATGCCCAGTCCACACACCACTATGCCCTGGCATCGCGCCTCTGTTCCAGCCTCCATCGTCACCGTGAACTTGGAGCGACCAGTTGTCGCTGCTGTTCGGGGCGAAGGCACGGGTATAGATGGGGGTGTCTCCGTCAGATCCGGTGCAGACGCCATCGAAGTATGGAAATGGGCGGTTCTGCGGCGGGGTGGCGTGGTGAGCGGGGACTATGGCGCCGCCGACGCCGTTGTGGTCTTCGCGGCGAGGGGCGAAGCCGGGCGAGGCCGGGAGGGGGATGGCGTTGTCATAGTGGTGGTTGGGGCTGGAAATGAGGGATTCCAGGCTGAAAGGCGGGGATACTAGGCTGATGAGGATGATGGATGCCAGACCGGAGGTGAGGGATCCTAGACTGAGGGTGAGGGATGCCCGTCTGGAGGTGAGGGATGCCTGTCTGAAAATAAGGGTTGTCCGTCTGGAGATTCGCGGTGTCGAAGTGAAGATGTGGGACGCCAAACGGTTGATGAGGGACACCAAACGATTGGTGAGAGACACCGAACGATTGATGAGGGACACCAAACAGTCGATGAGGGACACCAAACGATTGACGAGGGCCATAAAACGGCTGATGAGGGCCACCAAATGGTCGATGGGGGCCGCCAAACGGCTGGACGCCAAACTGATGATGAGGAACGCCAGAGTGATAATGAGGGCCGCCAAGGTGGTGATGAGGGCCGAGGCGATGGTGAGGGATGCCAGAGTGGTGATGAGCGATGCCGAACTGATGATGAGCGATGCCAAACTGATGATGAGCGATGTCGAACTGGTTATGAGGGATGCCGGGCTGAGAGTTCCAGTTGCCCCAAGGATTGGGCATCGGGGCATAAGCCTCAACATTGACCTGCCAGCACATACGTTAACTCTCAACTGACGTTGGATTTGGAATGTTAAAAGCCAAGCATACCTGCTCCTGGACCCATGATTCCAGCCGGTTTTGGTTGTAGGCACCGTTGTTGAGTTGCCAGGGGGTGGATTGCACATTCGACCTCGCGTGGTTCATGTTGGAGCGACGAGGACGACGGCGCCTCTTGCTGATGATTATGTTAATATGCGCTCTAGTTGTTGCACAAGACATGGATCAAGATGTGCTTACAACGGATATTGGAAACCAGTTGGTTGCATGTCGCTAGGGCTGCCTTGCCATCCTGCTCTTTCGGGGTTGTTGGGTTCACGCGGGCAAGTTTGAAGGAAAAGCTAGACAATAAATTCTAAAGCAGTGGGATTTGTGAAAGCTCACAAACTTTCCCCGGATACAATACCGGCCTTGTCTTGTGAATAGGGCTCAGGAGGATCGAGTCCACCTGACCGGAACCAAACCAAGGGTTGCGAGAATCAAATGCGAGCATCATCTTTGCCAAACCCGACTTGGGCACCTTATACATGTGCCGACATCCAGGCACTGTGGGATAGTAAACTAGCATGGAGCTTCTCACTGTCGTCCATTGGCTTGTCGCTGTTGTCATTGAAAGTGGCAAGCCCCCATGTAATACCGAGTTCCTTGTGCCACATCTACAAAACACTACGGCAAGCCGGAAGCGTTGTCAACAAAGGAAAGCATCTGGCGCTGTTATAGGGGAGTAGTTTCTTAGGTAGTGACCAGCCGTAAAGCTGAGGACCTAGACACAGGAGAGGGAAAATTCCATTGTTTCAAGGCTCCCATTCTTCCAGTCACGACGGAGCTGGCTATAGCAGACATTAATTACCATTGTCGCTTCAGCAGACTGTGCTGTCACAACAACACAAAAGTTTGAACATTCTAGCGCTGGAGCTGGGCAAGATTGTCAAGCAATCATCTTAGGGTGATGAGAGGACAGGCTTAGGATTGTTCCTAATCTGAAAAGGAGTTGGGGTATTACTTTCGATGATTGCATGCGCAAGTGATGAAAGCCTGAGAACCATGGACTCATATTGCCTTATCTGGTCGGTACAGAACGCCATCAGCTGAGGTTTGCCACGTGGCGATGGGCACTATCGATGCATGGCGCTCAGCTCCAGTCTGTCGGGATCGATGGCAATCTCAAGTCTCATGCGATTGGTGAATATGCAGTTTTTGATTCAGTCCCAGCCAGCTGGGATTATCAGAGCGGAAATGGAGATACATTTCGGTGACTTTTCACAAGTACAGTACTTGGCGAGCCTGGGTCACCAAATGCAGCGGCTAAACACGATTACGGAATGTGATATTGGGGGCGACCTGCAGGAGTGGTCTGATAGGCACAGGTCCGGCGGTCAGTGCACATGTGCCCATCACTGGCTGAGTTCGTCTTTACTCCGCGCCAGATTTGCGGGTTGAAGATCACTTCATGCAGCTGCCAGGATCTTGGCTTTTGGCTTGGTGGTAACGAGGTCAGGGAGGTTGGCATCATTTTTGGGAGTGGTGAAGGGATGGACACTGCGTGAGAGGATAACCGAATGGCATTTCAAACACCTCGCTTCAAGGTCCTCGAACCAAGAGCATGGCTACCTACCTAATGCTGGAAGACAAAGAAACGTCATGGCATCATTCGTCCCAGAACTCCCAATCTCTCTAACCGTCTAACACCCATAGCTACCCACCTACTGAACGCCTGGAATCCAAACCTCGATCCACCTGCCCGCTCAACCAACGCAGACGACTTTAAATCAAGTATCCGACCGAGAAGCCCACTTCCCAGCCCGATGCGCCGCCTCGTCCTGTTCCGCCTGTTCTCGCGCCACGGCCTCCCTCATCCGGCCCATATTGACCTGTAGCCGCTGTGTTTCCCTCTCGAGGGCCCCCTGCTCGTGATCCAGGAGCATCATGCGGCGCTGCGACAACTCCCACGTCTCGGCCTTGCACCGCTCCCAGGCCTCGCGGCTGATCCGCTCCGAGGCGAGGCGCGGGTCGACGTTGGCCGGGAGGACGCCGCCCAGGGTGGTGTTTGTGCTCCGAGATGTGCCGTTGGTTCGCTCGGTCGAGAAGGAGGCGACGGAGGCGGTGTCGGACCGGTGGCGTTTGAGGGTTCGTGGCCGTGGTTTGGGAGACGACTCTGCTGTTCGCTTTGACTGGGAGGAGAGATGACTGGATTTTGTCTTTGTCTTTGCCTTTTCCTTGGGCTTGGGAACGGGCGTGGAGAGGGTCGAGTTGGTTGTGGTGGCGGGCGAGTGGGGTCGGCTGGCAACGACTCGGCTTGCTTGCGAGGTGGTCGCGGGGCTTGCTCGACGAGCGCTTAGTGCGTCGTCTGCCATAGGGCTCGGGGCAAAGAAGTACGAGGACCCTTCGGACAGCGGAGATGGTAGCGGCTGATCCAGCGGGGACAGCGGCCACACTTCATGCTGCCCATACGAGTCGAAAATCGGGGAGCCACCGGCCGACGAATTCCACATGTTGTCTGCAGGGACCGTCCCATAGCCCGGCCACACAGTCCCTTCCAATGCCATGTCGACATCTGATGGTTGGGTGTAACACGAAGTCAAGGGCAAACTTCCTTGCCATGTGCCATTGGACATGTCCAGAGCATGGCCAGCCCCGTTGGTGCCAGCTGCATCGCCCCAGCCATTCTGCGTATAGGTTCGATGGAGAGAGCCCTGTGTTTGATGTTGGAATTAGAATCAGTCCAGTTCGGATGGCTCCTTGTCTTCTGGGATGGCGGCGCCTCTGGAGTAGGGGAAAAGAGGGTACAGGGGTCGCAAACACTCACCTCAACATCCAGCAGTGTTCCTTCGTGATCTGGCGAGGAAGAAGTATGCACAATGCCCGCAGCCATATTGAGTATGCAAGAAAGATGATTGAAGACTTGTTGACAAGAAATTGGGGGTTGGGCTTGCTCTTGATGTCGAGGCGATTCAGGGACGTGATAAGGTTGGCGGTATCCAGGCAAGTGGTGTGACCCCTGCCGATGACGCAGCGCTGCAGAACCAAACGACATCATCACCCCCAAAGATGGGACGCGCTTCACCAGGACACGGCCGCTTTTTATGTTTATCTTTGCCCATCCCAGCAATGACATTCCCATCCCCAGCCGGAAGCCGGAAACCCCCCCATGGCTCGGTACCTGGCACGTTGATGACTGCAGTACCTGAGGATTGCTGCATGACCGAGTGGTGCACTCGCTGTGCTTGCCCTGTGATTGGGCACTGGCAGGCCTTTTTCGCCCCCCAAGCAAAAAATCCAAACCGGGGCCATTCAGCTGCTTCGATCCCGAGTGTCTGGCACCAACAAGTCCGATCGGATTTCAAAGTCCCAATTGGCAGAAACCCATGCTCCAATCCAGAGGTCGGTCTAGAACCTGCAAATATCGAATAATCCCCCCTTCAGCTGGGCCTCAGCTGTCCGAATCTCAACTGCGACGTGCATAGCCGAACCACGTGCGCACGGCGTGGCAGTGGCCAGACCCGAGACAATGTCTTTTTTGGGAACATTCAGAAAGAGCCGATGCAACACCAAGGAGACATCTATCGCGGCTGGTGCGCTTGTTTGCCTTTTCTCCCTTGCATGCTCCTTTTGTCTCTTCAATTGCATCTCATGCATGGATTCATTCTGGCTGAGGTGCTTTTCACACTCGGCCTCTCTTCCTTCAACATTCCTCTTTTTTGTCCTTTTTGTTTCCTTTTCCTTCGTTCCTTGTCGGTTGTTTTGTGGTGAGTTGGCAGAGGTCGCACCGCTATTTGGCCAGTCTGACTCCACTGGATCAAGAAGTGATTCGAAGCAGGCAAGTTTGGAAACTTGAAGGAGACGTGTGTATGGCCGCACATTTGCAGAGACTTCTTGTTTCTCAAACCGCATGCTTGATTGGGCGGTGTCGTCTGTCAACTGATGGTCCGTCTTTGTGAGGGTAACAGTTCAAGTTGTGCTTTGCATTGTGTTGAGCCCAACTGGTGCCAATTAAACATCCACTGGCACCAGCCACCAAGGTGGCTCCTCCGACCACTGCGAGGATAATAAACAATTGCAGCATTCTGGAACATTCGACCGAGAAGCTTCCGGCCATGGGCGTTGCTTGGAGCCACGGAAGTTGAACAATCCTCTCTCAGGTAGTTCCTCGCGTCTCGATCGATCCCGCTAATTACAACCCTGTGTCTTACACCAGACGGCGATTAGGTGGCTTTCCAAGCGGTTGGAGACTCTTGGAGAACAGTCAAGCCTCGGCGCAAAGCTTAAATCCAGATCTCTTGTACCTGAAACGCCGGGCCTGGGGGTCATTGCCAGTCTTGGCGCTCGGAGGACTGTGCCAAACATGATGAGCGGACCCTCTCTATCCGTCTCCCGGAACCTAGCGCCACGCCTCTCGCTGAACTCATCACCGCAGCTGAATCACCACATAGCCACTTGCAGGGAATCTTCCGTTTTCTGCGGCCCGGGCAATCGGGCTTAGTACGATTCTGGAAGCCGGCCGGGTCCCTGCCGCGGTCTCTTGGCCGATCTGGGAATCTCGGCGGCCCCATCTCCACGCCTGTGGTCCCAACGGCGCTCCCGGGACGTTTTTTTGCGGGCATTCAAGCGTTTTCAGTACCACGCTACCCCACAAACCCACGCACTCTTCCCCGGGATTAAGGATGCTTGGCCGGCAGAGCCCCTGAGTTTGGGGGGCCAAGGACCGAGAACCTTGAGCCTCACCTGCTGAACCATTCCTCTGGTGGCGTCATCAGCTTGCCCACGGCGAGTATAAAGGGCGCGAAGATGCCGGCAGGAGTTCGTGGCTTGGTCTGTGTCGATCGAAGCAGAGCACACTTCGAACCACGAACATCATGAAGGCTTCCGTCGTCGCCAGCATCTTCGCCACGGGCGCCGCTGCCCAGGGTGGGCCTTGGGCTCAGTGCGGTGGTAACAACTTCTCGGGGCCGACCACCTGCGTGTCTGGCTACACCTGTGTGTACCAGAACGACTGGTACAGCCAGTGCCTGCCCGGTGCGGCTGCTCCGACAACTACCACTGCCAAGACGTCGACGACCACCAAGGCCACGTCGACCACCACGTCGACCACGCTGAAGACATCGACTGTCTCCAGCACGACCTCGTCGGCCCCCGCCGCCAGCAGCTCGGCTGCTACCAAGGGCAAGCTGAAGTGGTTTGGCATCAACCAGTCCTGCGCCGAGTTCGGCCAGGGCACCTACCCCGGCATTTGGGGCAAGCACTTCACCTTCCCGTCGACATCGTCGATCCAGGTGCGATAGAGAAACTGACAAAAGGATTATGTTGCATTCATTAACCAATGTTAGACTCACATCAACGACGGGTACAACAGCTTCCGCGTGGCCTTCGCCATGGAGCGCCTCATTCCCAACCAGCTGACTGGCTCGTTTGACGCCGACTACCTCAAGAACCTGACCGAGACGGTCAACTTCATTACCAACAAGGGCGCGTATGCCATCCTGGACCCCCACAACTTTGGCCGGTACTACGGCAACATCATCACCGACAAGGCCGCCTTCGGCAGCTTCTGGAGCAAGGTCGCCACCCAGTACGCGTCCAACTCGCGCGTCATCTTCGATACCAACAACGAGTACCACGACATGGACCAGACCCTCGTCTTTGACCTCAACCAGGCCGCCATCAACGCCATCCGTGCCGCGGGCGCCACCTCGCAGTACATCTTCGTCGAGGGCAACTCATACTCGGGCGCGTGGACCTGGAACACGACCAACACCAACCTCGGCGCCCTGACCGACCCCCAGAACAAGATCGTCTACGAGATGCACCAGTACCTCGACAGCGACGGCTCCGGTACTAGCGCCACCTGCGTCAGCACCGAGATTGGTGTCCAGCGCGTCATCGGCGCCACCAACTGGCTCCGCGCGAACGGCAAGGTCGGCTTCCTCGGCGAGTTCGCCGGCGGTGCCAACTCCGTCTGCCAGACTGCCGTCACCGGTCTCCTCGAGCACCTCAAGGCCAACAGCGACGTCTGGCAGGGCGCCCTCTGGTGGGCTGGCGGCCCGTGGTGGGGCGACTACATCTACAGCTTGTAAGTTTCTTCGGTCATGGCTTTCAAAGAAAACGGTGGCTGACTCTGTGTGTTTAGCGAGCCTCCCTCCGGCACGGGCTACACTTACTACAACTCTCTCCTGAAGAAGTATGTTGCCTAAGTGCAGCGTGACAAAGCTGGATTTATGGGTTGGTGTTGCGTTGGCTGGGATTGCGAAGGCCCTCTCCCTTTGAGGAGTCGACGGACCGAGACTGACCGCACGTTGACCTGATTCATTGTACATACATATTCTTCATTATTTCCACAAGGGCGTCGCGGGACAGCGCGACTCCTCTTTCAGGTATATACTTGATTTTAACTCTTCCAAACCTCCGGCTCCGTTCATCTGACACACGGTGCTCCGGTCTTCGCCTTCGCTGGGTCTCGCTACTTCAACTACCTCCTTTCTCCCCCGCCTTTGCTCTCGCCTTTGCTGCTTTTGCAGCTCGAAGTTGTGCCAAACCGCCAGCTCCAGCGCCTTCTATCAATGTCCACTTGATACCGAATGCTAAGAAGAACCCTAGCGCAGCGCCGCCGACAGGGACAAACTATTTACGTGTTAGCCGCAGACCAAGATTTTCGTTGTGGGGAAAGAGCCAGAACCAGGGAGACGTACAAAAACCCTTGTGATAGCAGCGTTATATGCCTCCAGTATAGGGTTCAACAACTCTGGGAATCTCTTGTCCGCCACGGCCCGTACACCTTTCAATCCCGACCCAAGAAGCGCAGCCTTTTGGGGAGTTGTCAGGCCAATGCGATCCAGCTGTGAGATTAGCTGGCTGTTGAAGACGGCGCCAGCGATGACCTGGAGCACCGTAGCCCCGAGATACTGCATAAACATGACGAGCGCAATGCCCACTGGGACAAGACTGGGCTCGTCCTTGAGCTCTAACTGGACGCAGAGGGAACTCATCTGCATCCCGAAGCCGGCGCCTATGCCTTGGATGACTTGGTATCCAATCCAGTGGCTGGCGGGAGTCGAAAAGGCTGTGAAATTCGTATACAAGGCACTGGAGGTACACATAAAGATGGGGGCGAGGAAGAACCAGGGGTTGTAGTATCGAACCCTCATGGCTGCGTCGACGGATCGCGTTGGTTAGCGAAACTCTGACGAAAAGAGAGGCAGGGCTTGCTCTGCGAGACTACTAGGAGAAAACTCACCAAGGCCGCTCCCTGCCATGGTCGCAATAATTTGAGTAATGACAGTTGGGAGCATGCGGACACCGCTGTCCAGCGGACCAACCCCTTGCACCACCTGGAACCACGCAGGAAGGTAGTACGAGGCTATGGTCAAGGCACCCATGTGCGTAGAAGCAAACAGGCAGGTAAACACGATGGTCCTCCTCATGACCACTGTCCCGGGTATCATGGCCTGGTCGCCCTTGCGCCACTCCCAGGCGACGAACAAGAGCAGTGTGACGCCGGAGCCAACGAAGAGTCCAATGACGATGGCCGAGTTCCAAAGCCCCTCTTCACTTCCTGTTTGCATTGCCAGCAGGAACATGAAGATGCCCGGGACGAAGATGAAGCATCCGCCGAGGTCGAGGCTTTGGATTCGCCCGGTCACGCTGCCGCCACGCCCCTTTTTGGGTCGAAAAAAGAAAGAAACAACGGCGAGGGTGATGACGTTGAATGGGATGTTGATCCTGTATTCGACAGATGTCAGATCCAACTTCAAGATGCTGGGGCTTCTCCTGAAAAGTAAGGAAGCTGTCAGCAGGGAAGGTTGCGCACCAAAAGCACCACCGCCATGTTAGGCGATCCGTGAACCTGATGGAAAGTCAGTGTGCTGGCCGCTCAGGGTGTTTGGCGATGCTTAGTTCATACGCTCCGCCCAGCAAAGGGGCAATAACAAGCCCAACCCCAAAGCATGCCGCTCCGAGGCCCATGAAGATTGGTTTCTTGGTAACCGGCGCGATCGTGACGAGGATGGTGAGCCCATTGCTTGCGACGCCCGCAGCCCCGATGCCGGCAATGGCTCGGCCGGCGATGAAGGCGCTGCTGGTGGGCGCCCAGCCGCAGAGGATGCTCCCGACGAGAAAGATGAAGGTAAAGGAGCTGTAGACGAGGTCGAGCGGGAACACGGAGGCCATTTTCCCGGCAACGGGTGTCAACGCGCATGTCGCCAGCGTGAAGGCCGCTGGGTACCAGGCGAGGTTGGTGGAATCACCGAATTCGGACATGATGGATGGGAGGGCCTGGTGCCGTTGTTGCGGCCGCGCGCACTCTTGTCAGCAGCCAGCTCGCTCAGGGGAGGACGACCGGGAAGGGGGATATGGATAGGCGGTGCGCTTACCGTTCCAATGATGGAGATGTCGAGGGACATCATGAGGGCGCCGAAGCAGACCCCTATGGCGACCGACCACAGCATGTAACCGTCAAGGGTGGAATCATCGTCGACAGGGCCCTCTGCCCCAGCTTCCTCGTCCGTCGGCTCATTGTGCTTGGGAGTAGAAACTGCTGTCACGGCGGGGGCTGCCACATGAGTTTCGATGTCTGTTTGCCGCTCAGAGATGACATCCTCAGGGTCGCAATTCAGTGAAGTCTGGGCAGTGGGGGAAGCCATGCTGCCAGAAGCTGAAGTCAAACCAGTTGTTGAAGCTTGCACGGAGACTGTGGGGGGCTCTGGGCGGTTCTCAGCCAGGACACTCTGTAACAAAGAGGGGAAGGGTCTCACTTGGTGGCTGGCCAATCCCGCGCTTCGTGCCAGGGGCAGGTGGCAAGTTGCAAGCCAAGAGACAGTGCCGCAGAAGGACATACGGATGCGGATGCGGGCTGCCGTGAAATTTATTGGGCTGTTGGCTGGCTAACCGACCAGGACCACCAAACCGCTGAGCGGGGGGGTTCCCGGTTTTCCTTGGAGCCGACTAGGAAAACCGGCGACTTAATACTAATTACGGTCCGTTCTCGGGCCATTTGAGACACATGCATTCTGTTGCACAGACACCTTAGTTATTGCTTCGCGGGAACGGGAAAAGGGGCCCTGGGCTACCGTATTTCTTGCAGGCAGCCCCACCATCCACCCAGTTGCTTCCTCTCTTTTCACCACCAACTCAGACCCCACGGTCATCACCTTTTCTGGCCCTCTTTCGCTCAGTGTTTGTTTGCCTATGTTTCACACTACTCGGCCAAGCTAAACAACTCGGTCAAGATGTCCTGTCATTATACAAGGACCGGCATGGCTTCATCGCGGCACCGTGACTCGACGTCAGCGTTCGAACCATGGATCCGACCCGAATACAGCCAGCTATGCCAAGGCGTCGAAGGAATTGGGGGCGGCGCCAAGGTGTCATCGCCTCGCCCATGCCTCATGTATTGTCAATTGCCAAGAAGCGATGAGGGCGGTTGAGGCCTTGAGGGATCCCGCAGCCTGACGCGTCCCCCTGGCCAGCAACCGCACGAGTCTGACTCGCTCGACGAGCAGTAAGATTCTCTCTGTGTAGAGAACCAACTGCATAGAACCTTGCAGTAATGTGTCATCCTGCACACGCCCAAAGAAGGGGGGGGAG
>Ga0247824_10000335_pt1 | contig 22168 bp, 16 predicted proteins | sample 13C_PalmiticAcid_FD_194412 | JGI IMG/M metagenome (GOLD analysis project Ga0247824, IMG submission 194412) | Soil microbial communities from agricultural site in Penn Yan, New York, United States - 13C_PalmiticAcid_Day48 | ecosystem: Environmental > Terrestrial > Soil > Agricultural land...
GGATAATGGGGTGAGGGGTGGGGGGGCATGGTGCGAGGTTGGTGTGTTCGGAAAGATGGAATGTGGAGTTTGGTTGGCTTTCTCTTCTTTTGCTTTGGGTGAAATATTTAGAGGTACACAGTCGAGGGACGAGGTGTTAACTTTGAAGCTGTGTGCTTCTCGGCACAGCCACTTTCCCGTCGGCCAGGGTTAAACCCGGCGTGACTCACATTGACCAAAGCTGACCTGGATTTGACATCGGAGAGGTAACTTTAAACAGACAAGCTCATGCTGGCATTATTCCCTCGCACTTTGTCTGTTCCGCTGAAAAGTCAAACCCTGGTGACTGACAGATGTTGACTTCAAGTGAGACCCGGCGTACACTTCAGCTTGGAGTAGAACTGGATGACAAAATGCCCTCTGTTTGACTGAATAGGTAGGTTTCAAACCTCTGCCCATTTCTGCTTGCCCTCAGTTACGCTAGGATTGAAACAAGTAGTACACCTTGTTATCCGTAACATCATCAGCCTCAATCACACAATCTTGATCGTACGCATCGTCGCCTTCCGGGCCCAGATTTCCCAGCTCTGCATCTGCTGGGGGCCGCCCAAATACCCGACTCTCTCGAATGCACCCGGCTCCCGCTTCGACTTCCTCAGGACCACAAAGTGCACCTCATCATAGTACTCCTCTGCCCGGTACATGACCATCAAGCAGTACAGATCCTCCCACATCTTCACCTCGAACTGGTGCTTCCCCGAACCCCCCGGCTGCTGATTGATGGCCATGTAGTTCGTCTCCCCCGTCCCCTTCACATCGAAACACAGGTCTCCCTTGGGAGTATGCCTCGGATCGGGTTCGTTCGGGTCAAACTGCCCCACCGAGATCCCGATGCCGAACGGATGCCCCGGATCCAGCTGCACCTGCAGTAGCGACAGATGCGTCGGCGCCAGCAGGCCGCGCACGACGATGTGTCCGTCCCTGAGGCTGCCAAAGGGATTCGGTCCAGCCAGCGCCGTGTAGATCTCGAGGACCTCCACCTCGATCTTGTACTTCTTCTCGGTGTGGATCAGCGGCGCGAAGTAGCGGATCGGGCCCGTCACCGACGCCCACGACCACGACGGCGCGACGTACTCTTTGTGCCGCCTGCTCGTCGTCGCCTTGAACCCGTCGAAGCCGGGCACGTACCACAGGAGATGTAGCGCGAGATCCTTTTTCCACAGCCCGGCCGCGTAGTCGTCGGCCGCGTTGGGTTTCATCATCTCGGCAATGCCGCCGACGGCCGGCAGCCGATCGGTCGCGACGGTGAGGTTGCGGTGGGTAAAGTCGGTGACGATCTGGGCCCAGCTGAACCGGAAGGGGCGGTACTCGGGGTCGTCGTAGGTCGTGGCCGGGCTGAAGTTGCGCAGGAACCGGGACTTGTAGCCCTTGGTGTTGGGGGTCGGGGCAGCTCGGCACTCGCAGCGGTATTCGGTGGCGCATTCCCACGCGATCTCGGTTGCGGCAAAATGGATGATGCGCGGGGAGAGGAGGCGTTCTTGGAAAGTCCAGCCGCGCGTCTGCAGTTTGCTGGGGAGGTACCGGGTGTTGCTGGAACGCGTGGTGTGGCCGACTTCGCCGGCCCATTCGTCGCGGTAGCGTTTGAGCCTGGCAAAGACGTGGGCCGGGGACGTCGAGCCTCCGGGGTAAGCTATCTTGAGCGCTGGCTCGCGGAGAGAGTCTTGTGGGAGGAAACAGCCACCGTCACTGTCGTCTGCTCGTTCCGCGCAGATGGTGACAAGAGAGTTGGCGTAGACCGACTTCATCCGGGCTGCTTCCATTTCCCAGTCGGTAGGATCGTCCTGGATAATACACAGAGAGTCCACCCAGAGGTAACGAATCCCGAGGCGTCGAGTGATGGTGACGGCGTCTTGGATGGTCTTTGGCAGCTGGGAGAAAGTGATGCCCGCTTGCCTGTCGTTGAAAGTGGCGCGGGTGGTTGTCAAGACAGAACTGCCGCCCCAGCAGTAGCTCAAGGCGGCATACTCGGCAGCCTCACCATTGGTGACCAGCAGCTTTGGGTTGACGTTCTCTCCAGGGCCAATATCAATGACTCTTGTCGGTAGCTCGGCTTTCGAGAAGGGGCAATCCGGGTGGTTCGACGTGCATTCGCGGATCCACGCCTTGGCCAGATCCAGGCTTTCTGCGGAAGATGTGTTCGGGGGCAAATCGTGAGCTGCTCGGACGGTGGGCCAGGGGGTAGGCGAGCGGTGCGGCGAGAAGATCTCCAGCTCAACGGTTGATCGTCCGTGTTCCAGGCTGTTCAAGCGGTAGTCGGGCTGTACCTGGAGAATCAGGGGCGTATGCTGATCGTCCGTTTCGCTGGCCAGAATAGAGACCTTGTCTCCGGGAGAGTACTGCGGGATGAAATGACGGATTGCCTCTGACAAGACGAAACAAGCGTTGCAGCCGGTGGCGGCGGTTCTCGCGATATCACCGGCGGAGATTTCGTGGCCTTTGTAGGAGTGATTCCAGGAGGCAAAAGGATTCAAATTCTGAGGCGGGATTTGACCAAGGTGAGGTGTCCTGATGAGGTGGGACATGGGTTCAGATGGCCCTGTTGTCCGCGGTGGGAGGTCCACGTTGAAATACTTCGACGGGTCCCGAAGGCGGGAAAAGTCTAGATCCAGACATGACCGGCAAAAGACATCTTGAATTGGCACGCTTGTCTCGGAAGCCATTGGTTTAGCGTGTGGGCTGCCAGGTGTGGTGATAACGGGATCAGCGCTGACAGCCGGAGTGGACATTGTCGTTAGAATCAGGGCGGGGGTTTATGCTATGTTGAAGTGTTAATATTTGAGACTTAAGGTCCCCAGACTGCCAGTGGTCTTCAAGGGCTCGTCTCAGTTGGAAGTTGGGAGTTGTTGGGCACACGATTATGCCGAGGCGGATAAACAAACTTGCTGGGCGTAGGTAGATATTACCTGAGTGGTGCAATGCAGTGTTCAGCTCTAAGTCCAAGGCATGGCGGGAGAAGTTAAGAAGAAACTTTGAGCGCAAGGCTCTCCCTTCTGAGGCTCGGCGGGGTAAAATTCTCCTGATCTAGTTCGCCTTGCCCACGATCCGACCCAGTCCACCTTGCCGAAACGGGAGTCCACGGGTTTTATCCCCTCACAGCCACTTAGCCCATTCCCTTTGCAGGTTTTCTTCCATCACTAAGCACAAACACAACATCTCACACGAGAACATTATCGCACAAGCCACCACGTTGGATTGGAACATGGTCAATGCTGTGGGGCAAGTCGTTGTGTTGGGATAACGCGTTGCAGTGAATGGGCATGCATTCAGCTAGAAGGCTGTTGTCGTCCTGAAAGGGCCGTTGATCTGAGAGAGAGGATTGGGAACCAGATCCTTGTCACTGGATGCTTGTTTGATGGGTGAGGCACTGACACTGGGGGTTGGTGGTGTGTCCTTGCAGGGATATATCACTGTCTCGTTTCTTGACCTTGCTTGGCCCTGGCTTGAGTCGGGCAATTCGTTACGCCTTCCACAAGTCTAACATGAGGTATCGTTTGTGAGACTCAGTTAAGGGGATGCTGGGAGGGGGCTGGGAGGGGGGTTTGAAATTGCTTTTGAGCTTGTAGCTACCTGGCTACATGGGCTTTGATGCTCTCAGGGTCCCAACTAAATCTAAATATGTGCGTCAAGGTACCTCCCAGTCCCAGTGAAATTACCCCAAACCCAAGACTCGTCTGACGGGACAGCCGACAAAATGCGACAGAGACGGAGATGTACAAGATTGAACTAGATCAAAGTTAGTCGCAAGAACCTCTTACTTGTCGGCTAGTTAGGATGGGACGTACCGGTCAACACTCAAACGTGCCCTCCCCTCAAGCACCTGGCGCGCCCGGTCTCGACCCTCGAAGACGTCTCAGCAGCACCGGCCCTGGCGACTGCAGTGGCCTCCCCTTGCGGTTCCTGACGTCCTCCCGGCTGGTTCACCAAGCAAGTTAGCGCGAGACGCACATCAAAGGGATGGGTTACACGGAGGATTAACGTACCAGATCGGACAGGTCGTGGCAAAGCCCAGCAGCCACGGGTCCACGCATGCCGGGTAGAACAAGTGGCCACAGGGGAGCCGGCGAACGTCGACACCGCGGGCAAAGTCCTCAGCGCAGATGGCGCAACTCTGCGGAGGCGGCAGCTGGCGGTCGGCGGAGGGCAGCACAGGGCGGCGGCGTCTTCCAAAACTCCACCAGGGACGCGATGGAGGCGGCATGGCCGAGGGGTTGGCCGGTAGTCGCAGAAGCCGCCTCCATCGCGGCGCGCGAGGGTTCTCCAAGGACGGTCCGGCGGTGGCCCCCAGCTCCGGGTCATACGGGATGACCGGCATGGTGTTGAGGGCCGCCTGCCGAATGCCCTTGAGGCACTCGCGGACCGTGGCTTGCGCCAGCACCGCCCTTCGATGGGTGGCGTAGGCGAGCCAGGCGACGAGGGCCAGGAAGAGGAGGGTGGCCACGATGGTGAGAGCGTTGGCAGCCTTCCACGTCATCTTGAGAAGAGGTGTTATGTTCAAAGATGATGGGAAGACTGGGAGAAGCTTGAAGTGTTGATGGTCAAGGATGTCAAGGAAAGGAGAATTGATTTTATACCCAAACGATAGCGATCACAAGCCGCCATGGAGGTCTGCATCTGATTCTGCCCGAGCTGACATACTGAACCTTAACCATCATCAACGCGGAGCGAGCCGCGCGAGGTGCATGGCTTCTGCAGCAAGCTGTTAGTGCTGGGACATTTCGCAAAGTTTGTTGACAACCTGAATAAGGTACGTCTACTGCTTGGCTCAAGAGGAGGACTTATCAAAAACTTCAGCTCTTGCGAGAAAGTCGAGTTGTGATCCTGCAAGATATATCATTATCAAAACAAAGTAGCTCGTCGCTACCTCGCTTTTGTCGTTACAAGAGAAAGACGCCGGATTCAAGGAGTTGGGATGCTCGAATATGTATGTTAAGGTTATTGGCAAGAGTTGCAGGCTGCATCTGCGTACCTCCGCAACCACCTTGCATATGAGTGCGTCGGGCGTTATTCGGGCCTGTGATGCCGCACGGCGGCGTGAGAATGCTAGGTAAGTCCTGAATTGCAAGAAACAAAAACAGTGGGGTGCGAGATACACTTTTTACGTCGAACAAGGTCCCCAATTGCGATCCAGTCCCTCAAACATCACGCGCAAGGATTGAGTACAATACTGCTGTCGGCCGCCTGTCAGTGCAGAAGGTAGCGACAGTATGGATGTCTGAATACAGAATCACAATATCTAATTCGTAAACCCTGCCTCACCCTTATGCATACCGCCTCGAGGTGTTCCTGATTACAGTGATTCCAACTTCTAACCAACCGACGCCGAATGGACAGTACCAGGCAGTTGATTCTTGTGCATTGGCCATTACGGAACCGAGGATAAATAAGAAGGGAGAATGAGCAGTTCTTTTTCTTTCCTTGAGCCAGATGGTCTTGAATACAAGGATGCTCAGGCCTAGCTGTGCTGCAGTAGTGACGTGGATGAGAGGTTAATGATGGTTGGATTTGGGGTTGCTTCCAGAAATCGCAAATTGAACACCATGTCATGTCTTGCATTGAGCTCCAGGCAAGTTTTCTTCTGTTTCTCAAGATGTCCTGTTCCTCACAAGCCAACTCCCCGGACCTTGATCATCTTTGGCAAAGCTGCACTCAAGCCATCCGGCATACAAAGCGTTGATTTCCAGAATCCACAGAAGGCTCAGGTCCAAGATTCAGCGGTGAACTCAGTTTGGCCTGTAGTTTACAGGAAAACAACCTCGAACTCTCGAACAGAGAGGCCTTGACGACTGAAAGAAGACAGGAGTTCAGCGGCTCGGCACTTGGACAACCAGCATTAGCATTCCCGTCCCGTACCGAGGAGACCGTGTCCCAGGCTCTAAGCGAGCGCCCAGATGGGAAACCGGGTCGAGAACCCCTGCCAAGATGCCCAACCAGTGGAGTTGGAAGTTGGACGGACGCAACTGGGCGGGGCCGTCTCCTTCCGTGCTACCCGGAAGGGACTAGGCCGGACCCAAGGGCCTGCTCGTCTGGGGTAACGAACCCACAATGTCCAACGGCTTCCCGGGATTTCACCCGATCTTGGACCTCAATTTGAGCAAACACATGCGACGCCTGGCGTTGTCCATCCAATGGCTGGAAAGAAGAGCTGCGACGTTCCGGCTATACCCCCGAGCCACTCATGCGTTTGTCACACCCTCCTGGCATCTCCTTGGTCATGCAACCGTTGATCGGATGGCGCCGTGGAGATTCGGCAATTCTTCACCCCAGCCGGTAATAATTAACATCTGATTCACGGAGGAGCATGGCCTTGGCTCTTGGCTTTGGATGGCTCGAGTAGCACTGAGGGGAGGTGTCTCCCGCCGACACATACATGTATGTGACAGCCGACACCTGGTCTCAGGGCATCTCTGTCGTCTTCTCTCGCTCGGCCCGCTCTTTTCTCAGCACTGCAGATGAAGCAACCGGCATCGCCCTCGTTGCAGCAGTTTGATTGTCCTTCCCAAACCACCGAGCCTTGAGCAACCCAGCCAAGGCCTCGACATGGCGTCATCCAGCATTGCCAAAGCTGCCGGTCTCTGGGCGGGAGGTCTCCTCCTCGGGCTCGGCATCCCGTATCTCCCAAGCCTGTCTTCAACTCAGCTGACGGCTTTCGTCGGCGACTTCCCTGTCCCAGACTACGCGTTTGCCCTCCCCTTCTTCAAGAACAACACGACTCCTCCCGCCAGCGCCGATGATCCTCTACCCTTCGTCTGCGACGCGTCGCACACATACAGAACGGAGCTGGTCTCGCTCGAACCCCTCATCATCTACATCCACAACCTCATCTCACCAGTCGAGATTGCGGCGCTCTTGGAGACCGCGGAGCCGAGGTTCGCGCCGTCCCAAGTGACCAAGCACGGGCGGCAACAACAAACATCGGATCGGACGTCGAGTTCGGCGGGGTTGCCGCGCGATGACCCGGCGGTAATGTGCGTCTTGAACCGGACACGCAGGTTCTTGGGCACCATGATGCGAGATGGGTGGGACGAGATGGGACCTCCGCAGCTGGTCCGGTACAGCTCAGGCCAACGGTTCAATGTGCACCACGACTGGTTCGAGAATCCGCAATGGGCACCGGACGGCAGCCTCAAGAAGTGGAACCGCGTAGCCAGCTTCTTTGTCATCTTGGAGGACAACTGCACAGAAGGAGAGACCCATTTCCCATACGCGAAGCCGATTGTGTTGCCGAGTCCCCAAGGCGAGCTCATGTGGCAGGGCGAGGGGGCTCACAAAGAGGAGGAAGACGAGGCCAAGCCACTGTGGAGAGAACATGAAGAGGGAGGACTCGCGTTCCGACCGGTGGCTGGAAACGCCATCTTCTGGGTCAACCTGCATCAGAACGGGACTGGGGATGTACGGACAAATCATGCTGGTCTGCCGCTGGGCAAAGGGCGGAAAACGGCAATGAATATCTGGCCAAGGCAGTACTATCCCTACGAATGAGGATCGACAGAGAATGCCAACGGAAGCGTCAGTTCCCATCAGCAGGTTGCTCCTATGCCGCCCAAACTTTGCCGCCGTCAAACCAAGTCTCGGCCACCTTTGCCTGCATCAGCTTCTCCTTTTCCCACTCCATGTCGACGACCACAAAGTCTGCCTTGTGCCCCTTTTCCAGAACCCCTATCCTGTGGTCATCAAAGCAGCTGTACGCCGCACCTTCTGTCGCCGCCGCCACGGCCTCGCACAGCCCGAGCGCAAAGTGCGGGTTCACGGTCGTCTCCATCTCCGGTTCCCGGTAGGACCTCCTTGTCGTCCCGACATAGATGTTCCCCAGCGGCGTGTGCGGCGCGGTGGGCGCGTCGCTCCCGAGCGCGAGGGGCGCCCCCAGGTCAGAAAACTCGCGGTAGGCAAACGCCCTTCCACACCTGTGCTCGCCGAGCAACCGCGGCCACGCCTTCAGGATGGCCGGGTCGGCATGCACCGGCTGGATAGACGCCGTGATGCGGGCTTGCCCGAGGCGCGCGGCGTCCTCCTCGCTCGTCATCTCGAGATGCTCCACGCGCGGCCGGCGCTCGGGGCTGGCGTACTTGGTTAGGGTATCGATGACCATCTTGGCCGTGGCATCCCCAATAGCATGCAGCGCAATCTGCAGGCCGGCTTCATCCGCCTTCTTCACAACCGGCTCCAACTGATCCACCGTCCACAGGGGCACCTCGACATGCCCATTATGGGAGTACGGCTCCGACAAGCCGGCCGTGCAAGCGTCCACGATTCCGTCACAGATGACCTTAATGCCCACAATCCTGCAATCCGGTGCCGTCGACGCATTGTGCTGCTTCGCCAGCTCGGCCGCCCGCTCGACCTGCGCCACCATGTCCTCCACCTTCTCGCACGGCTTGACCAGCCAGTACGCAGCGATGCGCATCGGGATCCCGCCCTTGCCCTTCTCGCTCTCCTTGAGCGCCTGCAGCGCCTCCCAGCCGCCCTCGTCCATGGCCATGTCGATCAGGCCCGTGTACCCGGCCTCGTGGTACGCCGCGACCGCCGCCCGGATGGCCGCCATCCTCTCGTCCATGCTCGCCACGCTCGCCAGGTACGGCCAGACGTACGTGATGTTGGCCGCCTCGCTGAACACGCCCGTCAGACGGCCCTCGGCGTCGCGCTCGATGATGCCCCCGGGGACGTCGGTCCAGGCCTCGGCGCCGAGCTCGGCGATGCCGGCCGTGTTGCACCACGTCGAGTGCAGGTCCTTGGAGTCCATCAGGATGGGCCGGTTTTGACCCGTCACGTCCAGGTCGTCCAGGTCCGACGCCTTGGCGCCGTCGGGCACCATGATGTGCATCCAGCCGCGGCAGAGGATGCGCGGCATGTCCGGGTTGGCGCCGGCGTAGGCCTTGATGGCGGCGCGGATGTCGGCGAGGGACTTGCATCTGCCGAGGTCGAGCTTGTTGAGGGCTTGGCCGAGGAGCATCAGATGCATGTGGCCATCAACAAAACCGGGGAGGATGGTTTTGCCCTGGAGGTCGTGGACTGTGACATTGTTGGAGGTGACGGCGGCGGCGATGGGCTCGTCGGACTCGGAGCCGACGTGCTCGATTTGGGAATCCCGGATGAGCATGCAGGATGCAAAGGTAGGCGACCGGTGCAGACCCGCGTTGGTGCCGGGTTTGACCCCTGAGTGGAAGATCTTCCCGTTGGTGAAGAGCGTTGCAGCGGCAGCCATGGTGTCTGTTCTTTGCAGAAGTTAAAAATGAGGACCACGGAAAAGAATGCCAACTCTGGGGTTCTCGTGAATCTGTGGATTGTGTTTCTGCCCTGAACAGGAAAAGTTCCACGTTGGGCTGCCGGGCAGCATCGGCTCCAAGTTAGGTGAAACACGATCATCTGATCTGATAAGATGCCCTGCTCCCAGGGCCTGCCCCCACGGCGCACTCGGGTGTGCCTGGAAACCCACAGTGGCGGACTCGTCTCGGCCACTCCCGTTTCAAGACTGCTCGACGGAAGGTGGAACTCGGCAGGGAAGCGGGGTTGGGCTGGGCCGAGGACCGGAGGACCGGCTCAGGGATACAGGGACTGAACTCCACGTGGACGGCTTCCTCTGTGCTCGCTTGTGATGTGCACTTGAACAATGACAGCAAGTGAGCCAAACAAAAAAGACGGTGGAGGGAGAGAATACTACTGGGGCATGAACAATCCTAACAGACGGCGACTTGTATTCAACGGATTGTCCTCGCTGCCCTCGAGTTGGATTCCCGTGTTCGCATTGAGCCCGTTCTGTTCAGTGTCCATTGATTTCCCCAAGCTATTAATAAGGTTCCAGACTCAAAATTCCCTCCCTGTAAATCAAGCTGGAGGGGCGGGCCACTTATCCAGCACTGCGGCGTCGCCCTCGAGCTCGAATGTCATGGTCGTCTGCGTCGGCTCGTCGAGCATAAGAGTGTACTTCCCCGGGTACAACACGGTATTTCCATGCTCGTCCTGCCGTGCAAGATTTCCCAGAGTCCACTCCAGGCGAGCCGTCGCCTTTTTCCCTGGCTGGAGGTCGTGGAGCCGCGTGTATGCCACGAGCGTCTTGATGGGGTATGGTTTGGGACCAGCTTCTCCAGACAAGAAGACAAGAGCCACGTAGTCGGATGTGCGGTTGCCCATGTTGCTGATGTGGACCGGCAATGGCGGGAGGGCACAGGTGTCCGGATACTTGTTGTTGCATTTGCGGAGCAGGTCCTTGATGGAGAGTTTGCGTTGGAAACAACCATCAAACATAGGCTTGAAGGTTGTGTAATGAAGGCCGAAGCCAAACGGCCTGATGGGGTTCGGATACCACCTGTACGTCCTGCCGGGGCTCGTCTTTGAGGGACGTAGATTCATGTCCGTCATGGCTATCTGGGACGTGTAATTGGCCGGGTACTGCGTAACGGGGAGGCGTCCGGCCGGGCTCTTGATGCCACTGATGAGCTCCACCACAGCTGTCCCGCCGTCTTGACCCGGCCAGTTGGTCCACAGGAGTGCGTTCACCTGCTTCATGTCCAGCAGCGGCGTGTCATCGAGCTGGTCTCCAAGTTGCACCACGATGATAGGCTTCCCAAGTTGGCCAAGCCTCTTGAGAAGGGCTAGCTGCGCTGCGGGCCACTCGATCGACGTCCTGTCTTTGGTCTCTCCCGCTGCCGAGGTATCGAGTCCTCCAAAGTAGAGAATATACTCGGCATCTTTAGCCGCTTCAAGCACTTGTGCAGTCCACGTGTCTGGCGCCGATTGCCCCTGCAATACTGGGCCCGAGGCTGTCTTGACACTCCATCCCTTTTTCCGAGCGGCAAATACCGGCGAGTGCATGAATGCAGGCGTCCCGCTGTACCCCCCGGAGAGCTTGTCAGGGGCGTCAGCCCAGAACCCAACCATGGCCACTTGAGGGGGACGCTTCGTGTCCACTGGCAGTGGCAAGATGCCGTCGTTCTTGAGCAAGACGCTGCCTTCAACAGCAGCCTGGAGCGCCAGTTGTTGTGACTCTGGTTTGTTGACGTCTGCCCAGGAAATGGCTGCATGGGGCGATTTGGGGCCATCAAAGTATCCGACACGCACAAGTCCTTGGTACAGCCGCCGCAAGGCTCGGTCGACAGTCGGCCATTTCAGGAGACCCTGGGACGAGGCTCCTGGAATGTCGGAGGATGACTCGTACTCGCAGCTCGTGTCCATCCCGGCTTCAAAGCACATGGCTGTTCCGGCCGCATTGGTCGGTGCGTAGTGGTGGTTGGCTGAGACGTCCAGAACAGCTTCGCAGTCGCTCGTGATGTAGTTGTCGTGCTCGGTCCAGTTCCAGTGATCGCGGAGAATGGTCTGCAGCAGATAGGGGTTCGCGCACGACGGCACCCCGTTCACGGCGTTGTAAGCACACATCAAAGACCCAACGCGGGAGTCTCGCGCACACTGCTGAAAGGGTGCCAGATAGTACTCGGATAAGTCCTGAGGTGTGATGACAGCGTTGAAGTCGTGACGGGTCGAGCCGTTCCAGTCCTCAAAATCGTTTCCGGCAAAGTGCTTGCAGGTGGCCACAACGCGCCGCTCCGGTTCTGGGCCCTCCAGGCCGCGGATCATGGAGGCGGCATACCGCTTGACGCGCAGCACGTCCTCGCCCGGCGTCTCGGCGCCGCGGCCCCAACGCGGATCCTTGAAGGGATTGACATTGGGCGTCCAGTAGTCGAAGCCCGAGAAGCCAGCATTGCCGAACGCGCGCCCTTCAATCCCAATAACGGCGCCGATCTTCTCGATCAATTCGTCGTCAAAGGCGGCGGCCATCAGCAGCGGCATGGGGAACGAGGTTGATGAGTTGAACGTCCCGTCGCCTTCGCGGAATTGGGTTCCAGGGGCGTAAGCAACTCCATGCAAGGCCTCGCTCCACCAGTTGTAAGCAGGCAGACCTATCCGAGGTGCCCCTTTTGCTTTGCTAGGAAGCGTGTAAGCTGTTGCACCACCGCAAGGCAAGAGTGCCCGAAGACACCTACTTACCTAACCAGGTTCTGCAGTTTCTCCTCGTTTGTCAGGGCAGCCACGAGCGCCGCTGCTCGGTCGGCCGGCGAGAGCGTGCTATCGCACACCTTGTTCTGAGCCAGAGGTCCATGTTGACAATCAGGGTACGTCTGGAAAGGGAGGTCCAGGGCCTGGGCGATGGCGAGCAAGCCGCAACCTGAAATCCACGAGGCTCTCATGGCGGGCTTTGCAGTCGGTGCTCAGCGGATGTACAAGGTCCCTCGAAATCGAGACCAAAGACCCAGCCCGCCGGGCCATTCTTATAAAGCTTCATGCCCTGATATCTCCTGTCGAATGTTACTGTGGCCGCACCTGAGCACCAGGGGTCTCTCGAAAATGAAACCCTGGATAATGTGCGAGTTGAGGTACAGGCAAATGATTGGGGCGCCTCGAGCCCAGGTGCCTAGATACAATGCTGCATGCGAGATCGTTACCAGATCAGATAGATGAAGCGTTCGACCTCCCAACGGGAACCGGAAGCCTGGAGATTAGCCTGTATAGTGGTGTGGGGAACCCCGTGAGCGGTCTCGATGGTGTATTGTTGGACTTCCGAAAACTTCAAGTTCACCAGGCAAACATGAAGACACCTTACCTATATGCACAAACATTCGACGACCCCTTTAGTGCCACGATTGAGATATATTCATCTTTGAACAACTAGCAGCACCCTCACATCAACGTATTCGGACAGCTAGCAAGTTCAAGTTTCTATGATATCCCAATCGAGTGACGTCCAAGATGCTGCTCGCACCCCTGAACCGCGGTTCTCACCCGACAGGTTGGTTTTGGATGCCGATATCACTTGCCGAACCAATAGGCTATGGTCGAAGACCCCTCGCTTCTAACCATGTTGGTCGACGGGATCGCCCCAGCCCTCTTCACAACATGCTCGAATCCCCCGCGTTCCCTCATTCCCGGTCTGAGCCGTTGCAGGGCAGATCTCGTTGAACGAAGTTCCTGCAGCCAAGACCTGCAAAACGACACAGTCCAGGCACCGCAGAACCGCCTTGGACGAGGAGAGGTCCGTTACAGTGGAATCAGATTGGAGCGCTTCATCGGGTTTAAACATGCTTATGGCCGGCCGTTGGAGCCGCCGCAAACTTCGGGTCAGGGCCGAAGTGATTGTTGATGCGATTGGTACAAGTCCATACCCGAGTCCACCTCGTTCGTGAGCTCTGTGAATCCCCTTGCAACGCAAGTACCTACACTGGTAGGTACTTCTTTTAGCCGAGTTGAGGCACGGTCCTTCTTTCGGCGGCTTCAACAACACTATTTGCGTTGCTGCATTGACTGGAAGATGAATAGTCGCTGGCTCAACGCTGACCTTTGTCAAGGGAGGAGTATCGTTTGTTGCTTGGCGGAATCTGACCGACCCAGCAGTGAGACAGAGGGCCATAGGTGAACCTGTGAGCGCAACTAACCTACACCAGGCATCAAACCCCTCTTTGAGAAAATCAATCATGCGGTCAATTTTGAGGCGCTTGATTGCCTAAGGTACTGACCAGATTTGCCTGCCAATATTGCGCCTCGATAGTCGTTAATATGTCTGTGCAGGCACAAAAGCTGAACTCTTTGACCCCGGGTGCTGATCCGGGGAACCACGATGTTCTTCATGGGTCGCAGTGAGTGAGGATCACACATTAACGCTCCTTAAGGCAACCCCAAATGGGATCGAGAACCCCAAAACCAGGTCAGTGGGTTGGCACAGACCCTGCAGTTGATTTAAAAGCGCCAATGCCCGGCATGCTGAGCAGTGTGTGTTTGATCGACTGCGAAAGCATGAAAACTGGCGTCGTTGCAAGACAAGAGCTGCCCTTGGACTGGTCTTTTTCTTCGGACGGAAACAAGCAATACCGACAGAGAGTCGGGACGAAAAAGCGTCTTAAAGTGCTGCTGCGACACCATGCCTTCGGTCCCGCACAGAAAACAACATACCAGATATTGTCAAGCTCACCGATCCCCATCCCAAACCAGCATTTCTTTGAACGACTTTGAGTCAAAAGAGTACCGAGCATCCTGAAGCTTAGGAGTGTTATGGGATGCAGTTGACACCAGTTTAATACCAATTATCGCGAACATGGACGACTTAGCCCCCAGACTGAACATCACAATATGGACTCTGACCACTGTGGCTGCTCTGTTCCTGGCTCTGAGAATCTACTGCAAGGTGTGGAGGGGGAGGCCAGTTCGATGGGAGGACGCAGTCCTGGTTGCAAGCTGGGTAGGCACCTAAAAGAATGAGAGACAACCAACTCCGATGCGCAACTAACTTGCTCTGCTCACTCCTAGTTTGCGCTTGCGACCTCGTGCGCCCTGCTCTCCGTCAACACGACCATCGGCTACGGCAAGCACAATGCCGACATCCCCACCGCGAACTTCAACTACATCCTCCTCGTCTCCTACATCGCAGGCTTCTTCTCCATTCTCGCCGCTTGCTGGAGCAAGATATCTTTCGCCATCACCCTGCTACGAATCGTCACCACCCGCCGCCCCAAGGTGTTCCTGTGGTTCATCATCGTCTCTGTCAACCTCGTCTTGGGCGCCAGCGCCACCATTCACTTTGCTCAGTGCTGGCCGGTCGAGAGGCTCTGGAACCCAGACAGCCCTGGGAGATGCTGGCCAAGGCTCGTCGTGATCCACTACAACATCTTCGTGGCAGCATATTCCGGCTTCATGGACATCGTTTTGGCACTGCTCCCATGGGCGATTGTTTGGGATGCGGCAATCAGCAAACGGGAGAAGCTGAGTGCTCTTTTTGCCACGAGCATGGGCGTTTTGTAGGTTGTCTTCACGTTTGATCCGTTCTGATGGTTGCATGCTTGCATCTATCAAACAGCACTAATTAGCTACGCAACAGCGCGGGCATCACATCCTTCCTCAAGATCAAGACTGTTGGCGCCATCGGGAGTCATGATGTGGGTAAGTTCTTCTTGATTTTCTTCTACCTAAACATATATCACAACAGTGAAAGTTGACATAACCGAAGCCGACAGCGTGAACCTGTTGATCTTTGGCACCGCCGAAAGCGCCGTTACCATCATTGCTGTTTCGATTCCCATTCTCCGAGCTCTCCTGCACATTACTCCGCCCAAGCCACGTCTTTTCCAGCATCTGTATGACGAGACGCCCAGAGATGGGAACCAGGCCCCAAGAGACTTCGGGTCAGCTGTCGAGCTTGTGACCCTAGAGAGGCATGAAACCGGGCACTCAGAACAGGGGCTTGATCTCACACTAGTCGATCCGCGAGAGCATACGTCGAGAAACCAGTCTTCGCCATAATCGCGAGGATACGGCGTATGTGAAAAAGCGCAGATGTGTGTCGGCATCACTGGTGACGGAGCATCAAGTCTTGTAAGCTGTTTCTTGATGTTCTCAACACACCCCACAACAGTACAGACCCAAAAGAACAATTCTTGACTGCTAACCATACACAGTCTGCGTATCCCGATACCATATTCAATGAAGAACGCCGGAGGCCTTCGAGCCAAAAAACACAAAGCTGGCTCTTCCACGCATCCATTGGGTTTCTTCTGAACCCAAGGAACGCCTCGAATTACTAGCTGCTGATGCTGCCAAGCGAACTCTCCGACTCACTGTGGACTGGTTTCAGTTTGCCCCTGACACCTTGAAACTCGTCATCCCCATCCAGTTCTATCGCGCTGTCGCGGTGTGTCCAGCTCTCCCTACCGCCGACTTTCGCCCGTTCATCGGCTAAAGAGGCCTCAAATTGCCTCAACCGTTCCTGGAATCGTCCCTCAAAGTCTGATCCCAGCTTGAGAAACCGGATGGCGTTTCGTGCCAGAATGCCAGCTCTTTCGTCGTGGCTCAAGAAGGTTCCGATATGCTCATCCTCGGTTATCATCTTGCCAGCCGTCGGCACCTCGCCCAAGGGAAACGGGTAGTCGCTCCCGAGCACAATCCGGCCTGACCCTCCCGGACCCATCTTGCGGAGGACATACTCTAGCAAATCCGGATCGTGCATCAACGAGTCGATCCAGATTTGTCCCTGGCGAGGCTCGATTTCCATTGGTGGTGGCGGCCCGTCGCCCCTGAAATGCTCTGTCGGCGTCACCCCACAAGCCCGAGTCGCGACGAGATCCGGCCTGCAGTCGAAACCATGCTGTATCCTCCCCAGCAGCGCCGGAAATGCGCCTCCGCCATGCGCAAAGCACAACCTCAGTCCCGGATGCCTCACCAACACCCCACCCGCCGTAACCGCATGCATTGCCAGCGCCGTCTCGCACGGCATCCCGACGAGCCACGAACTCCAATACCGCCCCCACCGCTCCTTATTCTCCTTGCTCAGCGCGTACCCCAGCGGGTGCACAAACACCGGTACGTCCATCTCCTCGCACGCGCTCCAAAACGGCTCCAGCGACGCATCATCCAACATGACCACCCCACCACCACCCGCCATCTCCACGCTCGTCCCGATCTGCACCCCCACCATCCCCGGCAAGCCGCTTACCCTCCGCAGCTCCTCCACCGCCGCCGCACAATCCTGCAGCGGCACCGTCGCCAGCCCGACAAACCTGCTCGGCCGCCGCGCGCACACCTCGCTGACGTGGTCGTTGAGCGCGCGCGCGAGCACCCGGGCGGGCGCGAGCGGCGCGTCGTAGCAGAAGAGCACGGGCACCGTGCTCAGCACCTGCACGTCGACGCCCGCGGCGTCCATGTCGCGGAGGCGCGCGGCCGGGTCGTAGCACGAGGGCGCGACGCGGCGGAAGAAGGCGGGGCCGACGTACATGTCGATGGCGCCCGTGGCGGCGTGGTCGGCCGACTTGTGGAAGGCCGGCCAGGGGTAGGAACTTGGAGGGTCTTGTTCTTGGTCATGACCATGGTCATGGTCCTGTGCCGCTGTTGTGGTGGATGGTGGGGTGAGGGAGGCGAGGTCCGGAAGGGACGGCGGCATGATGTGGGTGTGGAGGTCGATGCGGAAGAGGGAGGAGAGGGAGGAGGGATTGCGGGCGTGTTGTTGGTGGTCGTGAGGGGTGGGGGATGGGGAGCAGCAGGGCTGGAGGTCGCGCGTTGCGGCGGGCGCCATTGTGGTTTGTGGTTTGTAGATACGGAAGTGATTTGTTTAGGTTGGGCCTAAGAGACCGAGTCCGCTGTTGGGTGAGGATTCGAGACGGGTGAGAGGTGTTCTAAATGGGGGGCTGCTGCAGCGATAAAACATGCGAGTTACAGGGAGCACAAGTAATGTAGAGCCCTGTGCTATCGAGATCCAACCAGTCAAAATGATGTCACAAAAGCAGGCACTTGCAGTCTTGTGTAAGTCGCGAGTGCCTGAAAAGGGGCAGTCGAGCCGTTTCGATCCGCTCCGATCCGCTCCGTGAGACACGGAAGACGGAAGACGGATCGGATGCGGGCAATTCTCCACTCTGATTGGCTGGAGCTCGCGACGCGGACCGAGATCATCGGCTCTCCGCACCGGGGCAGGCCTACTACTTTCTGCGCTAATGCCGGGCGCGACCAGTGAAATCAGTTTTCCTCTCTGGAAATCGGCGGGTTTTTGCGTAAACCGGCGGGTTTGAGCCAAAAAAGAAAAACCCGTGTTGCAGGGTTGCCGACATGATCGAGCATTCATATCTCAGCCAAGTCTTCCTTTCTTTCTTTTTTCCTAACAGAAAGAAGAGATAAAAGGAAGTGGGAAGAGAAACGGAGAAAAGAAAACAGATAAAATAAGGAGGACAAATGAGAAGAAGAAAAAATGAAAGAAAAAAATCTTCTAAACTATACCTCGGTTTACTACGTTAAAGTCGAAGGTATTTCAAAGCAAAAAAGAAATTGGTACGCCAAGATACGTTAATCGTTTTGGTGTATGCCTTGATGGTAGGCGAAGGGAAGCGCAGCCGTACACATACGGCACGACACTCATGGCAACCACTGGCCGCAGTCTAATCGTAGGCCTATAAGATAACTAAGGTAAGGCAGGTTCTGATGTGACAAACGTCAAACGTGCAGACAAGGAATACGCCTCAGTAAGCCGGCAGGTGCAGTGTCCTCACCGCGGTAAAAACATCCCTCGAGTACTCTCCGCCCTCTCTGCCCGTGCCGCTGTTCTTCATGCCGCCAAACGGGGTGCCTAACTCCCTTACAAGCCAGCAGTTCACCCAAACTAGGCCCGCCTCAATCTGCTCCCCAACTCGTCTCATCCTGGCCCCGTCGGTGGTCAAGAGAACCGCCGCGAGGCCGTACTCGCTTTCATTCGCGAGCCGGACGGCATCCTCTTCTCCGCTAAACGGAGAGATGGTCACGACGGGACCGAATATCTCGTCTCTTTGTAATCGCGAATCTGGAGCCACGTCCGTAAGAATCGTAGGGGCAATCCAGTACCCCTGGGCGCCGTCCTTCCCCAACTGAGGCGGGACGCTGCCGAGGTGGAACGTGGCCTTTTCTTCCACTGCGAGCTCCAAGTAGCCCCGGATCTTGTTGTAGTGCTGTTTACTGGCGACTGCGCCGACTGTTGCTCGAAGGACGTAAGTTTTGGCCACGTATTCGGTGAACGCGCGCACGAATTCGGGGTACGCAGCCCGCTCAACATAGATACGGGAACCGCAGAGGCAGATCTCGCCTTGGTTCTCGAAAGCGGCGCTGGCGGCTGTTCGAATCGTGCGTTCTCGCACTGAAGGATCCATCGAGTCGGCAAACACCAAGGTCGGGTTCTTCCCACCCAGCTCGAGCGACAGGTGCTTCCTGATTTGGTGGGCGGTGGCGCGACGGATGGCGACCCCGGTTTGGGTGCCGCCGGTAAATGAGACACCATCGATCAAGGGGGAAGCAACAAGTGCGGCGCCCGTAGTTGGACCGTCCCCGAGGACGATGTTGATTACCCCATCGGGCAGGCCAGCCTTTCGGAACAGTACGCCCAGGACTGTGGCGTGTGAGGCTCAACAACAGCAGCGATTTAGGGTTCGGGCTTTGAACATACGATACGCGGACATGCTGGTGACCTCGCTGGGTTTTGCAACCGCCGTGCACCCGAACGCTAAACATGGCGCGATCTTCCAAGTCAAGAGATAGAGCGGCATGTTCCATGGCGAGATGAGCGCAAACACTCCTGCTGGAGAGCGGTGTTCATACGTCAGAGCCACGCCGTCAACGACGCGAGCAGCGGTCTGCTCGTGGAGGATGTACGTGGAGAAGTATCTAGTGGGTATATCAGACTGCTGTCGGATTGCAAGGCGCGATTACAAAGGTGACGTACGAGAAGTTGGAGATGGCCCGGTCGACCTCGATCCTTGCGCGCGCAAGCGTTTTCCCCTGGTCGAGGCTTTCCCACACGGCAAAAAGCTCGCGGTGTTCCTGGAGCAACTCGCTTACACGGCGAAGGAAAACAGACCGCTCTGCCCGTGTGGTCTTGCTCCACCTCCGGAAAGCGACCCTTGCATGGCGAATCGCGTCTTCCACATCGTCTGGATGTGCGCATGGAATCCTGCAGAGGAGAGCGCCCGATTTGGGCTCATACGAGTCGATGAATGATGTTGAAGGTGACGACGGCAGGCACAATTCGCCCGCGACATAGTTCGGCAGGAGTATCGGGGTGGAGCGGGAGTGGAGGAGCGAGCTCGCCTTGTCGAGTGTGTCGCAGCCCCAGATGGTTTCGGCGCAGTCCAGGAGGGCCTGGCGCGTCCATTCCTGCGGATCCATGTTGCCCATGGCGCGATGCTGGATTTACGGGATGACAAGCGATGTGAACGGAAAATGGTGTTGACTGTTGAGTGGTTTCTGGAGAGCCCAGTTCCAGTTTCCACCACTAGCAGAATCAGTGACCATAGGTACGTAGGGTCCCAGGTTGGAAGGCACTGATGGGCGAATCCCCTCCTGCCGACCACAACTGTTCGGCAAACAGCGGAGCGGATGGCGGATGGCGGACCGTAGGCGGGCCAGCGTCGGCCCGAGCTTGGGTGCCGATGGTGGGGAAGAAGGGCCGGCGGTTTGCGGGGGTCTCCACCAGGTTGATGGGAGGACACGAAAGTGAAGCCTCAAAGAGTACTCTGTTTATGGGCAAACTGAACAGCAATTTCTCTCTAGAACAAGAACAAGTCCGTCAATCGGATCCCGGGACCATCACTCGAATCCTCAATCACCACGTTGCGCCGCAAAACTCGACGCCAATGGCTTCTTCCAACGGAACCGGCTATCTCCTCCCGTCAGGGGCACAGGGACTTGCCAACTACCCACACGCCCGCACGATTCCGAGCACGGCCAAAACAATATTCGTCTCGGGCATCTCCAGTCGGCGAGAAGACGGCACCTTTGAAGGCTGCGAGACGAAAGCAGACGGCACCTACGACTTGGATTGCGGCGTGCAAACGGCAGCGGTGCTGCGGAACATTGAGCGCGTCATCCGCGGGGCCAGCGACGGCAAGTGCGGGCTCGAGAGCGTGGTGGACGCAACCGTGTTCTTGACGGACATGCGGCGCGACTACGGCGCGATGAATGCCGAGTGGAACAAGATCTGGCCAGACCGCACCAAGGCGCCGGCAAGGACGTGCGTGCAAGTCGCAGCGCTGCCAAACGAAAAGATTGTCGTCGAGATCAAGTGCCAGGCGGTCATGTCGGATTGAGGAAAGGAAAGCGCTGGCAGCTCCATTCAACCCCCGACGCTAGGGTCGGCAGGTGGCTTGAAGGAACCTGGAGGAGACTGGAAGGTGGAAGGTGGGCTCGCGGACACCAGACTCACACGCTAGCGTTTACCTTACTTGTAGAATGAAGAACAACATCTTCTATGGTTTGCTTAGAGTAGCTCGAGAGTAGCTATTCTTATGGCCAGGCATTTGCAGCCGAGCTTGCCAGGTGTGCTGGTTGAGCTGACCGGGATGGAGGGTGTCCCTGACCCAATGCAAGTTTGAACATCTACTGTGTAAGGGTCAAGAATGGAACACGTGAACTCACCGAGTCAACTCGACATTCAAGAGTTCGAGGAACCCTGCGAGAGCAAGGCCGCGATGCCTCGGCGAAGCCAAAGGTCTTGTTAGTTGTTACCGGAGGGAATGGGCCGGAGACGGGTGGTCTGGACTTCTGTTCGAGTTCCAGATGCGTGCACAGTCGAGATTGTCGGACTGCACCGTGATCGTGCTGTCCTTGCCCAAAGTCTAGACCATCCTGCCCAAGTGGGCCTTCCAGCGACCAATCGTCATGGTGGAGACTCTAATTGCCGGAGGGCTGTTGGGAGAGTTGCTTGGCCGACGGGAAAGCTTCTCTCGTCTTTCTCGAAGCATTGCAATCTGACAATCCGAGTGTAGCAGGCGTGTTTGGGCGCCGATGACAGATCCCATCAACGCAGGATGCACAGTGCACACACAGGACAAACACTGTGACGCCGTACTTTTTTTTCGTTTTTGCAAGGGGAACCCAGTCACGAGCCTTGCGCAGCCCACCCCAGACACAACAAACGGTCCTTTTCTCCAGACTCCGCTCCGATAAGGTCCTCTGCATGGGAGTCCTCACATGGGACAAGCAAGATGCCGACTTGCCTCCGAGTCAGTCCAGAGCAACCGGCGTAATTAACAGCCCGCAGAGTCCAGCTCCGCTTCTCTCGAATGTGCTCAGACAGGGGGTCTGGGAAGGGAAGAACACCGTTGCTGGCCGCACTGTATCGACAGGTCAGGATAAGGCCCTGGGGACGGTTTCCACGCTTTGCTGCTTTCGATACCGACGATGACAGGGTATGTGCATGACAAGGCTAAAACTGCCGGCAGAACCACCAGACGACACACGATCAACCCTGTTGTTGCGCGGTGCTCCCAGGAACAATTCGATGTGTTGTCGTATTGGCGCTCGGGTAGCCACGGCTGAACCGCTGCTTCACACACCCAAAAACACCCAGGCCACAGCGAGGGAGGCATGCTGGTGCTGACACTGCACTGCCAGGGCCAAGTCGGGATCAACATGATGGCGCAAACTTTCTGATGCTAGCGTGCATCCCCACACACGACAAGGAGAAAGAACTTGGCCCATCACTAACTTGGCAGGTCATTGACACTCAGCCCGAGCAGGTTTTCCACACATCCAGTGTGTTCAGAGAGAGTACACGTGACACACCACCCGAGGTACCCTCGAGGCACCCTGGACCTCTGACGTAGCCCGCAGTACACAGTGTTCAACCGACACATGCGGCGTGGAACTG
>Ga0247824_10000337_pt1 | contig 22094 bp, 44 predicted proteins | sample 13C_PalmiticAcid_FD_194412 | JGI IMG/M metagenome (GOLD analysis project Ga0247824, IMG submission 194412) | Soil microbial communities from agricultural site in Penn Yan, New York, United States - 13C_PalmiticAcid_Day48 | ecosystem: Environmental > Terrestrial > Soil > Agricultural land...
ATTGGTCAACGCCGATCACGTTCAATACTACGTCTGGTCTGATCTACACTCTCGTGGCGTCTGACGCTGGGAAGAAGATCAGGCATGCTCACACGGCGGCCAGTGCTGTTCAGATCCCGGATAATTCGACTGTTCCGTTTGCGCTTGGTACGCAGGTTCATATCATGAACCGAGGAGCTCAGACGGTCAACATCTCGGCGTCTGCTGGGGTGACGCTCAACTTCCCGCCAACCACTCCGCTTCATGCTCTGCGTGGATCGTTCAGTCAGTGTACGGCTGAGAAGGTCGGCACCAATGAGTGGGACGTCTACGGGGATCTCGCCTGATGCCCGTCATTCCTGGGATTATCGCAATACCGATTTATACCAAGTTGTCGTACGACGCTACGATTCTCGCTGATGGTCCTATCGCGTTCTGGAAGCTGGATGAGATCCTCGACGTGAGTCCGAGTCTTTATACGTACACCGGTGCGGTGCAAACCTTCACGGTGCCTGCTGGTGTCACGAGCCTGACATGTACGCTGGCGGGCGGTGCAGCGGGTGCGGGACCAAGCACGAGTCTTGGAAATGATGCTCGAGGTGCATGGATCAAGGCGACCATGCCCGTCACGCCTCTCGAGGTTCTTCAGCTTCGCGTCGGTGGAGCAGGCGTAGGACGAGGACGCTCAACGCCTACACCCGGCTGGCCTGACGGTGGTCTTGGTGGACATGATCCGAACCCTGGTGGTACGGGTGGTGCTGGTGGTGGATCGTCCGATATCCGCAAGGCTCCATATGGTCTGAATGACCGATGGCTCGTTGCTGGTGCTGGTGGTAATACATCAGTTACGAGTGGCGGCGTGGGTGGTTACCCGAACGGTGCAGATGCTGGTTCGGGCGCGTTGGCCGGTGGAACCGGTGGCACGCAGACCGCAGCAGGTACGGGCGGTAATGGTGATGCGGGTTTCGGCCAAGGCGGCTCAGGAGCTCAGCCTTCTGGTAGCCGATACGGTGGAGGCGGAGGCGGCGGATGGTGGGGCGGAGGCGGAGGCAATGCTGCTATCGGTGTGGGACAATCCGGTGGAGGCGGTGGCTCGTCATTTGTTCACGCCTTGGCTTCGCTTATCTCTGCTATCTCGGGTGGAGGCAACGCTGGTGAAGGTGCATTCATTCAGATTGAGTGGGTGATCTGATGGGCGTTGCGTTTCTCGACTCTGCTCCTGGTCATGTTTACAACCTCGCGGTTGGTAACGTTGCCGATTGGACGCTGACACCTGGATTACCGAACGGTGACAAATACGCGGCTTCAGATGGTTCGATCGCAGCCGTCTTCAACCAATGCGGTACAGCCTTTGATTGGCGTACAGGGCAATGGACTCTCGAATTCTGGTTGTGGATTCCGACGACTCCACCGAGCTTGGGATGGATGTTCGCGTATGCTCCCGCAGGCGACACGGGATTCAACTTCTCATTCGGCTGCTGGGTCAACGCCAGTCGTACGTTCGCCTTCAACCTCTACAACACGAGTGGTAATGCCTCGCTTGGTCGTACCTGCAGTATTGCGATACCTGCCAATGCCTGGAATTACATGACCATTCAGAAGCCGGGCTCAGGTCTCAATCCAGACATCTACGTTGATAAGGTATTGCGTAACGGAGCTGCTGCGACTTCAGGGTCGCCAACCGTACCTACCGCGACAACTCGTTTCTATATGTGGAGTGGTCCTGATCTGAGTGCGCCAATGCCGGCTACAGCTCGCATCGGCAAGCCAGCGATGTACAACAAGCTTCTTACGCCGCTGCAGATGTCCAAACACTACGATGCGATGACAACCTGAGCTTTACTACAGGCGTTTGCCCGTGGTAGAATGGCATTCTACCGTAAGGGGCACGCATGGTCAATGCCAACGACAAGGGCAACCGCGGCGAGAACGCGGTATGCACCTATCTCAATGTTCTCGGTATCTCGGCTGAGCGTCTTCGGCTCGCTGGGGTTCAAGACAAGGGCGATATTTGGGTGCCGAGCTTCGGGGTGCCCCATCGTTTGCAGGTGAAGAATGTGGCGATGAAGAACCTGCAGCCAACGATGTCAGAGGTCGTCCGCTACCTTGACGAACTGTCGAGTCGATTCCCTACGGATGTTTGCGCGGGTGTCATCGCTCGAGAGGCAAAGTCGGTCAAGGACTGGTACTACGTCCGCACGATGGGGCAGGTGTTCGGTGTCCCGGAGTGGTGATGAGCGTCCTTCTTGGCAGCAGTATGGACTTGCCCTCGCCGACGTGGCCGCAAGCCGTTCGGAAGATCCTTACCGCAAAGTTGGTGCAGTGGTCTTTCGTTGGGATTGGTCCGTCCTCTCAGTCGGATACAACGGAGCTCCCCCGGGAACCGAGATCCCATGGGATCGTGAAGCACGAAGAGATTACGTCATCCACGCAGAGATGAATGCCTTGCGTTATGCTTCGCGGTTTGAGACCACCAACGGGTTTCTCTGCTCGACCCACCAGCCGTGCGAGAAGTGTCTCCCCATGATCGCAGCCTACGGACTCAAGGCTGTGTACTACCGAGAACCATATGAGTCCACATTCGGATCAGATCGACTGAGCATCATCGCAGATGTACTCGGTCTCAGAATGCTAAAGGAGCCGTAGTGGAAATCGAGACAATGTTCGCCAGACAGGCGGACCTTCAAGTCAGATCATTCAACATCACCCCATGGGAACTCAGCGGTGATGACCGTCGGAAGTACATCACCGCGATGGCCTTGGGTCTGCATGATGAGATCTCCGAAGCTTTGCAGGAGATTGCCTGGAAGCCGTGGGCACGAGACGACTACGTCAACAAGCAAGCGTTCATCGGCGAGCTCGTTGACGCCTTCCACTTCCTCATGAACCTCGCTCTCGTCGTGGACGTGAATGGTGACGCCTTCGTCGAGGCATACTTCAAGAAGGCCGAGGTCAATGCGAAGCGTCAGAGAGACGGCTATTCGGTCACAGAAGAAGGCTCCAAGTGTGTCCATTGCGGGAGGGCCCTTGATGAGCCAGAGTAAGGTCAACTCACTTCTCATTCTCGAGGGCCTGCATGGCACGGGTAAGAGCACCGTGGCCGCCTCCATCATGTCGAACACTCGTGTGGCCTCGTTCCATGCTGGGCCACCGGTGTCCGATGATCCGTATTACGAGTACCTCCGTCCCTTCATCTTCCTCGATGGCTGGGATGTCGTCTTCGACCGTGGACACATTGGCGAGCTCGTCTGGCCGGCCATCTTCCAACGTCCATCACTGTTCCCTACAGTGAAGGGCGTCTTCCCGCAGGTGGAACGTGCAATCAAGGAGGCGGCCAGCGTTGTCGAGATCTGGTATCTCACCGGATCAGGCACGTCTGAACGCCTTGGTGAGAGCACCAAGAATGCCTGCGAGAAGAAGGGTCTGACGCCCGAGCAGATCGTTGACGCTCATGCCTTGTACCTCGAGGCTCTCGAGGTCTCGATGTTTGATGTCAAGTTCCTCGACTTCTCGAGCATCGACAAGGAGGTGGAGCGATGGAAGTCTCTGTGATCACACCACGGGAGGGCGTGGTTCAGACCATGCAGCGATGCCTCGAGCTCGGTACTTACTGCGAGCCTCGTGGCATGCCGATCTACGAGATCACCAACTTCAACCTCAGAATCGAGCAGCCGTGGAGGTTCATCTTCGACCTGACCGATCGTGAGCTGAACCATACCATCGGAGCTATCGAGCTCGCAGCTCTGATTGGCGGGTATCCCACCGATCTGGCTGCCGCTCGTCTTCTTCCGAAGAGTCTCTCGTTGTTCCGCGAGGAGGACGGGCAGGCCTGGGGATCCTACGGCCCAAGAGTTCGAGGGCAGCTCGCTCTCGTCCTTGATGAGTTCGCGGATGACTTGATGACCAGGCGTGCGGTGATGACCATCTACGATGGACGCGAGGATCTGGGCCGGAACGTCAAGGACATTCCGTGCACCTTGAACCTGCAGTTCTTCGTCCGCGATGGAACCCTCCAGATGAGGACGACCATGAGGTCGAATGACGTTTGGTTCGGGTTGCCGTATGATCTGATGATGTTCTGTGGTCTGCAGCGATCCATCGCCTACTGGCTTGGCATGAGGTGCGGACCGTATTACCACTCAGTCGGGTCGATGCATCTCTATGAGAAGCAGGTCGTGGCTGCGAGGCATGTCAGCTCGATCGAGTCTCACAAGCGGGACGAGTTCGACGATCATCAGCCGGCACCGTGGCTTCTGCCCGACGTCAGGTATGCCGTCGAGTACTGTCAGTCGGTACTCGGCGGAGGTCTGTTCCCACCGAGTATCGTCCACCAGCCACCGCAGACCTGGCTCGAGACGTGGATGTTCAAGCACATCGTAACAAGGAGCGAACCATGAATCTTGAAACGATTCGGGCTGTCAACGTTGAGCGTGCTCAGCGCTGGCACAAGGGCTTCCCATACGGAGACGACGATTGGTCGGGTGCCGACTGGTCGAACGCCATGTGTGGTGAGGTCGGGGAGGCGGCCAACGTTGTCAAGAAGATTCGTCGGCTCGAGACGGGTACGATGCAGATCGGAGAGCCTGAGCTCGAATATCTTCGTCAGCAACTCGGGCATGAGATCGCCGACGTCATCTTGTACGCTGATCTTCTCGCGGCGTACTATGGCATCGACCTCGCTTCCGTGATCACCCAGAAGTTCAACCTCGTGTCTGAGAAGTACGGATTCCCGGAGCGACTGTGAGCATCGTCCATGGACCTTCCCATCCTGAGATGTTCCGCGTGCAGGTGGGACGTTTCGGTGACAGGTTCTACGTCGACAATCTCCCCCCTGACGATGTCTGTGACCCTGACACCTCCGTCCCCATGCCATCAGTGTCCGTTATCAAGGGAGCGTTCCCTAAGTTTCTCAACAAGTGGGTTGCAGGCGTTACGGCCGAGTGGGCGTACGATCATCAAGACGCCTGGACCAAGCTCGACCGACACTCAGCCACCGAGCTGATCACTAACGCCAGTAACCGGATCAAGAACGAAGCAGCAGATCGAGGGTCCACGCTCCACGGGGTCATCGAGGACTTGTGCCGCGGTGTCTACGTGAACGAAGGTCTGCTGAGCGACAAGGTCCGACCGTACATGCTCTCCGTCAAGCGCATGGTTGCCGAGCTACGGCTCCAGCCCATGTACATGGAGTGCGTGGTCTTCAACCATGAGATCGAGTACGGTGGTACGTTCGACTACATCGGGAGTGTTGGGACGGGAGGTCGACAGCGTGTCGGCCTCCTCGACTTCAAGACTCGTGAGAAGTACAGCGCCTACGACGACGAGGCTGCACAGCTCGCAGCCTACGATGGTGCTGAGTACATGATCGTCGATCAGGGCGGTGAAGCCAAGCGGATGAGGATGCCCAAGGTCGACTTCATCGGTGTGGTTGTCATCACTCCGCACGGCTATCAACTACACGAGGTCAACCGTGAGAATGCTTGGGTGCTGTGGGTCTCGCTCGCGGACTTCTGGCGAGCCAAGCGTCTGAAGATGTTCAACGGCATCGTTCCAGCCTCAGGTGTTCCGAATGCCGAGGAGCTCAAGGCCATGCTCCGAGAGCGTGTAGCTCTCATGAGCCCGGCAGCCAGGCAAGCGCTGGCCGCCTCCTGGCCGCAAGGTCTTCCAACGCTGAAGCAGGATCCTGAGCCGTATCAGCTCTTGGAGATCGAACGACTGATCCATCGGTACACGGATTATCTGGGGTTCGAGGGATTCGGACATGACGTCGATGAAGGAGGTGAGTGTGACCCCACCGCATCTGCGCTGCTGCGCTCGTTGCTTCAAGCGGCTGAGGATTCCGTACAGCAAGCTGTCGAGTTCTTCCTTGCAAGATCGGAACCTCACGTCCGCCTTGGCGTTGCGATTCCCAGGAACACGGTGCGAAGATTTGAGATTCTGCGTGCCTTGTTCTCTCTTGCTGAGAAGACGAATGGCAACACTGAGCTCATGTCCAAGCTCGTAGACATGGAGAACCTCGGGACATGGACCAAGGAACATGCAGCTGAGATCGCTGATACTCAGGCTTGGGGAGATGTTGACATTCAGGCCGAGCTGGAGGCGGCCAGCGTCGTGCATGACGCCGACGCCAACCGAGACGATGATCATAGCGAGAGTTAGAGGCCGTGATTATCAACTCATCAAGGACCATTGGGCGTTGCCATCGGCCTTGTCACAACTCAACATCGTCAAGGCTATGCCACCTCGGCTCGTGTGGGAACTTGGATCTGACCTCACGTCGGCCATGCAGGTCGAGGTGTACTACCTCGCCTACTACGAGTATGAGATTGATAAGACCGGCGTGACCAAGATCCACGTGTACCTTCCCGAAGGGGTGAAGCCTCCTCGGGAGGGAGTCGGACGCTAGGATCATTCCAGAAGGTTCCCCGACCTTCTGGAGTGCTTCGGAAAGGGGGTCAAGGTAGTCTAGAGCAGGGCTTCAACGGACTAAACTCCAGGAGAAAGTACTCATGAAGGTACTCGCGACCATAGCCGAAGGCGAAGCAGACTGGGCAGATATTCTGTTCCTCGTCGCCTTCCTCCTCTTCGTCGCAGGGGCTGTCTACGACGCCATGAAGCATGTCTACAGCGGAGTGGTTATGTTCGCTGGCCTGGCATGTGTGGCACTCGCCTGGCTTCTTCTGTGACTTCCTCGATGTCCATGTATCTAGTAGAATGAACATGTGCAGCTCGGGGTGACATGACCACGAAACGTGTCTTCCCGCTTCCGGGCCCCGAGCTGCACAACCTCAAGCGTTCAACGTTTCAGCGACTTAGTAAAGGAGCATGATGTCACAAGACGTCAATGAGTTCTTGATGTCTGGAGGCGTACCGTCCTTCAGCTTCGAGAATGTGGGAGATGAGATCGAAGGGACCATCGTTGGTTCGGTGGTCAGGCCGCAGACGGACTTCGAGACGGGTGAACCGACCACCTGGCCCGACGGTAACGTCAAGATGCAGCTCGTGATCGACCTCGAGACCACGTTGCGTGATCCTGAGAAGCCCTACGACGATGGCATCCGGCGGGTGTACATCAAGGGCAACGGGCTTCGCGCAACCCGAGATGCCGTGCGCGCAGGAGGCGGCCAGCTGCTCAATGGCGGCTGGCTCAAGGTCAAGCACCATGAGCTTGGCACTCCGCCGAAGAAGGGTCTGCACGCACCGAAGCTCTTCCAGGCGTGGTACAAGATGCCGGCGCCGACAGGGATCAGCGCCGACGACCTCGCATGAGTGCTGAGTCGTATCCGTATGGATACACACTCATCACCGAGGTCACCCCGAAGTCCGCGCCACTCAGGTGGCATTGGTACATCGGTCCGATAGTCCCGAAGAACGTCCAACCAACCGCGCCTGGTCCGTCGTGGATCAGCGACATTGAATGGGAGATCACGTTGCAACTGACCGCTGATCAGCAGGTCGACCTGACTGTCTCAGGTCAAGACCGTTATGGGAACCCCGTGGACATCGATGCTTCGATGGCTCTATGGGAGTCGTCGAACACCAGCATCATCCAGCTCTTCCCGGATGGCGGTTCCTGCACCGCCGTCGCCGTCGGCCCCACGGGTACCTCGGTTGTCACCGTTCGGAACCCGGAGGACACCATCCGCGGTGCCATCGCCTTCGACGTCGTCGCCGGCCAGGTGACCGAGGTCGTGGTCGAAGCCGGTGAGCCGGAGAACAAGCCGGTCGTCGAGCACCGCCGGGGTGAGAAGTAGAACTCGCTGATGTACGCCGCCTTGTCTGAGGTCATGATCAGCGACTAGGGCTGAGCCGAACGTTCGGTGCCCGAGGCTTGATGCTGCAAGGGACAGACACGCTGGACGTAGAAGCCAGACTCGTACGAAGACCCGGGGACATGCTTAGAGCCCCGGGTCTTTGTATATTCGAGATAATTCGATGCCAACCGGAGTTTCCCGCAGGACCCCGTGTGTGGTAGAATATCTCTTGGTCTGAGGTGGGACTCGGGCCCGACGTATCTATCGGAAGGAGCGCAGTGAAACGATCAGAGCGCCTAGCATCTGCGGCATGTCTTGATGAAGGGCATTCGTGGACGCTATCGCATGTAGGTATCGAGAAGAAGCGACGCGGCTTGCAGGGTGTCGCCTACCGAGAGAAGATCTGCTCGAACTGCGAGAGCTTGAAGGTTGAGCACATCGCATGGAACGGAAGAGTTCTCAATCGGAGGTACGTTTCCGGCAAGCAGTACATCGCAGCTGCTCGGACCCTCGCGAAGGATCCTCATGAGCGGCGGATTGTCTATCGCGAAGAGTGGTTGAAGACCATGTTCTCGAGTTCACGGAGGGCAAATGCCGAACGGCAAGCCGGGCAGACCGAGGATGTATGACGGTGTCCGGTGTATGTTCCCCGAGTGTGATGCGCCTGCAACGGCACACCGGCTCTGCCGGATCCACTACAGCGTGTGGCCGTTCCATATGTTTCTGCACGGGGACAAGATCACCGAGACTCGCGTCAATAGGTATGGGTATCGAGAAGCAAGAGTTGATGGTATCTGGGTCCTCGAGCACCGGCTGATCATGACGAAGATCATGGGCAGAATGCTCGAGCACTCCGAGATCATTCAGTGGAGAGACGGTAATCCACTCAACAACGATCCGTCAAACCTTGAGCTGACAAGCCGAGCCGAGAAGGCCCGCCGCAGAAAGGACAGACTTTGAGTCCGTTGATGTGTCCGAGATGCGGGCATGAGATCGTGCCCGGTGATCCGGTTGACCTGATTGGTGTAGAACCGGATGCACGCATTATCGTGGACGACGGCGTCTTGATCGTCCACGCTGTATGCCCGAAGGAGGAGTAATGCAGACCGTCACGTTTCGGGTCGTGAAGTGGAAGTACGCTTCCACTGACATGCCCGACGTTCTGTACGATGTCATTGACGATTGGGAGGCCCAGATGTTCTGGGCCCCGATCCTCGGGCCGTCCGCATTCATGCTGCTTCGGCAGCTGGCGATCGATCTGGATACCCTCGCGGATGAGATCCACGTGGACGTGGATACCTATGCTCTGGGGATCGGGATTCGCGATGCAGACTGGGTCCGCAAGGCGATGAATCGTCTGATGAGCTTTGGCGTTGCCCACTCTGATGGGCTGCGCGTCTATATTCGGACTGAGCTCGGCATCCCGGCAACCAGGCACCGTCGGTGCTGGCCTCCGTCGGTGTCAGAGTTCTACGCAGAGAGATTCCCGGATGCTTCGTGATGAAGTACTTTGTCGACTTACTGAGACTAACGGTCCAGGCGCTCTTGAACAGTGCCGCCGATTCAGCCTGGGCGATACGAGACATATTGTGGGATCGGCGGACCCGTCCATGACCGCATTCGCCATCGGCGCCATCGCCTTCGGTGTTGTGGTTGTCGCGGTTTCCGTCTGGATCGGATATCGTCTCGGCTACCGTGCGGCTGCTCGAGAGTTCGCAATCTGGAGGCGGCCACCAACCCTTCGGCCCGCGTTTGAGGTACGACGTAAGCAGATAGATCCACCGAATAGACTGTAGGCTTCGGGTCCCGCCACCACGGGCACACGGAGACGGGACCCTCAGCCATCATCGCGAAGGAGCAACGCGACGGCGCCGAGCTGACGCAAGTTGATCCTACCCTACTCGATCGACGAAGGAAAGGAAATCAATGTCCGAGCTGACCACGCGACAGCGAGAGCGCCTTCAACTCTTGGGTCGTGTCATCCAAGCGCACGAAGATAACTTCGACATGCAGCACTGGAGCCGCTATATCGACGAGCTCGCCCGGCCCCACGTGGGTGACGTTGCTGATGTTCTTGACACTGATCTTGAGGCCTGCGGGAGCTCAGCTTGTCTCGCCGGCTGGGGCTACGCGATCTTCCACAAGGAGATCGACGAGTACGACAACTCGATGTGGTTCGAGACGCTTCAATCCAAGACGATGAGGTTCCTCGGGCTTCCGAAGAACTTCATGTACAGGATCGAGTGGCCGAACTACTACAAGTACGTGGCCCAGGAGGCGAGCGAAGCGCTGGCCGCCTCCATGATGCTCTTCGACTACGCGAGTGGAGCATACGCGCATCGATCCATGCTGTCGATGGAACAGGCCGCAGGCATCTTCGACGGGAGGAACATCAGTGTCAATGAATCGCGATGAACTGTTCAACGATCCAGACTACTTGGCGTGGGAACAGGACGTGCTCGAGAGTCTGGTTCCCAAGCTCGAGACAAGCGAGATTGTCGCGACCATCTACACAGGTGGGCATGACGTCAAGCTGGCTGTTGAGCTCGGCTTCGCGGTTCTCATGGACAAGCCGATCATCATTCTCGCGCAGGAAGGGGTCGTGGTTCCTGAGACTCTCACTCGTATAGCACGGGTGATCGTCATCATCGATCTCCACAATGAATCCGGGCGTGAGATAGCCGCGCGAACGGTTGCCGGGGTTGTGAGTGAGATCTTTCGAGAGGAGCAGCATGGCCACGGTAATTCGTAACGCCGGCCTGGTCGGCATCAACCTCGCCGGGCTCTCGCGAGAAGAACTCCTTGGTCAGTACCTGAGGAGCTATGACCCTGAGTTCGCCCATGGCATGGGCCTCGCTGACTGGGTGCCGAACCCTCGAGAAGCTCGAGTCTTCCCGACCGTATCGGATGCGATCCTCTGCTATCGGGCTATTCCGAAGTCTCAGCCGGTGAATCGGCTCGGCCATCCGAACCGCCCGCTCACCGCTTATACCGTGGAGTTCATCCACCTGGAGGACGCCATCCGTGAGTATGACGCCGCTAACGCATGAGCGAGCCCACGCCCTTGCCGCCTCATATGCAGCGCGAGGTTGGAGTGTCTTCCCATGCGTGGTCGGTGGGAAGACTCCGCGTACGCGTAGTGGGTTCAAGGCAGGTACCACATCGTACGACCAGATCCGCACGTGGTGGGGGCGCGAGCCGTATAACATCGGGATATGGACGGGTCAGTCTCGGCTGGTCGTCCTCGATTGCGATCTCAAGCTCCCTACAAAGCGCTGGCGAGTTGACGAGTTCTCTGAATACCGTGAGGTTCAGGACCATGATGCGCCGATCATCCGATCGGGACTCGCTACTTGGCTCGACATACTCGCTGGCCGTGGGCTCGACGAAGCTCCCACGTACACCGTCATCACTCCGTCTTATGGCGTACATTTCTACTTCGAAGACGACAGTGAGGGTCGCATTCATCCTGCCGTGGAATGGCGACCAGGAATTGACATTCGAGCCGCTGGATCCTACGTGGTAGCCGCTGGCAGCGAGACGGACGTTGGCTCATACGATCAGGATCTCGAGCAACCATGGGAACCTGCACCGCTACCGTCTTGGCTTCGAGATGTCTTGGTTGAGGAGACGAAGCCGGGTTCTGGTCTCGGGCCGGCCGAGGACGACGGCAGTGTCTACTCGATATGGGCGAAGAAGGGCAGGAATCTCGAGTAGATCTGTGATTTCCTCGACCTAATCTGTGCGTAGTAGAATTAGCACAAGGGCCCTGGGTTTGAGCGACCCAGGGCTCTTTTGTCGTCCAAGGGAGCGCTATGTCACATGACCGTCTTTACGAGAGACTGTCGTTCGAGGATGCTTGTGAAGTCCTCGTTCAAATGGGGAATCTCACCACGAAGTATGATAAGCGAGGCGTCGTTGCCCGCTGTATTTTCCCAGAGCTTCATCAGGAGGGGGATAAGCATCCTTCGATGAAGGTCGGGAAGAATGCGCAAGGTGATGCGATCTTTGTTTGCATCCATCCGATCGATCCGCTCGAAGCAAAGCAGCGGTTGAATGTGTGGCGTGATATTCCGGATGACGCGAAGTGGGGGTCGAAGGATGATCAAGACTTCAACTCGTGGGTGGGACCGAAAGCCGAGAAGGATAATGTTCGGGATTTCAAGGTTCATGAGGGTGAGAACAATCCGCGCGTGATCCCGGGCTGGGAGTTCCGCCGTGGTAGCAGCATCGGCAAGAATGCGCAACCCGATCCGGTTCATGGGATGGTCGAACTCGCCGACTATGCGCTGTTCTATCCAGGCGCCGTAAACGAGATTCACGGACGATCTGAAGCCATGAAGACATGGGTCGCCTTGACGGTCTTGGCCGAAGCGCTCAAGGCCGGTGAGTACGGGCTATTCGTAGATTTCGAGGATGGTCCTGAATCTATCGTTGATCGTCTTCAAGCGATGGGTCTTACCGATGAAGAGCTCGACCATATGCTCTACGTGTATGCGGACGGTGTTCTTCAGAATGCTGACAAACTGCAGGTTCTGAATGAGATGACGCAGGATCAGCCGAGCATCGCAATCATCAACGGTGTAATCGAAGCCGTTTCGGTGCAAGGCTGGAGTACCAACGATAATCAGGCGTATACCATGTGGGCACGTCTATATGCCCGACCACTTGCGGATAAGGGCTGTTGCGTCATCCTTGTGGATCATACCACGATCAAGGAAACAGATAATGATACAGCCATAGGCGCTACAGCCAAGATGAACATCGTACAGGGCGCTTCGTATACCGTGAAGATAGTCAAGGAACTCGCACCCGCGCAGGAACATACAACTTCGGGTACTACTGCGCTACATCTTTATAAGGATCGACCTGGACGAGTTCGTAAGAACGGGTTCAAGCGGAAGGATGTGGTAGCCGAGCTCAATGTTGAAGCGAACCCAAATGGTCGGGTGACATGCCGCTTCGAGGCGGCCAGCAGCATCCTGGACGATATCATGGGCAAGCGTGAAGAGAATCAGACACGGGACTCGGCTCAGCGTACGATGTGGCAGGCGGTACTCAATGCGGCGGGGCAAGGCGGTATCCTCAAGATGGCGCTACTAACCGCGGGTCGAAAGGCGGGACTCGGTAGGAACCAGGCTGAAGCGGTGATCAAGATGTGGCTCGACAATGGGTTCCTCATCTTGCAACCAGTTGGAGCTGCGAAGAAAATGATCGCTGACAGCGAAGTCTTTCCAGATGATCGTGTCTCAGTCTGATACTCCCAGCAGATCGAAGAAAAGGGTATCTCCCACCCTATCTCCCGCTTGTCTGCTGGGAGATACCGCCGAACCTATGAAAGCCGAGGTCAGGAATCTCCCACCATAGGCGGGAGATAGCGGGAGATAGGTATCTCCCGGTCTCCCGGGGGTCTAGGTAGACCCCGGAGCGGGAGAACCAGGAGCTCAGATAAATGAACACCCTAAGCGAAGGAGCAGAAATGAGCGCACATTATCAAGTCGTACCTAATCTCTTGATGCGGTCAGTCAAGGATCATGATTGGCATCGGGTTATTGCGATCAAGTTCTGGTGGGATACTCAATCAGAACAGACCGTGGTCGATGCGGTTGTGGAATTATCCTCGAATCTTCGAGGACCAACAGGTCTGTACGATTTTAGATGGGAGCGTGAGGTCTGAGAAGTAACGCAACGCTGGCCGCCTTCAAGGAGCATGAATGCCTGCTGTATTCGTCAAGCACCTCGACAATGGGCACACCGAGTTCCGCTTCGTTTACGATGAGTGGGCGGTGTCGGTTATGCGGTCTGTCTTCACGATGGACAGAGCATGGGACGCAGCTCGTAAGGTCTGGACGGTTTTCGATAAGAATGAAGCGATCCGAGTTATCGCAGAGTTCAAGGAAGCTCAGTGGGTCGTAAACATTTCTGGCGAAAAGCAAAGGGCCTATGAACGCGAAAAGGCAAGTGAGGAGGGACCCAATTTTTCGAGCACGAGCAATAATGTGCAGGCTGAGCAGGCGTTCAAGCTCATCTTCGCTCTCGTGCCCTATGACCGCCGAGATGCGCTCTACAAGGCTCTGGTGCGCGTGTTCCATCCTGATGTCGGAGGCAGCGATGAGCACATGAAGGCGCTCAACAAGTGCGCGGGCAGGTAATACAGCAACAAAGTCCCAATCGACAGTTTACAAGAGCTCTATGCGTCTGATAGAATGTTCTCTGTACACTGATTAGCCACGAAAGGAGCACTGAAGTGGCTCGACGCAATGCCCCACCTGATCCTGAAGGAGTCGAAGACGTGACGATCACCGAAGCTGAGGCCCCTGCGGCCGAGGGCACCGAGGCTGCCGAGGCGCCAGCCGAGAAGGAGAAGAAGGTCAAGGAACCGGTTCCCGATGGCCCGCTCACCACGCGAACCGGTGCGAAGGCGCTCAGCGTCAAGGGCCGTGTCTTCACGGCCGGCGGCGAGAAGGGCGATGCCATCAAGCATCTGCTCGAGGAGCGCAAGGACCTCACGCGGAAGGAGATCGCGGCGATGGTTGGTTGCTCCCAGAGCCGCGTGGCCGAGGTTGCTCGCGTCCTCGGTCTGCAGAAGCGAGTGATGGTTCCGGTCGAGCAGGTCGCATCCGCCGGCGATGCTGTTCCCGCGGCCTGACGGAGGCGCCATCTGATCCCCATCTGAGGACGACGAAGTCAAATCGCTCGCTCGAGAGCCCGGTGTCTGAGACGGCACCGGGCTCTCGGTGCATTCAAGGGAGCAGCCATGAAACGACCCCATCCGGAGCAGATTCCGGTACCACACACCTTCATCGTCAAGTCGACAGTGCTGCTTTACAGTCGAGCCGAGATTCAGAGTAAGGCACGATCAATTCAGCGTGAGCTGCGTGTTGGGTTGCACGACCCTGGTCTTCAGGTGATCGTCGAATTTGGTGGTTTCGCGTTCAGAGACGGGGAGGTCGTGTGATCAACGGCGTAGCGTGCCAGGACTACATCGGGCACTTCAGCATCGCGGCTCAACAGTGCGGAGTGAACATCATCGGCAAGGTTGAGCGTGAAGACGCGTTCGGGATTCCACCTTGGAAAGCGAATGCGGAGTGGCTGGCACCGAATTTGCGGTTTATCCGCGCTTCGAACTCGTTGGAATGGCCACTCGAGAATGTCAACGCTCAGGTTGTCTACGGCAACCCGCCCTGCTCGGCGTTCAGTCAGCTCATGCAGGATCCCAAGAACTTCGACCGAGGAACGGCAGGAATCGGTGGTAGGCAGAACCAATGCATGTTTGACCTCGTGGAGTACGGAGGCCGACTATTCGCGGATGTCGTGGCGTTTGAGAGTGTGCGTAATGCAGGTATACAGGGTCGTCGGCTCATGTATACTCTTCATGACCGACTCGAAGCAATCACGAAGTTCAACTACCATCTCACGCTCGTATTCCTCAATGCCCTCAGCGTTGGCGGCTATCAGAACAGAGCTCGCTTCTTCTGGGTCGCGTCGAAGCATGGGCCGGTCAGCTTCCCGACCCCGGACTATGGGGTACGGTGGTTGTCCGAGACGATAGGACACCTCGTCGATCAGACGTCAGACGACTGGCGGTCTCCGTACTCGAGAGCTCAGACTCCGCGGGCAAGGCGTCTGGAAGCGCTGGCCGCCTTCCATTGGCCCGAAGGCATGATGTCAGATCAGGCGTTCATCGCGGCGAAGAAGCTCGGGTACAGCGAGGACATTGGTCGTTCGGATGCGATCCGCTCGGCGTACACGGCTCGACGGTGGCGGTGGAATGAGCCAGGGCGCGTGATCACTGGCGGCTTCATGGATGAGTGCGTGCACCCCATCGCGCCGAGAATGTTCACGCACGTAGAGGCGGCCACGCTGATGGGAATGCCCCCGCACTACGATCTTACCGAAATCGCGGTTGCCAAGTCGAAGGGCAGACCGTGGCACGGGAAGTCCACGCCGGTGCAGTCCGCCAGGTACATCATGACCGGGATAACGAACCATCTCGAAGGTAAGGGCATCGAGTTGCCGATGGTTCCGAAGCCCATCGAGTCGCGGAAGAGGACGTACGTGCTCGATATCACGGACGGCTGGTCGAAGGTTGAGAAGACGATCACAACCATTCAGCCCTCACTATGGGCGGAGGTCGAGGTATGACATGCCATCGAAGGCGTGTATCATCTGCGGTCAACCGTCGGGGTCAAAGGCGCGTTGTCCACGGCACGATCCGAAACGCTCGAATCAAGGTCGTCCCTGGTACAAGGGCGAATACGAGCGGGTGCGAGCTGAGAAGTGGTCCGATGGTCCACCGACGTGTGAGAACTGCGGCAAGCATCTCGCGCGTCATCTTGATCATGTCGAACCTCGCTCGGGAATCCGAGGCTATCGGGCACTCTGCGAAGGCTGCCACGCTCGGCTTGGAAAGGCTCATGAACCTGATGAGTTCGGATCCGCCGGATTGCGGTGTCGATACTGCGGACGGGGCATGACGGAAGCGGATCACTCATCTTGCGTCTCGCATCGCGGTCATACTCCCGCCGGGGCGTAAATCCGAAGAAATGGAAACGCGGCGTAGACCGCGATTCCTACCGCTGACGTCGTAGCGTCAGCGGAATGAGAACGCCCCGGAACCGAAGCTCCGGGGGCGTTCTCTAATGCATCACGCTCAGACCAAGCGCGTACAAGCTGATGAAGGCGATCGCCAAGATCAGCATGAACGCGATGGCAAGCGTTCTGGTGTCGTTGTGCTTTCGTGGCCAGTCCGACGATGGACCTGGTGCGATCCACTTGCACTCGGTGCACATTCGCGAGACGAGCTCGCCTCCGCACCGGATGCAAGTCGTTTCCGCTTTCCGACGTTCCCGCTGCAGCTCGGCGAGCAGCACGAGCAGGCTGATGCCTGACGGTAACGTCTTGTGTCTATCGCCGTTCGGACCAGTCGTAGTCGAGTTGGTCCAAACGTATTTAGACACGGCTCACGCTGACGTCTACTCGCTGGAATCGATGGCCTCTGAAGTACCGGTCCACGAGTTGTTCAGCGAGTGCGGACGGGTGGTTGTTGTTCTGCCGGAAGTACGCGGCCTCGAGCTCCTCGCCTTCAGATCCGAACCTGACGTTGCTCACTGTCGTTCGCATGCTGATGTTGAAGTTGACCTCGACCTCGTAGTCGGAGTGCGTGTGAAGCGGCTGCGGAAGCTTTGATGCGAGGTGTTCGAGGAACTCCTCGAACTCCGCGCACCAGCCTCGCCGGATCGCTTCCTTCGCGAGCTCCTGGCCGACGATGCATAGGGTCGCGGCGTAATCCGCGGCCAAAGCATCGAAGGCGACTGGACCGACCTTGGCGTACGCATCTTCGCGGCCATCGTCTATCGGGCCGACTGTGATCGACTCGGGATTCAGATCCGCGAGATCCGTATACCTTCGGATATCGAATTCGGGCATTTACGCTCCTTGTCTGAAGACGACAAAAGCCGGGACCCGACGTGGGCCCCGGCTCATGTGTTGTCGTTGATGGTCAGGCGGACTCGACCTCGTCCTCGGTGGTCTCGTCCTCGGTGGACTCGGTCGGCGTGGACTCGGGCACGTCGCTGGCCGCCTCCTTCGGCTCGGGCTTCGCAGCCGGCCGACGACGCAGGATCTCGGGGTACTCGACGTTCGAGGCGTCGAGCGCCCAGATGACCTCGCCGACCCGGCTGACCGAGCAGCCCACGAAGTCGGCGATCTCCTGGCGGGTGTAGCCGCCGTGGACGAGGTACTTCGCGACGAGCTGGGCCTTCGGGCCTGACGCCGAGAAGACGCGTCCCGTCTGCTTGTTGCCGTCCTTGTCGGTCACGCCTTCGCCCGTGGTGTACTTCGGCTGCGGCTTGACGTAGGTGGTCTCGTACTCGGGCAGCTCGATCTCCGCGAGCTCGTCCTCGGTCAGCGGGCTGACCTTGGTTTCGGTGGTTCCCATGATTGCGTTGCTCCTTGTTTGTGGTTTACGAGTCGGACAGGACTCGTGAGGTCGTACGATAGTTGCTTCGACCTCGTGCGGGCGGGGGACTCGAACCCCGTGAGCGCCTTCGCTCGCCCGCTCAACCTCATAGGTTGATACTACCACAGCCGTTGGGCCGTGGGAATAGCCGTTGGGTGTGACACTTGTCACACGGGCCGGCTGCTGCGCTCCTCGAATTCAGCTGTGATCGAGGTATCGAGGCTCTTCGCTTCCATCGTGCACCGTAGGACGATCCTCGTGAGGATGTCGAGGTGTTCACGCCAGAAGTCGGCGCTGAGCTCGTCGTCCTCGAGCATCGTGAAGCTGAGGACGAAGTCGTTGAGTAGCGAGTAGAGCATCGTCTGAATGGTCTCGACATCGCGGGACCGGCGCTCGTGGATCATCATCGGGCTGATCACGTCACCGATAGCTCGAGACGTTCGAAGCTGAACGCTCAACGCGATGTGGTCGAATGTGCGGTAGAACAGGACGATGTCGCTCGCCCCGTCTTGGTACATGTCGTCGACGATGCTGAGCGCATCGTAAGTCTGATTGTCAGACACGCAAACTCCTTTCATCGAGGTAATTCTACTGTGTTCGGTACCCTACGAGGAAATCACCGGGGTACATTCGGGTGTATTCGCTACCTCGGCCAACCGATGGCGGCGAGGAGGAAGATGAACGTTGCGAAGCCCGCAAGTACGAACATCGCAGCGATGACGGTACCGAGGAAGTCAGCTCGGCGCTCAGGCAGGACTTCGGCCACGTAATGCCGGCATCCACAGTCCAGCGTGAAGAACCCTTTCTCGGCGTTGTACCGCACGAAGCGCGAGTGCCGGCGATGCAGCCAGCACTCGACGCCAGCCTCTTCGTTCGGGTTCATCATCACTTGACGAAGCCGTACTTCTTCTGAAGTTCGCGAACCTCCGTCTCGTAGGCCTCGCGAAGCTTCACGAGCTCCTCGCGCTGCTTCAGCTCATCGGCAGAAGCGGCGATGATGGATTCGATGCCGATCATCACAGCTCGGCGGACCACCTCGCTGCGCGAGCGATAGAGCCCGGCGAAGACCAGGCTGTCGATCTTCTCGCGGAGCGAGTCGTCCACCTTCGTGTTGATCTGCGTGCCAGCGTTGCTGGGCAGATCGAGTCCCTCGGTGTTCGGATTCACCGAGGTCCCGTTGTCGTTCTCGGACACGGAATGCCTTTCTGTTTCGCCGTGCGGATGCACGGAGCTCGCTGGCCTGACTCGAACAGGCCGCCGTCCAACGGGCAGCGAAGAGGCTATCGCCTCTTGTGATCGGCGCACGGGACACTTGGATGCCACGTGCAGGTGGACTCGTCTACGCCAGCTCGCCGGCGTTTGCGTTGTGTGAGGACTTCGCCGGTCTTGTGATTGCGCCAGCGAATCTGAAGACAGCCGTCACGAATGACGAACCATCCGTCGGACTGTCGAAGGCTCTTCACTGCGGATCGATGAGGACGAGGTACGGGGACACGGGATCCTCGCCGTCAAGCCAGGCGTTGACCTGACGGTTGAGGTCGTCGAGATCCTCGTAGTCGAACTCGCGATTGAGGTGGATGATGACGTCGCCGGTCATGTCATGTCCTTTCGATGAAGGCGATGTAGGCGTTGTAGAGCACGGTGATGTCGCGACCCGTGCCATCGAAACCCGCGGCTTCGACCTGATCGAAGCTCATGTCTTCGTAGCCGTCGGGCAGAATCGGGGCCACCGAGCTGTCAATGAAGGAAGCCGGCACGGGGTCGTCGAGCTGAGCGTGAAGCGCAGCCAAGACTTCCCCGATTCGTGCCGGATCCTCGAGCTCGATGTCGAGCATGATCCGAACCTTCATCGGATCACCTTGACCTTACGATCCGCGTTGCACGTGATCGTCAGCTTCGTGTAGTCGGGTCGGCTGTCATCGGCCACGGTGTACACCGTGATGAAGGCCTGAACGTGATCAGGCTCGTGCTTGATACGCGGTGCGCTCTCGGCGATAAGAACCGCGTACGGGTACATCGTGAATCTGTCGCCTTGGACGATGTCCGCGAGCGTGAGTTCAACGATCTCCTGACCGTTGAACATCGCTGTCGTCTCGAGCATCTGAACGCCGATTTGATGTCGACGATCGTAGCTCTCGAGCCCGTGTGTCATTGCGTCTCCTTGTTGAATGGGTCGTGCTCACGGCAGATCGCCGAGAGCTTGTTACAGACGGCATCGGCGGCCTCGGCTTCGGCCTCGGTCTCGAATGCGTCTAGGTCGCACTGTTGCGAAACGAGCTCCCAGATCAGAAGCACGTCTTCGTCGGACAGAGCGTGCAGAAGCTTTCGATTGACGCTCATGATCCGAACCTCGTGACGTTGACGGCCTTCTTGACTTCGGCGGTCGCGGTGAACGAACAGTCGTCGTCACCGCAGACGCACATCGCACTCATGACAATCACGAGGTCGTCGGAGTGCACGACGATCCAGTCGTTCTTCGGCTCGTGTGTCATGACGGGTACGACCAGTCGTACGCAATGTCTCGCAGCGAGCTCGCCTTGGCGATCCAGTCGAAGTCTTCGTCTCTCGAGTAATCGAGAGAGTCGGTCAAGACGGACTCGGCGATGTCATCCTCGACGAACTGAGCGAGGATCGCCTTCATCGTGTTGCGAGCCGCGCCGTATGGCAGATGATCGACTTGGATTGCCCACGAGCCGTCGAGCTCGTTGAAGTCGAGGGTCATTCGCCGAAGCTGTTCGAGTGCTTCGACGGCGACCTTCGGCGCGTAGTAGAAGATTGGGCGTTGGCAGACGTAGCATAGCGGGCTGACGTCGTCATCGTCCATCGTGGATCGGACGTACTTGGTGCGATACTTGCGGGCATCGACGGGACAGATCACGAGATCCTCGCCGTCAACGTCCGCTTCGTACCAGACCGGCATTGCGGTCATGTCGTTGCTCCTTGTTTGTGTCTAACCGCGGTCATTCGCATCGCGGTCATCGCGGCGGCCCGAGCATTGCGGTCAGGTCGCGGCGATCATCGCGGTCGCATCGCGGTCAGGTCCATCGCATTGCGGTCTCGTCGCGGCCGGCGGATTGCGGTCGCATTGCGGTCTCGCATCGCGGTCAGCTTCGTAAATCGCGGTCGCAGCTGTTCGCGTCGGCGGTGGTCCGGTCCGCTAGTCTATAGTCTAGTCTACTAGTTATAGATATCTCTATAACTAGTAAGCTTTCTATAGAGTAGCGTTAGGTGCGAGAAAACCTATAGAGGCTAGCGTCTAGGTATTACAAGGTCTAGAACATGGTCCCGTTTGTGCGAGCCATGTCTGCCTTGCTAGGTGCGGGGGTATTGGTACCCTTACCCTTACGGATAGAGTAGTCAATACCCGCAGCGTCAAGTGCCCATCGGCACTCGCTAACCCTACTAGCACTTGCACCAGCGATGGCGCAAATGTCCTTAGTGGAGTAGTTACCCGTAAGGATCATCCGGAGGATAAGGTCCGCTTTCGGACCCTTTGCCGTAAAGTCCCTAGAACCAGCAGGCTGGTTCTTGCTATAGGTACGGGGAAAGTCGGGAATGATGACATCATCATAATCGGCCATTGTAAGCCCTTTCTAGATAGTTGCGTTTGGTTACCTAGGTATCTACTAGATACCCTCTACTAGTTAGTAGAACGTTCTTACATATCGACCTTTGCATATCGGGCATTTAGGTGAGTCTAGATCATAGGCAAGGTGGGCTTTATGAATACGGTGCCACCTTGCTAGTTGATCGGGGGTAGGTGGGATACGGACCTTACTAGGTATACCTAGTCCGTTTCTAGTACTCCCCTTGTCTAGCCTTTCCCTAACAGACTCTCTCACTCATCTAGATCCCATGTTTCGGGATCATCCGTTAGATCACGAGTAATGTACTGCTTACACCCGCAAGAGTAGGAATACCCATACTTAGTAGGGGTACCTTTCACCTCTTGCTTATGAGTGCGACAGTAAAGGTCTAGTATTCTCATAAGTACCTGCTTTCTAAGTAAAGCAAAGGGTACCTAGTAGATACCTAGGTGAATAGACGCTAGCCTCTAGAGGCTTTCTCGCTATTAGGCACGGCTCGCCCAAACGGCCGTTATGAGAAAGAACTAGTAGATACGGTGCACATAAGAATGGTGCTAACTAGTGATTTGCACTAGTGCCTAGTTAGTGGTGCACTAACTACTTGCGTCCGGATATGGGCGGACGCCAGTAGTCTACTATCCATTTACTAGATATGCAAGTCAGCACCCCTTATCTAGCCTTATCTACCTATAGTTTGTAGAGATAGGAGGGTATCTATGCTAGGTCTAGCCATATCTATAGGAGAGCTTTCTAGTTATAGAGATAGAGATACGAATAGGAATATACGAAACGAAATGCGTGTATCTATAGTTA
>Ga0247824_10000340_pt1 | contig 22037 bp, 29 predicted proteins | sample 13C_PalmiticAcid_FD_194412 | JGI IMG/M metagenome (GOLD analysis project Ga0247824, IMG submission 194412) | Soil microbial communities from agricultural site in Penn Yan, New York, United States - 13C_PalmiticAcid_Day48 | ecosystem: Environmental > Terrestrial > Soil > Agricultural land...
CGCTGGCCCTGCCCGCGACCGTCAGCCGCGCCAACTGGGCCGTGATGCACCAGATCCGCATCATCATCGACCCGCCCTTCGCGCCCCGCGGGCCCCGCCAGCTCGCCGTCATCTTCTCGCCGTCCGGCGATCCCAACAGCGCGCCGCAGCTGGCCTACTTTTTGCGTGTCTGGGCGGTGGTGGAGCTTTGGCACGGCCAGGTGGTCAGCGGGGTCACGACTGACCCGCTGGACTGGTTCGTCGGCAGGGTGATGATGCGGGGGGACATGGAGTTTTGCGTGCGAATGGCAGAGCGGAGGGCTGGATTGGGGAACTGAGGGGGACTAGAGAGGGGGGGCTGTTGGTTTGGGAGTTGTTGTTAGCCGGGGTTTAGGAAGCGGGAGAGGGGGTAGCGGTGGTAGCGGAGGCGGTGACGGAGGCGGTGATGGAGGCGGTGGTGGTGTAGGTGTGGTTGGTGGAGGGTTGTATATTTTCTAAACAAATGACTATGACGCTGGCCAGCAGCAGTCATGGAACTCTTCTGACCCAACCGATGAATCTGACGCTGTCCTGCAGCTCCAATGGCAACTCTTCTGGTACAAGTTGCAACATATGCCCACTCGACACAACCTTTAGAACGCCTGTACGAGATATCTGAGTGCCTGCCTTCTGATATCGGAGTTGTCAGCCCAAACAGTGTCCTTAAAGCCACGGTCGAGGTGGAATCGCCGTAGGGTAACGCCTACTGCCCTCTGTACTCCGTATAAGGCGTTTGACTCAAGTGTCATAGTCGGAGTCGTTGGCCCACCATATTCCAACACACACAAGACATCCAGTCCCGATCATGACGGACTTGCTGGTGTAGATGAGATGGAATTCGTGCTAACTAACTAGTTAATAAACACAAAAATCAGGGCTGGGCTTATACCGGGGGTTCCCATGTTGTCACAATATCGGCAGGTAAGGGCGCTCGGGAGCAATTCCTACTCAGCGCAAGACGGGATATTTGTGTGCATGTATACACAGGCCGGGACCAGGGTTTCTGTAGCGTGGTCCCCTTCGGCTAATTTGAAGCCTCTGTCGGGTCTCAAGTCCACGTCAGCTTGCCTTCGGTGCAACGGAGATGCCAACCGGAGGGGTGCCGTCTTGCTTGCAGGAAACTCGTGTCCCCGCTCCCAAACCCTTCTGACTTGTGTTGGCATTTCGCTCTTTTAGGGAAATGTTGCGCGGATAGCTGTAACCAAGAACTAACGGATGGATAACTATTGCCTAGAGCGCGAGATGATGTGATACCAAGACTGCCAGCTGACGAAGGTGAGAGCTCTGAAGGTACTAATAGTAATACATCACGTTGAAGATCGGACTCTCCCCCGTTAGTCACCTCTCGCCCCGGGTGGCCTAAGAAACGAGCGAAATCGTACAAGCAACTGCTCCGTCCATACTCGGTACCCTTCCAAGTTCAAATGGGCCTGATCCTGCAAGTGCTTCCTCACACGAAACAGCCTCGGCGGGCGCCAGCAGTCCACTGTATCCCCAAAGCCAGCCTCCCTCAGTTGCTTCGCGATTCGCCTGATTCTCGCGTTCGTGTCGTTCACAATCTCCAGAGGAACATCCTTTCGGTAAAACATCTGCGTCAACGCCACCCGGCTCCCCGGGCTGACCGCCAGCAATGCCCTGGCCAGCTCCCGCACCATGGCCTCGTCCTGCTCTGACCACCCCGCCGCCGGGGTCAAATTGTTGCCGCCGGCGTGGACCACCCACACCTTTACGGACGGCGCCAGGATGGGCAGCAGCGCGGGCAGCCCCCGCTCCTCGTCCCCGACCAGCCGGTAGATGACGTTCTGGACCTTGTCCCCGCCGACGCCGGCGTTGAAGATGCCGCACAAGCGGCGATCCTCTAGGTGGGGGAACACCGCTAGCAGCTCGTCCGTGTCGGGGTGCATCGTCTCGGACGGCCACGGCGAGGGGAAGTTGGGTGTCCGGCCGGTCGTGATCATGCGCTCAAACATGGAGTCGCCGAGGAGCACTAGCTTGGGGCCGTCGGAGGGATGGACCGCGAGGTGGGCCTGCAGCAGCGGGATGTGGGAGTTCTTGGAGGTGTTGTAGGAGCGGGCTTTGTACCTGGCGTGCGGTCTCAGGTTGGCCATGAGGGCGTCGAGGGAGGGCGAGTTGCTGGAGGCGGTGCTGGGGTTACTGGCACTGGCGCTGGCTGCGGTCGTTGTCGCATCGTAACCCTTGGTGGGGCTGTGTTGGGAGAGAGCGGTGTGTCGTTTCAAGTCTGCTGCGGTGGTGGAATTCTTTCCAGAGGAGAAGCTGGCGATGGAGGCGATGCCAGCGATGGAGTGGTTGGGGCCGCGCTGGAATTTGGCGGCGAGGGAGGGCCTTGTCTGGCGTAATATTTTGAGTTGGAAGTTGCGGGCGCTGTGAGCCACGCGCTTGAATGTGCGTGTATTGTCCGTTCCAAACATGTTTACGGAATATATCGCCGGAATCGCCAGAGGGCCGGAGGTGGGAGCAGGCAAACGGATTTCCGCGATCGGGTCGGTCTCAGCGGGGTGAATCGAGGTGGCCAGGCAAGTAGTTAAATGCCCGAAGGCGGTAAGACGTGCGCTCAGGCAGCAAGAAAAAAACAAGCCGTACAAGGGGCCAGAGAGCCCTGGGAGCCAGGCAGTCAGAAGAACAGGGCAGCGCCCCTAGGCACAGAGAGACAGAGAACAGGCATCCTCAATTGAAGCCATTCCCAGCCCATCAGCTGCGTCACTTTGCACCCATTTTACAGTGCCTTCCAGTGCCTCCATACCAACCGCTGTGGTGGTCCGAAATCGCTGTTCCAACAGGCTCAGCGCCGTCGTCTGGGTCGAGTAGTCGATGCGCTCTACTCGGGATGCTCGGCTGTCAGGTTGGGTGCGGAGGGAGATGACAGCTAACATGTGAAGGCGCTTATCAATTCATCACTTCTCTGATCTGATGGTTGCCTCTCGTCTCGTTCGCAGGATGACCACGCACGTGTATTAAACAGCATCGCCGCCACTCCCCTTTTCTCGTCCAGGGACCTCAGGCTCAGGGGCAGGCAAGATGTGTAGTTCTATCTCCTCGGTCGATAACCTACCCGTCAACCGTCCCTGAGGACGTCCCCGGATACAGGTGGGCAACTACCTCTGGTGTGCAGGCCATGGGGCAGATAGCGTTGTCCCGCTCCCACTGCGCGATGCGGTCGAATCTTTTGCAGCGCCGCGGCGCGTCCCGCGGTCTCCACGCGCCGAGCCGCCCGTTCTCGTCGCGCTGGAAAAGCACAGGCGTCACGTCGGCCATGCACTTCACCATCTGCAGCAGGACGACGCCGCAATGGCGCTGGTGGATTTTCATGAAGACCTCTGTCTTGTTGAGGACGGTGCGATAGTCCCAGTCGTCGCGGTGTGCAAAGAGCCAGAGCACGCCGACGCAGTGCACCTGGTGCATCACCTCGGACATGGCGATCACCTCGTTGTCTCGCGGGAAAGGGAGGGCCCACCACTCGCGGGTTTCAGTCGACTTATTGATCGACGGTAGTTTCTCGTAGGGGAAGCTGAAACGCGCCGCTGCGCATGTCGATGCCCGACGGGTTAATTAGCAGTAAGCCTTCCAAAGGGCACGGCACGATCACTCACTTTTCCAGAGCCAGTCCCAGGCGTCCTGGCGCTCCTGCGTTGGGAGTCCAAACAGCTCGTTTGGGACCAAATCCGAATCGTATTGCCGCGTCTCATACTGCAAGTAGTGGGCTTCTGGACCTAGCAACTGCCATCAGCTGGATACAGTACTCTTCAGCCGGGGCCTCGACTCACTGTAAGCCCACATTCGGTGCTGGCATGATAGATCCGTGGCCACCCTGTGATGGGCAACTGCGTAGAACAATACCGAGAAAACCAAGCTTCCCAGACTCAGAAATAATGCCACAGAGGGACACATTGTGCCCTGGATCGTCTCGCCTCCGCCTTCCACGTGTCCTTGAAGCAGGGGGGCATGGTCGGGTTCTGAATGTGCCGCAATGTTCTTCTCGGCATCGCCAACGCTTTCTGGGGTTGCGAGAGACCGGAGTCTGGCATATTTCACAAACTTGAACATGACGACTGTTTCGGCGGAGACGTGTTTGCTCGATTTTGGGGCGCTGGTTTCCATATTTCGGTGCTGCGTTACTACAGACCTCCTTTACGCCCCATCCCGTCAGCTGACATTGTCAGCACACAGTGTGCGTGCCTGACTGGATCCGATTTCCCGTCCATCGCATGTCCTGTAATTAACTGAAGGAATGTCACTGCGACGGAAACACGGTTTGTCCCCGAGTGAGAAGACAGTTTGGCCCCGAAAATGGGTACGAGACAGCTCCAATGGACTTTTGTCCTTCCCCCGTTCATCCTCGTTGTCGCAGCAGTTGTTGTCTTTGCAGCCTTTAGGGTTCGTCCTAGCGACGCCTTGTGTGATCGCCATAGGTACCCGTGGTCTCCAGCCTTGGAGATGGTCGAATACCACTGGGAAACATTTCAAAACCACCAGTTTTCCATCTCGACGCCGTATTTCGGGTTCACGCCTTCGGATCAGATCGAAAACGCGTGGAACGGGCTCCTTCCAAGTACGAGTTTACAGGCCCGAGAGACACAAAATGTACCAAGCTAATGACAATGCAGAGCACCCCATCGCCATTCCATCCTCTCGTCTTGGAGACCTGGGCCGAGCGGGGTCGGAGGATGACCCATCATGGGTTCGCGATCCACAGAACCCCGATGCCATCCTCGCGCTGCCGGAATATGCCGTGCAACTTGCATGCTTGAACTTTCTCCGCCAAGTCGGCTACCGCGCTGAGCGTGATTTCACGTACCTCAAGCGATTCAGCGGCGGTGAGGACCTCGTGTGGGAACGGGCGTACCAATGCCTTGAGCGATTACGCCACGCCATCTCGGTAAGATGGTTCCTAACCCCGTGAAAATCCAATCCAAGGCTCTGCGTCCAAGCTCGCTGTCCATGGCTGATAAACCGCCGCTGCAAAGTGCTGGGGTGATGTCAGCGCTATCCCCCTATTCTACGACGATCATGGGAGGCCTACGCAGGAGGGCACGGGCAGGAACGACGTGTCGTTTGATTTTGGAAGCCTCGAATATTGCCGAAACTTTGATGCTCTCAACGAATGGACCCAGAAGAATGGGGTCCAGGATGTCCTCATGGATGATTTCTGGTGGGGAGGCCATAGAACTACCAGTACAGTTGCGTAGCTTTTCAGAAAGGAACGACCACTCTCGGGAAAGAATCTAATTAAGCATCAAGCCGCTACTCGGTTTCAAGGGGCCCGCGGGACGGACCGTGGCTGCTGGTCAGGGGGTTATCTTTCGCTGGCGACTACCTCGGGGCCCGGAAAGCTCGTGAAAATGACCTCCTTGTCAGTCAACTTGATCCCCTCGCTGAAGCGGTGTCCTAGGAACATTATGTGGAAAGTACTAGTGGCATCTAAAGCAAAAGTACACTGCGAAAACGGAAGCAAGACGGAAGCCCAGTCCCTCTCGTCCCTTATCTTAACTCGTGGCCAGCATTCTGCATGTCTGTTGTCCGAGGAGTTCTGCCCTCATCCAAACCCACTACTCCGTTAACTCAGTCCTCATCTGGACGTTCAACCTCTTCTCCTCCTCCTGGTAAACGGCAAACCTGCCACCGCCCATGCCATCAACAATGTCGTCGATCTCGGCGAGTAACGCCGCGGCCTCGACCCGCCGGGGTTGCCCTTGCCCCCACAGTGCCCTGGCAATCATGCGGCGCGAGTTGATGGCCTGCGGTGAGTCCTTCCCTAGGCGTGGCTGCGCGTCCATCCATGCGCACACGGGCCGCGCCGTGGCCTCGGCTTCGGCGTACTTGCCCACCTTGACGAGGTGCTCGGCGAGGATGTGCCGCGGCCGCACGTCGGTCGAGCCCTCCGGCTGCCGCGCCACGAGCATCCGGGCTGTCACCTCCGCCGCCTCCAAGAGGCCCGACGCGCTCTGAAACGCCTGGATAGCCTGCCAGAGGTCGTACCATCGGGCGTAGTTGGCGTCGTGCAAGGACTGCGATGGCGAGACGGCCGCTTCCTCCTGGGCGAGCTTATCCTCGAGGAGATGCAAGAGGAGCTGAAGCTTTGCACCGTACGTGTCCCTGTTGCTGGGGTCGACGGGGAGCTGTTGGAGCTCGTGCTCTGAGAAGCTGCCCAGGAAGTTTCGGGCCAGGCAATAGTCGATGTCGTCCCAGAACGGGTTCACCGGCACGGGCGCCTCCCAGGAGAATGCCTCTGCGGCCTCGGCGATGGCGATTTCGCCGTTGGAATAGCGAAAGCGCGTGGCTGTGGTGCTGGTTGCCATGGCTGGAGCTGTGTGGGCCAATGATAATGCCAGGTGATCTTGTGGGCTGTGAGCTGATTCGGGCTCTGGACCATGCGTTCCGGCAGCCAACGGGAATGCACTGTTGGGGGTCCGCCGATGGTCGTGTTTTCAGGAAACGGGGATGCACTGTTGGGGGTCAGCCGACGGTCGTGTTTTCAGGGAACGGGAATGCAATGTTGGGGGTCAGCCGACGGTCGTGTTTCCAGGGCCGAGGTCAAATGTAACCTACCCCGTCAGCGTGCACTGCAAGGGCCAGTGTGATGACCGCGCGGAATGAGAGGGAGGTACCAACCCGTAGGCATCCTCGTTGAATTCACATAGCTGCCGTTAACCCCGGTCATTTCTCCTGGTCGCTGCCACAACATCTTGCGGCTCGAGAGACCCGTTGATACGAAGCCGTCGTGATGTGGTTCTCGGGAGGGCAAGACTGGCCCACGTACCAACTCATCTCCCAGCCATCCGTCTCTCGGATTAAAACCTGGGCAGAGACCTTGGATCGGGTTGCGTCCAGAACATTGTTCTGCCTTTGCCTGCTGGAGGGTCTGGCCATCGCCGTTTTGGCCCTGAACGATACGCGAGTCAACGAGACATGGGTCAGAAGCCCAGTCCCTCCGAGTAGGTACCTAACGGGTTGCAAGAGACGACACACGGTAATGCTCATGGATCACTTCTAGTTCCGTGGACGCTGCGGGCCTTTGCCCACGACCCATCCATGACAAACCTGACGAGTAGGCAGGAGGTGGAGGTCGCTTGGAGTCACTATGGTACGTACTTTCACCGCCCGTTGCGCTCGAGCAAGTGTCTCATCATTAGCCGCAACAGAGACGACAGCATTTGTTCACGTCCCGAACCCACAAGCATACTCTCTGCGGCCAAACAGGGGCGTCGTGGCGGGAACTGAGAACATATACATGCTCAGCGCGCATCACCAGCTTCACTGTCTCCGGCAGCTGCATCTCAGTTTCTTTGACAGTCGCTTGGACGGAGGACACCAGAAGCACGCAGAACATTGTTTCGATTACCTGCGGCAGGGAATAATTTGTGCCGGGGATTCCACACTGGAGGGTCCAGACTTGGGCAAGTCAAGCTTGAGTGGGAACGGGGTCGTGCATCGATGTCGCGCGTGGGACGAGTCTGATGGCCTGGAGTCCTGGAGGAAGTCGCATGCGCCGTTGATGGGGTGATGTGTCCCGGTAATGTTGCCTCCAAAGCACTGCAGCTAGCAGGCAATGAATAGAACGCACTGGAGGTTCTCCAACACGGATGGACTCTTGAATATCCAACAGTCACAGTTGATAATTCAATGAAGGAAGCCCGTGAGCGCAGTGGTATTGAAGACAAAGATACCACTCTAACTATCCGCATTGAACGAGCGACCCGTCAACTCAGCACCAAATGAGTCGCCACTCCGTTCGGGAACTAATTATCTCGGATACCATCGCCCCCGACAGGACAATGCCCCCCAGTCTACGGAGTGCACCAGCTGCTGTACAGAGCTTGGGAAATCGTATCCACGTCAACCTCAGTGACCTCCCGCTTGTCCTTGAGAGTATCCAATGCCGAAAGCAAAACGCTGGCGACAACTCCGACTTCCCGCTTTGAGTTGCCACAGGAACCGCGCGGTTGATCTATGAGCGCGATGGCAGGTCAGCGATGTGTACGCAGAGCTAGAGTTGAAGTGTTCGTACTGAGCGGAGCAGCGAAAGCCGAGGCGAAAAGGAACGCGACGACGTGAATGCTCTTCATCTTGAATCTGTAAATTTGGCGAGGAGTAGAGTGCAACGAGTTAACCGAGGAGGTGACTTGGTGACGGGCTTGGACTTGGTTGCTGAACTGCTCCCTTGCTAACCTCCGAGTCGGGCATGAAGAATATAGGCAACACCTGCTGTCAGCACATGACAGCTATCCGTCAACATCATGTCAGCAATCATGGATCCCAACACCCGAGATTGATGACAGGGCTACGGGATGTCGGTGTGTCGCTAAACATGGGTACGGGACCAAACTCAGTTCCGTGCTTCTCCTTCCCAGTGTGCTACATTCGAGAGTGCCATGGCGTCCAAGTGGTCCTCGACAGAAAACTCTGACGCGTTTATTGTTGATGCAGAAAAGGAAAGCTTGGTTTTCCGACATGCCGACCCGGGTTCTCGTCGAAGAGAGACGCGCCGCTGGACCTCCCCGAGAGACCTCACCTATTGTTCCTCTACGCTTCCAATGTCCTGCTCCTCGTTTTCTGCTCAACCCTCGTCTGGAGGCTCTCCCGCAAGCCATTTCAGGATCCCACCACTGGGGTGTATTGTACGTCGATTGGTGCTAAAAGTGCCACGTAGGATTTCTTGCTGACAAGGGCAGCCCCTGCCAACGAGGCCATCGAGTATATCAAAGAGTTCAAGTTCCGCCCGGCGCTCTTTGAAAAGAGCCCCTACATGGGATTCCCAACCGACGAAACTGACCGACTGTGGAAGGACTTGTATAGCTGTGAGCTCCAACAAACATGTGCTTGGAGTGGACCGGCGGCTAACGCGTGTGAACTGCTGCCAGTTGGCGTTTCCAAAATCACCGAGCAAGAGGCACGAAAGTTGATCCACCCGACCCTGGCCATTCCTGGGACAAAAGACTACCTGGTCCAGTTGGATGTGTGGCATGAACTCCATTGTCTCAACGACCTGCGCATGTTGCTGTACCCCGAGCGCTATCCAGGCCTAGCGGCCGTGACCGACGATAGGGGGGTGATCGATCGGGAAAGCATTGAATTTCGCCATTGGGGTACGTCTATTCTTCTGTGTTTCATGGGTACGGGCTTACAGGGACTGACACGGATACACCAACACAGATCACTGCGTCGACTCAATCCGAGAGGCCATCATGTGCCATGCTGATGTCGCGCCTATCCCGTTCCGCGTCAACTTCCCAGCAAACCGCGTCATCGTGCCACGCATCGCTACCACTCACACGTGCCGCAACTTCACCAAGATACAAGAGTGGGCCAAGAAACACGAGGCTGGGGCTTGGGAGTACAAGGTCACGCCCGAGCAGGCCGACGAGATCATTCGTGCGTCGGGTTTTGACAACGCACCCTGTGAGGATATTCAAGACCAATACATGGCGTTTCCGGGGAACACGTACTTTAAGTACTGGAGGGACCATCCACAAGAGGCTGAGGCGGCAAGAGGGAAGTCAGAGGCGGCAAAGCAAGCGTCGGAGCCGTGATTAGACCAGAATAAAGTACCTTGCCTCGGGTCTTCTGTTGGGAGACAATTCTCAGAAATGGCGACACCGGTTGGCAACATTGATCGAACTCTGTTCATTTCGCGCTTTTGCGTTTACATGATGCCCCTTGGCAATGCCGTATGTCTCAACCAGAACACCAGACTCGGCAGAGAGCAGGTTCGATAAATAAACAAAGCGTAATTCTGGCTCCTGGTCCCGAGTTAACCTTCAAGATTCAGAACCCCCCGGACAGTGTCCCCTGGTGCCAGGCCTCGGTCCATTGCAATTGGCTTGGTTTGGCTTTGGGCCACAGCCGTATAAACCGCATCAAATCTACGACACTGATGCACCACACTGTCGCCGTTGATGACACGGACCTTCTCCCCGGCTGGCGTCTCGGCTACAAAAGAGGGCTCAATGGTGTCGTCTGCGGCGCACGTGATACCCTGTTGCTGGTGAGCTGTTGGTTCGGCGATACCCAGGTGAACGGAGAGCTCGCTCACCTGCGCAAGGTATTGGAAGCAATGTTCGATATGATCCATTTCGCCCACACCCCTTGCTCGGTGAGCATGAGACGCGCTGCGGTCCGAGACAGCCGAGCTTTTCAACAACTCAAGACAGTGCAACTGATGTAACATCGACACCCCATAGTGCTTTGGATTCGCTCCGTTTTCTCTCAGCTGGACAAACTCATTGCCGGCGTTCTAGTCGAGCACCTTGCTCGCTTGAGCTAGGAGCGACATGTTGCCATGCTGTGCCGCGTCGTGACGGGCGTAATAATATGTGAAAGTTTGCGGTTGGGAGCCAAGGATATTTGGGTTGCTGCATTCGGGTCGCACGCGGGGCTTCGGGTCCGTCCCGTGATCCCATGAGGAAAGGGGCGTTGTGAGAACTGCGAAAATGCCGATGATGATAAGAACCGCTGAGAGACAAACACACCAAGCTTTGGGTCGTTCAGTTTCCATGTTTGCCTTGGGCATCGCTTGGGGGATTTCGAAAATACAGTATGCCTAGCGTGAGTAAGGCGGGGAGCTCGCAAGCGATGAAGGTTCCGGCGATGATGACTTGAGCGATGACACGGTTGATGTTGGCCCGTGTGCTGACTGGGACGAAACCACCACAACCCATGTGAGGTGATGATGCTGCCAACTTTTGTTCTGTCCATCACTTCAGGCAGTCACAGGCTTAGAGATTGGAAAACTCGAGTCCAGATCATTGCTCCTACGAACCATGTGGTTGAAGTCGCGTCAGGATCAGGATCTCCGACGCTCTGGCGAGGATGGAGCAAGGAGTAGTTCTGAGGACCGCGAGGGCACTGATGTCCAAGACCAGGTGCCCAAGATTGGCATCGAGCACGCACGGTGCCGCCGATGGCTAGTGTGCCTGATGTGGCTCAACTTGGCTCTGTTTTCAATGTCGAGTACCCTTTTCGTGCTGTCTCTGGCATCGGCACGTCCGCTCTACGTTGACCGGGTTCCAGAGCGGCAAAGGAACCACGAAGTCAGGCACTTTTCCATGCCCTGTGAGATTCTGCTAGTCACCAACCCCTGGCTCGCTCCTGTTTTCCTAACTCGCTTCCATCAGCACCGCTTCTCGACGAGCTCGACTTGCGTATGGCGCCGAAGCGCATGGATGGCACGCTTCTGAACACGAAACCGCCCGTCATCTACCGCCGAGAGCCCAGCCACGACGTCGACGCGGCATGGGCGGCTCTGTACGACACTCGACCAATACCGCTGACTCGCGATCAGGTCCTTGCCATCGGCAAGGACCCGGCGCAGGCGGTGCGTATCCCAGAGAGCTGGGGACGAGGCAACGACAGTTACTTTGGGCGGCTGGACGTGTTCCATCAGCTGCACTGCCTGGACGCGCTGCGGCGTGAGGCAAGGCTCCTCACAAGCCAAGCCTGGCAAGCCTAAAAAGCCAAGCCAAGCCGTAAGCCAAGCCAAGCCGACCCTCTCGTAAGCCAAACCTGAGCCTGGGCGCCCACTAGACGCACAGGCCGGCGCCCACTAGACGCACAGGCCGGCGCCCACTAGACGCACAGGCCTGTGCGCTTACATAAGCGCAAATTGATTATGTAAGCACGAAAAAATGCATCAAACGCAGCATCAAGCCCGCGCGCCCCCTGAACCCCTGAATGCCACCACCACTGCATCGCAATGGCCATAGCTGCCTTCCCAGATGACTGCTTCCCTCCTAAGGGTTTTTTCGAGTTACGCCGCGCCTTATTTGAGTCAATTAACTCGTATACGAAGCCTCGAGGCTATGCCTTTATAACCTAGAGATCAGCACGTGAGACAAATGGCCTCCTGAGAGTCTACTACGCCTATGATCGTAGCCGTCAACTACCTTCTCTAGATGACTCCCGCGAGGGAAAGAGAAAAACGACTACTCGTATGACGAATTGCTCCTTTTCGGTCCTTGCCAAGGAGTCCAGCGAAGGCTGGACTCTAAAATACCGCCCTGAAGTATGCTTCACGGTCTATAACTATAAGCCAAGCCTATACCCATCAGTATACCCCGTCTACCGACAGCTCTCTAGTAGTATATTACAACTAGCAGTACTCTTAGACGCTAGCCTTATACCGAAGGAGATTTAGACAGTTATACGGCAAAATGGCTCCTTGGCAACGTATTAAGATATCTATAACCGTATCACTAAAGCCCGCCGCGACTCTCGTTAAGGCGAGAGCCCAATTTATATACTTTCAAATCAGCTTGAGAAGGAAGGCTTCTAGAGCCGTGTACAGTATAGGCTAGATAGGCATATAACAGCCGTTCTCTTTACGTATCCCGACTCGCTTGTCTACCTTCGAGTATACTCTGAAGTTCTCCTCCTCGATTATATATATAAGACGAATAAATACGGCATACTGCTCCTTAGTATAATCGGCATTAATATAACTGGGCGCTCCTTCTATATCGCCTTTACGTTTTTGAGCGGCGAGACTAAAGAAGACTATATATAGGCTCTCGAGCGGTTGAAGACATTATAAAGCAGTATGGCAGAGTCTTCCTATCAGTTATTTTGATAGACTGCTGCCTAGCAGTTATAAATACGGCTTTGACTCTCTTTCTATCGACGATATATCTTTACATTTAGTATATAAATAAGGCAGTCCTTGTATAGTGCCAGCCTGTTTTCCAGGGAGCTAAGGAATAGGGAGAGTTCTATACCTTTTAGTTCTTAATTCTTAGCTCGCTAACTAAAGAAGTATATAAGGAGCGCCTTAAGGGGTTCAAGAAGAAGTATACCTTAATAAACCTCGAGCAGGTCGGCTATATTAAGAAGATATAGCTTCTACTATATAAGGAGAAGCTTATTGCTACCTAGGTCAACTAGTAAGCTTATTTTAGAAATATAGCTACTTCCTATGTTAAAGGGATTCACGTGCTTCTCAAGTTATACCTCCGAAGGTCAACTTTCGACCTCTTCGAAGTATAGAAGGCAATTCGGCTTATATTAAATAACTAGCTCTCCGAGTTACAGTCTACCTAAGCAAAGCAATAGATTTATATGCCCCTTAAGCTTAATAAGGCTCTATATAGGGCTATATAAGGCTAGGTCTTATATAAAGCGCTACGGAAGGTCGATAAGCAAAGGCAGTTATAGTAGAGAGACCCCCCTCTGTCGTCTACTTATATAGGTACCTTTATATATGTCTATAGGCTCCTATATATATATGTACTAACTCTATACCAAGGCGAGCCTCTTCTTCTTGAAGACTTTTACTTATATTGGCGCCTAATATATAATAGGGCTCCACTTTACCTTCTTGAGCCTCGCTAGTATATCGGGCCAATTCGGGCCCGAAGTATACTCCTAACATTAAGTACTTAGCGGGAGCTAAGCCAATTTGAAGTAGTTAAGGCCTAGGCCTAGCCCCGGGCCTAGGCTCTAAGCAAGTATACGAAGTGCTATATAGTTAGCTATATAAGGACCTCGAGGGCATACTCTTTACGGTATTTAGATGTACTATAGTTAGCTAGAGTAGTAGTAGTAGCATTTAGGAGTTTAGGGGGCATACGGGCTTAATGCTACGTTTGATGCATTTTTTTATGCTTATATAATTAATTTGCACTTATATAAGCATATAGGCCTATATGTCTAGTAGGCGCCCTAAGCCTAGGCTTAATAAGCCTAGCTTGCTAGGCTTACTAGGCTTGCTAAGGCTACTTCGAGCAGAGGGCCTACTTATTCTTGCCAAGCTAAAAAGTAGGGTCGTATCCAAGGGTTAAGGTTTTATATAGCGGCTTAGCAGCTTGCCAGGCTTGCAAGCCTTGCAAGCTAAGCTAAGCCAAGCTAAGCCTGGACCCCCTTAAGTCAAGCCAAGCCAAACCTGACCCTAGGTTTAGCTTATTTGGCTTATGAGGAGCCTTAGCGTAAGGCATGCTTCGACTACTACTACGCGGCGCGATACCCGGGGGGTTTCAACACAACGAGTCGGCTGCACTAGCTGCACCTGACGCACTGCGCGTGGATGCTGGCGCAAAACATCATGTGCACGGCGACGACTGACGTGTATACGCACATGTGGACCGACGTTCTCGGACATCCCTTCCCGGATTTCAAGATTGAACACCAGTGCAAGAATTACGAGGCCGTGCTGGAGTGGCAGCGGCGGAATGCGCTGGAGGAGGAGGCCTTTGTGGGATTGAGGCGGCCTGACGGGTACCCGTACCGGGTGACGACGCACGAGTTCAAGGAGGCCCACGGGTGGTTCTCGACGCACGAGGATGACGGAGACTTCACGTCCGGCGAGATTCTGTAGAGGCATCGAGTGAAGGGACCATGTTCAAGAGGAAAGAGTAGTTAACTAGTGTATATATTGGTGATTACGAGGCGTCGCCCTCGCCACTGTTGATGCTGGTGTCTTCCCCGCCGATGGCCGCGTTCAAGTCGGCGCCGTCCATGGCCAGCAACCTGACGACGCTCTCGCACTCGGCATCGGCGGCGACGTGGAGCGGACTGCGGCCCTCGCCGTCGCGGGCCTCGGAGTCGGCGCCCCCGGCGAGCAGCAGCGTTACAACTTCGGCGTGTGCTCCGCGCGCGGCGTAGTGCAGCGCCGTGCGGCCAGAAGCGTCCGCCATGTCGACGTCGACGTCGTGCTCGAGCAAAAGTTGCACGATCCGCAGGCTGCCGCGCTCGGCGGCGATATGCAGCGCCGTCTTGCCTCGGTGCACCCCCGCCCAACTCCTGGCGTGAGCTGTCTGCAACGACAAGGACGACACAGTCGGATGCCACTCGCTTCCGCATCGCTGCCGCTCCTCAGACGTCGCAATAACTGGTCTTGGAGTGGCCCGGCTCTTTGGGGGTGCGGGGACGGGGACGTTCCATTTGGGAGACGGCATGGTGAAACCGGTCGTGCCGGTGCCGTACTGACATAACAGCTCGAGCTCTGGGTCGGGCATATCGTGAGGTGTCGTGGCCCAGTGCCTGGGATCCAGAGTCGAGGGCAAAGGGGTATCACTGTCAATATCTTGCTCTAGTGCAGTCGTCGTGGCAGCCCCGTTGTGGACTTGGATAACCTCGAGCTGGGATGGCGTTGTTTTTGGCGTGTGGAGGGAAGCTCTCGCCTCCTCTCCGTTCTGTGGCCCGGGTGCTGCAATGTCAGAAGGGCCTGCCCGAGAACTGCGGGCGCCGTTCTCTTGCCTTTGTTTCTGCTCGAGTTCTGAGCGTCGTTTCCCTGGCAGCTGTTGTCAGGCACTTGGGATCAATGACGCGTGGATGTTTTTGGTTACATACGGCGATTTCTCTGCGCAATGCGGTTTTGAAGCCTCCGTCGGGCCAATGCTTCAATCGCAGCTTGGGCGGCGGTTTGTTGATCATCCATGGTTTCTTGAGATCGAGGACCAGAAGTCCCTGGACAAAGGTTGTGAGGAGACTGCGTGGTGGCCCCTGTTGTGGAGGTAATCACTAATCCTTCTGGAACCAGCTGCTTCACCAAGGCCAAGCAAGGTGTTTACTACATATATCAAGGGTATATCTACGGCGGGCTTTAGGTGGCTGAATCAGCTGCTGAGCGCCACTTTGCCGCAAAACGCGGGCCGTACCCTCAGCGACTGCGAATATTCACCCCTATCTACGTCACGGGGGGTTAGGGTTATATATAGATTTTTGCACCGCGATAGCAGCCGATAACAATAGCTAGCTACAACGTGTCAAACTAGGTAGTAAAAAAATAACCTGTATTATGGCCCTGACTATCTATATATCTATATATCTAGCCAGCCCCTCCCCCTGCCTTCCGGGTCTTCCTGTTGGCCCGGAGCCGCTTGTAGTACAGGTCCAGAGAACAGTTAGACTGCTACTACTCGGCACCGACGAAGTATATTACGGACTCCTCGCTTATTCGCTGTACCTAGGTAACGTGCCGGATCTCCTGGATGACTTCCAACTATAGAGAGTACTACTAGACCTCAGCCTAACGGCCGGCCTACTACCGGCTCCCCTACCGGTTGTCTAGGGCTATAATCAAAGGCCCGCCCCTAAGGCTAACGGTCCACTCGCGCTATAGGTCCTTAATAGTCTTAGCGGCCCGGCTTATATGGTACTTCGGCGGCCCTCCTTCTACCTCTAGTGCTAGCTGGGCCCCTAGCTATACCTCGGACTATAGGCTTAGAGAGCGGCTCGTAAACAACAGTACCGCTAGCGCTAGCGCTAGCGCTAGCATTAATAGTAGCGCTAGTGCCGGCGCTAGCTAGAAGATGCTCCCGGTAAGGAAGGTCTATACCGAAGACTAATAGGCCGTAGCTAGTTCTTCCTTAGCCGAGTCGATCTTAGCCGTTATAGCTATAATAGCTACCGAGAGCTATACCTTATACCGGGCTTTAGTAGCCTTAAGGTAGTCGGTAAGGACTAGTATTGCCTACGTTAGGATAGCTAGCTAGCTTGGCTGCTCGTCCTCGTCTATTAACGCTCTAACCTAGCCTATATATAGTATATAGTCTTAATACTAAAACACCGGGTAGCTCTATAGTATATAATCTAGGAATCGGTATATTAGGAATACCGAGTCCTCGAGGATAACCTCCTAGAGGTAGAATAATAAGCCTATAAAGCCGGCTGCTGCTAGGTCGTTAACCTGCCCCGGCCCTAGGCCGAACTTGCCGGCCCATTTATTAAGGCCCGGCTAAATTAATAGTAGAAGTAAATCCGGAGGCAGCATCCGGGCCTGGTGTATCTCGAAGTATCCTATCTATAGCGGATAGCTGGCTATAGTCCGTATAAACTTCCGGGGCAGCGAGTTCAGGTAATAGCCGATTATCTGCTCCTAGTTCTACCGGCCTGTATGCTAAATCTAGGCCTCGCTAATACCCTTTAACTCGGCCGTCTTTACCCTAGAGCTTCGGCCGACGTAGGTCTTCTTATTCGACTGGATGCCGGTATATGCGAACGCCTTAATAACCTAGTCCCGTTAGCTATTATAGGCGAATATAGAGGTAGGGCTCGTATCGGTACTCTTTAATAGCCGAACGTTATACTATTGTACCTAGCTTCCGAAGTCTAGGAACGGCTCGTTAGTAAGGTCCTACCGGAGAAGCAGGTAAAAGGCTATAGTACTAAGTATATAAATCACCGGGTCGCAGCTCTAAAGTATACTAGTAGTTTCCAAGCAGCTGTACTAGTTTTACTTCCCTGCCCGTATAGTAATAACGAGCGGTATATACCGGGTAGGACCCTCGTTAGCGAATTCGAATATAAAGAGATTGGAGATCTCAAAGGCTTAGTAGTCGCTACTACGGGTAAGTATATAGTAGCCGAGAAGCAGGTCGATTAGGGTCTATAGGTAGCACTCGGCCGACTGTACTATATAGCCCTAGAGTTTGCCCGTAATATGCTTCAAATCCTCCTCGGAATAGCTGTTAAGAAGTATATCTCGGCCTTTATTAGTATAGTTAGCCTTTTGCTATTCTATATCCCGGCGTTATAGGGATTTAATATATTCCCGGGCGTTGTCTTCCTGGGGCGACGGATAGGCGTTTATACCGAGAGCCTTCTGCGAACGGTAGAGGTTAGTAACGGCCGTAATATACGACCGGACTAACCGCTATATAAGCCGAGTCTCTAAAAGGGGGGTATCTTAGGCGGCCTTCCGGCTCCAGGACTATAGCGGCCGATAGACGACTTCCTCGATAAGGAACAGGAGGAGCTTATCCTCTATTACCGTCTCGCCGTCTTGGTACTGCTTCTGCCGGCAAAATTGCCGGAACTCCTCCTGCTTCGGCTCGTAAGCCGACGCCGTATTCTTCGGCCGGGCCGCCTTGATCATGGAGAGGATATTCTGCGAGTTGGCGCGCAGTTCGGCATTGTTGACAACGGCACGGTCGGCGCAGTGGCCAGGGGCCACGGCTGCGGCTGCTATAGGCCGCGCTAGCGCCCCCTTTTCTTGGCTGGTCCGGGGTTGCGTCGTGCTGCCGGCCGGCAAGGCTACCGTGATCGACAACTGGTTACCGGCCATAGCGGTAGCCGTAGCCGGCGCCAGCGCGTGTCGGTTTCTTCGGGCCATGACGGGGGATGGGATGGGATGTGGAAGAGGAGAGGGTCAAATTCGAGGCCCAGCAGCAGTTACGGCGCGAATCAGCGAGCAAATCAGCGGGCGCCGTAGATATACCGAAATAACTACGGCATACTAGCGCGAATGGTGACGTAGATATTCGCGGATCTCGACGGCAAGCGGGGTATGGGGGTTAGGGTTGGGTACGGCGGACGGATCAGCGGGCGGCTGAGCGGCGCTCAGCGCCGCCGTGAATACCACGCAATCGCTGTTGGTGGACAGTGTAATTATCACAAGCTCTTTTCTAAAGGCATCGTCCGTGCAGGGATTATGTCACATCCCAGGTGTCCCGTGTCTATGCTCTAGTTCCTGTCCATTTTCCGACCCATGCTTGGCCGCTCTTCCTCGACTTGGCTTCCCACCGAATCTGTCCAATATGGAGGTGCTTCGTAGCGTGCCATTGCATCACTTGTTGGAAATCCAGTCGCCACGGCGTCAATCAAAGCCTTGTCTCCACGGAGGATCTCTTCCAGGCCCCAGGACAGGGTCACCTTGCTTCCGCGGCCCGCCGTGATGTGACCCAGCGACACAGCTTATCACTTGGGGGCCATGATCCTAGCAAGACTAATTTGTATTATTCGGCGCTCAATCTGGTTCCGCTCGACCTTCTTGTTCCATCAAGATATCGCGAAACAGCCGGAACCAACCGCAGCATGGCGAGGCTGTGCTACGTTGCCCGCAAGTCCTAGGCGGTCTGCGAGCAGTGCAGCCCTTCTGCTGGGCTTCAGGGGCAAGCCGCAGCAGGGATCTGGTGAACCGCGCAGTCCCGAAACAAATTTGCGCTGACGGGCAGCTGAAGCAAGTAGGCGACGGGGATGCTTCCGGATCAGGAAAGCGGGCGAAGTTGAGAAATAGCACAAGAGTAAAAAGGGACACTTTTCGTGATCGAGGATTAGGTTTCGTGGTGGTGAGAACTGAGAAGTAGAGTGATAGCTCGGTGGACCAAAACAAGAAAGAGGGACAAGGGCTGGATTGCGTGTTCCAGCACCAGCCTTCTTGGCGAGGAGTACTCCGTAGAACAAGGGCTGGGCAGACGACAAAAGCAGAAGGGGGGCTGGGTGGTAAAAGAGGAGCAAGGACCGATTTTCGTGACAGGATAAGGACGTCGCCTGGTTTTCGTGACGGAGAATTGATCCAGGCCGAGTCGGTTATAGATCCCGAAGGACATAAACGGGGGAAAGCCTATACGGAACATGTCGTCTAGTGCCTTTTGCCGTATGTCGAGGTGACTGCGGTAGACCGGCGGCGGCGCGGAGCAGTGGGTCCTGGGCTTGTCGCCGTTTACAGCAGCCTCGAGGGTCTGGGACAAGACGTTCCAGAGCGAGGCGGCGGTACTGCCGGTTGCGCGGCCAAATATGTTCGTCTCAGCGACAGAGGAGTGGTCATTGAGCGTCCGCTGTAGCTCCTCGACGTGCGTGCCGGGCCTCGTGTGTTTTGACTCCACCGGGGGTTCAGAAAGTAAGGGGATGTCGATGCCCCCACGAGCCGCTGTCGCTGGTATCGACAACGACGGCGTACTGGATCGCGACCACCAGCGGTGCGACAGTCCCGCGCCGCATTGGGTGCATATGGAGCCCTGTCAGCGTGGCTGCTAGCATTGAGCACCCAGCTCTGGCTCATGTCGTATGCGAGATCGAACCGGCAGCTGATGATGTCTTCCGGGAGATAGTGCACTAGAGGCACGCTTGTCTTATACAGCGTCGGCAGCTGTTGGGGGTGTGGGATGGCATCAGGAAGCGGTGATGGATTTGTCTGTGGTGGTTCGTGTGTTGCGTGTGGAAGAGGAAGAAAAGCCAGGACTGCGTGGGTGGCTGCAGAAGTGGTGGGGCGCGTAGGGCGGCCCCGCAACAGCAGCTCTCTCTTGCCCGTTACGTTGAGAATCCTATGCCTCTTGGGATCTCTCTGCCAGTTTCGCTCGGCCAAGGCAGGGTCATTGCCGCGGCTATGATAGTCGGAAGACGGGACAGCAGGCAGAGCGGGATATGATGCTGGACCGGGAGGTGGTGTCGATGTTGGCGCTGGCGCCGGGGCCGGCAGGCTCGGTCCGCCCTTTTGGCTCCCAGTCGGAGACTTCGAGAGAGCAACGTTCTTGACGTTATATGTGCCTATTCCTGAGACCGCTCATCCTGCTAATAGATCGCTTATTGTAGAAGTCCTAAAAGTCCTCGAGCTCTTATATCAGAGGCTGGCTGCAGCCGCTGTGGATGTGGCCGAGGTCAAGGACGCATTGGTGGAGGAGCTGGGCGCACTCGTAGTCGGAGAAGCGCCGCTCTCCTCGCTGTTTCCAGAGGTTGCCGAGCGGGGCGTACTCGAGCAGCAGCCGGTGGTGAGGGACCTTGTCGTAGCGCACGAGCTTGACGACATGTGCCTACATACGTACGTCGAGGTTAGCAAGATGAGGTGGTGCTGGCGCCAGCAGGGGCGCTGGGGCTGGCCAGGCCCGGAACGCAACTCACATGGTTGGCAAGGTTCAGCAGCGATATCTCCCTGTCCTACGCGGCACGGTCGTAGTCCTGGGTGTTCAGGGGGGCTTTGGCCGCGAACTCGTTACCGGTGCTGACATCCCAGACGTGGGTGACGGTGCCGAAGGAGCCGTGGCCGAGCTTCCCGGCGGTGACCTCGAGCACGATGGGCCCGCTGCCGGGGGTTTGCTCGCCGGATGCTGCCACGGTGGAGTCGCCGGACTGGTCAAAGAGGCGGAGCTGGTCCTCGATGTCAATGTCCGAGGGGATCACGTCAGCCCCGAGTTTGAACCGATCAACTCTGGCCGTGTAATCGTCGGAGCCGATGTCGCGAGTGGGCATGGCGAGGCGGAAACCCACGCCGGGGCCAAGGTGGACATTGATGATGGCGGTTTGGACCCTCGCGCAGCCCCAAATGATCCAAGTGAAGCCCCGTCGCTTGACCATGCCTTGGCCGTCATAGCTTTCCCTCCCCCGCAACAGAACCCGGCTAGACCCCGCCCATAACACCTTTTCTACAATGCCGCCGGCGTGGAGCGTTCTGGCGTCGACCGGCTCGAACAGAACAGGATGACGCCTGCCTGTCATGGTATGGCGGAATGGCGTACGGGCAGCTGTGGCGACAAGGCGGTTGGTGACTGGTTTGTTCCCGTTTGCTTGGGGCTGGATGCAGTAGGCCTCAGCGGGCACCAATGTGCGTGCGTCTGCCATCGTCTCGACCAATGGCAGTGCTGCCCACGGTACACCCCAAGGTTGCGAGCCATTCTATTCCAGGCCTGGACCTTCTGTTGCCATCACAGTCGAGGTGGATGACTCGTCGGATTTGCTGGCTTTCCTCAAATCTAGGGCCGAGGATGCAGTTTGATGTGGGGAGGGATAGACTTTTAAACATCATACTTCTAGGTCGATTTTGTATTCATTTTGCGGAGCTGCCCGACACCGAGGTCGCCGGGCTCGACGAGCGGGCCGACTACCTCGAGCAGGACACACCCCGCTTCGCCGCCGCCGTCGAGATGGCACAGAACAGGGCGTCCGCGCTAGCCGGGCAGCTGGGGAAGGAGCAGCAACACCCAGCACAGGCACCTGCAGGCCGCAGCTTGACGAGGGGCGGTCCACGGTGGCAGCCATGATACCATGAGAAGACGGCCATGGAAATGCTGCGAGCCTGCCATGATCCTCCGAGTCGAGCACTCGCCCATTGCTGACGCGGTTGCCGACGAGGGCAGCTGAAGAATCTCGGCCCGACCCTGCAGACCACTCCCTCGTTTGCCTCGAGTTGCTTTCCCAGCATGTTGCACTGTCGACTCGTCGAGTCTATCAAGAACGTCCAAGACGGGCCGGGTTGTCGTCAATTCAACAGCACAATAGCCCTGCCCGTGGACTAAGACGGTTACGGTTTTGGCTTGCGCTCACGTTCCATTGAGCGGTAGCGCCTCAAGAAGGGCTAGATC
>Ga0247824_10000342_pt1 | contig 21987 bp, 19 predicted proteins | sample 13C_PalmiticAcid_FD_194412 | JGI IMG/M metagenome (GOLD analysis project Ga0247824, IMG submission 194412) | Soil microbial communities from agricultural site in Penn Yan, New York, United States - 13C_PalmiticAcid_Day48 | ecosystem: Environmental > Terrestrial > Soil > Agricultural land...
GGCGCTGGTCAAGCGCAAGATTGACGTAAAGTGCCTGGAAACCAAGGACCCGTACGCCTCGGGCAAGGAAAAGAAACAGGAAGCCAAATTCCGCGAAGGCATCGACAAGGACCTGGCGAAGAAGATCGTCGCCACCATCAAGGATGGCAAGCTGAAAGTGCAGGCCGCCATCCAGGGCGAGCAGGTACGCGTTACCGGTAAAAAGCGTGACGACCTGCAGGAAGCCATTGCCCTGCTGCGTACCAAGGAATTCGACATGCCATTGCAGTTCAACAACTTCCGCGACTGATCGCAGGGTTGTCCGGAACCCCGATGGCGTAATGATGTCCATGGGGGCCAAGGCCGCCGAACCGAGGGCGGCCTGCTATACGTGTACATGCCGTTCGGCATCAGGAGATGAATATGGATTTGAACGCTGAAGTCGATCAGCTGGTCCGCCAATCGCAGACCTGGGTCCCCTTGATCATGGAATACGGCAGCCGCCTGCTGCTGGCACTGCTGACCTTGGCGATTGGCTGGTGGCTTACCAACGTGGTCAGCGATCGACTCGCCAGGCTGGTGGGTTTGCGCGTACAAGACCCGGCGCTGCAGGGCTTCATCCGCACCCTGGCCAACATAATCCTCAAGGTCATGCTGGCGATCAGCGTTGCCTCGATGATCGGCATTGAGACCACTTCGTTCGTGGCGGCGATTGGCGGTGCCACGCTGGCCATCGGCCTGGCCTTGCAAGGAAGCCTGGCGAACTTTGCCGGTGGCGTGTTGATCCTGTTGTTCCGCCCGTTCCGCATCGGTGACTGGATCGAGGCGCAAGGCGTGGCCGGCACCGTCGACAGCATCCAGATCTTCCACACCGTGCTGCGCACCGGTGACAACAAGACCGTGATCATGCCCAACGGCAGCCTGTCCAACGGCATCATCACCAACACCAACCGCCAGCCGACGCGCAAGGTGGTGTTCGATGTGGGCGTGGACTACGAGGCCGACCTGCAGAAGGCGCGCAACGTGCTGCTGGAGCTTGCGCAGGACCCACGCGTGCTGCCCGACCCGGCGCCGCAGGCAGTGGTCGCAACCTTGGGCGACAGTTCGATCACCGTGTCCTTGCGCTTGTGGACCAAGACCGCCGATTACTGGGATGTGATGTTCATGCTCAACGAGCATGCGCGTGACCGGTTGAAGGCCGAAGGGATCGACATTCCGTTCCCGCAGCGTGTGATTCGCGTGGTGCAGGAGACTGCAGCGCAGTAATACCGTGTTGTCATCGGTTGGGGCCGCTTCGCGCCCCTTCGCGACGCAAGGCCGCTCCTACAGGGAATCGCGTAACCCTTGTAGGAGCGGCCTTGCGTCGCGATGGGGCGCGAAGCGGCCCCGGCTTTTTACACTTGTTCACAGCAATACCCCGCCATTTCTGGCATATAGCCTGACCCCACCTGCCACACCTGATACGCCATCATGAAACCACTGCTGTACATCACCCCGCTGCGCGCCTTGCTGTTCGGCCTGACCCTGGCCCTGTTCGAGCTGCTTACCTACCTGGCCAGCGATGCCGTCATGCCTGCCATGCCGGTGGTGGTCGGCGACCTGAACGCCAGCCCCGAATACATTCCCCATGCCCTCAACCTGTACCTGCTGGGGGGCGTGGTGCTGCAATGGCTGATCGGTCCGCTGGCCGATCGCTATGGCCGGCGTCCGCTGCTGCTGATCGGCTGCGCGTTCTTCGGCCTGGCCTGCCTGGCCACCTTCTGGGTCCATGACATCGGCCTGTTCAACCTGCTGCGCCTGCTGCAGGGCATCGGCCTGGGCTTTGTGGTCACGGTCAGCTACCCGGCCCTGAACGAAGCCTTCAGCGAGGCGGACGCCGTGCGCATGATGGCCCTGCTGGCCAATATCGCCTTGCTCTCGCCATTGCTCGGGCCGCTGGTGGGCACCTTGCTGCTGCAGTGGCTGGATTGGCGCTGGCTGTTCGTGGCCTTTGCCATTGGCGCGGTTCTGGCCTGGCTGCTGCTGTACCGGCTGATGCCGGAAACGCTTGGCGTGGAGCGTCGTGACGGCTCTCGCCTGGCGTTCACGCCGATCCACCTGCTGCCGCTGCTGGCCGGCTACGGCCAGTTGCTGGCCAACCGCCGCTTTGTCGCTGGTAGCGCGGCCCTGGGCCTGGTCGGTCTGCCGCTGATTGGCTGGATCGGCCTGTCACCGGTGCTGCTGATCCACGACGAGGGGTTGAGCACCATGGAATACGCCTTGTGGCAGTTGCCGGTGTTCGGCGGGTTGATCCTTGGCAACCTGATCATCAACCGCATCGCCGACCGCTATCCGCTGCCGGCACTGGTGCGTGGTGCATTGTGGCCATACCTGGCCGGGCTGTGCCTGATGGTGCTGGCGACCTGGTACTGGCCGAGCGTGACCAGCGTGGTGGCGGGCATGTCGCTGTACGCGCTGGGGTTGGGCGTGGCCAACGCGGTGCTGTATCGCATGACGCTGTTCGCCAGCGAGCAGAGCAAGGGCCTGGTCTCGGCCATGTTGGGGATGATCACCATTGCCTTGCTGGGGTTGGGTGGGGCGCTACTGGCGATGATTGGTGCCGGGGCCAGCTTGCTGCACTTTGCCCTGGCGGCGGGGGTGGCGGGGGCCTTGGCGCTGTGGCCATTGTGGTTTGTGGTGGGTGGGCGAGCCGGGGCTGTTACCCAGTAATCTTCATTGCCTGAACCGGCTTCTTCGCGGGTAAACCCGCTCCCACAGGTACAGCACTGCCCTCGAGAGCTGTGCAGTCCCTGTGGGAGCGGGTTTACCCGCGAAGAGGCCGATACAGGCGGTACAGCCTCTTCAGGGCCTTTGCGCTGCTGAACTTTCCTCGCCCACCGGTTTACCCGGCCCCGCCTCCTGGCGCCACTGCAGAGCAATCAGGATCAAGGTGGGCACGCCCAGCAGGGCAGTGATCAGGAAGAAGTCGTGGTAACCGAACTTCTCTACCATGACCCCCGAATAGCCCCCGATCAGCCTTGGCAACAGCAGCATGATCGAGCTGAGCAACGCGTACTGGGTAGCCGAGAACTTCAAGTTGGTCAGGCTCGACAGGTAGGCGACAAAGGCCGAGGTGGCCATGCCGGAGCTGAAGTTGTCCAGCGAGATGGTCACCACCAGCATTTGCAGGTTCGGGCCCATGTCGGCCAGCATCAGGAACAGGATGTTGGTGCCCGCCGAGGCAGCACCGCCGATGAACAGGATCGGCATGATGCCGAAGCGCACGATCAGCAGGCCACCGATCCCGGCGCCGACCAAGGTCATGATCAGACCGAAGATCTTGCTGACGCTGGCGATCTGGTCCTTGGTGAAGCCCATGTCGATGTAGAACACGTTGGCCATTACGCCCATCACCGTATCCGACATGCGATAGGTGGCGATCAGGCCGAGCAGCAGCAGGGCCTGCCAGCGGTAGCGTGCGATGAAGTCGTTGACCGGGGTCAGCACCGGCGCCAGGCCGCGACGGCCCAGGCTCGACAGGCACGCCCAGGTCAGCAGTACGTAGAGGATCAGGCGCAGGAAGGCGCGGTCTTCCAGCAACAGGTCCAGTGGCGTTGCATCACCGGAGATGACGCTGGACCAGCCGGTGTTGAACATCTGGGTGAAGCTGGCCGGTACCGAAACCAGCAGGATGATCAGCACGAACACCGATGCCAGCTGGTGCACCAGCCCATAGCGCGCTGCCGACAGCTGGGTACGCATGGGTACGGGCGGTTCGCGCATGATCAGGGTGGTGAACACGGCGGGCAGCATCATCACTGCAAACATGACGTAGGTGCCGGCCCAGGCCTTGTGCAGGTAGCTGAAGCCGGTAGAGCCGAACCATTCGGCGAAGAACAGGGCACCGGCCGTGGCCAGCAGGGCCGCCACGCGGTAGCCGGCCATGTAGCTGGCGGCGAGCGCAGCCTGGCGTTGGTCGTCGGCGATTTCCAGGCGGTAGGCATCGACGGCGATGTCCTGGGTAGCGGAGGCGAAGGCCACCAACACCGCCAATGCGATCAGCCATGACAAGTGTTGCTGCGGGTCGCACAGGCTCATGCCCACCAGCCCGACCACTACCAGCGCCTGCGACAGCAGCAGCCACGAACGCCGACGCCCAAGGCTGCCGAGCAGCGGCAGGCGCCATTGGTCGAGCAGCGGCGACCACACCCACTTGAAGGCATAGGCCAGGCCGATCAGGCTGGCGTAACCAATGGTTTCGCGGGCCACGCCCGCTTCGCGCAACCACACCGAAAGGGTGGAGAACACCAGCATGTAGGGCAGACCGGCGGCGAAGCCGAGCAGCAAAAGTACCAAGGTTGACGGGCTGGCATATGCAGCAAGCGCAGCGCGCCAGGTTTTACGGGGCATGGGCCAACATCTGCCTCAAGTTTGCGAAAACAAAGCGCGCACTCTAACCGCTGTGCTCCATCGGGCGCCAGCCATGGCGCGTCATATCCACACGATTGTTGGTTACATTCACACCCTCCGCGCGCAGTCGCGCCCTTTGTTCATCCCCCGACGGGGTACCCAGTGCCAGGCTCAGCCGGCCACCAGCGCCAAGCACCCGGTGCCAGGGCAGGCGAGTATCTGCAGGTAGTTGCCCAAGGGTGCGCCCGACCCAGCGTGCCGCCCGCCCAAGCCCCGCCAGCTCGGCCAGCTGGCCATAGCTGACCACCTTGCCGGCCGGCACCTGGCCGAGTACCGAATACAGCGCCGTTCGTCGGCCCTCGGCGGATTCCAGGGCGTGCTCATATCCGTCAGACATCAGGCCCCCATTGGGCTGCAGATGAAACCGGACCGGCGGTCTGGCAAATGAGAGTTGAACTCAACGGCATGCTCCCGGTCTTTCCTTGCTCTGGTCGTGGTTATCTGGATAATGCCCGGCTTTTTTCGCCAAATCGAACCCGTAGTCCGCAGATCATAGCCCGCTTATGTATTCTAGATCCCTGTTGTGCCTGCTTGCTGTTTCCCTGTGCGCCTCCCCGGTGTTCGCCGACACCGTGTGGATGAAAAACGGTGACCGGCTCAGCGGCAAGATCAAAGTCTTCGACGGCGGCAAGCTGCTGCTGGAAACCCCCTATGGCGGTTCCATCGCCCTGGACTGGAAAGAGGTCCAGACCCTGGAGAGCGACCAGGAGATGCTGGTCAAGCAGGACGCCTACAGCGGTGAGCGCGCCAAGTCGCTGAAGGCCGCCGAGCCCGGCAAGGTGACCCTGGCCAATGGCGAGGCACCGAAGACCGTGGAGCTGGCCAGCATCGAGCAGATCATGAAGCCCAAGCCCCTGGTCGAGGATTTCGTGTGGAAAGGCAACGTCGACGTGGCACTGGATTACAAGCGCGCCGAGAATGACACCGACGACTACGACGTCGGCTTCAAGACCAGCGCCCGCCATGGCCGCTGGCGGCACAACGCCGAAGGCGAGTACAACCGCGAGACCAAGGACGACGTCACCACCACCGACAACTGGAGTGCCGAGTACGCCCTGGACCGCTTCCTCACCGAAAAGTGGTTCTGGCAGGGGCGCGTGGAGTACAAGCGTGACCGCATCGAAGACCTCGCCCGCCAGCGCACCGTGGGTACCGGCCCGGGTTACCAGTTCTGGGACAACGAGCTGGGCGCGTTCTCGCTGGGTTCGCTGATCAACCGCACCGACTTCGAATACCAGGATGGCGCCAAGGACAACTTCTATTCCGCGGCGGTGAAGTGGGACTACACCCGCTACCTGATCGGCAAGAACGTGCAGCTGTTCACCAACGGCGAGTTCGCCAAGCCACTGGGTGGCGTGGCCGATTATGCGCTGGATGCCGAGGTTGGCCTGCGCTACAAGGTCACCGAGTGGGCCTCGCTCAACCTCAAGGCGGAGAAGGACATCATCACCGGTACGCGGGACAGTGACCTGGACAAGACCCGCTATACAGCTGGCTTCGGCGTTACCTGGTGAGTCTTTTGGGGCCGCTTTGCGGCCCATCGCGACACAAGGCCGCTCCTACAGGGGATCGCGTAAATCCTGTAGGAGCGGCCTTGTGTCGCGATGGGCTGCAAAGCAGCCCCATTGGCACTGGATCTGATAATGCTTATCTTGTCCCATCCAGCCCGCCATCAGGAGCCGCCCCCAAGTGAGTACCAACGCCATCCGCCCCGCCCGGGAGCTGCTGCTCAAGGAATACCGCGGCGTGCTCTCGACCCATTCCAAGTCGATGCCCGGCTACCCCTTCGGCTCTGTCGTGCCGTACTGCCTGGATGCCCAGGGCAACCCGCTGATCCTCATCAGCCGCATCGCCCAGCACACCCACAACCTGCAGAAAGACCCCAAGTGCTCGCTGCTGGTGGGTGAGCGCGAAGCCGAGGACGTACAGGCAGTGGGGCGCCTGACGGTGATGGCCGAGGCGCACAAGCTTGTGGAGGAGGCCGCCATCGAGGCCGCCGCCGAGCGCTACTACCGCTATTTCCCGGAAGCAGCCAACTACCACAAGGCCCACGACTTCGACTTCTGGGTGCTGCAGCCAGTGCGCCACCGCTACATCGGCGGCTTCGGCGCGATCCACTGGCTCGACCAGGTGACCCTGGCCAACCCGTTCGCCGGCAAAACCGAGGCAAGCATGGTCGAGCACATGAACAACGACCACGCCAACGCCATCGCCCATTATGTGCAGCTGGCCGATTTGCCAAGCCGTGCGCCAGCGCAGATGGTCGGGGTGGACAGCGAAGGCATGCACCTGCGTATCGGCCAAGCGTTGCACTGGCTGCCTTTCCCGAGTATTTGCAACACGCCGACACAAGTCCGCGAAGCCCTGGTTTTGCTGGCTCGCGCCGACCAGTGGCCGGTTGCGACGGAAGTCGAGGGTTGAAAAGCCGAGCGCACGCATCCATCTGTTGGTCTTACAGGAAGGTTCTCTTCCGACGAGGAATGCTTTGATGCGTGCTTTTCTACTGCTGTTTCTCCTGTTTCCCGTGCTGGAGCTGTTCGTCTTCGTGAAGGTCAGTGCCGCCATCGGTTTCTTCCCGGCGCTGTTGCTGATCATTGCCGGCTCCGCCTTGGGTGTGCTGGTGATGCGCGTAGCCGGGCTGGCCACCGCATTGCGCGCCCGTGAAAGCCTGCAGCGTGGCGAGCTGCCCGCCGAGGACATGTTCCAGGGCATGATGCTGGCCGTTGGTGGTGGCCTGCTGTTGCTGCCTGGTTTCATCAGCGACGTGCTGGGCCTGCTGTGCCTGCTGCCCTTCACCCGTCACCTGGCTGCGCGCAAGATGCGCCAGCGTGCCGAGGCCCAGGCCATGCGCCAGCGCGCCTTCCAGGACGACCCGTTCCAGGCACGCCCACAGGATGGCGGCCATCGCCCGAACGTGATCGAGGGCGAGTACGAGCGCCGCGACAAGTAATAGCTGGGGGGCCGCTTTGGGCCCTTTCGCGACACAAGGCCGCTCCCACAGGGAATGCACACCTCCTGTGGGAGCGGCCTTGTGTCGCGAAAGGGGCGCGCAGCGGCCGCAGCTTTTTGCGGGGCCAAGGCGCTAATGAAAAATTTTCTGAAACAAGCCTTGTAATTGAATATGGCGGCCTCATGTAGTGGTCACCGCAAGGTTTCTGGTGGCAACACCAGTCATTACTCAGGCGGTTCGCCTTGGGCGAGCGGCCTTCCGGCAACGCCGGATAGCATTAACCCGCCGGTGTCGACACCGGCCGATGAAAACCACACTTTGGGAGAGATCGACAATGAAGCTTCGTCCTCTGCATGACCGCGTAGTCATCCGTCGCAGCGAAGAAGAATCGAAAACCGCTGGCGGTATCGTCCTGCCGGGTTCGGCCGCTGAAAAACCAAACCGCGGCGAAGTCGTCGCCGTCGGCACCGGTCGCATCCTGGACAACGGCGAAGTTCGCGCGCTGGCCGTGAAAGTGGGTGACAAAGTGGTTTTCGGCCCTTACTCGGGCAGCAACACCGTGAAAGTCGATGGCGAAGACCTGCTGGTCATGGCTGAAAACGAAATCCTCGCCGTTATCGAAGGCTGATTTCCCCCGACTTCCCGTTACTCCAAAGAATTTCCAAGGATTAAACGATCATGGCTGCTAAAGACGTAAAATTCGGCGACTCCGCTCGTAAGAAAATGCTGGTTGGTGTCAACGTTCTGGCTGACGCGGTAAAAGCGACCCTGGGCCCGAAAGGCCGCAACGTGGTGCTGGCCAAGAGCTTCGGCGCGCCGACCATCACCAAGGACGGCGTTTCCGTTGCCAAGGAAATCGAGCTGAAAGACGCTTTCGAAAACATGGGCGCCCAGCTGGTCAAGGAAGTTGCTTCCAAGGCCAACGACGCTGCCGGTGACGGCACCACTACCGCTACCGTTCTGGCTCAGGCCATCGTCAACGAAGGCCTGAAAGCCGTCGCTGCCGGCATGAACCCGATGGACCTGAAGCGCGGCATCGACAAGGCCACCGCTGCCGTCGTCGCCGAGCTGAAGAACCTGTCCAAGCCATGCGCCGACTCCAAGGCCATCGCCCAGGTAGGTACCATCTCCGCCAACTCCGACAACTCCATCGGTGAAATCATCGCCGAAGCCATGGAAAAGGTCGGTAAAGAAGGCGTGATCACCGTTGAAGAAGGCTCGGGCCTGGAAAACGAACTGTCGGTCGTGGAAGGCATGCAGTTCGACCGTGGCTACCTGTCGCCGTACTTCGTCAACAAGCCGGACACCATGGTTGCCGAGCTGGAAGGCCCGCTGCTGCTGCTGGTCGACAAGAAGATCTCCAACATCCGTGAGCTGCTGCCAGTTCTGGAAGCCGTTGCCAAGGCCGGCCGCCCACTGCTGATCGTTGCCGAGGACGTTGAAGGCGAAGCCCTGGCTACCCTGGTAGTCAACAACATGCGCGGCATCGTCAAGGTTGCTGCGGTCAAGGCTCCGGGCTTCGGCGACCGCCGCAAGGCCATGCTGCAGGACATCGCCGTCCTGACTGGCGGCCAGGTCATCTCCGAAGAAATCGGCCTGTCCCTGGAAACCGCTACCCTGGAGCACCTGGGTAACGCCAAGCGCGTCATCCTGTCCAAGGAAAACACCACCATCATCGACGGCGCTGGCGCCGACGGCGAGATCGAAGCACGCGTCAAGCAGATCCGTGCCCAGATCGAAGAAACTTCCTCGGACTACGACCGTGAGAAGCTGCAAGAGCGTCTGGCCAAGCTGGCTGGCGGTGTTGCCGTGATCAAGGTTGGTGCCGGCACCGAAGTTGAAATGAAAGAGAAGAAAGCCCGCGTTGAAGACGCCCTGCACGCTACCCGTGCAGCCGTTGAAGAAGGCGTGGTGCCTGGCGGTGGTGTGGCCCTGGTTCGCTCCCTGGCTGCCATTGTCAACCTCAAAGGTGACAACGAAGACCAGAACGTCGGTATCGCCCTGCTGCGTCGCGCCGTTGAAGCGCCGCTGCGCCAGATCACTGCCAACGCCGGCGATGAGCCAAGCGTTGTCGCTGACAAGGTCAAGCAAGGCTCGGGTAACTTCGGTTACAACGCTGCTACCGGCGAATACGGCGACATGATCGAGATGGGCATCCTGGACCCAGCCAAGGTCACTCGTTCGGCGCTGCAAGCTGCTGCTTCGATCGGCGGTCTGATGATCACCACCGAAGCCATGGTTGCCGACCTGCCGGAAGACAAGCCAGCTGCTGGCATGCCTGACATGGGCGGCATGGGTGGCATGGGCGGCATGATGTAAGCCAGCCTTACCCCCTGCGCCATCAAAAAGCCCCGGTTCGCGAGAGCCGGGGCTTTTTTGTTTTCCTGTTGGGGCCATTGGGGCTGCTGCGCAGCCCATCGCGACGCAAGGCCGCTCCTACAAGGGATCGCGTAATCTGTAGGAGCGGCCTTGTGTCGCGAATGGGCCGCAAAGCGGCCCCCTGGGTCAGGCGACGCTACGCTCAGCGGCAGATACCTCAGCCATCCCCCGCCGATAAAGAACCAGGTAATACGACCCCAACCCGATCAACCAGCAGAACACCGCCGTCCACACGTTATGCGACAGGAAGTGCGCCCCCTGCATCATCCGCCCCAGCGACAGCACCGACCCCGCCACGAAGGCCACCGCCAACGCCACCCGCGCCAGCCTCGGCTTGCGATCGCGCAACATGAAGAACAGCCCGAACAGGCAGAACCCGGTTGCGGCATGCCCGCCCGGCCAGCACAGCCCGGGCTTGTCGGTCGCTGGCCGCGGCTCCAGCAGCTTGCTGTAGGTTTCCTTCCCGCCAAACTGGGTCAGGCTCCACGGGCATTGCACCTGGGTCACTTTCTTCAGCGGTGTGACAAACGCCGTGGACAGGCCCAATGCCAGCACCAGGCAGCCCAGCTCGCGGCGCCAGCCGAACAGGCGACTCCAGAAGAAGCTGGCAGCAAAGGTCACCAGCGACATCACTCCCAGCAGGATCACCCCCTGCTTGACCCGGTCATGCAGGATGTTCTCCAGCAAATAGCTGTGGCGGCCGATGAATTGCCCGGCGGCGGGGTCGAAGAACAGGTTGGCAATGTCCATGTCGACCGAGGTCAGTTCCAGCAGGATCAGGCCCAGCGCCGTCGCCAGGGGTAGCCCCAGGTACAGCCAGAAATTGATCGGGCGGGGGCGGGTTGGTTGCTGCATGGCGGCTCCAGGGCGCGAAAAAGATCGGGCATTGTCGGCCGCCCGCTATCCTGTGTCCGTGAAGGATCAGTGAAAAAACCGTCAAGTGCGCTGAATTTTCCCTGGGGCTGGCACCCTGCAGGCATAGGCCTTAAGCTGCGCCTGCCGCGCACCACAGCGAGAAGCGCCGCACAGGAGAAACCGATGCGCATTCTTTTGGTTGAAGACAACCGCGATATCCTGGCCAACCTGGCCGACTACCTGGGGATGAAGGGCTACACCGTCGACTGCGCCCAGGATGGCCTGTCCGGCCTGCACCTGGCTGCCACCGAGCACTACGACCTGATAGTGCTCGACATCATGTTGCCGGGCATCGACGGCTATACACTGTGCAAGCGCCTGCGCGAAGACGCCCGCCGCGACACGCCGGTGATCATGCTCACCGCCCGCGACCAACTGGACGACCGCCTGCAGGGCTTCCGCTCCGGTGCCGACGATTACCTGCTCAAGCCCTTCGCCCTGTCGGAGCTGGCCGCCCGCATCGAAGCGGTGCTGCGCCGGGCCCAGGGCGGCGGGCGCCGCACCTTGCAGGTGGCCGACCTCAGCTATGACCTCGACACGCTCGAAGTCACCCGCCAGGGCCGCCTGCTCAAGCTCAACCCGGTCGGCCTCAAGCTGCTGGCGGTGCTGATGCAGAAAAGCCCGCACGTATTGCGTCGCGAAGTGCTGGAAGAAGCCCTTTGGGGGGATGACTGCCCTGACAGCGACAGCCTGCGCAGCCACGTGCACCAGCTGCGCCAGGTAATCGACAAGCCGTTCGAAAAACCGCTGCTGCATACCGTCCATGGCGTCGGCTATCGCCTCGCCGAGGGCCGTGATGGAGTTTAAGCAAAGCCTTGCCCAGCGCATCATCATCGCCTTTGCCCTGATGAGCGCGCTGGTGGCCGGGGCCTTCGCCTTCGGCATCGTCGGCACTGTGCACCTGGTCGAAGAACGGCTGATTTCCACGGTATTGGGGGGCGACCTGCAGCGCCTGCTGCGCATGGACAGCGTCAGTGACTGGAGCCACCGGCCACGCCCCGACCAGCTGTTCTACTTCAGCGGCGGGCGTGACGATTTCGAGCTGCCCAAAGACCTGCGCCACCTCGACCGAGGCTTCCATGAGGTGTTCCGCGACCAGTTGTCGTACCACGCCATGGTCGAGATCGTCGACGGCCGCCGTTACGTACTGCTGCAGGACCAGAGCGACTTCGAGGAACGCGAACGCCTGCTGTTCGCGGTGGTGGTGGTGGGCTTCGTGCTCAGCCTGGTGCTGGCGGTCATTCTTGGCTGGCTGGTGGCGCGTCGGGTGATGGCGCCGGTTATCCGCCTGGCGCGCCAGGTACGCCACCGTGACCAGTTGCTGGGCCTGGCCCCGCCGCTTGCGCCGGACTATGCCGCGGACGAAGTCGGCCAGCTGGCGGTCGCCTTTGACGATACCCTGGGCCGCCTGCGCGATGCGCTGACCCGCGAACGGTTGTTCACCAGCGACGTCAGCCATGAACTGCGTACGCCCTTGATGGTGCTTGCTACCTCATGCGAACTGCTGATGGAAAACCCGACGCTGGATGCCCGCTCGCGCAGCCAGGTGGAGCGCGTGGCCAGAGCCACGGAAGAAATGCGCGAACTGGTCAAGACCTTCCTGATGCTGGCCCGGGCACAGCGCGACGAGGGCGCGGTGGCTTCGCGGGCCACCCTGCGGGAGGTGGCTGATGAACTGGTCGGGGTCTGGCGCGACACTATCGAGCAGAAGGGCCTGGCCCTGTATTTCGATGGCCGCGTCAGTGCCAGCCCAGTGCTGTACAACGCTACCTTCCTGCAGTCGGTGATGGGCAACCTGCTGCGCAATGCCGCGCACTACACCGATAGCGGCTATATCCGCCTGAGCCTGGAAGCCAACGGCTTCAGCGTGGAGGACAGCGGCGTGGGCATCCCGGAGGAGCAGCGCGAGGCGATGTTCCGGCCGTTCGTGCGCGGCGATGAGCGGCGCGGCGAGGGCCTGGGCCTGGGCCTGTCGCTGGTACAGCGGATCTGCGATGACCAGGGCTGGCATGTCACCCTGACCTCGACCTTGCCGCACGGCTGCCGTTTCAGGGTGGACCTGAGCAATACCGCAGCCAAGGGCGACCCAGAGGCTTTGGTCGAGTAATCTGTTGTAACAGGTCATTCGGCGCTCAACATATTTTTCACATCAGCATGACCTGATTCCTACGCTTGCTTACCTAATGTGGGCGGAATGGAGTCAGGAGATGCCCAATGCGTAGCCCCATCAAGCTTGAATTTTCCGAGAAGTACGACAAAGAACATGCGCGTGAGTACTTTCTCAAGCACCAGGATGGCCTGGCGCGACGCCTTTCCCACAAGCGTGATGAGCAGTTGGCGCGCCGCGCCTTGGCATTGGCTGGTGAGCCTGGCCTGGTCCTCGACCTGCCATGCGGCGCCGGCCGCTTCTGGCCATTGCTGGCAGAAAAGCCCAACCGGGTGATCATTGGCGCCGACAACTCCGAAGCGATGATCGAGACAGCCTGTGCCGCGCAAGCGCCAGAGGTGGTGGCACGGGTACGGCCTTTGCAGACATCGGCATTTGCCATCGACTTGCCGGACAACTCGGTGGACAGCATCTTCTGCATGCGCTTGTTCCACCACATCGGCGAAGCAGCGCACAGAAAGACCATTCTGTCGGAATTTCAACGGGTTAGCCGTGATAGTGTGATCCTGTCATTGTGGGTGGATGGTAACTTCAAGGCCTGGCGCCGAAAAAAGCTGGAACAGCGTCGCAGCGCCAGGAAAGGCGACCAGGACAATTACCAGAACCGCTTTGTGTTACCGGCCGACACGGTCGAAGAAGAATTCCGAGCCGCCGGCTTCAGAATCCAGGAACGCCTCGACTTTCTGCCGTTCTATGCCATGTGGCGGGTCTATGTATTGCGTAAGGGGTAGTGTTTGATGGCTGTAGCCCAGAAAGGGGAGTCGCGGTTCGATTTTTACTGGCGCCAGCAGGGCGAGTGGGTCGAGGAGCCTAACCAGCGCCGTGGTGGCGAGAGTGGTGTGCAACGCCTCGACGATGGCAATGGCAAGCTGCTGTATGCCAAGCGCCAGGTCGGGCATATCTACCGCAGCGTGCTGCACCCTTTCGGCCGGCCGACCGTATTGCGTGAGCTCGATGCGTTGAACAGCTTCGAGCAACTGGGCGTGCGTGTACCGCGCATCGTCTTCTGTGGCGCCGAGCGTGGTGCCGACCACCAGTGGCGTGCGCTGCTGGTGAGCGAAGCACTCGACGGTTTCGTCGAACTCGACACCTGGCATGCCGAAGGTGCCCGCGAGCGTTATCCGCAGGTGGTGCATGAGCGCATGCTCAAGGACCTGGCGGACAACCTGGCGCGCATGCATCTGGGGCATTGGCAGCACGGCTGCCTGTATGGCAAGCATGTATTCATCAAGGTGATTGGCGAGGGCGAGCAGGCCCGCGTCGAGGTCGCCCTGCTGGACCTGGAAAAATGCCGGCGGCGCATCAGTTGCCAGCGCGCGGCGGGCAATGACCTGCGCCAACTGCGCCGCCATTCGTCGCTGAATGACGCGGAATGGCAAACACTGCTCTACTTTTACCAGATGGCGTTTGGCAGCGCTGTCAAAGGGTTAGAGCAATGAAACTAGAAATAGCTCGAGCTTTGTTCCTGGTAGCTGGCCTGGCGGTGACCACCGTGGCGGTGGCTGCTTGGGAAGAGCCGAGGCCGACAGTGTTCAGCAAGGCCGAGCTGGCCGACCAGTGCGCGTTGCCGCGGGATGTGAAGCCGCAGCAACAGGCCAAGGCCGCGCCGGATCAGGACCTGTTGCTGTTCCTTTTCGGCTTGCGTCAGGGGTTGCGGCCGTTCGGTTGAACCCGGTGCAGTCAGAAATGCCAGAGGCCTCGCGATTTCGGGGCCTCTGGCATTTTTGCATCTGCCTTGCCGGCCCCTTCGCGGGTGAACCCGCTCCCACAGGAACTGCACAATATCCGAACCTGACGCTGTACCTGTGGGAGCGGGTTCACCCGCGAAGAGGCCGGTTCAGGCTACAGCGGGTTCTTTGACCTGCGCCTTGTGCGCCAGCAGGGTGTAGATACAAGGCAACACAAACAGGGTAAACAGCGTACCAATCGACATCCCCGTGGCAATCACCGTACCGATGTCAAAGCGGCTGACCGCCCCCGCTCCGGTCGCCAGGATCAGCGGCACCATGCCGAACACCATCGCTGCCGTGGTCATCAGCACTGGCCGCAGGCGAATCGCCGCAGCTTCCTCGATCGCCTCGCGCACGCTCAGGCCGCGTTCCTCACGCAGCTGGTTGGCGAACTCGACAATGAGGATCCCGTGCTTGCTGATCAGCCCGATCAGCGTCACCAGCCCCACCTGGGTGTAGATGTTCATGCTCGATATGCCGAGGAACAGCGGCAGCAGTGCACCACAGATCGACAACGGCACCGTCACCAGAATCACCAGCGGGTCGCGGAAGCTTTCGAACTGGGCCGCCAGCACCAGGAAAATGATCGCCAACGCCAGGCCGAAGGTGACCCACAGTGCGCTGCCTTCCTGCACGTACTGGCGCGCCACGCCGGCATAGTCGAAGGCGAAGCCTTCCGGCGCCTCTTCGCGGGCGATAGCCTGCACGGTCTGCAGCGCCTCGCCGAGGCTGACCATGGGCACCCCCTGGATGATCGCCGAATTCAGCTGCTGGAACTGGTTGAGCTGGCGCGGGCGCGCGCGGTCGCTGAGGGTGATCAGGGTGGATAGCGGTAGCAACTGGCCCTGGTCGTTCTTCACGTAGTAGTTGTTCAGCCAGCCGGGGTTGTCGCGGTACGGCCGCTCGACCTGGGCAATCACCTTGTAGCTGCGGCCTTCGAGGGTGAAGCGGTTGATTTCCGCCTCGCCCAGCAAGGTCGCCAGGGTGCTGCCCAAGGTGTCCATCGACACCCCCATCTGCGCCGCTTTGGCCCGGTCGATATCCACCACCACCTCGGGCTTGTCGAAGGCCAGGTCGATGTCGAGGAAGGCGAACTTGCCGGATTCCTGGGCGCGGGCCTTGATTCGCTGGGCCACATCCAGCAGTGCCGGGTAGTCGCCAGCGCTGTTGATCACGAACTGGAATGGCAGGCCCTCGCCGGTGCCGGGCAGCGACGGCAGGTTGAAGCCGAAGATCTGCAGGCCACTGATTTCCTCGAGCTTGCTCTGCACCAGTGGCAGCAGCTCCATCTGCGTGCGCTCGCGCTCGTTCCAGGGCTTGAGCAGGAAGCCGCCGATGCCGGTCTGCACGCCATTGAAACCGTTGATCTGGAACGATGAGTAGTACTCGGGGAAAGCCTTGAACAGCGGGGTGAATTCGTCGGTATAGGCGTTGAGGTAATCAAGGTTGGCCGGCTGCGGCGAGCTGCTCATCATGAAGATCACGCCCTGGTCTTCGTTGGGCGCCAGTTCGTTCTGGGTGAACTTCAGCAGCACCGGAATCAGGCACAGGATGATCACGGCAAACACCAGCACGACGGGGCGGCTGTCGAGGGTGGTGTGCAGCAGTCGCTGGTAGCGCACCTTCAGGCGTTCGAACAGCATGTCCAGGCGGTGGGCCAGGCCACTGGGGTTCTGCTCCGGGCGCAGCAGCAGCGCGCACATCATCGGTGACAGGGTGAGGGCAACGATGCCGGAGATGATCACCGCACCGGCCAGGGTCAGGGCAAACTCCTTGAACAGTGCGCCGGTAAGCCCGGTAAGGAAGCCGATCGGTGCATACACCGCCGCCAGGGTGATGGTCATCGACACCACTGGCATGGCGATTTCGCGGGCGCCCTCGAGGGCGGCGTCGAACGGCGACTTGCCTTCTTCCATGTGCCGGTGGATGTTCTCCACCACGACAATCGCGTCGTCCACCACCAGCCCGATGGCCAGCACCATGGCCAGCAGGGTCAGCAGGTTGAGCGAGTAACCCATCATCTGCATGAAGAACAGCACACCGATCATCGACAGTGGAATGGTCACCACCGGGATCAGCACTGAACGCAAGGCACCGAGGAACAGGAACACCACCACGATGACGATCAGTATCGCTTCGCCGAGGGTCTTGATCACTTCGTCGATGGAGGCCTGGATGAACAGCGTGGCGTCGTAGGCGATCGATACCTTCAGCGCCGAGGGCAGCTGGCTTTCCAGCTCGGGCATGATGCGCCGCACTTCCTTGATGACGTCCAGCGGGTTGGCGGCCGGTGTGGCCTTGATGCCGATGTACACCGATGGGGTACCGTCGAACGAGCTGACCGTGTCGTAGTTTTCTGCCCCCATCTCGACCCTTGCCACATCACCCAGCAGCACGCGGCTGTCGCCACTGGTCTTGACCGGCAGGGCGGCGAACGCCTCTGCCGACTTCAGCTCGGTGCTGGCATTGATGCTGGTGACCACGTATTCGCCCTTCACCTCGCCGGCTGCGGAAAGGAAGTTGTAGCGGCGCACGGCATTGGTCACATCGGTGGCCGACAGGCCATAGCCTGCCAGTTTCACCGGGTCGATCCAGATACGCATGGCGAACACCTGGTTGCCGAGGATTTCCGCTTCGGCCATGCCCGGCAGGGTAGCCAGCTTGGGCTGGATCACTCGCGACAGGTAGTCGGTGATTTGCGGGTTGCTCATCTCCTTGCTGTAGAAACTGATGTACATCAGCGCCGAGGCATCGGCGGCTTCCTTGCTCAGGACCGGGTCTTCCGAGTCCTGGGGCAGCTTGTTGCGCACTTCGTTGGCCTTGGCCAGCAGTTCGGTGAACAACCGGTCGCTGTCGGCGCCGATGCGTGCGTAGATGGAAATGATCGAGAAGTTCTGCCGGCTCACCGAGGTCATGTAGTCGATGCCTTCGGCGCTGGCCAGGCTTTGCTGCAGCGGCTGGGTGATATAGCCCTGGATGGTCTCGGCGTTGGCGCCGGGGTAGGCGGTGGTTACCGTGATCAGGGCGTTTTCCATTTGCGGGTACTGGCGGATCTGCAGCTTGCTCCAGGCCTGGAAGCCCAGCAGCAGAATCAGCAGGCTGACCACACTGGCCAGCACCGGGCGGCGGATGAACGGGTCGGTGAACGCCATGCCAGCCTCCTGTCAGTCCTTGCCCGGCGCGCCCTGTGCGGGCTTGAGGGCTTTGTCCTGGCCGATGCGGATCGCGGCACCGGGGGTGAGCTTCAGTTGGCCGGCGGTGACCACCTGCTCCCCGGCCTGCAGGCCCTTGCGGACCACCACCATACCGTCACGGCGCTCGCCGGTTTGCACCGCGCGCTGTTCGGCGGTGAGCTGCGGCTGGCCCTTGTCATCGTTTTGCGGCTTGCCGTCCTTGTCCTTTTTTGGCGTTGCGACGTACACCGAGTTGCCATACAGCGTGTAGGTGATGGCGCTTTCTGGCACAACCACTTGTGGCTGCGGGTTGGGTAGCAGGATCAGCAGGCTGGCGAACATGCCCGGCAACAGCTTGCCGTCCGGGTTGGCCATGGTCGCGCGCACCAGCAGGTTGCGCGTGGTTTCCTCGACCTTGGGGTTGATGGCGCTGAGGCGGGCGGGGAAAGTCTGGCCCGGGTAGGCGGCCACCTGCACCAGTACCTGTTGGCCCAGGCTCAGGTGCGGCAGGGCCTGTTCCGGTACGTTGAAGTCGACGTAGAGGCTGGAGGTGTCCTGCAGGGTGGCGATCACCGTGCCGGTGGCCAGGTAGTCGCCGACGTCCACCTGGCGAATGCCGATGGTGCCGCTGAACGGGGCGCTGATGCTTTTCTTGGTCTTCGATGCCTTGAGCTGGTCGACCACCGCCTGGTTGCGCCGGTACTGGGCGGTGAGGCGGTCGAACTCGCCGCGGGAGATGGCCGAGTCGCCGACCAACTGGCTGCCGCGGCCGAAATCGACCTTGGCCAGGCCCAGGTCGGCCTGGGCTGTGCCAAGCAGGGCGGTTTCCTGGTCGTCGTTGAGTTGCAGCAGCAGCTGCCCTGCCTTGACCTGCTGGCCCGAGTCGAAATGCAGGGCCTTGACGATGCCTTCCACCTCCAGGCTCAGCTCCACGCCCTGTAGCGCCTTGAGGCTACCGACGGCGGGCAGGCGCTCTTGCCACGAGCGCTGTTCGGCCAAGGCGGCCGCCACGGTGATGGGCGGCTTGGGGGCAGTGAACATCTGGATCTGCTGGTAGATCGAAAAGGCCTTGTAGCCCCCCAGGGCCAGCACGATCAGCAGAACCACGGCCAACATGATGAGCATGCGGCGGCGCAGCATAGGTCCGGTTCCTTGGATATGGTTGTTATTCGCTTGGACACGACAACGGGCGATCCTGCCCACGTGTGGATGGGGGAAGTATTGACTGTTTTTGGGGGGAAGGGGAGTGGAATGCCTGTGTCGGCCCCTTCGCGGCTAAAGCCGCTCCCACAGGGACCGCGCAGTCAACGGGTTGCGCTATTCCTGTGGGAGCGGCTTTAGCCGCGAAGAGGCCAGTACAGCCAACCCGAAAATCAGACGAGATGCAGGTGGTTGTCCCAGAAACCGGACGGCAGGTTCATCGGTTGCCCGACCAGTTCGGCCTTGCGGCAATCATAGAACCGGCAACGGCCCTGCCCGGAGGTGACGACAAAGCCGTCCTGCACCGCACCCACCCCCGCGCAATCGGGCATTGGCGCATCCAGCCGTACCGCGCCGCTGTCCAGGTCCCAGACGAACAGGCGGTTGGCCCGTGGCGCGGTCAGCGCCACCAGGCGCAGCTCGCTGTGGATAGCCACGCTGGCGGTGTACTGGGCCATGGCCTGCAATTGTCGCTCCGGTACCGGGAAGGCCTTGAACGGCTCGCCCGGGCGCTTGATCGCCAGTAGTTCGGCAGTTTCATCGGCATCGCCCATGAACTGCTGGCAGGCGGCGATGGTGCCATCGCTGCCCACCGCCAGGTGGCGCACGCTGTTCATCTGCTGGGCCAGGGTTTCCTTGCTCAGCAGGGTACCGTCGCGCTGCATCAGCACCAGGCTCGGCTCCATGGCGTCGAGGTTCATCTCCACCCGGCTTTCGGCTTCGGTACGGATACCGCCGTTGGCCACCACCAGCGTCTCGCCGTCAGGCAGCCAGGCTACCTCGTGCGGGCCGATGCCGTGGGTCGGAATCTCGCCGGTGTGGACCAGGCGCTCGCCTTCGAAACGGTACACACCGAGCACGCCACGCCCAGGGTCGGTGGTGTCGTTCTCGGTGGCGTACAGCCATTCACCACTTTTGTGAATGACCGCGTGGCCGTAGAAATGCCGGTTCGGCTGCGAGGTGACGGTCTGCAGCAGGCGCCCGTCGCGCAGGTCGACCAGGTAGCTTTCGGTGCCAGGGCGGCGGGCGACGAACAGGGCGATCGGCAGTTGCGGGTGGTGGATGATGGCATGGCAACGCTGGGCGACCTGGGTGCTGAACACCTGGGTGCCGTCCAGGCGGAACCCGACCGCATAGTGCTTGCCGTCGCCGTCGTCACGCGCCGACAGCAGCAGGGGCTCGCTGCCTTTGTTGCGGAACAGGCTCCAGCCGCCCAGGGTGAGGGCGCTGAGCAATACGCTACCGAGTTTGAGGGCCTGGCGTCGCAGCATGATCAGTCACCGTCGTTGGCATTGAAGCCCAGCTGGATGTTCAACGCCTTGGCCAGCTCGCCTTCGTGCAGGCGGTGGACGACGTTGAGGCTGTCGTAGATCTGGTTCAGGGTTTGCTGGCCGGCGTCGTCGGCCAGCAGCTCGCCCAGGGTTTTCTGGTTGTCGGCCAGCAGCTTCAGCGAGGCAGCGTAGGCGGCGTCGATCTTGTCCGCCAGGGCTTTCTGATCGCTGGCCAGCAAGCCGCGCAGGCCTTGGTTGTCGACCCCGAGCCAGACCGCTTCGGCGGCCTTGAGGCTGGCCTCCAGGCTCTTCAGCGAGCTGTGGCTGCGCCAGGCTTCGGCCTGCAGTGGCTGCGGGATACCCTTGCTCTGGCGGCCCATCGGTGCACCGAGCTTTTTCTTCAGGCTGTCCAGGGCGGTGACCTGGGCGCGCAGCAGGTCGGCAATGGCCTCGTGGGAATCGGCGTAGCGCTGGTTGGGGAACTTGGTCATCTGCGAGAGCATGCCGTCGGTGCTGTTCCAGCCCTTGAGGATCTCTTCGGCCAGGGCCTTCTGGTGTTCACCGATGGCCACCAGCAACGGGCAGTAGCGGGCTTTCTGCTCGGCAGTGGCGATGTCCGGCTTGCTGTCGAACAGGATGTACTCATAGGCCGACAGGCCACGTACCACCACGCTGGCCTTGCCCAGGGTGGCGGCATCGACCGGCTTGTCGGCGTTGACCAACTGCTCGACCTGGCGACCGACCAGGTTTTTCTTGTCGGGCCAGAACTGTACCTGCCAGGCGCGGTTGCCTTCGGCCAGCGGGCCGACCAGCAGCGGTTGCAGTTCGGCCCAGGCCTTTTGCGCGTTGAGGAAGTCGGCACGGGCCTTGTCCAGGGTTTCCTTGCCTTCGCAGTAGGCCAGGGCGCTGGCGGCCAGCGTGCGGTCGGCTTCGACCCAGCGGCTGTAGGTGGGCAGGATCACCTGCTTGGCGATGGCAGCGGAGGTCACGGCTTGCGGGTCCTGCGGCGAGCAGGCGCCGAGGGCGAGTGCGGCGAGGCTGGTGAACAACAGTTTGGGTCGGAACATGCCCGGCTCCTTTGCGCTTTTTAAAGTGAGTTCAGGAAAGCCAGCAGCGCGGCACGCTGCTCGGCATTGAAAGTGAGTACGAAATTGCGCGCTGCCTCGGCCTCGCCGCCGTGCCAGAGCACGGCTTCGAGCAAATTGCGGGCGCGGCCGTCGTGCAGGAACTGGCTGTGGCCACTGACCGTCTCGCTCAGGCCAATGCCCCACAATGGCGGGGTGCGCCAGTCCTGGCCGTTGGCGGCGAATTCGGTGCGCTCGTCGGCCAGGCCCGGGCCCATGTCATGCAACAGCAAGTCGCTGTAGGGGCGGATCAACTGGTTGGCCAGCTCCGGCTCGGCGGCATTGGCGGCGGTGGTGAACTGCGGTGTGTGGCAGCCCTGGCAGCCGGCCTGGTAGAACAGGTTCTTGCCCGCCAGCACTTGCGGCGAACCCACGTCGCGGCGGGCCGGCACGGCCAGGTTGCGGGTGTAGAAGGTGACCAGGCGCAGGATGTTGTCGCTGACCTCCTTCTCGCCATCGGCACCGTCACCGTTGGGCGCGGCCAGGCAGTCGGCCTGAGCAGGGGTGCAGTCATCGTTGGGCTGCAGGGTGGTGGTCAGGCCCATGTCGCCGGCAAAGGCGTGCACGTTCTGCTGGTTGACGTTGGGCTGCCCGGCCTTCCAGCCGAAGCGGCCGACCACGGTCTTGCCCTGGGCGTCGTCCCACACCCG